>Ga0247727_10008133_pt1 | contig 19613 bp, 18 predicted proteins | sample WisWelCaveWW1625_FD_202498 | JGI IMG/M metagenome (GOLD analysis project Ga0247727, IMG submission 202498) | Biofilm microbial communities from Wishing Well Cave, Virginia, United States - WW16-25 | ecosystem: Environmental > Aquatic > Deep subsurface > Groundwater > Cave microbial mat | place... | reverse complement strand
CCAAACGATTTTGTCAGCACGCAAGCGCTCGCCGAGCGCATCATCGCGTGTCAACGCTTCTATATGAAACCGGCAAGACCTTTTACATGGCGATATACGCGCCACGATCTTGAACAACAATATGAGCGCCTTCGCCTAGCCGCCTAACCCTACTCATATTTCTGAAACGGAGCACTTAGTATCAGAGTTTGTTCTTGTCCGAGATCTTTACAACAAGAAATGAATGAAGTTGTTGGGCATGATCCCACCTTTCCGCATTACTACTCGGAGCACAAAATACTTTAATTTTTTGAGGCCTCGTATATTACGGGTATGAAGACCCGTGATACGCGTTCGCTCTCTTCTGACGCACAGGAAAACCAACGCCTGAAGGCTGTCAGAGCCGTTCTTGCAGACAAGAAACAAATTGAAGTTGCAAAATTATTCGGTGTCACCGTTCAGGCCATTTGTAATTGGGTAAAAGCTTTTAAGAAAGGCGGCTTCAAAGCGCTGAAAGCGAAACGCCGAGGCCGCCCAAAAGGTGACGGTGCACTTAAGCCTTGGCAAGCAGCGGTGATCGTCAAGATGCTTCAAAGTCGACATCCAGACCAGCTCCACTTACCCTTTTGTTTATGGACGCGCGAAGCCATCGCGCGATTGATTGAGCAGAAATTTTGCGTTGAACTTTCGGCCTGGACGGTTGGCCGCTACTTGAAACGATGGAACTTTACACCACAAAAACCAATTCGTCGGGCTTATGAGCAAAACCCCGAGGAAGTCCGCCGGTGGTTGAAACGAAAATATCCACAGATTCGCAAGCGTGCCGCGCGCGAAAAAGCTTTGATTTTTTGGGGTGATGAGATGGGGTTGCGTTCCGACCATACGGTCGGACGCTCTTACGGGCGTCGTGGTCAAACGCCCGAAATCCCCGGAACCGGCAAACGTTTCGGGTGCAGTATGATTTCTGCCATCACCAATCGCGGGCATCTCAAGTTCATGGTTTTCAAAACGCGCTTCACCGCGAACATTTTCATAGAATTCATGAAGCGATTGCTTCAGAGTACAAAACGAAAAATCTTTCTTATTGTTGACGGTCATCCGAGCCATCGGGCGAAAAAGGTTCAAACCTGGCTCAAGCATCCGGACATCAAAGGTACGATCGAACTTTTCTTTCTTCCCGGTTATAGCCCAAAGCTTAATCCGGACGAACTATTGAATCAGGACGTCAAGAGCAATGCCGTTGGTCGTCAGCGACCTCGAAACCAACCAGAGCTCCTCTCGAATGTCAGAGGATACTTGCGGAGTCGACAAAGACAACCAAACATTGTAAAAAGATATTTCCACGAAAAAAATGTCCAATATGCTGCAGAGTGAAATTAAAGTAGTTCATGCTCCGAGTAGTAACATCAATTTCCAACTAAATTCGGCTACAGTACAGGCCATAGGGCCAACAGAGCTAAGTCCCCTGACGAGTTCGCTTTGAGATGACCTCATAACATCTTTTGTGAATGATGTCGAACATGATGGTTGCATTGGGACTTTTCTCGTAATAATCTTCTTACAATTTGTTTTTACGAAGGCAATTGTTTGGTATTATTCTTGCAAAGTTAAATTATGTACTGCGTTCATATTCATATAATCAGACGAGTCATAGTTACTGACCGTCCACACAATTTTGGTGCCTGCGAGTAAACGGCCATCAAATCAAATGAATTGATAGCTGTAAAGATTGAAGGCGCAGTATCCAGTGAAAGGCAGAGAAATTGTCGAGATACCGATGCCGAACAAGATCGTTTGCAAGAACGAGCATATGTTGGCGATGATGACGAAAAAGAAAGGTAACGAGGTTATTGAGATTAAATGCCAGCGTCGCAGGCATTATGTTTATGTTCTGATTGATCACATTCAAGGCCAAATCAAAACTTGCAAGGGTTCAATCCTGCCTTGATGATTCTTAGTGGTTATTGTGAGGTTCACGCTTAAGGCCAGAGGCCGAAGAGCCCAGAGCCCTGACCTGCTGGGATGCAGGATCAGGGCTTTTTGCTTTTTAGCTTTAAGAAATGACCAACGGGTTTATTCAACTTATGCGATGCAGATCGACATTGTTGTTCCTTTTCCAGAAACACTGATGATGAACAACATTGTTAGCTGAGCAATCATAGCATAAGAGCGATTCAACATTCGTAATAGCAAGGATTGACTATGCGCCTAATTCTCATTCACGTTTTTTGCAGTAATAGTAACGTTGATGATGTCTCTGCAACAACAACGATGGACAACAACAGCGAGTTATGACCAGGAGCTAAAGCACCAAACTTCAAAACAGCAGTGATGTAAGGCAAGGTTTTTGCTCGCATGAAATCCGAGAACATGAAAGGATACTTCGATGGTCAGACTTACAAAACATGTCTTACAGCGATTGAACGCGCGACGTATATCGGCCGAAGCGTTCGACCTCGCTCTGCAGCATGGCCGAGAGATCTACGCTGATGGTTCGCTGTACCATTTCCTCGGACGTAACGAGTTGCAGAGAATCCCATGGTTTAGCTCCCATGAGCGCGAACATTGGGAAGGCATCACGGTTGTTTCTGCTCCCAAGAGTTCCTCAATCTTGACGTGCTTCAAAAATAAGAAGTTTACGCGCTGTATCCGCGGCCGCAAGTGAAGTTCCGTCACCCGGCTCGGCGTCCTGGCGCGAGACGCCGAGCTAGATTCTGTCTTCAATAGTGTTGCGTTCTTAGTTTCTAGATCGAAAGGAGCCGGAAATGAAACCGGAAAAAACTACAATATTCAGCTTCACCGTGTTAAGCGTTGGCAGTCTAATCGCACTTTTCATGATGGTTGCTTGGGGATGCACCAAGACAACACCTGCGTCAACGTTTGGCGCGCCACTATGCTTAGGCATTGCATATGATGTCAGTCAATCAGTCGCTAACGTCGAGATGCCTACGATGACCACTGACCAGCTCGATCGTATTCTCACGGTTCTCAAAAAACGTGGTGGCACGATTGCGTTCGGTCTGGTGGATGAAAAGGCTTTTGAGCCGTTACTGCGCGCACAGGTGGTGCCAGTGCAAGGCCAACTCGATGAACGTGCACGCCGTAATCAACAAAACATCAAGAGGCTCACCGATTTTACCACAGAGGTGGCCGCTAAACTCAATTGTCAGCGAAACGCGCTTCGAACCGACATCAATGGTTCTATCGCACGGCTCACTCTGTTTTTCGATGAACCGAATCATCCAGCTAATGTTGAGAAGGTTCTCATTTTTGTCTCGGATGGTTTGGATACCGGCTTGTGGAAAAATTTCAAGGAAATCCATCTTGCAGATGATGTCCAAGTGTTTGCTGTTGGCATGGAAGCTCGGTTAGCCCAAAAGCTATTTGGCCCAAATGCGATATTGTTTGAGAGTATCGATGCCGCGATAAGGAATCTCGACCCTTCTTCACAATAACCGCGGGAGGCACAAAATGAACTATGGTTTTACAGTTACAACACAAACTACGCGGTCGCCCGATCACCTTGCATACCAGGCGAATGATCTCGCTGCGCGCGCTAAAGATGCGGAAGATTCATACAAAAATCTTCATGCTTCCGCTGAGCAGGAAGCAAGACATCCAGCGCAGCAAAAATTCTACGAAGCGCTGCGCAGCCGTCGAATGTTGATCTATGGCGTTCTGGCTTTGGCTTTCTTCTTAGTCGTTTTCTGGGAGTGGGAGATTTCCAGTCCGATTTATGGAGTCTTCTTTCCCGCAGCGCCGATGCTGGCTTTGATCGGCTGTATCGCAGTGGCTTTTTACGCCTCTGTATGTTTGGGAGAGTGTTCGGATCACTTCTCGTTGTTGAACATAGACGCACCATCAGCTTCTCGTGAGGATGATATTGTTGAGAATGCTCGACGCGTTCTCTACGGAGGATTCCGATCCTCCGAAAAAGCTCGACGCTGGTTTTTTTCACCTGTTATGGGCGCACTGCTTGCAGCCGTTTTTCTTTGTGGTATTTATCTGGCCTCCCGCGAGCGCGTTTTGCTACAAGAGCAAGCCGGAGAGTTGCCTCAGGGCGCTACGCTGCAAGAATACTTACCGGTGATTCTCTATGGTATTGACATTTTATTGGGCATTCCAACTTTCTTTGTTATGGCTGCGTTGTGGGGGGTTTGGCGGAATCGAAGACTGACAGGGACATTGAGTGCAGCCCGCGGGAGGATGCTCGATCTGCGACGCATTGCGGTTTCAACATATTCAGAATACTTGGGAAGATTGGTCGATTACAATGCCTCAGCATCCAACAATCGCAAGCGAGCGCTCGTCCCACCCAATCAAGTGCTGAGACAATTGCTGACAGACGAGTTTGGATATGACCCGACTTCGAATGGACATGCTTCTTCACCCGAAAACGAAAGACCGGTAACGCCGCCTGTGCCGCCAACAAACGATGATGTGCCTCCAGCCGCTGGCACAGCAAATCCATCGCAGCAAGAAAGCAACGGCTCGGAACGTGAACAGGATTTGCTATCGCTGCTGGATGAGCAAATCAACATTGCCAATCGGAGTTTTTGATTCAATGTCTCAAAGTTCTGTATTTAAGGAGTGAGAACCATGAGTGAAACAATTACAGGTGGAATTGCTGCGGGCGCGGTTGCCGCTTGCGCGGCTGCCGTGGGTATAGTCGTCGGACTCGGCTATGGTGTGTATTGCGGCCTAACCTGGCTATCAGAGCAGGCTCAACGTGAAGCTGAACGCTTGGAAAAGGAGTTAGCGATTCCGCTACCTACTCACGTAACCGCCAGTGAAGCGCGTCGGGAGTTGGCAGAGCGTTTCGAAATGCTAAAGAAACACGTCAGTCAAAGCCCGTTGCTCGCTCCTCAAAGCGATGCGATTGCGCGTGTGTTGGCGTTGCGGGCATCGCCGCTTGCCTCTTTTCTTACGGACGCTGGCCTGAAGAAAATCAGTGCGGAGCCTCTCGATGACAATGTCTTTCAAGATGTTCTCAAACAAGCTTCACAGAATCTCGCTTTCGCCAACGCCAAACACGTTGCACAATCGATTGTGGATGTTGCAGCGGATGAAGGCTTCATCCATCAACGTGCGAATCAGGTGCGCAAGGGAAAACAAACCGTGGTATTAGCGGATGCCAATGGCCGCGCCCTCGTCGCCGATGTTTACGCCTCTGAAGACGGTGCTAAAATCAACCTCAACCTCACCGGCTTTGGTGACGTTTCTTGCCATGTCGTAATGGAACGCCTTTTGAATGGGCTGGCGAAAAAAGACATCCGGCTTGAGAATATCCACCATCGCTCACACTATCGGCGCGAGGGGGTAACGCAGTCAGCGCAGGAATATTCGCACGGTTCTGAGAAAACGCGTCAATCAGTGGTTAAGGCCAAAGAACCACCCGCCACCGTTGAACTGCGCAGGCGACAGCACCTTATCTCGACTCGGACAAAAAAGACAACCTAATCTACGAACAGGAGGGAGAGCAATGTCAAAGGAATCTTCGGGAGACCATGATCCGCTGCTCAAAGCGATTGCAGCCGGGCACACTGCTCTGCTGGTAACCCGCAATATTCACGATTTCACAATCCTCGACGGCGAAATGGCGTACCGGCCGCAGTTGATTGTGGAGCAATTACATCAACAGGGGTACCACGTGATCCGCTACTCAAAATCACAGGGCGGACGGATTCACAATTACTCAAGCTTGAATCCCAAGGAAAAAGAGGCAATCGATTCTCGACTGAACGCGGTCGGTCTGAAAAATTTGCTGAATCGCGACGGACAGAACAATCCGGAAGAGATACGCAATTTTTTTCGTGCTATATCACGTTTGCTTCAGGTGTTTCCCGCCGAGGGGCAAAAGTCCTTCGCACTGATCATTGACTATACCGAACACCTCGCTCCGGCGGTGCAAACCTCAGCGGCGGCTACCGAAGAACACACTTTTGTGGCTGAAGGCCTGCATATACTGGCAAATGCGCCGGCGCTACGGAAAACAAAAAATCTTCTTGTTTGCCTGACACGTGACGGTTTTCAAAATAGCCTGCTCAATGATCTTCACCGTGTGGAATTTGCTTTTCCAGATGAGTCGCAGACCAGAGACTTTATCCAACTTGCGTTAAAGCGTCGCAACAAGAACGGACAGCATGCCTACGCCGCGCTCGACGATGGATTCACCGAAGACGAGTTTGCACGCTTGACTCGGGGTCTACGATTGCGCGATATTGAAGCGATGCTCCGCGAAGCTCATGCTGAGCAAATGCCGTTGAGCCGCAATCGAGTGCTTGAGGCGAAGGCACAAGCCATTCTTCGCGCCTCCGAAGGCACACTTTCTACCATGTCAACAAACCTTACCCTTGACGATATCGTGGGGTTGCATGCAGCCAAGCGCTTCTTTCAGATCGCGGCACAAAAACTCAAAGAGGGTGATGCAACTTCGCCACGGGCGGTAATGATGATTGGACCGCCGGGAACTTCAAAGAGCTCCTTTGCACCGATATTGGCCGCTATGTGCGGATTCAATATACTTGAATTTCGTAACGTAAAAAATATGTACGTTGGTGAAAGTGAGCGCCGCTTGAATCTCGCGCTTTCACTGGTTGAAAACCTTGCGCCGTCTATCTTATTCATCGATGAAATTACGGAAACCACCCCCAGCCGGAATTCCGGCGTGAATGACGGCGGTGTGTCGCAGGACCTCTTGGGCCAATTGTTCAAATTCTCAGCACGGGATGACTTGCGAGGCCGAGTGCTTCTGTTGGGGGCCTCAAATGTGCCCGAACGTCTTGATCCAGCTTGGCACGATCGCTTCATATTTATTCCGTTCTTGGAGCTTCTACCGGATGAAATGTGCGAGCTTTTTGCGGTCTTTGAGCGACGCATAACTGGTCATATGACTCTGAACGTTCGTGATCCGAAGCTTGTAGAAGCGAGTCAGATTCTGCATAAGAAAGGCGCTTCGCCACGCAAGATATTGGACATTATCAATCATGCTTTGTTGTTTTCTGCCGACGGTCGGCTCACGACGGATGCTATCCTTGCTGCGGCCCATGAGTACGTCGGTTCTGCGAATCCTATGGCCGTAGCCTATACATCTCTCGTTGCCTTGTCGTTGACTTCATTTTATTCCTATCTCCCGTGGAGCCTCGATCCTGAACACTACATTTATCCCTGGTATCTCGACGACATCGTTGAGAAGAAAACAGGAATTATTGACCGTGACAAACTGCAAGCAAAACTCCAAGAGTATCGGAGATATACAAATCTTTGATGAAGCCTAATATTCGACATAAAGTGCAAGCTGCGATTGCGGATTTTCTTGCTGACCCACATCAATGGGACATGAGCTTGGCCGGAACTGGGCCAATTTATCGCTTGGAACAAAAATTCACATCATTAACAGAGCAGCCGTATGCTCTTGCCGTTTCAAATGCGACCATGGGCCTTTGGTCGATCTTCTTGTCCCTTGAGATTACCGATGCAGAGATAATCACAACTCCATATACTTGGGGAGGGAGTCTTACAGGCATCATCCTTAATCGAAACCGACCAGTATTTGCCGACATCGATGTAAACACCCTCACTCTTGATCCCGAAAAAGTTCTCAGTTGCATTACGTCGAAAACAAAGGCAATACTCGCCGTCGATATTTATGGTCATCCATGCCAAGGACAAGTTTTGCGGGGGATAGCTGATGAACATGGGTTGTTGCTGATCCAGGATTGCTCGCAAAGCTTTGGCGCTTGTTGCGACGAGCGTCATACGGGTTGGTGGGCAGATGTCGCAGTATTTTCGTTGTCGTGGGGCAAAGTCCTGTTTGCCGGCGAAGGGGGTATGGTGGTAATGAGAAACCAAGAAATATATGAGAGGCTTGTATGGAAGACACAACATCCGCTGCGACAACGGCGAGATGTCCCACACCTACCGAACAACGAAATGGCCGCCAACTTGCGTCTTTCGCCCTTATCGGCTATATGTGCTGAAACTGCTTTTGATGATGCACTGTCTTCGGTTGAAGCACGTCGCGATGAATGTTTGTCGGTGCTTGATCTCTTGCATAAAGAAAAGCTAATCAGATTGAATATGCCTGAATTGAACAAAGTGAAACCTGCTTTTCATGCTCTGACTGTTACGCCTCTTTGTGAAGAAAAAAGCCTCAGAAAAAGGTTACAAGTAAATGGCTTAAAGTATAAAATATCGTCTCCTTCCGTCGTCGAGCCGTTTTATTGCCACCATGTGTATCGGCGTTTAGCCAACTCACATCAGTGGCCCCGGCACTATCGTTGTCCTGTTGCCGAGAAAGAATGCAGCTCGCGTTTGCGCCTAAAGCGCTTTGATGTTGGTGAACGCGAAATACGTTTAGGGAACACAGAGTAGTTTTCCAATTGGCATCAGGATTATCATTTCGTTCTGGCCAGCAGCTCATTCGAGTTATGGTTTGCTAAAAAAGATTCATCAAAGAACATTCATTCGTTATTCGAATTTCAGTGTGAGGTGCTTCTATGCCAAACTTAATCTTGGCTGCCGCGCCCGACGAACGAATACTGTGGCAACATCGCCCTGCATGGCGCGAGTTTATTTGTTCGTTAGTTTTTGGTGTGCTGTTGCTACCGGTATTCGGACTCGGCGTGATTGTATTGCTCTATGTGATCGTTGCACGGTTTCGTTATGTCTATCTTGTCACAGAAGAACGCGTGGCGTGTGAGGTAGGCATTCTTTCGCGTGACATCAGCGAGATTGACATTCTTGATCTGCGCGATATATCCCTTCATCAATCCCTGTTGCAACGAATCTTGAGGACCGGAGATGTGGGCTTTAGCTCAGCCGGCCAAGCAGGGGTTGAGGTTATGTTTCGTGGTGTGAGCCATCCAGAGCTGGTGAAAAAAATCGTCCGACGCCAGAAAAAAGAAATCAATCAGGAAAAAACAACTCAACCTACGCTTGTTGAACCTGCAAGCATTGAGCAAAGCGGCCCTGAAAGTCCGACCTTAAGCAACCACCAAGGGTTTCTTCGTAGATAGGGAAAGTGAAAGATGTTCCTGAATTTAATTGGACACCCCCATCTTTTCAACGGACGAAGATACGAGTAAATTTGAAACAGTTGATGCTTCAAGTAAGTGAGCATCGAATTTCTTCATTTAGCATACATACCATTGAACAATGGTAGTACCTTTTGGGAGGAACATTTTGACTGAGTGGGCAAGTTTGAAAGGCTTTGGGAGATGTGTGGGGAAAAATCAATGTTGCGGTCTGAGAACTGACATGAATTGTCTTTGATACTTCTTATTGTCCTTGACGAATCTCTCGGATCGCGGCATCAACATCGGCCTCAACTTCTTCTGCGGAAAACTGGGCATTGCGCTCGTGGATGGCGTCCATTACCTTGAATAACGCATTCCTCGCCTTTTCCTTGTCTACTTTCACTCGCTTGAGCAATTCCAAATCATCAATCGAAAGCAAGGCAGCTTCCGCTTGGTCGTTCTCCTTGAGGATATATTGATCGCCATTCTCTCTGACACGACGAAGAAGCTGACGGCCAAAATCAGCATCAGTCAGGACATTGACATCTAATTCTTTGACCATGTTTGGCCACCTGGGAGAAAATGTAAACGCCATGCAGATTTATTCTAGCGCTTCTGCAATTCAAAATAGGGCTTATTGGTCATTTAGTCAAGAGTCTCCAACGGAAGGAGTTGTCATACAGAACAGTGTAATCTTGTTGCGGAGGGTTGGGCGTTGTCGAATATACTCTTGCAAGCGTTGAAGGCCGAATAATACTTTCTTGTGACAGCGTCGAAACCTTTCCCCGGAGCCACAGATACAACGATGATGTCCATCGATTATTGCTTTCATAGTGAGAATTTGCAAACAGTTTCTACTATTACTTGCCCAAAGCCTAGCCAAACACTCATCCGCAAGATCCTCACCGCCAAGAATTCTGTCGTAATAGTTTTCTATTAGGCCAAGAATCCCGTGAGAATACTGACCTCTTATCCATCTTCCGTATTTTTCAAAATAACTCTGGTCATAAAAAGTCTGCAACACTGGCCCATCCAAGAACTGCGGTAAGGTAAGATCAATTCTTCCATCAAATGGTCCCACCATACAGAGGGTATTGTCGGGATAGATGTGGAGATCAGCTAGTTGCATGCCATGCGTCTCTGCAACCGATTTTATCCTTCCGCCGACCTCCTGAACTTTCGGAAGCACACTCTTCTCATTGTGAAGCGTTATCTTGACCTCATAGCTATCCCGGATGATTTTCAGGCCGGAGGCATCAGGTTCATTTGGATTAATGACGTATCTATCTTCCTGCTCAACATATGCAGCAACGAAATCAAAGCTCCCCTCAAGTACTACAATTTCGCACTCCTGTGAGAATTTCAATTGAGGGTAATTTTGTGATACCCATCTGCGATCTTCTTCAGTCACTATCATAAGAAGGCGCGTCGTTGCAGTATGGTTTTGAGTAAGGTGTGCTTACTCTGGGCGGTCCACTGATTATCACGGTTGGTGGATTTATCCGCTCAATCTTCAGAAGTTTCTCAATTAGATTGAGCGCCTCGGCTTCTGTTTCCGCAACCTTGATATGATTGATAACCGAGATCGCCTCGTCTCTGGATTGGAGAATTAACGGCCGCTCATTTTCAGACAGATCTTTCACATACTGATCTATATACCTATTACTGTCTGCTTTGTCTGGAATCTGGGGCTTTTGTATCGCGCCGGATAGAGTGGAGAAGAAATGCTCGATGCCATCAATACATGTGCATCCAGGGTTATCCGAGAATTTCTGCGTAACAATCTGTTCCAAATGGAAAGACTTCAATGCGAAATCAGGATTTGTTTCTTTGCATCCTAGCTTCCACTTCTTCACAAACTTTGCTGTTTTCCGAAAGTTGCCATTTGAAAATTTGTCCACGCGCGATGCATCGCTTATGTATCCTCTGGGATGCGATTTTATCCATTTCATCGTCGTAGGATGGGATTCGTATAATTTCCTTCTCGCCGCGATCGACAATCGAGATGACTCGGGGACCCAGTACATCTCCTTCTCCGCTGGTATTGCCGGAACAACATCAATGGAGAACTCGTCCTCATTACCAAAGTAAATTCCTACAGAGTGGGGTTGTGGTTTTACTTTGGCCTTGCCTGCGTACAGCTTGCCCAGTTTCTCAGCCAAGCTCTCTAGAATATTGGCTATGTCAAGTTCTGTGGACTCCAATAGGATCCTAAAGAACTTTCGGGAGACATCTTCGGGTAAAATATAGAACACGTCCAGATCATGAACCGGAGTTGTCGATGTAAATCGTGCGTAAGAGCCATTTTGGAAAGTTCTTCCATCAAGGAATGTTTGAAGCTCCTCGTATTTTGCTGAGATATAGTCCCGTTCCTTTTTGGTAGGAGAAAGACGTTGCCGTGCAAAATCGACGATGATTTGATTGATGTCATTTTTGGTCATAGGGGTAGGTCGCCAAAGTTGTAAAAATGTGATTTGCCAAGGTGAGTTGAAAGTTCGCGTACAGAGTCAATGGATAGGTGTCGAGCTTATTCTTGTCAGTTTCAGAGATAACGTTGATATTCTTACCGAATGTGTAGACAATCAATGGTACCTGTGAATTCTTCACCTTCATAAGGACTTCATCCAAACCTTGCATATTCGGATGATAACCAAGGACAACAACGCAGTGGTTATGATTTGGGTTGAATGATCTATAATCGGTAGGGCCATCGTCAATGTTCAAAAAACCATTGTCTGACAGGAATTTCTTTTCGACTTCCATCTCAGTACCGTGAATCTTACCACCCTGCGAATCAGTTGGAGTGATAATCAGTACAGGTCGCTTAAGATTCCGATACAACCTTCTCTGTGTACGCCAAAACCATCGCGTCGCCAAGAAGACCCCAAAGCCGACTGAAAGCACATAGACTATGCCTGCAATTATCCAGTGAAGAAGTGACAAGTTTTCCAATAGTCCCATTACGTTATCCATAAGATCATAGTCCCGAAATTGGTGTTACTACCACACCCTGCACCAAAAGGTCGTTTGTTACAATGATTGGCTTATGCTCAAGGTTCGTTGATTTTGGCTTTAGCACAATCACATTTCGTTCTCGCAGGAACTCTTTTATGGTCGCCTCACCATTTACAAGGGCAACTACAAAATCTCCATTTGAGGCTGTTGGCTGTTGCCGTACCAAGACAAGATCACCTTCATTAATACCCGCATTGTTCATCGAATCACCCTTCGCGCGTAAGAGAAAATAAGTGTGAGGTGGTCGTGCCAAGTCTTCAGAAACAGGGATCATCCCTTCTATATTTTCATCTGATAGTACTGGCGCTCCACAAGGCACACTTCCCACCAAAGGTATTTCCCGGGTGCGTACGCCAACCATCTCCAATTGTAAATCCCTTGCCAACTGCAACTTTTTGTCTTTCCTTCGACGCAGTAGGCCGAATTCGATAAGACTCTCGATGACAAGAGCAGCCGAGTTCGGTGAATTATAGCCGAGCTCTTTCATTACATCACGCACGGAAGGAGATTTTCCTTCATGAATTAAGGAATTACGAATATATTTGTATGCTTGTGACTGCTTCTCACTCAGTTTCTCCATAAGTCATGCAAACCTCCTCTCTGTACTAAATAATGTACAGCCCTGTTCTTTCACTGTCAAGACTTTTGTCTTCATATTGCTTTTTCTTCATTTTCAATCATTATCGCAAAGCAGCCTTACCGTCTCAAACTTGTAACGAACTGTACTGTAACGTTGCCTGGAAATCTTGATTACCCTCTCTGTTGTTCCCAACGCTATAGTTTGTGACGACAACGTATTCGCACTAAACCCCTCCGAAATTACCCCATCAATCACGAGCCTCAAGTATATCTGATATTTTGGTAAGTTCAAAAAGTCGGTAACCGAAAACCGTGGGAAGAAGTCTTCCTTTAATATCTCAGCATCTTGAGCGCCTAACCGGAATGCAATCAACGTTCCTACATTACCAAGAATTGATGAGCGTATCTTTTCGTCGAGTTGATCCAAGTGTTGATTGGCCAAGATGAGATTGAGCCGGTACTTCCGCATTTCGGCAAGCATGGAAGCAACACTTTCCGTGAGAAAGTTATGGCACTCATCAACGTAGAGATAGAAGTCCTTGCGCTCATCTTCAGGAGTATCTGCACGACTCAGAGCTGCAAGCTGAATCTTTGTCAGAAGAACAGATCCAAGTAACACTGCATTATCTTCACCTATTCTCCCCTTAGCGAGATTTGCAATCAGGATTCTGCTTTTGTCAAACACCTCGCGAAACGAGATTCTGTTCTTCCTTTGACCGATCATGTTGCGGATTAATGGATCAGCAAGAAATTGTCCAACCTTATTGAGTATCGGTGCAATCACTTCAGTGCGTTGACGCTTATCAAAGCCAGCAAACTCTTTCTCCCAGAAGGCTCGAAGGGTTTTGTCTTCGAGCTTTTTTATTATCTGTTCACGGAAGATTGTGTCAGTAAGCATCTGGTGAACTGTGTGAAGTGTTGCGCCGGGATACTGCATGATGCTCAGCAAAGTATTTCGAAGCACGTGCTCCTGTCGCGGCGCCCAGTATTCGCTGTATAACTTTTTGAATACTGAAAGCACGCCGGATACTACCAGTGGCTGGAGATTCTCCTTGACCTGTTCCAACACATTGAAAGCGATTGGAAATTCAACGTCGGTAGGATTGAAATAGACCACGTCATTAATCCTATGAGACGGTATCCGATCAAGCAATCGCTCAGCCAGATCTCCGTGAGGATCAATGACAGCAAGCCCGTGACCATGCTGGATGTCGGAGATGATCATGTTTTCAAGCAAGGTGGTCTTACCCATTCCAGTCTTTCCGAGAACATACATGTGATACCGGCGGTCAGCCTGTTTGATGCCAAAGCGTCTTCGCTCGTTACGAAAATTTGTTTCGGCGAAGATGGTGATGTGATCGTGGTGCGTTGATGCCATAGGTTCCCATACAAAAGTCTTTTCCTTCCTTCTATCCTATCACACTCCGTTTTCTGAGTTACGCAACCAAAATACTCCCTCAGAGCTAATTCTCCCCTCTTCTTTTTCCTTCCCGCCCATCATACGCTGACTATTCAAAGAGCAATGAAAAGATGTATGGGCATTGAGAAAATAAGGAACAAGATTGTTCTCGGAGATGCGTATGAAAAACTGAAAGAGTTTCCTGATAACTGTGTTGATTGCGTTATAACCTCGCCACCGTACTGGAACCTGCGCAACTACGGAATCAAGCCTTCGGTCTGGGACGGAAGGCCCAGCTGCAGGCATGACTGGAATTCTTTTGTCCGAGAAGCCAGAGGCGGAGGGACGAAGTCAGCAAAGGTTCAGATCAAAGACTCAAGTAACTTTCGACCGGTTGAGGCATCACAACAGGCATTCTGTTCCAAATGCTCGGCATGGAGAGGATGCCTTGGTCTCGAGCCGACCTTCAGCCTTTTCATCAAACACCTGGTCGATATCTTCGATGAGATAAAGCGGGTTCTCAAGCCAACAGGAACGGCCTGGGTTGTCCTGGGCGATACGTACTCAACGCAGGGCGGCCAGAACAGGGACACGATGAAGGTTTATTCGGGTTACAAGAGCATCCGGTTGCAAAACAAAATGATGGGTGTTCCGTTGATCAAATCTAAGGAATTGCCGAGCAAATCACTGTGCCAAATTCCTTCGCGGTTTGCGATAGAAATGCTCAATCGTGGGTGGATTCTTCGCAACGTGATTATTTGGCATAAGCCAAACTGCATGCCGCAGAGCGTCAAAGACAGGTTCACCATTGATTTTGAATACCTGTTTTTCTTTGTGAAATCCAAACGCTATTGGTTCGCGCAACAGCACGAGGCTCTCCGTAATGAGGAAAGATTACGAAGACCATTTTTCGATCCGAACAATGTGCGGAGAAAACGAGTGTACGGTGACTAATACGTTGCAGCCATAAACCCAAAAACCGCAGAACAAAGTAGAGCAAGAATGCTGAAAACGGGCAGGAATAAGCGCTGAGTGTGGACGATAGGAACCAAACCATTCACCGGAGCTCATTTCGCTGTGTATCCAGAAGAATTATGCGTTACTCCGATTCTCGCAGGTTGCCCAAAGGGCGGCATTGTGCTTGACCCATTCATGGGCAGCGGTACGACGGCCGTTGTTGCTCGGAAGTTAGGACGAAGCTTTATGGGCATCGAATTGAATCCAAAATACATTGCTCTCGCTGAGAAGAGATTAGCACAGATAAAATGAGTTGCTTTTCTCTTTAGCCAAATTCTCTCACTTCTCCCCTAGGATCATTCCTCAGTTTTCTACTCACTGGCAATTTTTCCCTTCTTCTCTTCTTCCGTGTCTCCTCTACGCTGAAAGCAAAACAAACAACAAAATTTGTTCTTTGACAATTTCAGCAAGAAGGAGGAAAAGAGTTATGATTGACACATTCACCTACTCACCCGGAGATCATTCTGAATCAAAATCAACCTACACGTTTGCAGCCATCAACGGTAAAACCTATCAAGTGATCCGAGGCTATCGGCTACAGCATCGGGATAGTTGGCTCCAGGTGGCTGGCACTACCGCGTTGCGACCGTCAGACTTGGGGCAGCATTGGGAAGTCGCAGGATCACGAGGATTTCATATTGCCTTCGCGAGCCGCTACTTCAATTACCAAAGCGAACGGGCAGATTTGCAGCTTGCGTTCATCGGCTACACCACTGCCGGCAGCCGCTTCTTGGCGTTGTGGTTTCTTGTTCGACGATTTGGTTTGAGCCATTCAGAAGACAAGTTAGCTGCGCTTGCGCTACATGAACGCCCCTATTGGGACAGTTTCCGTTTCGGCACGTCGTATTTGGATGACTTCGCAACCAACGATCCATCCAAGCGCGCTGTATGTATCAGCTTTCAATCCATGAATCAAGAAGCCTCCACGGAGTTTCTTTCAAGTATCGAGAATTACGAAGGAGATGAAAATGAGTGAAGCACTTGAGTATTCAGGTCGTGAGGCCAATCACGAACTTAATTTCCGCCGATGGTCTGAGAGCAAACATGCGCAATACTTCACACCCCTTAAGCTCGCAAACACCATTGCCCGATGTGTTGCTCTGTTTGTTCCGCTGGAAGGCCTCAACGTCCTTGATCCAACCTGCGGCAACGGCCGGCTTCTCAAACCATTCCAAGCTGCCGGCAGCCATGTCATCGGCATTGAGTTGGACAAAGAGACTGCCCTTCATGCACAGAAAGCCCTGGGCTCAAGATGCGTGCGCGTTGGCGACGTCTGCGAGTATCGAAGCCACATCAAGAATCAATTTGGTCACCAACCCACCTTACGGCATCATCTGGCGAATGCGAGAACACTTCCAGACCTCGCGTTATGACGAATCGATTGAGAGCCAGTCAGCGACTTTGGAGATTTGCTACGAGGCGTTGCGGGACAATGGCTACCTCGTCGCCATCATTCCCACAACCACGTTTACCAACGAAAAGGACAAGAAGCTCAAAGAGTTTCTCTACAGCAACTTCAGATTCCTTATGCACCTCACGCTGGAAAACGTCTTTTGGGAAGAGTATCGCATCAAACCGAAGGTTGATCTCATCTTTGCTCAAAATGCATACATGGCCGCTGGAGAAAGTCAAGCACCGTTGACTGCAACCTTGAACTATGACGATGCTCTCATCCACAAGCAAATCGAAGAACTCATGAAGGAAGCCAAAGCGCAGCAGATCGAGGATATTGAGTTGGACAAGAATCCAAAACCGCCTGATGTTCCCAACTTGTCGCTGCTCAAAACCTATCGATTCGATCCGGTGCTGCGTTTGACTGAAAACGGTGTGGTTGGCGATGCCGGCACCATCACATTCGCGAAGTTCCTCGATAAGCTCGACGCGTACAATCCGGTCTTGGGAAAAGAAACCGGTGCGTGGGAGGCGTATTGTTCAAAACCGGCTCTACTCAAACGAGGAGTTGAAATCGCTGAATCGTTTCTTAAGGCTGCTGGCTTTGAGTTGACCGTACTGGCAGCAACCCGTCTCAGTCTTGAGCGAGCAAAGAAAAAATATACTCGACTCGCTATCCCCATCTACCGGCCCGAGCCTCACCAACTGCTCGCCTACTTTGATGAAAAGCCCTACACCGCTAAATCCACGGTGACCGACTCAGAAGGCTCGCTGCTTTTTCAAAAAGGCAAGGACTACATGTTTCGCCCAACTTGGGTGAGACATCGCGAGACTGTCAAGAAAGAAGTCAAGGTTGTCAAGGAAAAGCAAGTAACGTTCATCCATGACGTGGATCGCGGGTATCTCGCATTCTCCATCCAGACTGAATCTGGCGTGAGGACGTTCAAAGAAGTTGATCGCGCTGAAATCGAACTTTTGACTCAGGCATTTGCCCTTCCTGAAGTCAAGGACCTTGCGCATCATTTCCCAGAGCAAGTACGAGCGAACTGCGAGAAGATTGCCGAACGATTCCCGTTTCTTTTCGACTATCAACAAGAAGACCTTGCTCGCCTGATACTCAAAGACCGCATCTATCTGGGCTACGAAATGGGTGGGGGCAAAACCATCACTGGTGCATGTTGGGCTGCATTGAAAAGCTATCGCCGCATCTTGGTGGTTTGTCAGCCGGGTGCGGTAAACAACTGGGCGCGTGAGCTTAAGAAGTTTGGCTTTGTGGCCAAGAAGCTAATCACTCATCGAGCGATTGATGAACTTCTTGCAGTTCCCAAACCTCACGAGCCTACCTTCTACGTTACGAGCTATCAGTTTCTCTCGCTCGATACGCAGCGGGTTTATGATTCCTGGACATGCGTGCAGCACGACAAGAGCGGTGTAGCCTTTCATGTCCAAGAAGGCAACACCGGCCGATCGTGCTCAGGATGCGGGCGAAGCTATGAAGCTGCGCATCGGATTTGTCCGAAGTGTGAAGACCACGAAGGCTGGACTGGCGGTCATTGTCATCAATGCGGCTATCAGGCCTGGACGTACACGACGGAGACCACGCAGTATCCGGCGTACAAGCGAATCAAGCAAGGCATCTTTGACTGCATGCTCATCGACGAAGCTCAGGAAGCCAAGAGCAAAAACAGCCTACGCGGTCGAGCTATTCGAGCGATCAGAACCAAAGGCGTTGCCTTGCTAACTGGAACTCTGATGAAGGGCTATATCTCCGATGTGTTCTGGAACATTGGCAAGCTCGTGGGTTTCGGCAACCTGCTTTTTCCCTACGCTTATCGCGGCGGCTCCAAGATGTTTCTCGACGAGTTCGGCACGTACGAGTACGTCTCACAGCAGTTTGCTGATACTCTGCACGAAGGCAGAGCAAGACTACTTCCCGAGGTTTCCAACCTCAATCGCTTCTGGCGCATCCTTGCATCGTTCACCGTGCGACGACTCAAGAACACGATGGTCAAGCTGCCGCCCAAGCATCGGCATCATGAGCTTGTTCCCATGACCGGCTCGCAGGCAGAGAGGTATCGTGAGCTTGAACACTGGGCCCGCGAAGAAATTCAAGAAGCGTTGCGCCATGAAGAGCCAAACATGGGCAAAATCTCCAATGCCTTGTGGAAGCTCCGGTTTGCCGCAACCGTGCCTCAAGATGCTGAAAAGTTGGGAGACTATGCCATCGATTCAGCTTCCTGGGCAAAATTGGAGCGCATCGCTGAGTTGGTGCGGGAGATCAAATCCAGAAAAGAGCAGGTGGTGATTTTCTCATCGCTGCGCTCGATGGTGCATGCGATCTCAATGCGTCTCAAACAGGAAGGCCTTGAGCACGTCAAGATCACTGCGGCAACCGATGTGCAGAAACGTCTGGCGTTGATCGATGAGTTTCAGAGCGACGGTGCTGTGGCGTTGGTTGCCGGCACCAATTGTGCGAATCGAGCCTTTACGATTACTTCGGCAAACAATGTCATCATCGCCAATCTGGAATTCTCCCCTGAGCCGACCGTGCAAGCCGAAGATCGCGTTCACCGCACTGGCCAGACCAAGCCGGTGAATGTCCACTATCTTCTTTCGGCAAACACCATCGATCAGGACATGTGGGAGCTGATCACCAAGAAAGGCGAGGCGATCCGGCATGCCATCGACATGGAAGCGCGGGATGAAAGCGTGGCTGAGCTTCTTCATTCCAAAGCAGAACTTGAAGTGGCAATCCGCGTAGTGGGGCGACAACAGCTTGAGCCTGTATTAGTTCCTCCGAATGGGCGGCAGCAAACGCCAATCACCAAATTCATCCCCTCATCTTCGAAAAGGAATGCGCTTCGCAAATCCTATGCTGATGCAGAGAATGTCGTACAGTTGGATTTGTTCTTCAATGTCGCTTGATGCTGCCTCATCCTGATTGGCATTCCCCGCCAAGTAGTCTTCACCGGCAACTCTTCCCGCCTTACTTCACCCCTCAATAGCTTCTTATACTCAACTCAAACTCGTTCTTTTCAAATTCGACAAGGAGGTGACTGCCGTGTACAGTCCAAAGATTTCCGAAGACTTAATCCCGATGCTCTACCGTCTGGCTCGCGCATTCAAACAGCCAATGACCAAAGTCGTCGATGATTTCCTGAGACCCAACGTGTTGCAATCCTATTCACTCATCACCCCAAATACCGAAGGGAGTA
>Ga0247727_10008132_pt1 | contig 19614 bp, 13 predicted proteins | sample WisWelCaveWW1625_FD_202498 | JGI IMG/M metagenome (GOLD analysis project Ga0247727, IMG submission 202498) | Biofilm microbial communities from Wishing Well Cave, Virginia, United States - WW16-25 | ecosystem: Environmental > Aquatic > Deep subsurface > Groundwater > Cave microbial mat | place... | reverse complement strand
ACGAGCGTGTCGGCGTCGAGGCCGTCGAGCAACTCCATCACGTAGTAGAACGCGCCGTCCTCCATGACGCCAAAGTCGAACAGATTCACCGTGTGCGGCGAGCGCAGGCGTGCAGTGACTTGCGCTTCGCGTTCGAAGCGGCGCCGCAAGTCTTCCGCCGCGCCGGGTCGCGCGTCGGCGGTGAGCGACGGGCGAATGAGTTTGATCGCCGCCGGTCGCGCCAGCATATGATGTCGCGCGCGCCACACTTCGCCCATGCCGCCTTGTCCGAGCTTCTCTTCCAATCGGTAACTGCCCAACTCGCGCGCTGCAACAACCTCGCGACCGAGGCCGTACACCACGCATGCTCCCATGAAGGCGAACACGACTGCAAAGGCAGAACCGACCGCGGCTGGCCCATAGGCGTCGGCGGCACCTTCGACCTTTCCCCAAACGTCGAGCAATAGGAGCGCGAGCGGTGCCATCGCCCCAGCAGCGATCGCGGCTGCGAGCATCCGACGCGGCGGACCGGGAATGATCAGCGGAAACAGAATGACGATTGCCGGCACCCAGGTCAGGTTCGGCAGGATCCCCGTGTTGAGATGGGACTGCCAGAACCCGATGATCCCGATGACGAAACAGATGACGATCGAGTAAATCAACCCGATCGTGTGCAGGCGCGACGCCGAGACGCGCCGCTTGCCAGCCACCCATCTCAGAGCAGCGGAGCAGGCCACCGCCGCGATGTTGACCCACTGGAAAGGCAGGTTCGCGAAGGTCTCGCTGTCCAACGGCTTTTGGAACAGCGTCGCCAATCCCCAAGCGCCGAAGAAGAGGACCGGATCAAACGCGAACGCCACCAGGAGGAATAGCGCGAGCAACCTCACGCGCCCGCGAACCTGCTCGAGGAGATCCGGCGGCAGTGCGGAGGAAATCCCGCGCGAGGAGGAGGGGCTCGCGTCGGGGCGGATGAGTGTGACGTGTTCCACGCGCGGCTTCGCTCCACTGCGAGGAGTCCACTTGTCCAGGCGGAATGGTGACGCCCTGCAGCCAACACTGCAGAGCGTCACCATTTCCGAACCCACCTACCGCAGCACGAAGCCATCCAAGGTGATGTGATACTCGAGCGCCGTCGCATCGAAGCGCACCGTGTACCGCGTCGGGTAGTAGCGCCCGGCTTCGGAGTAGCGCTGCGGCTGTTTGATGTCCAGCGTCGCGTTGGGCTGCGTCGCGAGGTACGCGTTCGTGATCATCGGCTCCCAGAATGTGACCTGCCCATCGTAACTCCCGTAGATGAACGTGCGCGTGAACGGCTGACCATTCAGTTCGGGCGCCGTCGCATCGAGCCAGTGGTTGCCCATGCGTGGTTCGCCCGTACCCGGTGGGTTGATGTAGTCCATGGGGAGAAACTCCGGCGCCGGCTGGCGATACAACCGCAGGGAGTCCGCACCCGTGCCGGTGATGGCGTACCGCTGCGCTTCGCTGATCATGTAGAAATGGACGTCGAAGTGCGGCACGTTGTAGACCCCGGTCGGCTGGTGCCCGAGTGGATTCCAGTTGAGGCCCACGTGTCGGAACGGCGTCGCACCCGCCTCGGGCGGGAGTTCGAACGAGAATTCGGTGGACTCGATGGGGAGGTTGGTGAGCGCCGCTTCGCTCAGCGTGATGCCGAGGGTCGTGGGTTTGCCGGCGCCGTCGAGCGTGACCCAAGAGCGGGCCGTGCCATTGCCGAGCGCCCAGGTCTGGCCCACGAATGTGCCGGCGTGATCAGGGCCGGTCGTATTTTCATCGTTGCACGCTGCGAGCAGCAAGAACGCCGAACCGACGGCGAGCAGCAATCCGCGAGCAGAGAGCGAACTTCGTATCCCTCTTCGCATGTCGGAATCTCCTTCGAGTTGACCGACCGAGCATCACGAGCAACTCGGTCGCATCCGATCGGTTGTGGCAAGGCGGCATTGCCCGACCCCGTCGAGCTGCACGGGTGAGCGCCATTCTGATATGCGGGAGGAACTCTACGGCGGCGCATCAGGTCCATGCAAGACGGGCCCTACGGGCCGCCAACCTCGGTGGGCAAGCGTTGTTGTCGAAGTCGCCGGAGATGCGGTGTCGCGGAAGCTCAACACGAACGTATGGGATCAAGCAGGTCTGGCCGTGACGCTGCGTTCCAGCGCGGCGATCACCATCTCGATCCGAATGGGCTTGCTCACGTAGTCATCCATGCCGGCGGCGAAGCACGCGTCGCGGTCGCCTTCCATGGCGTTCGCGGTCATCGCGATGATGCGCGGTCGTTCACCGGGACTCAGCTGGGCGCAAATCCGGCGCGTTGCTTCGAGTCCGTCCATTTTCGGCATCTGCATGTCCATGAAGACGACGTCGTAGGCCTTGCGAGCGATCGCGGCCAGCGCATCGACACCATTCTCCGCCACGTCGACGCTGTAGCCCATGCGCGCCAACAGTTTCACGGCCACCATCTGATTCACCCGGTTGTCCTCGGCCAAGAGGATGCGCAACGGCAGTCGCGACGCAATGTTGCGATCGATCAACTTCGTGCGCACGGATGGCGGGCTCGATTCCGACTCGCCGCCAAGCGCGCGCAGCAAGACCGCGAGCAGCGCCGCCGGCTTGATGGGCTTGGCGATGTTCAGGGAATCGAATGCAGCGACTTCACGCCGGCCCGGCTGCGTCATCCAGATGACGGGCAGCGCATGCGTCTCGCGGTGCTGGCGAATGGCGTCGTTGAAGAGGGTCGGTTCGCGCTCGGCTGGTGAATCTTCGATCAGCGCGACGTCGAATCGCTCGCTGTTGTCCAGCCAACCCCGCGCCTCGTCGCTCGATGCGGCGGCTCGCACGTCCATGCCCCATGTCTTCACCTGGGACTCGAGGAGCTTTCGCATGGTCGCGTTGTCATCGACGAGGAGCAAGCGCTTGCCCACCAGCGCCTGGACGGGCGCGTAGGGGATTCCATGCTCCGCGCTCGACGCGCAAGCTGTCGCGATCGTGAAATGGAAGATCGAGCCTTGTGCGACCTCGCTCTCCACCCACATGCGCCCGCCCATCAGCTCGGCAAGTCGCTTGCTGATCGAGAGCCCCAATCCCGTGCCGCCGAACATGCGCGTCACCGACGCATCCACTTGGGTGAAGGACCGGAAGAGTTGCCCGATTCGATCGGTTGGAATGCCGATCCCGGTGTCTCGCACCGCACAATGCACTTCATGGATTTCGCCCGCCGTCTCGCCCGCCAGCGGCCGCGCGCTCACGGCAATGGTCACCTCGCCCGCATGTGTGAACTTGACCGCGTTGCCGAGCAAGTTGATCAGGATCTGCCGGGTGCGCGTCACGTCGCCGATCAGGGTCGCGGGCGTCGCCGCATCGATCGTGTACGCGAGGTCGAGTCCCTTCTCGCCGGCACGCGGGGCCAGGAGCTCGAGTGCCTCTTCGATGCAGGCGCGCAGGTCGAACGGCCGTGCCTCCAGTTCGAGCTTGCCCGATTCGATCTTCGAGAAGTCGAGAATGTCGTTGATGATCGTCAGCAACGAATCGCTGCAACTGCGCACCGTTTCCGCGAACTCGCGTTGCTCCGCGGTCAAGTCGGTGTCCATCAGCAAGTTCGTCATACCGAGAACACCGTTCATCGGCGTGCGGATCTCGTGGCTCATGTTGGCGAGGAATTCCGACTTGGCGCGCGTCGCCGCCTCGGCTTCATCCTTGGCGTGCTGCAGGTCGATGACGAACTGCTTGCGCTCGGCCAGCGAGGCTTCGAGCTGCCGTGACTTGACTTGCAAACGGTGGTTCAGCGCTTTGAATTCGTGCTGCGTCCGCAGCAATTGTTTATTCTGCAAGACCGCATTCTCGAATGTCGAGATGAGCAGATCGAGGATTTGCCGTCGATCGGAGTTGATCGTGTGCGCCCTGCCCGCGAACTGGAATTTGATCCCGACCTGGAGATTGTCGCTGCGGCGAATCTCGCGGGTCGCGAGGATGTCGCGGATGCGCGCCAGGAGGTAGGCGCGGTCGAAGGGCTTGCCGAGAAAGTTGTCTGCCTGACATTCGAGACCGCGGACGACGTCCTCGGGCTCCGACAAGCTGGTCAGCAGGATGACCGGGATGTCCTTCAATGCGGCATCGGTCTTGATGCGCCGGCACATTTCGTAGCCGTCCATTTCCGGCATCACGATGTCGCTGACGACGATGGCGGGACGCTGGACGGCGATGAGGGCGAGGGCCACCGCACCGTTTTCCGCCAGCTGCACGTCGAAGCCGTTCTCGACCAAGAAATGTTGCAACTGCTGCGCTTGGGTGCGGCTGTCTTCGACGATCAGGATCGGGGCAGAGGTTTTCATGGCGCCTGCTTCGATGGAGTCTGGCCTGCTTCGAAACTGCAGGTCGAACAGTGTGCGATGCGTTGCTCCAGGTCCGTGATGCGAGCCCGCGTGCGGCTCAGCTCATGCTGCGCGCGGTCGAACTCGCGCGCCTTCTGCACGGCGTTCTCGAAGGTGGAGAACAGCAGATCGACGATCTGCATGCGATCCGAGGTCACGAAGTGCTTGCGACCCGCGAAAAAAATCTCGAGGCCCATCTCGGCGATGGAATCACGTCGCAATTCCTGGTTCATGAGCGTGTACTGGACACGCGAGCACAGGAACTCGGGATCGTAGGGTTTGAGGACGAAGTTGTCGGCGCCGCAGTCGAGGCCGCGAACGACATTCTCGGGATCGGACAGCGACGTCAGCAGAATGACCGGGATGTCACACAGCAGCGGGTCCGCGTGCACCGCGCGACACAGTTCGTAACCGTCCATTTCCGGCATGACGACGTCGCTGATGAGCACTGCCGGCCGTTGCGCGCGCATCGCATCGAGCGCTTGCCGGCCGTTGCCCGCGACCGTCACCCGATGGCCATGCGCCGCGAGCACGTGCTGGAGCTGCTCGGCCTGGGTGCGGCTGTCCTCGGCGATCAGGATGTGAGCACCCGCGCGTGCCGGGTCCGGCTTCGAGATCGCATCCGGTAGCATCTGCAAGGTGATGTCCTCCTAGCGACCTGGCAGCAGGGTGGTAAGCAAGGCGGCGATTTCCTCCGGAGCCAGCACGTGTTCGGCGCCTCCCATGGCGATCGCTTCGCCCGGCATGCCGTGCACCACCGAGCTTTCCTTGTCTTGTGCGATCGTCGTGGCGCCAGCATCCCGCATGAGCTTGAGTTCGCGGGCGCCGTCACGCCCCATTCCCGTCAGCAAGACGCCGACGGCTCGTTCACCCAGCGATTTGGCCACCGAGCGAAAAAGACACGAAACCGCCGGACGCAGTCCGTTCTCCGGCGGCTCATCGCTCAACACCGCGTGCTCGGCATCGACGACCATCAGGTGCTTGTGGTCCGGGGCCACGTACACATGACCCGGCAGTAGCCGTTCGTCTTGACGTCCGACATGAACGTCGAACCCGGTTGATTCTTGCAACCAATCCGCCAAACCTTCGGTGAAGCCGGGGGAGATGTGCTGGACGATCACGATCGGCACCGGGAAATTGCGCGGCAGCCCCTTGAGGAGCGTTTGCAGCGCCGGTGGGCCACCGGTCGAAGAGCCGACGGCGACCAATTGAGCGTCGGCGACGCGCCGTTGGGGGACGCGGACAGGCGCCGCCATCATGCGCGGGCGTGACCAATGCCGTATCACCTTCACTTCGGACATCAGCTTGACGGTTGCGACGAATGCATGCGCCGAACTCGCCTGGTCGGCATGGCCGAGGCCGAGTGGCTTGCCGACCGCCGTCACCGCCCCGGCCTGCAGCGCTTGCATCGAAGCGGTGGCCGCCTTGCGGTCCCAGCTCGCGGTGGCGATGACGATCGGCACCGGACACGTCTCCATGATGCGGCGCGTCGCCTCATAGCCGTTCATCCGTGGCATGTCGATGTCCATCGTGACCACATCGGGCTTGTGTTTCTGGACGAATGCGACCGCCTCCTCGCCGTTGCGGGCCGTCCCGACGACGTGGACGCCGCCGTCGGCATCGAGCAGGTACCGCAGGTACTCGCGTACCACCGGAGAGTCATCGACGACCAGCACCTTGATCATGTTCACCAGACGATTGAATCAAATGAGTTTGCGTACGACCTCGAGCAGGTCGCTTTGATCGAAGCTGCTTTTGACGATGTAGGCGTTGGCACCGACGTCGATGCCGCGCTCGCGATGCTCGCGCGACGCCAGCGAAGTCACCAGCACCACCGGAATGTCCGCCAGCCGCTTGTCACTACGGACGCTCACCACCAAGTCGAAGCCGTTCATGCGCGGCATCTCGACGTCGGACACCAGCAAGTCGAATGCACCGTTCTTGAGAGCGATGAGCGCCGCGAGGCCGTCGACCGCGGTCGTGACTTCGTACTCGGCCGACTCGAGGATGTTCTTCAGCAGCATCCGCGAGGTGATCGAGTCTTCGGCGACGAGGATGGAACGCCGGCGGGTTTCGGTCCGTTCGTCCACCGGGGTGCGCACCACGCCGCGGTTCATCCGAACTGCGGACCGCAACAAGTCGCGGGTGTTCAGGATCGGGACCACCTTGCCGGAACCCAGCACGGTGGCGCCGGCAATATTGCGCACGCGCAGCAGGTTTTTGCCCAGCGGCTTGACCAGAACTTCCTGCTCCTGCAAGACCGCGTCGACGTTGAAGGCGACGCGCCCATCGGCCGCACCCAGGACGAGGACCGAAATGAAGTTGCTGACTTGTTCATGCCGCTTGTCGTCACGCCGGATCTTCAGTACGTCGGCAAGTGACACCAATGCCACGGCGCGCCCGTCGAGAACGATGGTCTCCTGATTCTCGACGGTGCGGATCTCGGCGGACCGGACCCGGACAACACGCTCGACGTTGGCAGTCGGAACGACGAAGGACTTGCCGCCCGACTGCACCAGAATGCCGCGGAAGGTCGCGAGCGTCAGCGGCAGGAGCAGCTTGAACGTCGTCCCGGCGCCGGGCTTGCTCTCCACCGTCACATGTCCGCCCATGCGCTCGACCTTCTCGCGCACGATGGCCAGCCCCAAGCCGCGGCCGGAAAGTTCGGTGATGATGGGACTGGTCGACACCTGTGATTGGAAAATGAGCGCCGTCGCTTCCGCATCGGTCAACCGTTCGACGTCCTCTTGGGAAAGGATGCGGTGCTTGACCGCAGCTTGTCGGACCTTCGACACGTCGATGCCGGCACCGTCGTCGGCGACCTGGATTTCGACGCTGTTGCCGTTCACTTGCGAAACCGAGATCGTCAGCGTCGCTCGTTCCGGCTTGGCGTGTTGCTGTCGCACCGGCGGCTTCTCGATGCCATGGTCGATGCAATTGCGGACGATGTGAACCAGCGGATCCTTCATTTCTTCGAGAATGCGCCGGTCGATCTCGATGTCCGCACCGCGGATCTCGAGCCCGATGTCCTTCTCCTGACTGCGCGCCAGGTCACGGACCAACTTGGGAAACATCTCGAGCAGCGACCCGAACGGCAGCACCAGAACCTTCTTCATGTCCTCGAGCAGGTTGTCCACCATGCTTCCGAACGCACGTTGGTCGTGATCGGCGGAATGCGACAAGGTCACGAGCTGGCTCTCGAGCGATCGAAAGTGCTTCTGGTTGCGGTCCAAGAGCTCGACCAGCCGCGCGGTATCGGGGGCGCGGCCGGTGCGACCCGATTTTTCGAGTCGTTGGCGCGTCGCGCCCAACTCCGGTTGCGCTTTGGCCCAGTCACGCTTCCATTCGTCCAGCAGTTTCTCAATCGCGCGCAGATCGGCGGCTCTCTGGTTCGCGGTCAGCTTGACGGCGACCATTTCCTCCGCTTGCATGAGCAGCGAGTCGAGCTTGGTGGACGAGATGCGTACTGTTTCGAAGGTCTGCGTTTTTTCCTTCGGCGGCGGCGCCGCCGCCGGGCGTGCCGTCGCCACCTCGACCGCGGTCGAAGCCGGGGCGCTGCTCGCTCGAGGTGCCGGTGCGCACTCGGCAAGCTCGCTCGCGATCATCGCCTCGGTCATTTGCTCCGTGCAGGCGACTTCGTCGTCCGAATCGTTCGCGAATGCCGGCGCCATGGCGTTGCCGCCGCCGGTTTCGATCAACAGCAGTTCGTGGATGAGTTCCGCATGCACGTCCGACTCGTCGCTGGACGCCGCCCCGGTGTCACCGAGACGCATGGCGTCCACTGCCCGGTGCAGCGTGTCGAACAAGGCCGGCGAGAAGCGCGTCTCGCCGCGCTTCACCGCGGCGAACACGCTTTCCATCGATTGGCAGATCGTTTCGATGTCGTGCGCGTTGACCGCTCGAGCGGCACCCTTCAGGCTGTGCGCTTCCCGGTAGATCGTCTCGATCATCGCGGCCTGGTCCGCTGCAGCCGGTGCCTTCTCCAAGTCCAAAAGACCGGAGGACATCGCCTGCAAGTGTTCCTCCGCTTCGATCTTGAAGGTCTCCAGGAGCTTTCGCAGGAAATCCGTTCCCTCGTCGCGCATGTCTTTTGCTCCTTCTAGACTTTGTAGTGCTGGACGACTTGGCGGAGGTTTTGTCCGAGTTCGTGGAGGTTTCTGGCGGCAGTCTCCACCTGGTTCATGCTGGCGACGTTCTGCACGCTGGCGGTGCGGATGTTGTCCATGGCGACCGCCACCTGATCCATCCCGACGAGCTGCTGGCGGCTCGAGGCCTCGATGTGCAGCAGCGCTTGCGCTGCTTCCACCACGTTCTTCGCCAGCGACTGGATCGATTCGCCGGTCTCGGTCGATTGTTTGACTCCTGCTTCGACCGCCTTGCCGCCCTGCTCGATGGCCATGACCGCCGCACCGGTCGCCTTCTGGATGTCGCTCAAGATCGTGCGCACCTGTCCGGTCGCTTGCTTGGACTGCTCGGCGAGCACTTTGACTTCCTGCGCCACCACCGCGAATCCCTTGCCCTGTTCGCCGGCTCGTGCGGCTTCGATCGAGGCATTCACCGCCAGGAGATTCGACTGCTCGGCCAGGTCGTTGACGCTGGCGATGATTTCGCCGATCGCCTGCGACTGCTCGCTCAGCCGGACGATGCTGGTGGCGATCGATTCCATCTGTTCGCGAATCCGGTTCATGCCGTCGATGGTCTCGTTGACCGACTTCTCGCCGAGCTGCGACACGTGCACCGACTGTTGCGCATTCTCCGAGACTTGTTTGGCCTTCTGGGTCGAGACCGAAGCCGTTTGCTTCACTTCTTCGACGGTGGTGGCGGTTTCACTGACCGCGGCGGCGGTTTCCGTCGCTCCCGAAGTCACTTGGGTCACCGCCGCGACGATCTCGCTCGCCGACGCACTCAGCACCGAGGCCGCTTCTTGAATCTTCTGCGTCGAACCGCGCAACGTCGTCACCATGCGCGACAGAGTGTGAACCAGGACATCCTTGTCGGACTGTGGCTTGAGGTTGACCGTCAGGTCGCCGGCGGCGATGAGTTCGGCGCTTTGTGCCACGCCCTGCAGCGACTCCACCATGTGTTGGAAGGCGAGGGTGAGAACGCCGATCTCGTCGCGCCGCCCGTTCGAAACAATGGTCATGCTGAGATCGCCGGCCGCGATGCGCTCGGCGGTGGTGGTGATTTCCCGCAACGGGCGGGCGACGCTGCGCGTGATGAGGTATCCCGCGGCACCCAGGAGCAGCATGGCGATCAAGACGCCGCCGACGATGTAACGCGTCGCAGCCTTGCTGCCGGCCTCGGCCGCAGCCTCGTGCTTGCCGAGCATCGCGAGCTCCACGGTTTCGATCTCGCGGATTACGTCGTGGATTTGCGCCAGTTCCCGGCGCGTGTCGTGCGACTGCGCCACCTGGGTCGCCGCGTCCAACCCCTTCGTCTTTCGCGTGTCGGCTTCGGACAGCAGTTGTGCCAGGCACTCCGTCAGCATCGCTTCCAACCGGCCGAGCCGAGCTCGCTGCTCGGAATCCACCAAGTGCGTTTCGACTTCCTGAATGTCCTTCTGGACGGCGCCATGCGCCGCGTCGAGAGCCTGCAGGTACTGCTCGTCGCCGGTCAGTGCATAGCCAAAACTGGACGCTGCGGCCCCGTTGATGAGGCCGAAGACGTCGTCGAGCTGACTGATGCACTTCGTGCTGGCGTGCCGTTCATCGGTGACGCGGAGCAACTCTGACGTGCTCCGGTACGTAATGATTCCGAGCGCCACCAGGAGAGCCACGGCGAGTCCGAAGCCGGCGCCGATCTTCCTTCCGACTGTCCATTTCACGATGTGTTCCTCTCGTCCATGAGTTGCTGCGTTCAAATGAGGCGATCCGTCATGCCTCGACTTCGTCGTCCACGATGATGCGAGTGTCCGCCAGGATCCTGCCGGCGTCGAGAACCGCCATCCGCTCACGGGTCACACCCAGCAGATACTCGGCGTGCGCGTCGGAGAGCGTCGGCAACGGCGGCTGGATGTCGCTCATGGCGAGGGAGCGAACTCCCACGACCGCGTCTGCGAGGACTCCGAGTTCCATGTTTCCAGCCTTCACGATGATGACCTTGCCGAGTTCGTTCAGAGCTTGGTCCGGCAAATCAAAAAACTTCTTGAGATCGAGAACCGACAGAATCTGACCGCGAACGTTCATGATGCCGAGCACGAAGGCGGGAGTGCAGGGCAGCTCGGTCAAACTCTTCAGCGGATACACCTCGCGCACATACGAGGAGCCGATGGCGTAGCGCTCCTGCGCCAGCAGGAACTCGACCACCTCGATGCGCTCCCCGCTGTCGGTGCGATCGGGTGACTGCGCCAGCTTCCGAGCGCGGGCTCGCAAGATCTCCTGTGGATCTTGCACGTGCGTCTCGAACCCGTGGGCGACCGCGGCCCGCGCCGTCTCGATGTGGCGGTAGAACTCGCTCCAGTTTTCGCTCACGACGAAACCTCCTTGTGCGCTAGATCGTCCAGGATCGCAGCGAGGCGTCTAGCGGTGACCTCCACTGACTGCGGCAACACGTCCTCCGGCCCGTAGGCGGCAAGCAACGCGCGGGCATTCTCGAAACACTTGCGGGATGCGTGCACGTGGCCGCGTTTCGATTCGACATTGCCGAGCGCGAAGTGGGCGAGGACGAAATCCGGGTCGAGATACAGCGCGCGCTGCAGCGCGGTCGCCGCGCGCGGCAGGTCACCCTTCTCTTGAAGAATGGTGGCACCCAGATAGTGAAGACCGGGGTCGAGTTTCCCGGCGATCGCGGCTTGCTCGCAGCACGCGAGCGCGGCGTCGAGATTCCCCCGGTTCGCCTCGATCGTGGCCAGTTGCCGCAACGATTCGAGGTCGGAGGGCGGTTCCGCCGCAACCGGCGCAGCAACCACCTGCAGCGGCACTTCGTCTGCCGGCTGCCAGAGGCATTCGGGCGGCGACATGACGTCGAAATCACGATCGAATCCCACCGGCACCTCGTCGGGCTCGTCCACCGGCAGCGCACCGCACTCGATCGCCGGCAGCGAGTCGCAAAGACGCACGAAGGCGCGCTCGCGAGCCGCACCTGCCGGCGTCTTCTGGTGCAGGATGGCGCCATCGAAATGCATGGTGACGAACTCCGCCTCCGCCACGTGGATCGTTTCGCTGGGGCCCAATGCCAGCCAACCGTCGGGACGCAACGCGCGGTGGAAGCGATTCACGACTTGCCGTGCTTGCTCCGCCCCGAAGTAGATCAGGACGTTGCGGCACAAGATCAAATCCATGGCTTGGGTGTCGAAATCGGTCGCGGGTTCGACTTCGTCGACGAGATTGTGAATTGCGAAGGTGACCATGGCGCGGATTTCGGGCAGGATCGCCCATCGCCCGGGTGCGACGGGTGAGAAATACCGTTCCTTCACCCAAGCTGGCGTGCCGCGAAATGACCACTCGCTGTACACGCCGTCGGCGGCCTTGGCGAGAAATCGCGGGTTCAAGTCGGTTCCCACGATGCTGATGTGCCAGTCGCGCCGGTCGGGAAGCAGCTTGTGCAACAACATCGCGATCGAATAGGGCTCTTCGCCGGTGCAGCATCCGGCGCTCCAGATTCGCAAGTGGCGGCCCGATTGGCGGCGCGCCGCGATCAGCTCCGGGAGTACGTGTTGCTCGAGAACTCTGACGCTATGGCCATCGCGCAGGAAGTACGTCTCGCCGACGGTTAGGTGGCCGGCCAGCGTGTTGACGTGAGCGGGCGATAACGAGGTCGACAGCAGCCAGCGGACGCCGGCTTCGAAGTCCGTGTAACCGAGTTCTTGCAATGCGCCGTGCAAGCCACGTTCGAGGTCTCGCCAGCGCTGCGGTGGAAAGAGCAAACCCATGCGCGCCGCCAACAGCGTGCTGGCTTCGGTCAGCAAGGATTCGTGCATGCTCTCACCCAACGCAGCTCTCCTTCGTCCTACGTGTTGGCGATGTGTAGGGTCTTGTCGTGCTCGAAGTTGTCGAGGTCGTGCAGGAGCACCATGCCGTCTTCGAGCGTCACGATTCCCTCGACATCTTCCATGCCGGCAAGGACACGGTTCGCTGCCGTGATTTCGCCCGGGGGCTTTTCGATCACGCCGAGTACCGCGTCCGCGACCAGCGCGACGCTGCGTCCCCCGGCCCGAGCGATGAGGAGTTGGTCGCCGACCTGGATGGCGCGCTCCGGGTGATGGAAGCGACGCCGCGTATTGATGACGGGGATGATGCACCCCTGGATGTTGATCACGCCGAGGACCGACCGGTGGGCTTCAGGGAGCGGCGTCACATGGACCATGCGCACGACACGTTCGACGGCTGACAGGTGCAACGCGTAACGTTGCTCGTCGAGCGTGAAGACAACGTAACGGAGCACATCGCTCATGGCGAGCCAAGCCTCTCTCTTCCCACACCGTGCGGCCTGGTTGACCGCGCGCGTGGGCTTGGAGTGGGTGGAGATGAAGGGGTGTGCGATCGTCTCTGGAGACGGCATGGCACATCCGTGTGCTGATTGCGCCCCGGTGTCCTCGATGATAGAGCAAGGCAGTCGATGGAAACCATAAATGACGACTTCTTACGCGAGGATCGGTCGCGATGCACGGGATCCAGGAAATTCATCGCGGATCGATGCCCCGACCACTGCGCTTGACCATCCGGTGGTCAATCCTTAGGCTTCCGGTTCCTCGACGAGCAGGAGATCCCGCTTGATCGGCAAACGACTCGCGCACTACGAAGTCCTGGAGAAAATCGGCTCCGGCGGCATGGGCGAAGTCTATCGGGCGCACGACACCCGCCTCGATCGCGACGTCGCACTCAAGATCATGCCGGCCGCCATGGCGAGCGATCCCGAACGCAGCGTTCGCTTCGAACGCGAGGCGCGCGCGGTTGCGGCGCTCAAGCACCCCAACATCGTCACCATTCACTCGGTCGAAGAAGCCGACGGCATCCGCTTCATCACCATGGAACTGGTCGAGGGGCGAACGCTCACCGAGGTCATTCCAGCCGGGGGCCTGCCGCTCGGGCGATTCTTCGATCTCGCCGTGCAGTTGGCGGACGCCGTCAGCGCCGCGCACATCAAAGGCATCACGCACCGCGATCTCAAGCCCGACAACATCATGCTCGAGCACGACAACCGCTTGAAAGTTCTCGATTTCGGCCTGGCGAAGTTGTTCGAGGGCGCCATCAGCACCGACGCCACCATGGCCTTCGACCCGCGCACGACACGCGAGGGCCATATCCTGGGCACGGTCGCTTACATGTCGCCCGAACAGGCCGAAGGCAAGCCGGTCGATCCGCGCTCCGACATCTTCTCGTTGGGAATCATCCTGTACGAGATGATCACCGGCGATCGGCCGTTCCAGGGCGACACGCAAATTTCCACCATCACGGCGATCTTGCGCGACACGCCACCCGCGGTGCACGAACGCAAGCACACGGCGCCGCGGCACCTCGATCGCATCATCCAGCGCTGCCTCGAGAAGGATCCGGATCGCCGCTATGAATCTGCGCGTGGCCTGCGCAACGATCTCGAAACGTTGAAGAAGGAAGTCGATTCGCAACCGGCACAGGCGATGGCGCACTCCGAGACGGTTGCACCGAGCAGTGACCGCGTGAGCATGATGGGGCGTCGCGCCTCGGATTCGGTTGCGTTGCCCGAAGTCCCCGCCACGACCGCGCCGGAGTTGCGCCAGGCGGGATCGCGGCGATTCGCATTTCCACCGTGGGCGATCATCGCCGTGCTTTCGGTGGTGCTCAGTGTTGGCTGGCTGATCCTGCGCGAACGCGGCACCAAGGCACCGGCAATCCCCGAGGCTTCGCCACCGGCCGCGGTGTCCGCCGCTGCTGCGCAAAGCAAGATGATCGTCGTCTTCCCGTTCGAAAACTTGGGGCCCGCCGAGGATGCGTATTTCGCCGCCGGCATGACCGAGGAAATCACCAGCCGCCTGGCGATGCTACATGGACTGGGCGTGCTGTCGCGCACCAGCGCCGTGCAGTACAACCGCACCGGCAAGACGATGCAGCAAATCTCGCAAGCTCTCGGCGTCGACTACGTGCTCGAGGGCAGCGTGCGCTGGTCGCACGACCCGAGTGGCACCAGTCGCGTGCGCGTCACGCCGCAGCTCATCAACGCCCACGAGGACACGCACATATGGGCCAACAACTACGATCGCTCGATGGAGGAAATCTTCCGCATCCAATCGGAAATCGCCACCGAAGTCGTGGACAAGCTGGGCATGACGCTCTTGCAAGGCGATCGCGAAGCACTGGCCACAGCGCCGACGAGCAACGTCGAGGCTTTTCACGAGTACTTGCGCGCCAAGGACGCAATCGAAGGCGTCTTCTATTCTCGTCCGAAATGGAACCAAGCGACTCAGATGCTCGAAGTTGCCGTCGCGCAGGACCCACAATTCCTCCAAGCCTACGCCCTCCTTGGCAAGGCTCATGCTGGCTTCGCTCATTTCGGTTGGGACAACTCGGAGGAGCGGCTCGCGAAGTCCAAGCAGGCGGTCGATCGCGCTCTCGCGATCGATTCGAAATCTCCTTGGGCACAGTTGGGCTTGGGCTACTACTACTATTGGGGCAGCAAGGATTACGAGAATGCATACGCAGCTTTCTCCGCGGCCCGAGCCGGCTTGCCCAATTCGAGTGAGGTGCTGACTGCAATCGCCTTCGTGCGCCGGAGACAGGGACGATTCGAGGATGCGCGGACGTTTCTCGAGCAGGCACTGCCGCTCGACCCACAAAATGTGCTGATCGCGACCAATCTTGGAGAGACCTCGATGATCTTGCGTCGCTACGACGAATCGGCCGAGCACTACGAGCGTGCAATCGCACTCGAGCCGGATGGCACAGAGATCTATCTCGGCAAGGTTCGCTGCGCTCTCCTTGCCGGCGATGTCGTTGCCGCACGCGCAACCCTGGCGCGATGCCCCGCGGACCGCACACCAGCGGAAAAGGGCGCGAGAATCTCAGTTCTCATGGGGATGCGTGACTATGCAGCGGCGCTGGAAGCCGCTTCGACACTTCCCGAAGTGGAGAACGTCCAATTCTTCCTGTTGTGCAAACCTGCTTTGATCGGACACATCCACATGCTGCAGGGCGACCGCGACGGCGCCAAGCCCCACTTCGAGCGTGCAAAGACGGTGCTCGAAACGTACGTGCGCCAGAATCCCCAAGCGGCGAACGCCCGCAGTGCCCTGGCTCTCGTCGATGCGCAACTGGGACACGCGGACGAAGCGCTGCGTGGCGCCCGAATGGCGCTCGGGCTCTTCCCCGCAAGTCACGACGCCTGGATTCGACAGTATCGCGAGTTCGATCTCGCACTGGTCGAGATCATCACCGGCAATCACGACGCCGCGATCGACCGCTTGGGACAGTTGCTGTCCCAACCCTCGGACATGGTCTCGGTTCCCAGCCTCAAGTTGTCACCCTGGTACGACTCCCTGCGCAAGAACCCGGCATTCGCTCGCCTCCTCGGACCGAGCTGATTTCGTGCCTCGCTCATCTTCGCTCCACAGGCGATCGTCAACGGTACAGTGCTTTCACGTTGGTCCAGGTGTTCTCCTCGACCGCCACCTGACAACTCGATGGCGCATCACCATTGAGAACGATCTCGCCGCCGCCCACACAAACCATCGAGAAAATGGGGGCGTCGCAGGCCAAGACGAATGGACAGTTCGGGTCTGGCGGCACCAGGTCGAACCAGGAAACCCGAAGGTGCACGTTGTCCTCGGTCGGAGGCCCGAGCAGAACGACTCTCCCGAGTGGCACACGACGGTTCGTCGGAGACCCGACGCACGACGAGAAAGCGACGTTCACGCCAGCCGTTGCCGGATGCAGCGGGGTGGGGAACAAAGGATTCCCGAGACTGATCGCGCTTCCCACGTCCGGCACCCAGAGCACGTTCTCCGGTGTCCACGCGGCGGGCGCACCCGTGATCAAGAACTGCGCGCCAGCCATTTCGGTCACGCCGCCCTCCAAGACGGCAATGACATGCAAATCGACGCGCGGGTTGGGCCCCACCTGCGCAACGCACGTCGTCGCGTTCGCATCGGTGAAAAGACCGATGTACTGCGCGGATGCGGGGCTGGACAAGACAATGAATCCGGTCATGGCGAGCCACGTCCAACGTGACATGATGATCCTCCCGAAGACGACAAAACTCGATGCCGACACCGGCATCCACGAAGCGAGCGGGCAGGGGTAGGGACGGCCAAGACGGAGCGTACCGCAAAACGGGGCTCGAGGCCCGCTTCCCGTTGGGTGCCGTGTCGAGGTTGCGACTGCCGACAATCTAGAACGCTGGGTCGCCGCACGCAAACGAATTGTGTCGAAGATTGACCTGTGGCAGGTCCAGTCCTAGAATTTCACTGGAAGTCATGGAAGAAGTCGGAGCCTCGGCAGAATTCTTCGAAGGCCAGATCGACTTCGTCCGAATTCACTCGCGAGCGTTGTCAGAAGACGAGATCGCGCGCCGCGCGCAGCGCTTGGCGCGTCAGTGCGGCGACGATTAGCCGGCGGGTGAAGCAGTCGCCGCACCAGGGCCCGTGCCGCGAGCACCGACGATGTGTTGTGCGCGCCCAAAATGAGCGCACGGAGAGGTTGACTGGTGCCGCGATGCTGGCGCGAGCGCCGCGCCTCAGCGCGGCGCTCCGCGTCGGCGGGATACGGCAGGGTGGCGGAATCCTTCGGGCACACGGCCCCGCGCTGCAAAGCGCTCGGAACATTCATGCGCCGGGCCGAGCATCTCGCGTACCTATTCACGACCTCTGGCCGGGACGCTGCGCTCCAGTGCACCCGGACTCGAACCCATGGCCGATGGCATAGGGTCTGTACTCTATTCGTGTTCTCGCCTAGAATCACCTGATCCAAGAGCCAGGCCACACGCAAGGCGTCGGAAGACGAACCGGGGCGTCATGCGACTCGACCGCAGAAAGTTGCGCGTTCTGAGACGGGGACTCCGCCGGCCACGGGCATTGTGGAACCTGGCGAAGATCAAACTCCTGCTGCCCGTGCTGCAGCGCTCCGATCGAGTCACGATCACGCCGGCGATGCTGGATATCGAGCCCACCGCCAAATGCAACATTCGCTGCAAGTACTGCCAAGTCACGTATTGGGATCGCAGCGCCAAGGTGAAGAATCTCACCTACGAGCAATTCGTGCAGATCGTCGACCAGTTCCCACACGTCCTGCAGATCAAACTCCAAGGCATGGGCGAACCCTTCCTGAACCACGACTTCTTCCGCATGGTCGCCTACGCCGATCGCAAGGGGATTACGGTCCGCACGTTCTCGAACGCGACTCTCCTGAGCGAGGAGCTGGCGGAGAGAATTGTCGAGAGTCCTCTCGCGGAGCTCACTATCAGCGTGGACGCAGCGACTAAAGAAACATTCGAACGGATTCGCAGCGGTGCAGACTGGGATCGGGTTCAAGAGAACATCCATCGTCTGGTTCGTGCACGCCGCGAACTCGGGAACGGCCGGGATCCGCTGATCACGATCTGGATGGTCGCAACGACGGAGAACATCGGCGAATTCCCCGAACTCGTCCGAATCGCGAAGCATCTCGGCGTCGATCGCTTGGACCTGCAGAATCATTTGAACTTCTGGGGCAAGGAGGACTACCAGGAGAAGATGCAACGATACAGCATCAACCGCGAAGACACGCCCACGCACTACCGCCCGGATGTGGATCGGATTTTGAACGAGGCAAGGCGGGTCGCGAAAGAGATCGGCATGCGGATGACCATTCACACGGGCAATACCCTGCACGCAGGCGACAAGTGCAGCTGGCCCTGGACCTCCGCCTACATCTCCGCCGACGGCTTCGTGGTTCCCTGCTGTGTGGTGGCGAACCCCGAGGTGATGAACTTCGGGAACCTGTTCCAGGACACCTTTTCGTCCATTCAGAATCGCGAAAAGTATAAAGCGTTGCGCCGGTCGTTCATGGAGGGAACGCCGCCGAAGATGTGTGATGGCTGCTATCTTTGCCCGAAGGAGAGCGGGCTGGTCACGATTCCAGCGCCACCGCGCGCCGCAGCGGCCTCCCGCATCGGGGCTCTCTGACACGGGACGCCCGCGACAACGACACCTTCATTTGTAGATGTTCTTGAGGTTCGACGAGGTGCTTTCCTCGATCGCCACTTGGCAGCTCATCGGTTCGTCGCCGTTCAGGATTACCTCGCCACGGCCAACGTGACATGACGATCCTCCCGGGACGACAGAACTCGATACCGGCAACGGCATCGCGCAGCGAGCGGGCAGGGGTGGGAAAGCAACTTGTTTACACCGGTGGAATGGATTTACTGCCGCGGGTGCGATACCTTCCATGCTGTCTTCAGCAAGGGAGTCTCACGGTGGCAAGCCGCTCGTGCTACGTAATGATGTTGGCTGCATGTGCACTCGTATTTGTAACGTCAGTCGCGGCGGATGCGCCGTCGATGCCTCCAGGGCTCGAGATGTTGCGGCGTTTCGAGCGTGGGTTCGCGAAGGCGACTTCCGAGATCGGCGTGCGCAACGGATTCTTGATGTTCTTCGCCGAGGACGCCGTCGCGCCGCCCGACACCGGCAAGGCGTGTGATGGACTGCGCGCGAGCCCGGCTCCCGTCGAGCCGCGCGCGTGGGACTTGGTGTGGGAGCCGTTCTTTGGTGACATCGCACAATCGGGTGATCTTGGCTATCTCACCGGGCCTTCGTCATTCACGGGTGCCGGAGGCAGAAAGCACACCGGCGTCTATTTCTCGATTTGGCGGCGCGATGCCGCCGGCCTGTGGAAGGTCGTGCTCGACGCCGGTATCGACATGCCATCGCCGGCGCCTGAATTTGCGAGCGGTACGTTTCGGCCGGCGCAGTCCACGACTTGGAGGAAGGCAACACAGTCCGACGCGAAGCAGTTCGCCGCCGCACTCGAACAGGTCGAGCGCGAATTTCTTGTGGCCTTGGATGCTGGGGCAAAACAGGCCTACCAGGGCGTTCTTGCGGAGCATGCACGCATGCACCGCGAGGGCTCGCATCCCCTGGTCGGACACAGCGCGATTCTTGCTGCGGTCGAAGCGCAACCGGCGACCAAACAAGGTCGCTTGCACAAAGTGGACGTCGCAATGTCTGGCGATCTCGGCTGGACATTCGGCACGTGCTCGATCACGAGCGCGGACAAGACACAGACGGGTGTCTTCACGCACGTTTGGAAACGCGACGACGCCGGCCGCTGGCGCCTCGTCGCCGACATCCTGAACCCACCGCGCGAGTAGT
>Ga0247727_10008131_pt1 | contig 19616 bp, 19 predicted proteins | sample WisWelCaveWW1625_FD_202498 | JGI IMG/M metagenome (GOLD analysis project Ga0247727, IMG submission 202498) | Biofilm microbial communities from Wishing Well Cave, Virginia, United States - WW16-25 | ecosystem: Environmental > Aquatic > Deep subsurface > Groundwater > Cave microbial mat | place... | reverse complement strand
TAACATAGCAAAAGCTGCAACAAGTATTAATGTGAGGTTCTTCATTTTAGTCTCCTGTCTGGTTTTGATTATTTTTCTCTTTGGAAACGTCAGCGCGGGAACTCTATTAAATAAGCACAAACTTCACACCGGACGTAAGCTGAAAGCTTAGTACTCTCCAGCTGACGATCGGAACCTGTGTGAATGTTAAAATTCATCCCCGTGCTAGGCGCTAGGGATAACTTAAACTGCGCGTTTGACATCTGTGGTGAAAAAGATATAAGCATCCCAACTGCACCGATGAATAGGAAAATGTTCTTCATGTTGATCCTCCAGTAAGGTGAGTGATGGATGTGTTGTCTTCGGCATGTAGCCTATCTCTTTGGAAAAAACCCCGACAAATATAGTCAACAGAACTCTACAAGTCAACCAGTGAAAATCACTTCAGCAACGATCGTGAGATAATGACCCTCTGAATCTCCGACGTCCCCTCGTAAATCTCCGTGATCTTGGAGTCCCGCAGATATCGCTCGACAAGATATTCCCGGACATAGCCGTACCCCCCGTGGATTTGAATGGCCTCGAGCGCTGACTGGACAGCAACCTTTGACGCGAAGAGCTTCGCCATGGCAGCTTCTGCGCCAAATGGTTCATCGGCGTCTTTCAAGGCCGCTGCCCGGTAGGTCAGCATGCGTGCCGCCTGGATGTTCGTGGACATGTCGGCGAGTTTGAATTGTATTGCCTGAAGTTGGGCAATCGGGCGATCAAATGCTTTTCTCTGCTTCGAGTAATTGATTGAAGCATCCAGACACGCCTGCGCAATTCCAAGGGCCTGTGCCGCAATCCCGATTCGCCCGCCTTCCAGTGTCTTCATAGCAAATGCGAAGCCCTCACCCTCTTCTCCTATTCTGTTTCCGGCAGGAATGCGACAGTCCTGAAATGCAAGAGAGACCGTATCAGAACTTCGGATTCCCATCTTCCTCTCCTTTTTTGCAACGGTGAACCCTGGCGCTCCTTTCTCCACTATGAATGTGCTAATACCACGGGCCTCTTTGGACTTATCCGTGGCCGCCATAACCATCACGATGTCAGCCGTGGAACCATTGGTGATCCAGTTCTTCGTGCCGTTCAAGATGTAGGCATTTCCGTCTTTTACCGCAGTCGTCCGTTGGTTAGAGGCGTCGCTTCCAGCTTCGGGTTCGGAAAGGGCAAATGCCCCCAGTTTTTTCCCCGTTGCAAGATCCCTCAAGAAGTGAATCTTCTGCTCTTCAGTCCCAAATTTATTGATTCCGTAGCAGACGAGCGAGTTGTTCACGGACATGATGACGCCGCATGATGCATCGACGCGAGATAACTCTTGCACGGCAATCACGTAACTCAATGTATCAAGCCCACTCCCGCCCCATTCTTCGGGAACCATCATCCCCATAAGGCCAAGCTCGCCCATTTCCTTGACTAACTCGTGTGGGAATTCTTCCCTTTCGTCGCGTTCAATGGAGCTGGACGCCAGTCTCTCCTCCGCAAACTTTCGTGCCGTCTCTCGTATCAGTTGATGTGTTTCGGTGAATTCAAAATTCATGCTATGGGCTCTTCCGTGAGGGCTCATCTATTGCTTGGTATAGTCGTAAAATCCCCTTCCCGATTTGCGACCGAGGTGTCCTGCTGCGACCATCTTCCGGAGGAGAGGGCACGGACGGTATTTGGGATCACCGAGACCTTCGTGAAGGACATTCATCACTGAGAGGCAGACATCCAGGCCAATAAAGTCGGCCAGCGTCAGTGGACCCATTGGATGGTTCATTCCAAGCTTCATGACTGTATCAATCGATTCAGGCGTTGCCACACCCTCCATCACACAATAAATCGCTTCATTGATCATCGGCAAAAGAACTCGGTTCGAGACGAATCCGGGGTAGTCCTTAACCTCCACCGGAGTTTTCTCCAGCTTCTCCGCGAGCTTCGTCACGGTAACACACGTGTCATCCGATGTAGAATACCCTCGAATCACTTCGACCAGTTTCATGACAGGCACAGGGTTCATAAAGTGCATCCCGATCACTCTGTCGGGACGCTGCGTGGCAGCGGCAATCTCTGTGATTGAAATTGACGATGTGTTGGATGCGAGAATTGTGTGTGCTTGTGCAGCCGAATCGAGCGTTCTAAATACGTCCCGCTTGAGGGTCCGATCCTCGGTCGCAGCTTCGATGACGATGTCCGCCCCTGATGCTGCCTGCGAGAGGTTCGACGAAGGATGAATGCGTGAGAGCGTCGACCGCTTTCCATCTTCAGTCGCCATTCCCTTCTTGATCTGCCTGTCAAGGTTTGAGCTGATTGTTCCCACACCTTTCTTGACAAGCGCGTCGCTGATGTCGTTCAGGACAACGTCGAAACCGTATTGGGCCGCCACGTGCGCGATGCCGTTACCCATGGTGCCAGCGCCGATTACGGCAACTCTTCGTATGTTCAATCGACCCAAGCCTCTTTCGGCGTTAGGAAATCCGTTCAACGATCATTGCACTTGCTTCTCCACCGCCGATACAAATCGCGGCAAGTCCTCGCTTGAGATTTCGCTGCTCGAGTGCATACAGCAGCGTGACCAGGATTCTGGCCCCGCTCGCGCCAAGCGGATGGCCCAGAGCAATGGCGCCGCCGTTCACATTCACGCGAGTCATATCGAGTCCCGTGATTTTCCCGACCGCAATGGCAACGACGGCAAAGGCTTCGTTGACTTCGAACAGGTCGATATCCTTAAGAGAGAGATTGGCTTTCTTCAACACTTTCGGAATGACATCGGCCGGAGCTGTCGTGAACCAGACAGGGTCTTTTGCGACTGATGCGTACCCGATGATTCGTGCCAGAGGTTTCTTGCGCTGCGTTGCTGCTTGTTGTGCCGACATCACGACGAGGGCCGCCGCCCCGTCGCTGATCTTCGATGAATTGGCGGCAGTGACCGTGCCGTCATCCCTGAACGCCGGCCTCAGTTTGGGAATTTTTTCAAAATTGGTCCTGGTGACGTCTTCATCTTCCATGATCACTACGTTTTGTCCCTTGCCGTCGCTGACTTCAACGCCAACAATCTCTTTTGCGAACCTTCCTTCACGCTGTGCCTCCTGTGCACGTTTGTAGCTTTGAATCGCATAAGCATCTTGCTCGTCACGGGGAACCTTGCACTCACGCGCACAAACCTCAGCGGCTTGTCCCATCAGATAATTGTTGTACACGTCAAGCAGCCCATCTTTGATCATAGCATCAACGACTTCAGCATTTCCCATCTTGTATCCGTCCCGCGCCTTCTCGAGCAAATACGGCGCGTTCGACATGCTCTCCATTCCTCCGGCCACAATCGTATCGGCATCCTCGAGGTGGATTGCTTGCGCGGCAAGCATGACCGCCTTGAGGCCAGAGCCACACACTTTGTTAACTGTGACACATTCAACCGATGTCGGCAGCCCGGCAAAGATCGCCGCCTGGCGTGCAGGCGCCTGCCCCGCTCCTGCGGAGATCACATTACCCATGATCACTTCCTGCACGTCCTCTTTGGCAACATCCGCACGGCGAAGGGCTTCTTGAACGACAATTGCACCCAAACGGGGAGCGGCCACAGAGCTTAACTTCCCCCGGAATGCGCCGATGGGGGTACGGCAGCCGCTCATAAGGACAGCATCATTCATAGGCAAGTTCACAAATGACGGGTGTCTCAAGAACCGGGTGACGGTCGAGGATTCAAGCTAACTATTCATTGACTTCAGAAACTCTTTGTTCGACTTCGTTCCGCGCATTTTCTCCATCATGAATTCCATGGCCTCGACCGGATTAAATTCGGACAGGAGTTTTCGCAGGATCCATATCCGGCTGAGATCGTCAGCATCAATGAGGAGTTCCTCCTTACGAGTTCCGGAGCGGTTGATTTCGATCGCGGGGAAGATTCTTCGATCGCTGAGTTTGCGTTCGAGGATGATCTCCATATTCCCGGTCCCCTTGAACTCTTCAAAGATCACTTCATCCATCCGGCTACCGGTTTCGACAAGTGCAGTGGCAACAATCGTCAAGCTCCCCCCCTCTTCGATGTTCCGTGCCGCACCGAAAAAGCGTTTTGGCTTGTGCAGGGCATTTGCATCCACGCCGCCAGAAAGAATCTTGCCTGAGTGTGGAACCACCGTGTTGTGGGCACGAGCGAGCCGAGTAATACTATCGAGCAGAATAACAACGTCGCGGCGTGCTTCAACGAGGCGCTTTGCCTTCTCCAAAACCATATCGGCTACCTGTACGTGACGTTCCGGTGGCTCATCGAAGGTGGAGCTGACCACCTCTGCATTCACCGAGCGCTCCATGTCGGTAACTTCCTCCGGACGCTCGTCGATCAAAAGGACAATTAACTTGACCTCAGGGTGGTTTCTGGTAATGCTGTTTGCAATTTTTTGAAGAAGAATCGTTTTGCCCGCCTTTGGGGGAGAGACGATCATACCACGCTGTCCCTTTCCAACTGGCGTCAACAGGTCCATGATCCGCATGGAATATTCCCCGGGAGATGTTTCCAGACGCACCGGAATGTTGGGGTACAGGGGCGTAAGGTTGTCAAATAGAACCCGATCACGTATTGTCTCAGGATTCTCGTCGTTCACAGCCTCAACGCGCAGCAGAGCAAAGAACCGCTCACCTTCTTTTGGCGGTCGCACCTGCCCACTTACCGTATCTCCAGTCCGGAGATTAAATTTCTTGATCTGCGATGGCGACACATAAATGTCATCGGGCGACGGTAGGTAGTTGTAATCGACGGAGCGAAGGAAGCCGTAGCCATCAGGTAATACTTCCAAGACCCCTTTGCTGAACGTCAGGCCCCCTGCCTCGGTTTGAGCCTCAAGGATCTTGAAGATCAGTTCTTGCTTTCTGAGGTCAGTATACCCGGCGATATTGAGGTCTTTCGCAATTTGATTGAGCTCCGCGATCTTTTTGGACTTGAGCTCCGCAATGTCCATCGCCATGGATCAATAGCCTTTCAACATGAGAGAAATACGATCTTCAAGACGTTACCAGATCCCCACTGCTCCGTGATCCTGTACGTTCTGAAAAGAAACGGTTGAAGTTGTATTGGCTGGGTTTACAATTGAGATTTACGGATGAGTTTCGAACAGGTGGTGATTCAAGAAATGTTCGCTAATTCCTCTTTAGTTCGAATTGCTTACTAAAAATATACGCCATTCGCCCACTATTGTCAAGCTTTTTTCCCGAGGTATGCGATGGCCTCTCCCACAACGTAATGCGAACCCGTGATCAAAATCCGTGTGTGAGGGCCGGCAAGAGTGTCGGCCTTCCGAATGCCTTGAATGACCGAACCTCCGGATAGCCCCGCGATCCCCCGCCGTGTCAATTCATAATAGATTTCTTGCGATCCCAGCGCCCGGTCGAGGGCGGGAGACACGCCGATAACCCTGAGGGCAATCTGTCGCAGTGTTTCCAGCATAGGTCCGTACTCCTTGTCCTTCATGACGCCAAAGACAACAATGACGTCACGGATACGTTCTTGCTCAAGCGCACAAACAAGTGTTTGTATGCTTGCAGGATTGTGAGCTACGTCGAGGATAAATCGTCCCTTTGCACCAAGGCTCTCGAGGCGGCCCCGTAACGCTGTGTTCCGCCCTACCCGTTCCAATCCCCGCACAATGGTCCGTGCAGTAACTCGGCGAACCACTTCCGGAAGCTTCTTCTCAGAAACGACGATCTCGAGAGCCGCTACCGCCAGATGAGCATTAAGCGCCTGATGTGTGCCCCGCAGGCCTATTCTTACGCGGCGAAGAGCATATCGACGTGTCGTTATGTGAACGATGGGTTTCTTCGCCCCACCTGGACCGACGCGGAGATGCGCAACTTGACGGACTCGATACAGCGCAGCGCCTCTCCGTTCAGCAATCGTCTTCAGCGTTCTGAGTACCGATGGATCTGAGGACCCTGTGAGGCACGGCAGCCCTGGTTTTATGATTCCGCCCTTCTCACGTGCGATCGATCTCAAAGTCTTTCCGAGGTACTCTGTGTGCTCACGCGAAATGTTCGTGATAACACTCAGGAGAGGACGGAGCACGTTTGTCGCATCCAGTCTTCCCCCTAATCCCGTCTCGATGATTGCCACAGCGACCTTTTCATCAGCGAAGTACTGGAGCGCAATACATGTGGTGGCTTCAAAGAATGTTGCTTTCACCTCCTCTATGATCGGTCGGAGCCGCTGCACATAGAGAACGAGCCGGCGCTCAGGGATTTCCTTTCCATTGATCTTGATCCGCTCTGTAAAACGCACCAGGTGCGGGGAGGTGTAGAGAGCTGTCGTGTAGCCTGCCTCCATCATGATCGATGCGAGGAACGAGGCAGTCGAGCCTTTGCCGTTTGTTCCAGCGATGTGGATAGACGGAAAACAGGACTGTGGATTTCCCACCGAGTCCAGAAGGGCGTTGATATTGCGAAGGCCAAACTTTATGCCACGTTGCTGTAGCCCGTAGAGGTACTTGAGTGTATCTGCATAGGTCTTCACACAGAGCAACGAACTCGTGGACAGGATTTATAACCAGCTATGGAGAACAGAAGCATCAACCTCAGCCTCGAGGCAGCCAACAAGTGATCCGACGTCTTCGAGGTGTTGGTCTTCACAAAAACGGCGTATCCCGTGAGCGATTTTTGTTCCCGCCCCCGGATCAATGAAATTCGCCGTGCCAACCTGTACTGCGGCAGCTCCGACCATCAGGAATTCAATCGCGTCCTCCGTTGTCATTATTCCCCCAATGCCAAGAACTGGGATCTTCACCGCACGGGATGCTTCATACACTTTTGCAAGGGCGACTGGCTTGATGGCGGGTCCGGAGAGGCCGCCGGTCACGGTCGGGAGTAGGGCTTTGCGTTGCTTCACATCCACTGCCATGCCGATGATCGTGTTGATGACGGACACGGCATCCGCTCCCGCATCTTCAACTGCACGGGCAAATTCCGAGATGTAGGCGACATTCGGCGTAAGTTTGATGATGAGGGGTCTCCGTGTCATTGACCGGAGCCGCCGTGTGATTTCCTGTGTCAGGTCGAGGTTGGTTCCAAAACTGAGTCCTCCATCTTTCACGTTAGGACATGATACATTGATCTCGTATCCGTCAACGCCATCGTGAGACTCAAGGATGGCGAGCACCTCGCAGTATTCATCAATCGTGCTGGCGGCAATGTTTGCAATAACGACAGTGTCAACAGTCCGCAAGAACGGCAGCTTCTCAGAGACGAATTTGTCCACACCGATGTTGGCAAGACCGATCGAATTCAACATCCCACATGGAGTTTCAACGATTCGGACCGGGGGGTTTCCATCTCGTGGATTCAAAGACAGCGACTTCGTGATAATCCCGCCAAGCGTGTTGACATCGACAAGGTCGAGGCATTCATCGCCGTATCCGAAGGTACCTGATGCAACGAGTACCCGGTTCTTGAATTCCACACCTGCTAAGGCGAATGATGTATTGACCATGCTCATATCCTGATGCTGTGAATATCAAACGTAGGACCATCGGTGCACATGAGTGCGTATTTCTTGTCACCGTGAACGAGCTCAACCGGACATCCCTGGCAAATTCCAACACCACACCCCATGGGACCCTCAAGGGAAAATTCAGAAGGGATATCATGTTCGATGGCAAACACGCCCAGCGCCCGAAGCATCGGAGTTGGTCCGCACCCAAAGATTTTTGGGTTCTTCACCGTGTGGTTCTGAAGGAGCCGCTTCGCAAGATCAACGACTGTTCCATGAAAGCCTCTGCTGCCATCATCAGTAGAAACATGAACCTGTTCAAGGTGGGTATCAACAAGTCGGCGAGCAGTCCGGGCCCCGAGAATCGTGAGTATGTCCTTACGCGCTCGTTTCAAGAATTGCGTAAGGATTGGGAGCGGTGCGACTCCAAGACCCCCCCCGACCAGAACAGCTGTTTCAAAATCACTCCTATGAATGGTGAATGGCGATCCGAGAGGTCCCAACACATCAAGCATCTCTCCCGCGCGTTTCCTTTGCAGTGCGGCACTTCCTCTTCCGATGACATTAAAGATGATTTCCACGGATTCCCCCTCGGTCCGATAGACGCTGAAAGGGCGCCGCAGCAACGGAATGAAGCTATTCTCGGTTTTGATGTTTACAAACTGACCTGCACAGACAGACTTACTTATTCCCTCGGAGACAAATTTCAGTACATAGATACTCTCGGCGACTTCACAAACTTCCTGAACTCCGCAAAGCTCTTGGATCATAAATGCTTTGGATCTTCCCTCATGTCTCCCTCCTCCCTTGGAACCGAGAGGATCTCTCCCCCATGGGGAGGAGAGGCGTGTTGGCTAGAATCGGCACCTGCCATCTGCTTTGGATTCACCAGCTGCCTTCCCTTATCCCCGTTCATGAGGCCGCTCTGTCCGCCTGACAGTGAGTCTTCCACTGCAGACTTTCGTCGCTCGGCATCGACCTGATCCAGCCTCGGCCTTACCGCCTGGGCATACTCTGAGGAAGGATACAAGGTGACCAGTTTTCTGTAATTGACGATTGCGCTGTCCATCTCGGATCTCACTTGCTCATAGACCCAACCAATCGCGTATTGCGCCTTGGAGGCAAGCGGTGAGGATGCGTACCGATGGACAACTGATTTGAAAGTATCAATCGCCGCCAATGTCATTCCCTTTTGCAACAGTTTTTCGGCCTCGGCATAGAGTGCCGCCACTTCATGGCGCGTGGCTATGGGGCTGGAATCACCGAGCAAGCGTCTGGACTCGGCAGCAAACTCTGTTTCAGGAAACCGAGCGACAATTTCCCGATACAGGGAGTCCGAAATCCCGGGTGCCATCGCTGAATCCTGACTGTAGATCTGCGCAAGGGTAAACAGTGCCCGCGGGACATAGATACTGCCCGGGTGGTCGCGCAGTAATCCTCGGTACCATGCTTCCGCAGAGTCAGTAACACCAATTGTTGAATAGAAGAGACCTCCGAGTTCGGTCTTGTAGTAGGCCAGCCGTGCCTCAAGCGAATCCAGAGGAAAAACAGCTGTTGTGCGGGTGTCTCCGAGAGGACCGGTCACCGGTCCGTGCTGAGCAGAATCGCGCGACGCTGTGTCGTGTTCAGCTGCCTGTGAACGAGTTTGGGCGGCCAGAAGAGCAGCTCGCATGCTGTCGTATTTTGCGATTTCTGCCAAATACCTGAAATATTTGTTGAGATACTCGGCACGCTGTGCAAGCAAAGCAGTCACTTTCGCTTGAGCAAATTCGGCAACACCCTTGTTGTACGCTGCACGTGCGGAATCATACTGGAAGAGCATGGTTTCATACAACAGTCCAAGCTGGTAGTAGCTGTTTGCAGAGACTTCCGTCCGAACATAGGTCGTATCTACAAACGCATACTGGGCCACCGCGTTGGCCAGATCATTCATGTCCCGATACGTGTTTGCGATTTCGAGATCTATTTCACCGAAAAAATCTTTGTTATTTGCATTGGATCGCAACTCCTCGAGTTCATCAAGACTCGCATCATACTGTCCTGCCTTTGAGAAGGTTCGCGCGAGTCCGAGGCGTGCCCGCACCTCACTAACATAATCACTGCTTGCCTCATATGACTGGCGGTAGGCATTCGCAGCGCCTTTGTAATTTTCCATCTGGTACAGCATTTCACCTAGATTTCTGTTCGCGAATGCGCGCTCCTCGCTCGTTGTCCCACGATCAGCGGCGAACTGATAGTATTTGGCCGCCTCCGAAATGGTTCCGGCGTCTACCTCAATCTGAGCGAGAACGAAATATGCTCGGGACGGAAAATCCTCCTCCCCGGCTTTCGTTGATGCATCGATCAGCGTATTGGCTGCCTTCGCGGCGTTCGGCTTATCATTCATTTTGTAGTATGTTTGGACAAGCAGCCACTGGCTTTCAAATACAAGGTCACTTTCCGGGAACCCGTCCAGCAACTCTATGAATTTTCTTTCGGCCTTCTGATAGTCGTTCTGGTAGTAGTAGGACTTGCCGATCATCATCAGGGCATCGTCAACAAGGCTCGATTGGGGATGATATTGGAGAAGTTTGGAACACTTCTCAATCACGGTGGTCAGCTTTTGCCTGGTCCCTGATTGAATGGCAAATGGTGCCAGGAGGGGATTGTGGGTCTGTTTTGCATCTCGCTGACTCAGAAGCTCATTCTCCGCCTCTGAGAACAGACGGCGCGCATTGTAGTACGTGTTAAAGTAGGCTGCAAGCGACTCGCCGACTGAACACCCGGCGCAGGCGACCATGACGCTCAGAACGATGATACAGAGGAATCGTGCATGCGATGTAGAAAGCCGGAACGGTGTCGGCAAGCGATTAACTCCAATCACGAACAACCCGTATGAACATAGGCATAATCTCTGGAAAAGTCAACAAACAGCATTAAACCTTTCACCATTCAATCCGTCAAACAGAGGAATAACCAGTAACGCACAATCAGTTGTTGCACTTCCAGGAGGAGACTCAAATGTATCGCACCGTTTTCTCAACCCTTGTTGTTCTCGCGCTCGGGACATCACTTGCCATGAGTCAGAGGGGCGAAGGCCACAGGCGCATGCGACCGTTTCATGAGAAACGAGAATCGCTTATCGAAAAGCTAAACCTGACTGAGGATCAGGAGTCCACGATGCAAAAGCTCCGACTCGATCTCGAAAAGAAACAGACGCAAACTCATTCCAAGGTTCAGATGACACGCCTCGAGCTCAAAGAGCTTTTGCTCGCTGACAAGGTGGATCGTGCGGCGATGGAAAAAAGCATTAAATCCGTCTCTGACCTTCAACATCAGCTGAAAATGAATTGGCTCAACCACTGGTTCGCGGTCCGGGAGATTCTGAGTCCCGAGCAGCAAGAAGTGTGGAAGGAGCACTTTGGTGCAATGGGACGGGGAATGCCGTTCGGCAGACATGAGATGAGGGGAATGATACGAAGAGAACCAGAGGACGAATAGGCACATCGAGAAATGCGGCGATGATCTCCCCATTTCGATTATTTAGTTGATGCTGAAAAAGTCTCACGCCCGCCTGCCCCGACTATGTCCCGACCCGTCGGGACTATGTCGGGGCCTGCCTTTCACGACTCACAACGTCGGGGCCCGACTGATATAGGACAACGGGCGGTCAGGCGGGCCTGCCCGCCTCACCTGAACTATTATGGTCAGGCGGGCGCTAAGCCGCAGACAGTTTGTTAAAATTTCCTTCTTTTTGGGTTCTTGGCACCTTTGCCTGCCCGCCATGATGAGTCGTAAAAGGCGGGCGGGCGTGAGGATTATTTATTTAAGTGCGAACTATTTATTTGGGATTTGTCGGCCTGAGGTCTATCTCGCTGATCATCGTTCTCTGGGGAGCGGTGACCGCAAAGACCACTGCCTCCGCCACGTCTTGCGGCTGAGTGATCTTGTCGCCGCGGAGATTCATCGAAGAGAAATTCGTGTCCACCGAACCTGGAAACACAATGATCACGCGAATATTGCGATCCCGCACCTCCAACATCAGTGATGACGCAAACCCCCGGAGCGCCCATTTGGTGGCCGCATATCCTGCCCCACCCTTGACACTGTTCTTGCCTGCAAGTGAGCTGATGTTCACAATGGCGCCATATCGCGCCTGAATCATGTGCGGGAGGACAGCCTTCGTCACAAGAAATACCCCCCGCATGTTGACATTCCACATGGCATCGAACTCGGAAACTTCCATCTCCTCAACGTTTTTGAATACACCCATCCCCGCATTGTTTACGAGAATGTCGATGCGGCCATAATCGTGAATGGTACGATCGACCAGCTGCTGGACATGTTCCTGAAGTGTGACGTCCGTTGGATAGGCGAGCGCCGCGAGACCATCACGGTGGAATTCGCCGGCAACAGATTCCAGATCTCCTTGGGATCGCGCGGCAAGCACCACTGTTGCACCCCGTTCAGCGAGTGCCCTGGCGATCGCTTTTCCGATCCCTTTGCTCGCGCCGGTGACAATGGCGACGTGGTTCTGAAGATTCTTCATCGATGAAACTGCGTAGGCTGGGACATCTATGCCGATCGTCTCCCATCGCGGATTAGGTGAGTCTGTTCTCGATCAGCGCAAGGAATTCCTGTCGTGTCTTCACATCATCACGAAACACACCCAGCATCGAGCTGGTGGTGGCAAGCGAATTCTGCTTCTCGACACCCCTCATCATCATACACATATGCCTGGCCTCAATCACCACACCGACCCCGTCAGGTGTTAACGCCTCGTAGAGGGTCTCTGCAATCTGTTGCGTAAGACGCTCCTGAATCTGGAGCCTTCGGGCAAACACCTCGACAACGCGCGGTATCTTGCTGAGGCCAAGGATCTTTCCGTTCGGGATATATGCAACGTGGGCTTTACCATAAAACGGCAGCAGATGATGCTCGCACATGCTGAAGAAGTCGATATCTTTCACAATCACCATCTCGCTGTACTTCTCCGGAAAGATTGCACCGTTGAGGACCTTGTGGATATCTTTCTTGTACCCGCTGGTGAGGAACTGATATGCCTTCGCAACCCGGCGCGGCGTCCGCATCAGACCTTCCCGTCGGGGGTCCTCCCCAATTTCCTCCAGCATGCTCGAGACGAGGGATTCCATCCTCGACTGTTTCAGTAATTGTTCTTCCATGTGCTACTCCTCTCCCCTGTACTCGACAAAATTATTTTCAGATTCGTATAGCTTGATAGAGACCAGTGTTCCCTCGTGGATTGTTGGCTTGAGGATCTTCCAGAACGCGACCGCCATATTCTCCGCCGTCGGTATGATTCCTTTCATGAATTCCACATCGTGGTTCAAATGCTTGTGGTCGACCTTTTCAATTACTTCCTGTTCGATAATATCCGCGAGTTTCTTCAAGTCGATGACCATGCCCGTCTCTTTCGGCGGCAACCCACCGACGGTCACTTCAATTTCATAATTGTGGCCATGGCCATGAGGGTTGTTGCATTTGCCAAAGACCGCCTCATTCCTTTCTTCCGACCACGCGGGATTGTGCAAACGATGTGAGGCACTGAAATACGCCTTCCTGCTGACATATACCATAGAGCACCAAATAATGATTTTGTGAGACGTACACTGATGTTCAATCTGTTACGAACATCTGCGCACGCTCAAGAGTTCCGAACACGGGATGGTCTCATCACTTCTCTTGTCTGCAGATGTTCTGCTGGAAACACGGTCGGAAACCCCGCTGCAGCAACGAATCTTGTTTAGAACTTGTGTAGGGGCATAACCCGCCCGAACGACATAGGCGGGCGGGCATGTTACGCCCCTTCAGATGCAAACCGGGGGTTTCCGACCGAGCTTCTAGATCGTCTTCAGGATCTCCTCCGTGTGTCCGTCGACCTTCACTTTGGAAAAAATATGAGTGATCGTCCCGGTCTCGTCGATGAGAAATGTCGTCCTCTCCGTTCCCATGAATTTCTTGCCGTACAAGCTTTTCTCTTTCCACACGCCGTATTTTTTGACTACCTGCTTCTGGTCGTCGCTCACGAGCGGAAATGAGAGTTGGTATTTCGCTGCGAAATTCTTGTGCGATGTGGAACTATCCGTGCTCACACCGACAACAACGGCTCCTTTCCTTTGTATTGCGGAAATATTGTCCTGAAATGAGCAAGCCTCCCGTGTACACCCCGGAGTATTATCTTTCGAATAAAAGTAGAGGATGACTTTTTTCCCCTTCAATTCGTTCAACGTAAGCTTTTTCCCATCACCGGTCAGCAGTGTGAAGTCGGGTGCTTTTGAGCCAACGTTGAGTGCGCTCATGGATGTTCCCTTTTTTGAATTGTCCTGTAGCCAGATCAACACAGGCATTACATCGCGGCGACTGCTTTCTTCACCTCCTCATAGTCTGGCTCAACTCCTGGATTCTCGGAGATCCAGGCATACTTGACCGTCCCGAGCGAATCAAGAACAAAGACCGAACGCTTGGCTGCTGTATACCCCCTGAGGCCCGCGAAGTCGTTATGCACCCCTCCATACTTCATGCTGACCTCGCGCGCGTAGTCACTCAGCACTGGAAAACCAAGATTGCACTGCTCTGCAAATGCCTTGTTGGAAAACGGGGCGTCGACGCTAATAGCAACAATCTGGGTGTTCAGGGATCTGAGCGACTCCAGAGAATCACGAAATGTGCATAACTCTTTGGTGCAGACGCCTGTAAACGCTCCAGGAATGAATGCCAGGACGGTCTTCTTACCCAAGAGTTCACTGAGACTTCTTGGTTTCTTTTCTGTATCGACGAGAGTAAATGCAGGTGCTTTATCTCCAACGCTGAGTGCCATAATCGTTCTTCTCCTCCGTGGCAATGTGCCAGAGCAATGTGTGTAGGAAATGTATCCGATTCACATGGTGTGCCTGCGTAAGATACGCAGAACTGGGAAAAGTTCAAAATTCCATTCGAAGGCGTGTGCCGAAGGTGTGATTTTTCTCGCGCCCACCTGTGTTGACATTTCGGATGGCTTCATATTCGTAGCGAGCATCCAACCAGAGTTGATTGACGATTTCAAGCGTTACCATCCACTGGACCCGAAGCGTCTTGTGGAGAATCCCATCAAGAAACTTCTTTCGGTCTGAATCCTTCGGCCTGTGAGGTTGAAGAAAATCGCCGCCCACATTCTTGATCAGGATCCCCGAGGAATCCAGAATGTTTTCACCCTGACGCTCCACACTCACCCGAAGAGAGAACATCAGGTCCCGCCTGGGAAAGGAATCCAGCCGGAAGAACCACGCGTCTGCGTTGGAACCGATCCGGGGCCCAAGAAGAGAACCGAGGCTTCCGTAATCATTCTCCCGTGACCTATCGTGCGCGAACACGTACGGCTCAATCCGGGTGTAGTCTATCATCAAGCTGGCATTATTGATCGCGAATGGGTCTGCATAGAACAGCCCCACCTGAAACGCATGACGGTCCGACCACGCATCCGTGAAGAGATCCGGAAAATTGATGTCATCGAACAGAAAAGTCCCAGACAACTCAAGGTCCGGAACGAATCGTGTTTGGATGTCGAATGCCCAGAACACATTATCCCGTTCTTCCCGGGAGCGCTGTGCGGACTCAATGAGTATCAACGGGTTGAGATACGCCAAATCGGGCGCTCTGTTGCTGTAAATTACCATCTCTTGGACACCGATATCCATCACGGTTGGAAAGGAGATCTCAAACCGGTGACCGGCAAAATATTTATCCGCAACAACTGGCTCTACGAAGAGCGTTGAAGTATCCGATGGAAGTGCGAATCTCATCGCGGTCCTTTTCCCCAACAACCATGCATGCAGGAATGTGTATTTCAGTGACTCGTATTCCACATCAGCCTTCACAAAATCAAATACACGCACGTTATCTGAGAGTGTCAATCTCTGATCGTAGCCGTACCCCCACAGGACACGTTCTCGTCCCAGCTGCGCCGATACGATTCCGGCATCGTAGTGCACATACCCTTCCGCAAAGTCAAAGTTTCGCGCGTTTTGCACGCGCAGAGTATAACTCTGACCGATCAGTCTGTCTCGCTGAAGGAGTTCCCTGCTTCCCCAGAACTGAGCGTTCGTTGCCTGCAGATACACTCCGAGCCGGTCATACAGAGTCCCACGAATCCGTCCGCCAAACTGCGCAAATTCAGCACGATCGCTGCCGAGCCCATCGCCGGTGATCCGGCGTGCGTCCAGGTCGAGGAGCCCGTTAACAAAGACCACGATATTCGTATCCTTCAGAAAAAACAGAAACTTTTCTTGACTTGAGAAGATCTTGTGTTCAACGCGGCCCGGAGCGAGGGCATCTGCCCCAATGATCGAGGAAAAACCATCGACACTGCCGGTCACCTCATGCCGAAACTCCTGCAGAAAGTCTCTCAGATATCCATGCTCTGCTGATGTGAGCCACTCCGACCGTTGGCTGATCCGATTGAGGAAGTTGGCAACCTTGTGCCGAGAGAGAGGCAGAATGGCATCATGGTATCGCTCGATGATGTGTTTGACTTCCATCCGTTTGAGAAAGGGATATACCGGGTGGTTCACCGGAACATTCTCTACCTGGCTAGTTGCATAGAGAGCGAACGATTGAAGGAGGATGAGGAGAAGACAGATTTTTCGCAGCCTATGGATGGCTTTCAATGGATGCTGTCGGTCAGAAGTAGATGCCATACCACACGGTATTCGGCGAAATTCGAACAGCAGGCAATGGAAGCCGTATGAAGTTGAGGGCCTCTCCGAGTGTTTTCAAGAATGATGTCTCAGCGGGAATGATCTTTGTCATATCAAAATCGAGGCCGACAAAATAGACACGATATGGATTGGGCCCCAGGATATCACGGGCACCATATCCTACTGCGAGACAGAGGAAATCGGGCCAGAGAGATTCGACAGATATCGGCAAGAGATTGTTGATCTTGAAACTCAGCCAGAAGGTTTGCCCTTCATAGTCGTCCATGAAAATATGTCGCTGACCCTGAAAGGCGCCTGGCTGATCCAGGTTAGGGGAAGGCCGGTAGCTGAATTTCAGGTCAATGGTACGCAAGAATGGCACATGATATTTTGCCACGGGGAAAAAGGCCCCGGCCGCATTTGCAGCAAAATCCACTCGGTCAAAACCCCACGTTGAGAACCCGTCTTCAATCTCGATGTACGTTTCGAACAAAAGTGAACCCAAAGCGCCGAACATAAGCGCGTTTGATTCGGAAAAGTTCGCCCACCCAAGTGATTTACTTATGATAAATGTTGCAGCTGAGCCGCTATGGAAATGACCTATCTTGTCAACGTGGAGCGCGTATCTAAGATCCTCGCGGAAGTGGAACGGCACGCGGTTATTCTTCCACCAGCCGTTCTGTTGATAGACGTGGATGGCGCCAATCGTGGCCACAATCGAACCGCCCACAATTGTCAAGCGCGTCGTATTGATTGACGTGGTGTCAGGGGGGCGATACCCAATGCTCTGCTGGGGGGGATCGCCGGGTGCGGCGTCCACAAGAGGAAGACGCAGAGAGTCGACTTGGCCGTAAACCTGCACGGGCAACATAGCGCTGCACAGTAGCAGTGTCGCTGGTATTCGTGCACTCGATCTGTGTCCCACAGTTCCGACTCACTCTAACATTGAACGAAAGTACTCCGCGGTTTTTAGCAGGCCCTCTCTCCTGCACACTTTCGGCTCCCAGTTGAGAATATTCCTTGCCCGAGTCGTGTCGGGTTGGCGGACTTTCGGATCATCCTCCGGAAGATGCTTGAAAATGATCTTGCTCTTGCTTCCAGTCATTTTGATAATCTCTTCGGCCAACTCCAACATCGTTAATTCATCCTGGCTCCCGATATTGACCGGATGCACTTCCTGTGACATGAGGAGGCGGTAAATGCCGTCGATCAGGTCATCGACGTAGCAGATGCTGCGAGTTTGGCGTCCGTCGCCGAATACCGTGACATCCTCGTTGCGCAGTGCCTGCGAGAGGAACGCTGGAATAGCTCGGCCGTCATTCGTTCTCATCCGAGGGCCATACGTGTTGAAGATCCTGGGTATCCGCGTGTCTACTCCGTGATACCGGTGGTATGCCATTGTCATCGCCTCTGCAAATCGCTTGGCTTCATCGTACACTCCGCGCAGCCCCACAGGGTTTACGTTTCCCCAGTACGACTCCGGCTGAGGGTGCACCAGCGGGTCCCCGTACACTTCAGAAGTCGAAGCGATCAGAAAGCGGGCGCCCTTATGCTTCGCCAGCCCTAAGGCTTTATGTGTTCCGAGCGAGCCGACTTTCAGTGTCTGGATCGGAAGCTTAAGATAATCAATCGGACTGGCGGGTGACGCAAAGTGGAGGACGTAGTCTACAGGTCCGTCAATGGAAATGTACTCGGTTACGTCCTGCTTAATGAACGTCAACCTCTCATGACCGATCAGGTGGGAAATATTCCGCGTGTCGCCAGTGATCAGGTTGTCAATAGCGATCACCGCACATCCTTCGGCGAGAAGGCGATCACAGAGATGTGAGCCGAGAAATCCGGCACCGCCGGTGACGACAGCATGTTTGTTTTCTAGTTCACCAAGCACTCTTTGCCCTTACGTTATTCTTAGCATCTCACTCAGCTTCTCAGACACATCAAAACGGTCAACTTCTGCAAATTCTTTCGCTGCGGCAAGGAGATATGGGAGATCTAACGCCGAAGAATATCCTTTACATCAACGATATCTCGATCACGATGCGCTGCAAGCTTGAAAAGAATCAAATCCTCGGGAGAGCAAAACCTGGCTTTGGTTTCACCGTAGGGCAATAGTTTGCCGCGGCGAATCGCTCTCCTTTCGAATTCACTTAACGTTGCTGAGACATCAACCTTGGTGCCCAGCGTTTTGTGCCGGCATGGAAGGACGAAGTTGACTTCAAAGAACTCTAAAGGATCATGCCCGAGAGGAGTAAACTCGGCACTAAAGTGTTTGTATACGTGAACAATGGATTCAATATCTACTTGAACAACAAGATCGATATCGATCGTTGTTCTTCCTGACCCATAGACTGCATTGGCGATCCCTCCGATGATGACATACGCCAATGCATTGGTTTCGCAAATGCGGTCTATGGTAATAATTGTCTGCTCAATTGGCGTCAATCGATCATTTTCCATGTGCAGCCATGGCACGGAATGTCTTCTGTCGCAGTATCCTGCTCGCAGTCTCCTCTTCCCAGAATGCCTCATGGTTTTCGCTCTGGACAAACGCACGTAGTGCTACATCCTGCAGGAGGACCATGTTTGCCATTTCACAGTCCGTAGGGTGATCGTTAAGGAGTTTGTAACGCTGCATGAATTGAAGATATTCCTCTCTCGTCATCCGCTTAGCTCCCGTTTCGCCCAATGCCGTAGTATGTGAAGCCCTGTGCCTTCAGCTTTGCGGGGTCGTAGATGTTCCTTCCGTCGAAAATGACCGGTGCTTTCATCATTAGCTTCATGCGTTCAAAATCCGGCCGCCGAAACTCATTCCACTCAGTCACAATCACCATTGCTTCTGCACCTTTGAGGGCATCATAGTTATTTTCGAAATATCGTACCTTATCGCCCAGGACCTTTTTCACTTCCTCAAGAGCAGCCGGATCGTGGACATGCAAAATGGCTCCTTCCTTTAAGAGCGCATCAATGATCGTCAGCGACGGTGCCTCGCGCATATCATCGGTATTTGGCTTGAAGGCAAGTCCCCAGAGGGTAATAACACGTCCTTTGAGGGTACTGTTGAAGTGCTGTTTGACCTTGTTGACAATAATATTCTTCTGGTCGTTGTTGACCGCTCCTACAGCTTCAAGAATGCGGAACCTGTAACCACTGGTCTGCGCAATATGCACAAGCGCATTCACATCCTTGGGGAAGCACGAGCCCCCGTAACCGATCCCCGCGAACAGAAATTGGGACCCGATCCGTGGGTCCGTTCCCATTCCTTTTCGGATGAGGTCAATATCGGCGCCCACTCGCTCGCACAGGTTGGCAACTTCATTCATGAATGAGACCTTTGCAGCAAGGAACGAATTCGACGCATACTTGGTGAGCTCCGAGCTTCGTTCGTCCATGATGATGAGCGGGTTTCCTGTTCTGACAAATGGTGCAAACAGGTCTTGCATGAGGGCCAATGCTCTTGGGCTGCGCGAGCCAAT
>Ga0247727_10008130_pt1 | contig 19616 bp, 19 predicted proteins | sample WisWelCaveWW1625_FD_202498 | JGI IMG/M metagenome (GOLD analysis project Ga0247727, IMG submission 202498) | Biofilm microbial communities from Wishing Well Cave, Virginia, United States - WW16-25 | ecosystem: Environmental > Aquatic > Deep subsurface > Groundwater > Cave microbial mat | place... | reverse complement strand
ATTTCACTGTACGTGTCAATACCGTCATCAACAGCATCGACAAGCCTTTGGCGCAAATCAAGTGAGTAGGTTTTCATGGTAGATAATATAAACAAATTATCTACTCATTCAAATAGAAAACGCTGTATAGTGTCCTGTTTGACAGGTAGATTAGAGAAGATACCTTTTTTAATAAATATAACGACATGATGCTACTAACGCTGATTTTGTTTGTTATGGCGAGAAGCGTCAAGTGGCGTTTCGCCGGATCGGCCAGATCCTTTTTCACCTTTTCGAGGCGATACACATTGACAAAATTTATTTTTACTGCCTTAGCAGCAATATTTCATTATCAACGAAAAAAATCCTTGACTCCCTCGCATAAACAAATTATATTACCGTTATAGCAGTAATAAAGTATTTATTTTAGAGAAATACCATGGATGATTTGCAAAACTTGAGTCAACTGATTAAATTCCATCGGAAGCAGAGCGGTCTCAGCCAGTTAGAGTTGGCGAATTTAGCCGGTGTTGGCAAAACTGTCATTTATGATCTCGAAAAAGGAAAGACGACGGTGCAATTCGATACGTTAACAAAAGTCCTGAGTGCCTTGAACATCAAAATCGTTTTTGCAAGCCCACTCATGTCAGCCTTTGAGGAAGATGCCAATGAGAATAGCTAAAGTCTATATGCATGACAAACTGGCCGGCACTTTGGTTGAATTCGAAAAAAACGCGAGATACCGATTTTCTTACTCGGATGATTATAACGGGCCGGCAATTTCTCTCACCATGCCGGCGACTCAAAAGAGTTATGAGTTCACCGCCTTTCCTCCCTTCTTTGACGGCTTGCTCCCTGAAGGATTTCAATTGGAAGCCTTGTTGCGAAGGCGAAAAATCGACCGAAATGATTTGTTCAGCCAACTCATCATCGTCGGCCAGGATCTGGTTGGGGCCGTGACGGTTGCGGAGGAAAAATGAATCGTTGCCCCATCAGCTATGAGCTTTGTGGAAAGAAAAAGTATTCTCTCAAAGGCTTGCGACTACTCTCGCCACAGTTGAAACGCCTTCGAGATTTCCCTTTCACGGCGGAGGAGCAACGGTAAGAAGCTGCCGCGCGAGCCGATAAAATGTCTATTCAAGGCGTCCAGCCGAAATTGAGCGCGCGATTGAGCGTCAAGGAAAAAATGTTCAAGATCGTGGATAAAGGCGGCCATTACATTCTGAAACCGCAAAATTTATTGTTCAGCGAGATTCCTCAAAATGAAGACTTGACCATGCGCCTGGCAAAATTCGTCGGCATCGACACGCCGTTGCACGGGATGCTCTATTCCAAAGATGGCTCGCTGACCTATTTCATCAAAAGATTCGACCGCGTCGGAAAAACCGGAAAGATTCCCGTCGAAGATTTCGCCCAGTTGGCCGAAAAAAATCGCGACACCAAGTATGATTTTTCCATGGAGAAATTAATTCCGCTTATCGAGCGCTATTGCACGTTTCCGGCGCTGGAAAAGCTGAAGCTGTTTCGCCTGACCATCTTCAACTTTCTGGCCGGGAACGAGGATATGCATCTGAAAAATTTTTCGTTGATCCGGCGCGGCGCCAAGGTGGAATTGAGTCCGGCGTATGATCTGATCAATACGACCATTGCGATCAAAAATCCCGTTGAAGAATTGGCGCTGCCTCTGGCCGGCAAGAAAAGGCGCTTTGAAGCACGAGACTTTTTCGAATATTACGCGAAAGAGAGAATGCAATTGACGCAGAAATCAATCGATCAAATCGCCGCGGTTTTTCAAGCGAAATTTCCGGCCTGGAAGAAAATGATCGAGATGAGTTTCTTGTCTAAAAAGATGAAAGAGGCCTATTGGAGTTTGGTCAACCAGAGGAGAGAAGTTTTGTCTTTGTGAGAGGGATTCAGGATTATTTCCCAATTTATTTCGTGTTGAAGAATCTCGATGTATTTCCTCCGAAAACCATCTCCATCTCCACAGCCGAAAATCCCGCTGTCGTCATCCCCTGTTTTTGCACTTCCAAAATATCCTTCCGCCAGCCGTGCGGAAACACACCGGAATCCGTGCCAAACAAAATTCTTTCTATTCCAAAAACGGTGCGCGTTTTCTGAAAAACTTCGGCGAGGGTCAACGGCTGCGGTTGGGTGATCATCCAATTATTGGAGCTCGAGGTGTCAACGTAAACATTTTCACATTGCAGGCCGAGCATAAGGGTTTCACGAAAAAAGCCACAGCCAAAGTGGGGGATGATAAATTTGATTTGTGGAAATCGATTCGCTGCGGCCTGCAAATCGAGCGGATTGGCGAAGCGGCTGTCGTAAACTCGCGGCAAGCTGAGGGCGTCGCGCAATTTCACTTGCAGAATGCCAAAATGAGTTAACACATGCATTCGGCATTCGGCCACAGCTTCAAAGAAGGGCAGGAGGGAGGCATCAAAAAGATGATAATGGTGCAACGCCGGAAAGAGCATGACGCCGCGATAGCCGTTCTCGTGCGCCAATGAATGGACGCGATGAGCCGCGCCTTCCATTGTTGGGTTGATCATGCAAAATCCCACAAGTCGCCCGTCGCTATTTTTCACGGCTTCGGCAACGGCAGCAGCTTCTTCGGGCAAACTCGCAAAAACGACGGCGCGTTCGACACCATGACGATCTAATTCAGCCAGCCAGCGTTTGAGATGGGACAAAACCTCGCTCGGCGGCAACTCGATTTTCGCGCGCTGCGCCAAATCATTCAATACCACATCAACATCGGCCGCTGGATCTTTCTGCCGCGCCATCGCGGCAAAAAAATCCCGCGAGAAGAAATGCAAATGCGAATCGAAAATAGACATGGAGAAACTCCGTTGGGTTTTTCACCAGGATAATCATTTTGGCAAAAGAAGCAAGAGATTTTTTATATCGTTAAAAGTTTTTATCCGTGCCGCTCCGTGAACTCCGTTACTCGTGTTTTAAAAAAGCTTTTTGAATTTAGGTTAATTCTTTTTGATCTTATGAAGCCTTTCCCTGCATGATCTGCCAGCTCTGCAAAATAGCGCCCGTGCTGGCGGCGTAAGCAGAAGCGCCGCGGGGAGAATGGGGCGAATCACCGTCATACATTTCAGCGAAATGACCAACACATGGTTTTTCGGCGCCGCTGAAAAGCGGCTCGAACATTTCAAAAATGGCGCGGGGATTGTCGTACAATTTCATGTACGCGCGCGTAAAAGGCAACACCAGCCACGGATAAACACAACCGTTGTGTCGTGCCGAGGCCAAACATCTGGGCGAGCCGGTGTATTCGCCGCAGTAGGCAGGATGATCGGGAGAGAGCGTGCGCAAGCCATACGGCGTGACGAGTTTTTTCACCGCCAGATCGATAACCGCTCGGGTTTGTTCCGCTGAAAAAACATTGAACGGCAAGCCGGCGGCAATCACTTGATTTGCCCGTAGCGTGGAATCGCCAACCGTAACCGCGTTGTCACTGCCCGGCTGGCCGACATTAATAATGCTCGTATCGATTAAACAATCATAAAGATGGCCGGCGGCTTCGCTCCAGAATTTTTGCGTCAGGCTTTTCGCCGTATGGTTGGCATATTCGCTGCAGCGTTTGAAGCCTTCCCCCTTGCCGAGCTCTTCGGAAAATTCAGCCATGAGACGAAGCGCATTATACCACAATGCTTGTACTTCCACCGCTTTGCCATGACGCGGAGTTGCCTGCCATTCACCGGCCTGCGCATTCATCCACGTCATCGGCGAACGCCGCTCGAGCGAAAAGAGCAAGCCGTCTGCATCAAGTTTTATCCCGCTGTGCGGGACGCCGCGCATATAGGACTGAAGTATTTCCAACAGCAACGGATAAATTTCTTCAATGTAGACGCGATCCTGCGAGGCTTGCCAGTATTCGTAAATGGCGACGAACATCCATAAGGTGGCGTCGAGGCTGGCATAATTCGGCGCTTCCGGCCGGCTCGAAAAATAATTCGGAATCAAACCGTGATTGGCATGTTTGATGAAGTGAGCAAAAATTTCTTTTGCCAGACTAAATTGTTTGGTCGTGAGCAGCAAGCCGGGCAGCGCAATCATCGCCTCGCGGCCCCAATCCGTCAGCCGCGGATAACCGGCGAGAATCGTCCGGCTGTTTTGCGCCATCGCCGTCGCGCGTTCGATGACAAATTGCGCCGCGCTCGTGGCGAGATTTCGGATCGGTTGATGTGAGAAGACTTGATTAAGTTCCTGCCTCCGCAACTTTTGGCGTTCCCTTTCCAGATTGAAAAGAACATCGGTGTCGATCGTTTCTCTCGCGCTGCCCGATGGCGCGCCGTTTTCAAGCTGCAGCATCATCGTAACGTTCTTGCCCGCTTGCAGATCAAATTCAAAAGCACCGGGAAGATAAACCTCTTCACTTTGCCAGGCGTTTGTTGCCGGATCAAAAAGCTGCAACGTCTTCCAACGATTGACCGGATAGATCATAGCGGCGCCATGGGCGCTGATGGCGCACGGTTTTTCATTCGGATCGCCGTAGATAAAAATTCCCGCCGGTTGGGCGCGAACCAGATAAGTTTCAGCGAGCAGCTTGCCAGTGTCGAGATCGCGAAAGCAAATCTGCGGCACAACACGAAGTCGCGTCGAAAGCCCTGCCGTCATTTCGTAGCGGACCAAAAGCTGCGGTCCATTTTGCGGCATCCAAACATATTTATGAATCGCGATTTCTTCAAAAGAAATTTTAAAACCAGGGCTGCCGTCTGCCGGCATAAATTCGAGGCGAGGAGGGGGTTGAGCAGGAGGGAAGGCATCATCTGCCGACGTTTCTGCCGTCGAAAAATTTTTCCAGTGGTCATTTACAAAAATGGCTTCATCGAATTGGCGAACCAACATGACACGTTGCAACGGTGGCCGCGCCGGAATGATGAGCAGAGCGTGATGGATTTGCCGGCAAGAACCATCAAACGCGCCCATGGCATAACCGCCGAAGCCGTTCGTGATCAGCCATTCGCGTTGCAGTCGAGGTAAGAGAAAAGTTGGCTTTGACGTCATTCTACTTTTTGGGTTAAATTGAAACTGGCTTGAGCGTGAGCCGTACTTAATGCTTTAATTATACCAGCGAAAGCGTAAGATGAAGAGAGATCGAACGCATCGTATTTTAGTTGATTTCACCGGTTTTTGTTTATTTTTTATTTCGGTGTGAATCTATAAAAATGTAAACGTAAATTCGAGGAGAGAGGAAAATTGCGTTATTTTAGCATCATTTTAATTTTTGCGAGCCTTCTGGCAGCAAGGTCTGCTGAAGCTCAAAACACCGGTTTTAATACGGACAGCGCTTATGTATATCTCGAGCATCTTTGCGTCACTATCGGACCGCGTCCCATGGGCTCGGCCAATGAGCGCGCGGCGCTGAAATGGGCGGCAAATAAATTTCGCAGCTTTGGCGCAGATAGCGCTTATGTCATGATCGTTCCCGAAGCTAACGAAACGATCAACACCAATAGTGGAGTTGCGATTGGCGTCTTTCGCGGCGCCACCGACAGTACGATCGTTATCGGCGGCCACATCGATTCTTCGGGGCGAGAAATTCCCGGGGCAAACGATGATGGCTCGGGCACGGCTTGTGTGATCGAGCTGGCGCGTGTTTGGAGCCAGCGCCCGCGTCGTTTCACGCTGCTCTTCGCGGCTTTCGGCGGCGAAGAAAACGGACTCGTTGGCTCAAAATATTTTGTCAATCATTATGCCGCCATCGACCAGGTCAAATTGATGCTGCAAATCGATATGGCAGGAAGTCCCGAGGCGCTCATTCCATTCATCGACGTGCATACGCATCAAGCACCGGAATGGCTTGTTGAAGATGCGTATGAACTCGATCACGCGCTCGGCTATAACAGTCTCGAATATCCCACGCATTTTTTTTCTATCAATAATGCGCTAAAAGGTGGCGGCGCCGGCTCGGATCATCAACCTTTTCTTGATAAAAATATTCCGGCCATTGATTTTACTGCCGGCGTGAATACGTCGCCGATTCACACCCAACGCGATAAAATCGACTTCATCGACAAGCCGATGCTTGCCCGCAGCGGGCGTCTGGTGGATGGGATGTTGAGCAAATATCAGAAACAAGGCATTCCCGCGCCGAAAAAAGAGCATTACATGCTCTGGCAAGTTTTTGGCAAAAGATGGTATATTCCTGTTTGGCTGATTGCAGCAACAAATATTTTGGCGTTAATATTGGGTGGGCTGGCTTTCTATTGGAGCCGAAAGCATAGGTTGATTATTGAGAAAAGTGAACGCGCAAAGTTTTCCGGCTTAAAGCTTTTTCTCATCACCAGCGGTATCGCCATATTTTTTCAACTAGGCGAAGCCTTTATGCAAATAGTTAAAGGGCTACGTTATCCATGGTTTGTGCCATTAAACCATTACTTGTGGCTCACGGCAATCTCGGCATTGGCCGGAATTTGGTTGGCTTCCCAATTAACGCGTCGATGGACATTTAGTCCCGATCCGTATGTTTATGCCAATCGTGCAATCGTTACTTTATCGATATTAATGATCTTGTTTAGCTTTGCCACCTCGCGGTTAGCTTTCTACCCGGCACTTTCTCTGATCGCGATAAGTTTAGCGATACTTCTTCCCAATATAACGTTTAAAATCTTGTTGACGATTTTAGCTCCTTTACCCATGATGCGGTTGATGTTCTTTGAAATGTTTCCTCTTGGCGCTCGTTCAATCGCTCATTCCGGGGAAGGCATCAATCATTTACTTGAAGCATTTCTTTACAGCGCCTTTTTAACCGTCGTTCTCGTCGTTTGGTTTCTTCCAATGCTTTATCATTTTGCCTGCACGCTGACGAGCGCATGGTCCAAACTTCATATCGTCAAATTATTCCGCCAGCCGGTTGTCGGTGTTGTCATTTTTTTAGCCGTCGTTAGTTATGGCGGATATTTGTTTTCGCTTCCGGCTTATGATGACTTTTGGCGCGCCGAATTACAAGTCAATGCCGAATATAATTTACGAACCAGTGCAAATAAATTACATCTGCTCGGAAATGAATTCTTTCGCAATGTGACGATAGTCGCCGATACGCTGCAACGGCATTATGATGCTTCCATTCATGAAGCTGAAGTACCGATTTCATTCAAAGCGGATTGGTTTAAACTTACGGATTTGGATTCGACTTCGAATGGCCGGCAAGATTCGGTGAAAATCAACTGGCAAATCATCAGCACCCGACCCTGGTATAAGGTTTCGCTCGTTTTGCGCGCCGATACGTTGGCAATCAGCGATATTAAAACCGCTTTGAGATATCGACACCAAAAGAATGCGCTGACGTTTGCCTGGTTTGCCGAGCCGCCGGAAACTTTGGCGGTGGTGACCGGTTTTACGATTCATCCTCATGCTAAACTGATTCGTGAAATCACGGCGATTTATCCGGAAACGCCGCTGCCCGTCAAAGTTACCGCTGAATTTGCCGATGTGATTTATCGGACGACGGTGACGTATCGAGATACTTTATAAAAAATTCAACAAAAGACTTGCAAAACACGGCGATTTTTTTTAAATTTAATGCTGTTGCTTTAAAGCAGGAGGGAAGGTTAAATTGATTTTATGGATGATGCTTCATGGCCGGCATTGATGATATTGCGGTTGTCATTCCTGCTTACAATGCCGGCGCAAAATTGGAGTATGTTCTTTCAAAAACGCTTGCGATCATTCCGGAAAATCAGGTCATTGTCGTGAACGACGGTTCTACCGATGACACGGATGAAGTGGCAGCGCGAAATCATGTGCAAGTGATTCGGCACGGTGAAAATCGCGGCAAGGGCGCGGCGCTGAAAAGCGGTTTTGTGCAGGCGCTCGCGATGGCGCCGATGCAAGCGGTGGTGACGATGGATGCGGATGGACAACACCAGCCGCAATATCTGCGTGAATTTATCCGCGTCTTTCGCGAAATGCCGGTAGATTTAATTATTGGTTGTCGCCAATTACGCTGGCCGCCAATGCCGCTCTTTCGCGTCATTAGCAACCGTATCACCAGCGCGCTCGTATCCTGGCGTGTGGGAATGAGAATACCCGATAGCCAGAGCGGATATCGCTTGCATTCACGGCGGTTGTTGGAACGGATTAAACCGCACACGGATGGCTATCAAATGGAATCTGAGTTGCTTCTGAAAGCTCTCCGCGCGGGCATGGTGATCGAATTTATCCCCATTACCACGATTTATTCCGATGAAACCAGCCACATACGCAGCCGCGATATTTGGCGATTCGTCAAAATGTGGTTGAAGAACTGATGGTGAAGAACTAAATCGCAGGTTAGAACGACCTGCATTTTATGAAACATCCGCGAGATGTTTTCATCGAGGAGACCTGATATGGAAGCTTTGCAGGAGTTGTTAAGTCGCGTTTATGATGTGGAGTCGATCATCAAGTGGGGCGGCATGGTGATGATTTGCGCGATCGTGTTCGCCGAAACTGGACTGATGATTGGTTTTTTTCTGCCGGGCGATTCTTTGTTGGTAACAGCGGGAATATTTGCGGCAGCGGGACATTTGGATCTGTATCTCATGCTCATCGTCGTCTCGCTGTGCGCGGTTGTCGGTGATCAGTTGGGATATTTCATCGGTCAAAAAAGCGGCCCGGCGCTTTTCAAGCGCGAGGACTCGTTGCTTTTCAAGCGCAGCCATGTGCTGCGGGCGCAGCAGTTTTATGAAAAGTATGGCGCCAAAACGATCGTCATTGCGCGTTTTGTGCCGATCGTGCGGACATTCGCACCGGTTGTCGCCGGCGTCGGCCAGATGAATTATCGCCGTTTTGTGACTTATAACGTGGCGGGTGGAATTCTCTGGGTGGTGAGTATGGTTTTAATTGGTTTTATTGTTGGCAACACGGTGCCGGATATTAACAAACACATTCACAAAGTCATCGCGGTTGTCATCTTTTTATCAATTCTGCCGGCAATCTTTGAGTTTATCAAGGAAAAACGGCGTAGTAAAGTTAACGTGAAGTCGAAGCGGAGTAAAATCGAAGTTTAGAGTAGTGAATTCTCGGGGCGTGGCTCAGCTCGGCTAGAGCGCCTGGTTCGGGACCAGGAGGTCGGAGGTTCAAATCCTCTCGCCCCGACTTGTCTTTTAGAGGCAGAGACGTTTTAATAGGAGGGACAAAAAAAAGGCCACGCACGTGGCCTTTTTTAGTTATAAAATATTTTAGTTTACATAACAGAAATTGGCGATAATTTTTATATTCGCGTTTTTCAACCCCGTAATTTCGCCATCAATTTTTGCGCTTCATCTTTTAATGGTGTGTTAACTCGCGCCGATAAAACATTATCCAAATGTGCCATCGCATTTTCCAGCCGATTCAATCGCACCAAAACGATCGCCAGATAATATTGCGCCATTAAATTCGATTTGCTCAGTTTTAAAGCTTGTTCCAACGGCGTCAGCGCTTCCGTAATTTGATTCAATTTGATCAGATTTTTTCCCCACAATCCCAGCATGACACTATCGTTCTTGCCGAGACTTTTGGCCTTTTCTAACATCGCAATGACGTCCTGTGGACGATTCAGCGCGTCATACGCCAGAGCGAGTTGTTTGTAGTAAAGCGCTTTTGCCGAGCTGATTTTGATCGCGCGTTCAAAGGCATTGGCCGCCGGTTGCGCCTGGCCCGCCCGCAGCAACGCCGCGCCTAAAGCCGACCACACGTAATCGTCTTCCGGCTTGCGTTGAACATATTGCTGATACAGTTCGACGGCGAGTTGATAATCGGAAAAAAGAAAAGCATTATAACCGCGCGAATATAAGGTCTCAAGATCGACCGCGGAGCTGCCGGGGCTCGGACTCGATTCTCTAACGGCGACGACGCCGCGCTTGGCATGATTGGACAATATGCCTTTGCTGTCCAACTCGATCACTTTGCGATAATACTGATTCGCATTCTCCGTATCGCCGAGAATGGAATAAATTTTTGCCATGCCGAAATAGGCGCGAATTTCTTTGGGCGAAAGCTCGATGGCGCGCTGAAAACTGAAAATGCCTTCCTGATATTTTTTGAGAATGCTATAAACGGCGCCGAGATTCAAGTGCGCCAAGGCGTTCTGCGGGTTGAAAAAAACGCTTTCTTTCAAATGGCGTTCGGCCTCCGCGAACTTGCGAATTTTTAAAAGCACCGTCCCCAGAATCAGATGCGCGCGAAAGTAAATCGGACAAATGGAAATCGTTTGCTGCAGATTTTCAACCGCTTCCTTATAATTTTTGCTTTCAAAAAATGCGATGCCGAGATTGAAATAATAATCGGGATCATGCGGATTGAGCGCCACCGCTCGCGTCCATTTCATGATGGCCGGCTTGAAATCGCGCTGGCGAGCATGCGCTAACGCTTCCTTATGAAGAGTTTCAGCCTGCGGCAAGACGCGCGGCAAAATCCAACGCAATTCCGCGGCTTCACCGTTGACAATGATATCGACGCCGCCATTGTTGCCGTAACGGCGATAGAGATAATCCTTTAGCCCAACGGGATTTGAATTCGAAAATAAGATTTGTTGGATTTCCGGGTCAAAGTGACGAATCTCGGCAAGGTTGATTTTAGCGGAGACTAATTTTTTAGCCGTTTGCGGGCTCATTACACCTTCAGACTTTTCGAAAATGGAAAATCGAACATCGAAGATAGAGCATCGCGATTCAATCGTCGAGCCTCAATCATCGAATTATCAACTGGTGCGCCAGGCGGGAATCGAACCCACAGCCTTTGGCTCCGGAGGCCAACGCTCTATCCAATTGAGCTACTGGCGCATTGAACGCCTGAAGCGCGTAGGGCGAAAGGTGAGGGGCGACGGGCCGTTTCTTTTCGTCGCCCCTCACTCTTCGCCCCTCGCCCTTCGTTCTATGCGCTCTGCGGCTATTACCGTATTTCGCATCAACATCATAATCGTCATTGGGCCGACGCCGCCAGGAACCGGCGTGATCGCTGCCGCCTTCTCCCCTACCCTTTCAAAATCGACATCACCAACGAGGCGATAACCTTTGGGAGAATTCGGATCATTAACACGATTGATACCAACATCAATCACAACGGCGCCGGATCGAACCATATCGGCGGTGACAAAATTGGCGCGACCGATAGCGGCAATCAAAATATCCGCTCGTGAAGTGATCTCCGCCAAATTTTTTGTGGCCGAATGACAAATCGTTACCGTTGCATTCGCGGTCGATTTTTTTTGTGCCAACAACAAGGCCAGCGGCAAGCCGACGATTTGGCTGCGACCGAGAATCACCACATGCTGGCCGCTTGTCGCAAAACCGCTGCGCAAAATAATTTCATGCACTCCCGCCGGCGTGCACGGCACGAATGTTTCTTCGCCGAGTTGCAAGCGACCCCGAGTCACCGGATGAAAGCCATCCACGTCTTTTTCCGGCGCGATGGTTTCAATAACGACGCGCTCGCGGATTTGTTTTGGCAGCGGCAACTGAACTAGAATTCCATGTATACGCGCATCCGCATTCAATGCGTGCAAACGTTGCAAGAGTGTATTTTCATTTGTCGCCTGCGACAAGCGAATGGTTTCAGAGAACAATCCCAGTTCCTGACACTTTTTAATTTTTGACTGCACGTAAATTGTGGAAGCAGGATTATCGCCTACTAAAACTGCTGCCAGCCCCGGTGTAACGCCTTTTGCGTTGAGTTGCTGAATCCGTCCATGCAATTCCCATTGAATGGTTTCAGCGATTTTTTTCCCGTCAATAATCAGTGCAGCCATTGTTACTCCTCTCCCCATCCCATTCTCCATTTGCCTGTTAGCCCGTTTGCCGGTTTTAACAGGCTAACTGGCGAACGGTCAAACCGGCTAACATTTTTTTACGATAAAAACAATCTCTCAATATGCTGCGCTTTGCCGGTCTCGCGGTTGATTTTAAGCAACACCGCGCAGAGATGCACATCGCCTTCCGCCGGCTCGAAGTGAATAGGAATTTGTCGCATGAAGCGCTTGATGGCGATTTCTTTTTTCATGCCAATCACTGAATCATACGGGCCGGTCATTCCTGCGTCGGTGATATATGCCGTGCCGTTTGGAAGAATGCGCTCATCTGCCGTCGGCACGTGCGTGTGCGTGCCGATCACCGCGCTGACACGTCCATCCAAATACCAGCCCAGCGCCATTTTCTCTGCCGAGGCCTCGGCATGGAAATCGATAATCACGAGATTGGTTTTGCGATTGACGTGCCGCAAAATATCATCGGCGATGCGAAACGGGCAATCAATCGGATACATGTAAGTGCGGCCTTGCAGGTTAATCACCGCGACTGAAGCGCCGTTTTTCGTCTCGACAACAAGAGACCCGCGTCCGGCATTTCCCGGCGGATAATTCGCCGGCCGCAGCACGCGATGATCTTTTTGCCAAACTTTATAAATGCCGGCGTTGTCCCAAATATGGTTGCCGCCGGTGATCACCTCGATTCCCATGTCAAAGAACTGCTGCGCCACTTTCTCATTTTGGCCTTTGCCGTCGACTCCATTCTCGCCATTCGCCACAATCAGATCGGGTTGATATTTCTCGCGCAAGCCCGGCAGCAATTGCGCCGTAATCTGCAAGCCCGGCTTGCCAAAAATATCGGCGATAAAAAGAACGGTTAATAAATTAGATTCATTCATGATCGAACGGCAAACCAACTGAATTAAATATACTCTAAAATAAAGAGAAATTCAAATGGAAAATTAGGCAATCTGTTCTTTTGAAATATAGGCACAAATTCTCAATAAAGCAATCGTACTTTTTGCGCATCGAGAGCGAGCGTCTACTTTGCAAAACTAACCGACCGATACTCCCGCAACACCGTGACTTTGATCTGTCCAGGATAATGTACCGAATCATGAATCTTTTGCGCAATGCTCAAAGCGATTTGTTCGGCTTTCGCATCGTCCACTAAATTGTGCTCGACAATGACACGAATATCACGGCCCGCCTGCAGCGCATAAGTTTGAATGACGCCGTTAAACGAGCGGCAGATTTCCTCGAGCTGGCGCATGCGTTGAAAATAGTTTTCCAGCACTTCCTTGCGCGCGCCCGGACGCGAGATGGAAATTTCATTTGCCGCTGCAACGATCACGCTCGTCGCCGTCAGCACCGGCGTGTTGTTGTCGGAATGATGCGCCCACAACATGGCATTTTGCACCAGCTCCGTCTCGCCAAATTTTTTCGCCAGATCGATTCCCACTTCACTCGGCGCCCCGCCCTCGCTGTCGTTGTCGACGGCCAAACCGATTTCATGCAAAAGCCCGGCGCGTTTGGCCGAAGCGGCGTCCACTTCCAATTCCGCCGCCATCAATCCGGCAAGAATCGCCACTTCCACGCTGTGCTGCAGCAGATTTTGGCCGTGGCTGGTGCGATACTTCAATTTGCCGAGCAGCCGAATCAATTCATGATGCAGGCCATGCACGCCCGCTTCAATCGCCGCCTGCTCGCCGTATTCGACAAAACGCTCGTTGATAAGCTGGCGGGTTTTTTCAACCACCTCTTCGATTCGGCCCGGATGAATGCGGCCATCGGCAATCAGCTTTTCCAGCGACAGCTTCGCCACTTCACGACGAATCGGATCAAAACCCGACAGCATCACCATGTCCGGCGTATCGTCGATCAGCACCTCGATGCCGGTCGCCGCCTCGAACATACGAATGTTACGGCCCTCCCGCCCGATAATTCTTCCTTTAATATCGTCGCTCGGCAGCATCACGACCGACACCGTGCTCTCTGCCACGTGATTGATCGACGTTCTCTGCAACGCTTCGATAATGATATTTTTTGCCGTTTGATTGGCCTGGGCGCGGGACTTGTCAAGAATTTCTTTGGCTGATTGCGCCGCTTCCTGTCGCGCAATTTCCAAATAATTGTTGAGCTGAATGCGTTTGGCTTCTTCGTTCGTCAGCCCGGAAATCTGCTCGAGGCGATGATTCTCTTCGGCGATCAAGCGGTTGAGCTCCTGCTCGCGGCTTTTGTGCGCCTGCTCGCGCGCCTGCAACGAATTATCCAATTGCTTGAGCTCGCGCTCCCGGCGATTGAACAAATCCATCTTGCGATCGAGATTCAGCTCGCGATTGGCAAGCTGGCTTTCGGTTTTTTGCGACTCGCTGCGGCGGCTTTTGATCTCCTGCTCCAGCTCCTGCCGTTTTTGAAAAACCTCTTCCTGAATTTCCAGTTGTTTGGCTTTTTTCAGATTTTCCGCTTCTTGCCGCGCCTCCGCCACAATTTGTTGAACATGCGATTCCGCGCGGGCAATTTTATCCCGGCCCGCTTTTTGGCGAAGCAACCAGCCTATGAAAAAACCAGCAACGCCGGCAATCGCCGCAAGTCCGATTGCGATGCTGATAAGCATTATTCCTCCATAACCAACGAAAATCCCCGAGCGCTCACTCGTTTACCATCGTTATCACCAAAACGGTGCCCATCGGGTTTTCTATTTGTCAACCCTGCAGGCCGCGTCGCATCATGGCAAAAGAGTTTGCGGTCGGGGATTTTACAGCACCACTCGAACCGGCGCCATCTTTAGAATAACTTCTGAAGTCTATTCGTTCAAATTCTCGTTGATTAACTTCGAGAGTCCGTTGAGTTTGGCTTCAAGAGTTTGCACCAGGCCGTTTTTTTCTTCGCGTTCTCGAAACAATTCGTCGGCGATGTTCAACGCGGCCAGAATGGCCACCTTCAACGAAGATTTCGCCGCCGTCGTCTGATCGACTTCTCGCATTTTGCGGTCAACATATTCGGCGATCCGCAGGATGTACTCCGCATCCACTTCGCCTTTAATGGGATACTCCGTCCCATAGATATTCACTTTGAGGACTGTGCCCGCAAAGTTTTTTGAGCCTTCTGGCGACATGTTTTATGAGAAAGCCTGGATGATGATTGCTGTGCGATCATGGCCTACGCTGCAAGCGCCTGACTAAACTTTCAGCCGAGGGCCTTGCAAGGTTGACTGATTAATACTGCAGTTATAGCTCTTCCAGCCTGGCGAGCATTTTTTCGACCTTGCTGCGAATTTCCTCTTCCCGCGTTTTAAATTGCTGCGATTCCTGCGCATTATCCTTCATCTGTTGCAATTCCTCCTGAAGCGCGCCAAGCATTTTATCTTTTTCCTGAGTTTCCTCTTGCAAGGTTTCAACACGTTTTTGTAGTTCGCCATTCTCCTGCTTCAGCTTTTGAATCATGCTGATCGCTTGAGAAATTTTGTTTTCTAAAATTTCAAATTGTTGCAAGTCCATTTTTTCACTCCTCGTTTGTCGTAGTCCCCGCCCCTTGTGGGCGGTTTATCCTGGTTTCATAAATTCGTCATTTAAAATTGCCCCACAAGGGGGCACAGGACTACAACATTATGCCCGCAGTTGTGCGCCAACTTCCTGCTCCAAATTGCGAACGATTTGGCGCTGCCACGCATCGACTTCTTCATCCCGCAAACTGCGATCAGCCGCGCGGAAAACCATCGAAAAAGCCATGCTTTTTTTGTCGTTGGCAATTTGTTTTCCCGTATATAAATCAAACATCCGAACACTCTCGAGAAAATCACCCGCTGAATCTTTAAGCATGTCCAGCACTTTTTCCGCCGGAATATTTCGCGCCGTGATAATCGCAATATCCCGTTCAATCGCCGGATAGCGCGGTACTGGTTTCGCGGTGCGCTGCCAATCAATAAGTGATGTTAAATTTTCAACGTTCAACTCAAAAGCGAAAACCGGCACTTCGATTTCGTAGAACTTGAGCAAATCAACCGACAACTCGCCGGCAAGTCCAAACGGTTGGCCATTGCAGGTAATTTGCCAGCCATTTTTGAAAAGTGGATGATTTTGCAACGGCACGAATTGCAACTCCGGCAATCGCAAACGTTGGCTTATTTCAGCTAAAAAACCGCGAATATCGAATATCTCTAATTGGCGGCTCGCGCCGATCCACGATGGTGTCTCGACATTTCCGCAAAATACCGCGCCGAGACGGCGTTCTTCGCAAAGTGGTTTATCAGATTCGCGCCAAAATGTCGAGCCGATTTCAAACAACCACGTATCGGAATTTTTGCGATTGAGATTATAAGCGAGCGCATTAAGCAACGTCGCAATCATATACGGGCGCATGGCCGTGAGCTCTTCGTTCAGCGGATTCAGCAGCGCCAAAATTTGCCGGTTGCCGTCAAGAAATTTTTCAGCGCGTTGGCGCGGCATTAAACTATACGTCAGCGCTTCATCCACGCCGAGGCCGGTCAGCGCCTGCCGCAATTTCTCGTGAACTTCTTCCTCGCGATTGCGCTCATTGAAAAAAGAAATCTCGAAACGCGTTTTCGCCGGCACTTCGTCGAAACCATGAACGCGAGAAATCTCTTCGATGAGATCGATCTCGCGCGTCAAATCCGGTCGAAACGTCGGCGCGGTGACTTTCCACGGTTCAGCTTTAGAAACGACTTTGCATTCCAACCGTTCCAAAATGGTTGCCATTTTCTTGTTGGGAATTTTCATGCCCAACACATGATGCGCGCGCTTCGGACGAAATTCTATTTTAATGGGTGAAATAGATTTTGGATACGCATCAACAATACCGCGCACGATTTCGCCGCCGGCAACTTCCTGCATCAATTGTGCGGCGCGATTGATCACAAACGGAATGCCGTTCGGATCGGTGCCGCGCTCAAAACGGCGCGCCGCCTCTGAAGATATTCCCAAACGTTTGGCGGTGCGACGAACCGTTAACGGATCGAAATACGCGCATTCAATTAGCACATGCCGCGTGTTGCTGGAAACTTCGGAATTCAAACCGCCCATCACGCCGGCCAGCGCCACCGCCCGTTCGCCGTCACAAATCATCAAATCATTCGCTTGCAAAACATGCTCTTTTTCATCGAGCGTTTGGAACCTCTCCCCTGCTGTGGCGCGCTGCACGACGATTTTTGATTTTTCCACCAACTCGAAATCAAATGCGTGAATCGGCTGGCCGGTTTCCAGCATCACATAATTTGTCACATCAACAATATTAGAAATGGAGCGCAAGCCAACGGCGCGCAAACGCTTCACCAGCCATTGCGGCGACGGCTTGATTTTGATATTCTGAATGAGACGCGCAGCATATCGCGGACACCCGCTCGGATCTTTGATTTGCACTTTCGCGAGTTTATCAATCGCCGTCGCGCTTTCTTTTAATTTGATTTTCGGGCGCTGCAACGGCGTGCCTGTTATCAATCCGACTTCGCGCGCCACGCCGATGATGCCCAAACAATCCGGACGATTGGGCGTGACGTTGATCTCAAAAACAAAATCCGGCTCAACAATATCACGCAAAAAATTTCCCGGCTGCGCCTTGCCATTTAAAACCAAAATGGTTTCGGCTTCTTCGGAAAGCCCCAGCTCGGCCTCGCTGCAAATCATGCCGTATGATTCGACACCCAAAACCGGCCGCGTTTCAATTTTCAATCCACCTGGCAACATCGTTCCCGGCGGTGCAACCGCCACGAGCTGCCCGGTTTCGACATTCGGCGCGCCGCAAACAACTTTCAGCTCCTCCCTGCCGATATGAACCTGGCAAACATGCAGACGCGATGATTTCGGATGCGTCTCGCACGTCAACACTTTTCCCACCACCACGCCGTCGAGATTCGGCACGGTGCTGCTCATGCTCTCGAGCTCCAATCCGAGCATCGTCAAGCCGGAACCAACTTCCTGCGGCGAGAGCGGCGTGTCAACGTATTCTTTGAGCCAGGTGTAAGTGAATTTCATAAATTTTTTATCTATCGGAAAACCTTCAGAATCACCAAAAATTTGTATTAGATTTAAAAGGATTCTTTCAGAATGACATAATCATCATAGCCATTTTCAAAACTCATCATCGTCATCTGCCGATTGTATGTCCTGCGCGACTAATTCCTTCCATACCTCGAGCACAGCTCGATCAGCGCCCGCCGCTTGCAATCGTTCGGCAACAGTACCGGAATCGCTTTTGAGTTCTGGAAATGTCAATAACAACATCGCCAAATCGCGCCAATCCGTGCCGGACTTCGGTTTGCCGCGCCGTTGCTGATACGCGATGACTTTGCCGGCAATCAGTTCTGCCGGCGCAACGACAAGAACTTTTGAAATTCGTTTCGTTGGCGGCAATGATTCAACCGGTCGAATATCAACTAAATGGCGATTATCGGATTTTTGAACTTGATATAATCGATACCCTTTCCCCTCGCCGATTTCACTTATCCGCACGGCAATATGAAAGCGCTCTTTCAAATAACTCTGTAATTCTTTGGCAAATTCTTCCGCGCGCGGCGACAGCAAATCGATTTCTTGCGTCATACGCGGTTCTTTGACATAAGCATTGACTGCCTGCGCGCCAAAAACGACAGCATCATTGCGGCCACGCAGAAATTCCAAAACCGCATTTTGAATCGTCGCCAGCGGTAATTTTTCCCGCGCCATAAATTCCTGAAATGTCAAAACGTCTGCGCTGAACATTTGTCTATTCGTTACTGATGAGCGACAACCCTTCTTTTGGTATTTGCCGGACGCGCCTTTTTTATGGAGGATTTATCAGGCAATTGTGACATCAAATTTATTAAAGAACGCAATGCCTGATTAACCGCATCGGAATCAGGAAAATACGCGCGCACGTCTGGCTGGAGCATGATAGCGCCATCAATCAGTTTATAATGCTCCACCACCGTTGAGCCGTCTTCTTTGTGAATGGTTACCGAATACCCTTTGTGCAGAGGTAGATAAGCTTTACCCCGCACAGCGCCTCGTAGGTCGTATTCGGGCAGCATATCGTCATCTTGGACTTTCGATGATTTAGAAATTGTTTTTTTCATAAATTTCTCGCTCGGCTGGTGTTGCCTTGCGGCAACTGATAATGCGCCTGTTTTCTCCACGATGCGTATATATAACAAGGAGCACCCGACTTTTGACTGATATGCCAATACCGATATTGCGCTCCTCGTTTATTGAGTGTTCAAGGTCGGGTTTCATGGCGACGAACGGATCACTAAAAATTGTAGCGCCTTCTTCAAAACTAACTTTATGATCTTTTAAATTGCTTCTCGCTTTTTTTTCATCCCACTCAAAACCAATCATTAGCCGATCCTATTTCTGGCAGTAAATTCGTCGTGAATGCTTTTTATCAGCATTATTTCGTCGGCAGACTGGAAGTCTGCGCTACTAATTTCTTCCAAACTTCAAGCACCGCTTCTTCAGCGCCCGCCGCCTGCAATCTTTCTATCACAACATCGTCATCGCTTTTAAACTCCGGAAACGTCAACAAGAGCTTCGTCAAATCGCGCCAATCCATTTCGCCTTTCGGCTTGTCGTGGCGATTGTGAAATGCGATCACTTTGCTCGCGATCAATTCCGCCGGTTCCATGAATAACACTTGCGCGATTCGTTTTGCCGGCGGCAATTGTGGAACGGGCCGAATGTCGATAAAAGAATGATTGCCGTCTCGCGTGGCTTGATAAATCCGGCGCGCCTCGCCTTTGAGTTTGCGAATGAGCAGAAAACTACGGAAGCGGCGATTCAGATAATCGCGCAGCTCGGTTGCCAGCTTCGCGGTTCGGGTCGACAGCAAATCGATTTCCTGCGTTGGCCGCGGTTCTTTGACATACGCATTGACGGCATGCGCGCCGAAAATGACCGCGTCATCGCGGCCACGCAAAAAT
>Ga0247727_10008129_pt1 | contig 19618 bp, 14 predicted proteins | sample WisWelCaveWW1625_FD_202498 | JGI IMG/M metagenome (GOLD analysis project Ga0247727, IMG submission 202498) | Biofilm microbial communities from Wishing Well Cave, Virginia, United States - WW16-25 | ecosystem: Environmental > Aquatic > Deep subsurface > Groundwater > Cave microbial mat | place... | reverse complement strand
CGACGAGGTGAATCATGCCAACGGACGATCCGGTGGAAGTCTACTCCGCGCGAAACCTGACCGAGGCGCACCTGGTCCGGAACTATCTCGCCGATGCCGGCATTGAGGCCCGGATCGTCGGCGAGGCGCTGCAAAGCGTCCTGGGCGACGTGCCGTTTCAGGTCGCCAGCCCGCGGCTGTGGGTGAAACCACCCGAAGCAGCTCGGGCACTTGAGGTCATCGCCGAATACGAGGCGGAGCTGCAACAGTCGGAAGGGAAAGCCGACGAAGCGGCTTCGACTACGAATGACGAGTCGGTCGAATTGTTCTGTTACCATTGTGGCGAATCATTGGTCGGCGAACAACCGGTGTGTCCGTCCTGCGGCGGAAACCTGGAATGGAAGACCGAGGAGTCTGCTTGAGCAACCCAGAATCAGGAGAAGCATTATGAGAAGAATTTGTTGGACCAGTGCATTGGCCGGGGCGATGACTGCACTGCTGGCGTGTCATCCTGCGATCGCTGCCGAGAAGATCCGCGTGCTGATAATCGACGGGCAGAACAATCACAACTGGGCCGCCATGACGCCGCCGATGAAGGCGACCCTGGAAAAGACCGGCCGGTTCACGGTCGATGTCGCGACCACGCCACCGCAGCCGAAGGCGCCGGTCAAGCCGAAAGACGAAAAGGACGAGGCAGCGCAGGCGAAGTACAAGCGGGAAATGGACAAGTTCAACGAATCAAAGGCGGCGTATCCAACTCTGATGGCGAAGTTCCGTCCGGATCTGACCAAGTACGAGGTCGTGCTGAGCAACTACAACGGCGATCCGTGGGGTGCCGCCTTCAACAAAGCACTTGAAACGGCATTGAAGGAAGGGAAAATCGGCCTGGTCATCATCCACGCCGCAAACAATGCGTTTGGCGGCTGGGCCGAGTGGAACAAGATGATCGGCCTCGGTTGGCGCGGCAAAGACTTTGGAGACCGCGTCACGGTCGATGACAACGGCAAAGTGGTGCGTACGCCCAAGGGCGAAGGTCCCGACGCCGGACACGGACCGCAGCATGAATTCAAGGTCATCGTCCGCGACAGCGAACACCCGGTAACTCAGGGCATGCCGAAGGAGTGGATGCACGCCAAGGATGAACTGTACCACGGACAGCGCGGCCCGGCGGAGAACATGCACATTCTGGCCACGGCCTACTCGGCCCCCGAACAGAAGGGCACGAGTGCTCACGAGCCGATGATCTGGTGGATTCCCTACGGTAAGGGCCGCGTCTTCACCACGGTGATGGGCCACGCGATGGGCAACGACATCACCGCCATCCGCTGCATCGGATTCCAGACCGTTATGACCCGCGGCTGCGAATGGGCGGCAACCGAAAAGGTCACGCTGCCGGTTCCCAAGGATTTTCCCGGCACCGCATCACCCAAGCTGGATTAGGTCTCAAACAAGCGACCTGTGCGCGTGCTGGTGTTCCCTCTCCCCTGTACTCAGGTTAGAGGGTTAGGGTGAGGGGTCCGCAGCGTGCACTCGAACAGAACCCCTCACCCCGGCCCTCTCGCCTGAGTACAGGGGAGAGGGAGCAATTCATCGCTTGTTTGAAGATTAGTTCAGCCTGTAGTGGGTATTGAGGCCGTGCAATCGATGACAACCTACACTGACACATCGAGCACTCGGATAACACCACGGCAAGCGTGGCGTGCGTCCACGATCGACGATCCAAGTCGCTGGTACTTCCCGTTGCCGGCGGTTAGTCTCGCTGCCGCGGATCAGGTTGTGCAGGCGTGGCGGCGTCAGAATCAACCGGTTACCGCGATTCGAGTGGATGAGGGTGTGAGGGCGCGGCTTCGCGATGAATTGCGGCAGGCGATTGAAGAACTGGAACACGGACGCGGCTTCGTGGTGATCGACCGCGTGCCGATGGATCGATATTCGGGCCAGGAGGCTCAGGTCGTGTATTGGGTCGTCGGCGAACTGCTCGGCATTCCGTTCGAGCAAAATGTGCAAGGGACCCTGCTTTACGACGTGCGCGATACCGGCCAGGACCTCTCGCAGGGCGCTCGCTTTTCGGTTACGAACTACGAGAGCAGCTTCCACACGGACAATTCGTTCGGCGACCGCGTGCTCGACTACGTCGGGTTGCTCTGCCTGCACACGGCAAAATCCGGCGGCATCAGCCAGGTCGTGAGCGGTTATGCAGTCCATCGCGAGTTAGCCAAACAGCACCCCGATGTTCTGAACACGCTTTGCCAGCCGTTTCACGTCGATCGCCGCGGCGGAACGCGCGAGGGAGATTCGCCCACGGTCCGAGTGCCAATTCTCCAAATGTGTGACGACGGATTGCTGGTTCGATATCTTCGTTACTGGATTCAAGTTGGTCACGAAAAAATCGGCCAGCCGTTGACGACAGAACAAGTCCATGCACTGGATTTGTTCGATTCGGTGCTGGCCCGGCAAGACTTGCGGGCGGAATTCACCCTCGAGCCGGGCCAGATGTTCTTCATCAACAACCGCTGGATTTTGCACAACCGCACGGCATTCGAGGACTATTCGGAACTCGAACGCCGTCGGCACTACGTTCGGCTTTGGCTCAAGGCGAACGATTCAACTAGCCGCACCCCAGCCTAACGCGAACGCGACCCGCAGCACGCACCAGACGGCGACGGCGGCCAACAAATCCAGGCCGAACCCGGCACGGACCATGCGACCAAGTGGAATGAGTCGCGATCCGTAGACAATTGCGTTGGGGGGTGTCGAGACGGGCAGGCACGAGCCAAAACTGGCCGCGAAGCAAACGCCAAGCGCCGCCGGCAACGGCTCAAGCCCGGCCTCCTGACAGATACTGATGACGACCGGCAGGAGCACGCTGACCGTGGCCACGTTGGATGTAAACTCACTCAATACGATCGCGGCCATGATACTCACGGCCGTAACGGCCCAGACGCTCTCTGTGCCGCTCACTTGCGACATCCGTTGGCCGATCGCCGCCGCCAGGCCACTTTTTTCCATGAGGGCGCCCAGCGACAAGCCCGATCCAAACAGGATCACCGTGCCCCAATCGATTCGTGAGATGTCCTCCAACTCCAACGTGAACCGCCCGCGGCGAAAATCCACCGGCAACAAAAAGAGCAGCACCGGGGCGAGCAACGCTACGATCGACTCGGGCAGCACCGACTTGAAGGCCACATAAGATCCCCCCTGAGTGCCCTGCACAATGGCTAGAATTCCCGGCATGGTCCAAAGCCCGATCACGAGCAGAAACGTAACCATCGTGTTCCATTCTCCGCGCGACAGGGTACCCAACACGGCCCGCTGCGAGCGAAACGATTCGCGAAGCTCGGCCAAGTTCAATCCCGACACGGCAGGCGGCACCGACCGGCCCAACCAAAACGTGAGCCCAAGAAACAGCACAATGGTGAGCGGCAGCCCGACGATCATCCACTGAAGAAACGGGATCTCCAGGCCAAGCGATGCCTGAAGCTTGCCGCGAGTAAAGACGTTTGTCGCCGTGCCGATCGGTGTGGCCACGCCGCCGATCGATGACCCGTAAGCGACAATGAGTAACAACGCCGACGCGTACGGTGTGCGACGAAATTCAAACTTATCAGGCTGAGCAAATTCATTCTCCCCCCCTGTTTCGGTCCGCCCACCACCCAAAACCGAGATTACACCGAGTCCGATGGGGTACATCATCGCCGTCGCCGCGGTGTTGGAAATCCACATCGATATGAACGTCACGACGAGGCCCAGTGCTGCCAGAACCGTAAACGTGTTGCGGCCTGCCCAGCGGCTCGTGAGAACCAACAGCGCGAACCGGCGATCTAACCCGTGCCGCATCATGGCCTGCGCGATGAACATGCCGCCAAGTAGAAAGTACAGCGACGGATCGGCGAACGGAGCCAGCACGACTCCGTCCGGACTCTGGCCCGCGCTGATCGGCACACAACCGAGAATCACGGCAAGACAAACGGCCAAGAGGCCGGTGATCGGGATGGGAATCGGTTCGCCCAACCACCACGTGATGGTGAGGAGCAGAATCCCGACCAGCCGATGCGCCTCGGCCGGCAGATCGCTCGGGACCAGGCAGATCCAGCCGATCAACAAAGCCGGACCAAGCACAAGCCAGACGATTCGCAGTTTTGCTTCGGTGGCTTGGGTCTCGTTCATGTCAGCGCGATGTTGCATGCCGTTCTTTGGGGGTAAGCAGCCGGGCAAGTTGCCACCCGGATGGAGGCGACTGTCCCTATCGCTGGCTCGGCGGTGTCGCTCAATCTGCTTCGGATGTCGTCGAATCGTCTGGCGGGTTTCGCTCGATCGCGGCCACGATGGACCACGGGGAGTCGCTCAGGCAAACCGTGCGGTTCGATTCCTCGGTCGGATCGGAAGTGTCCTCGGTGGCACCCTGCCGAGTTTTTTGCGGCGCCGTGCGGCGCCCGCGCCGTCGGCCGGCCTGACGCCTGCCGTGCCCGCCGAGCAATGAGAACCAATCGTGTTCCAGCAAGTAGTCCACGACAACGACCGAGAGTCGAAAGAATCTGTTGTGCGTGCGGGAAGATTGATGATGCCGATGCCCCAACGAAACGTGAAACACCTCGGCGGGTCGAACCCGCTCCGACAGCGCCTCGGCCGGGAAGATGGTGCTTCGATCGCTGCGATCCTCAAGCATGTCGGACTCGTTGAGGATATCGAGGTTCGGGGCGCGACGCCGCTTGCCGCGCCCATCAGTGATCGATCGGCTGAACGGCCAAAAGTACGAGAGGATTTTCCAGATTCTCATGGGACTCCTTTGCACGCATAATAACCGCACGGGGCTGTTCGATTCAAATGGGAGGTCATAATGACGCTGGACTCAGGCGTTGTTCCTCCTCGATGTGCGGACCAATGAGTTGTAATGATCGGGGTTTCTATCACGGTGATTTCCTGAGACTTCTCGCTGATCTCCGCCGTTCGCCCCCCGCCAGCTTGCCTGGCAGGAGCGCATGATTGAGCGGCTAGGTGCGAAGCGCCCAAATTTCTTTCTTCCACTTGCTTCTTCCGCCGCTGCCGCGGCGGAAGAAGCAAGTGGAAGAGCAAGAAGATGGTGTCGGGCAGCCCGTTCTAGCTCATTAATCATCTTCACCCGCCAAACGAGCCGGCGGGGGTCGGTGGGGATGAGCGAGAAGTCTGGATTTCCTGAGCGATTAACTTGTCTTGTGCCGCGTGATTTCCACAATTCGTGAGAGTAGTATGTTCGATCGGTCTTAAGTTGGAGCCATCGTGGCGGTGGCAGAACGGGATTGAGTTCAGTAGTTGGTAACCAGGATGTGCGCGTGTCGATCGAACATTCAAAGCGGGAATCACGCAGTCCGGCGACGCGGCGGTTCGCTACGACCCGGTGGAGCGTTGTGCTGGCCGCTCGCCGAAGTGGCTCGTTGCACTCGCGCGAGGCCTTGGCAACATTGTGCAAAGCCTACTGGTACCCGCTTTATGCGTACGTTCGTCGTCAGGGGTATCAGGCCGATGAGGCTCAAGACCTGACGCAAGAGTTCTTCGCCACGCTGCTCGAGAAGAAATTCCTGAAAGCCGCCGACCGCGAGCTGGGCAAGTTCCGCTCGTTCTTGTTGGCGTCGATCAAGCACTTCCTGTCCAACGATCGCGACAGGGCGCGGTCGAAGAAACGCGGCGGCGGCAAGTTGCCGATCTCGCTTGATTTCGAGGCTGCTGAAGGCCGGTTCTGCCGCGAGCCGACACACGACCGAACGCCGGAGCGACTCTTCGAACGACGCTGGGCCCTGACGCTGCTCGACGAAGTGCTCGCCCGGCTGCGTGACGAATTCGTCGCGGCCGGCAAGCTTCGATTGTTCGATCGGATTAAAGAGTACTTGACTGGCGACTCCGGTTTGGCATCGTACGCTGTCGTTGCCGCAGAGCTTGAAATGAGTGAAGGTGCGGTGAAGGTTGCGGTGCATCGTGTGCGGCGTCGTTATCGCGAATTGTTGCGCGACCAGATCGCCCAGACCATCGCCGACCCGGCGGAGATCGACGACGAAATCCGCGATCTGTTCGCGGCGCTCGGCAGACACTAACCCGATGCGCCAGCGCGGGGACTCACACGCGATCACTCGCTCGCGCGTCGGGCTTATGTATAACATTCCGTGTAACCTTTCGGCCGGTTTGCTTCTTTCAAGAGTAGAAGCACCCGCGGCCGGAGATCACCGAACATGACTGACACTCGCCGATGTCCCCAGTGCGGAGCCGAGTTGGCGGCCGATGCGCCGGAGGGGCTGTGTCCCCAGTGCTTGCTCATGCACGGCATTGAGACCCAGCCGCCGTCCGACTCGCAAGCAGCCGCCGGTTCGGGTTCCGCTTCCGGTCAATCCTATAGCGGGCCATTCACCGCGCCGACTCCTCAAGAGCTAGCGAAACACTTCCCTCAATTGGAAATCATCGAACTACTCGGCCAAGGCGGCATGGGAGCGGTGTACAAGGCGCGGCAGCCGGGTCTGGATCGGCTGGTCGCCGTGAAGATCCTGCCGCCGGACGCGGCCCGCGATCCTGCATTCGCTGAGCGGTTCGCGCGTGAGGCACGGGCATTGGCGAAGCTCAACCATCCCAATATCGTCGCGGTCTATGACTTCGGCCCGACCCCCTCACCCCCGGCCCCTGTCCCCCCGAGCCGGGCGAGGGCAGAAACAGACTCGCCTCTCCCCCCGAGCGGGGCGAGGGGAGAATCAGGCTCGCCTCTCGCCCCGTCTGCGGGGAGAGGGGTTGGGGGTGAGGGGTCGCTGTACTACTTCATCATGGAGTACGTCGATGGCGTAAACCTGCGCGACCTCATTCGCAGGGGGCAGTGCAAACCGGAAGAGGCGCTGCGGATTGTGCCGCTGATTTGCGAGGCACTCCAGTTCGCACACGATGAAGGCATCGTGCATCGCGACATCAAGCCGGAGAACATCCTGCTCGACAAGCGGGGCCGGCTGAAGATCGCCGACTTCGGGCTGGCGAGACTGTTGGGGCACACGCGGACCGACTACACGCTGACCGGCCCGTGGCAGGTGATGGGCACGCCGAACTACATGGCCCCGGAGCAGATGGACGACCCGCTCAAGGTGGACCACCGGGCCGACATCTACTCGCTCGGCGTCGTGTTCTACGAGATGCTCACCGGCGAGTTGCCGCGTGGCCGCTTCGCCCCACCGTCGCAGAAGGTCCAGGTGGACGTGCGGCTCGACGAGGTCGTGTTGCGAGCGCTGGAGCAAGAACCGCAACGGCGGTATCAGCAGGCCAGCGAGGTGAAGACGGATGTGGAGACGATCTCACGCTCGCCGCAGCCGGGTAGGGTGGGCCAAGTCTTCGCGGCCCACCAAGATTCAACTCAAGATTCAGCGCAAGGAAAAATGGTGGGCCGCGAAGACTTGGCCCACCCTACAACTCGCGGTTCGGAAACTGAACTCATCTGGCGCAATGTAAAGGAGTGCGGTGCCGCACTGGTCATCGGTGGGGTGCTCCAGTTTATCGGCTACTGGTGGACTCTCAATTTCCTCGATAAGCTGCTCCACGCCGCAATTCGCGTGCAGACCTGGAATGAAAGGGTGCGACTGGCATGGGGTGAGGCGCTCTTTGCGATTGGGTTCCTCGCTGTGACGATGTTAATGATCTTGAGTGGTTATCGGATGATCCGGGGTGAGTCTTATCGCTTTATCCGGTTCGGCAGCATGCTCGCATTGCTGCCGTTGAGTCCGGCATGGCTAATCAGTCTTCCGACCGGGATTTGGTCCCTCGTGGTGCTCAGCAAGCGAGAGGTAAGGGCTGCTTTCCAGGCCCGCGCGAGATCGCAGGTCGCAGAGCGGCGGGTGGCTGGGGTCGAGTCTTCGAGACCCCAGAGCCAAGATCGTCCAGCGACTCCCGCTGGGGGCTCGCCGACTCGACCCCAGGCACCCGGCGTGGCGACGGGACCACACCTTGTTCAAGCTCCAGCCGACTGCCTGCTCCTGGCGGCCGGAATCGCCTTCGTGACCGCCTGCGGAGTGGACCTGTGGCTGCTTGCATCGCCCACGAGGTCTCTCATCACTTCGCTGATCCGCAACAATCTGACCATCGCAGCGGTCGTACTCACGATCTATGCCTTGTCGATCGGCGTGGCCGGGGTGATGCTGCGCCGACTGCGAGCACGGCTGTTCGTGTTGTTGGTCACTGTGATCGCGGGCTTGTTCCTGCCGGCGGTCATCGCCTTGAACGTGGTGATGGAAGCTCACCACATGCCCGACTGGCCCGTGGCCATTCCCCTGTGGCTCGGCATACCGGCCGCGTTGTGGGTCGTTGTCACGCTCTTTCGAGAAGATGTTCGCGGTGCTTTCGGCCAGGTGCCTGGAGTCGAGTCTTCGAGCCTGCAGCCCTCGCGCGGCGAGCAAGTTCCCACTGGTGGCTCCCACCATCCAGATCGGGGTCTGGAACCGAAGGAATGACGTAACTATCTGTTATCATTATTGTTGTGAACTTAAACCTCGGACTTGGTAACGTCGAAACTTGCCGGCTGCTCGGCCATCATTGGCGGCTGGATGGGCCTCCAGGACGGCTGAACGGAGGTACTTGCCGGCTGAACGGGCCTGCGTGGCGGCTGGATGGGCATACGGGATGGCTGTTCGAGGTGACTTGGCGGCTGCACGGGTATCCGGGACGGCTGCTCGATGGCACCGGGCGGCCGGGTGGTCAGGCGCGGCGGATGGATGTCTCGAGGGGAAGGCTGCGTGGCTATGCACGTCGCTCGCGAATGAGTTCTCTCCATAGCTACTTGCACGTCGGGGATGAGTTGGACATGATCTCATTTGTCCCGACCTAGTGAAATGCCTTGAAGAAGAGGGAAACACAGAGGCACAGAGGACACAGAGATTTGAATCCCTCTGTGACCTCCGTGCCTCTGTGTTTCGAAACGGGAGATTGCCCCATGGAAACGAACGACCTCACCGGAGCGATCATCGGCGCGGCGATCGAAGTGCACAAGCGACTCGGCCCTGGGCTGCTGGAGTCCGCGTATCGCGTCTGCCTGGCGTATGAACTGCGCAAGCGTGGATTCGAGGTCCAGGAGGAGAAGCCCGTGCCGGTCATCTACGACGACGTGAAATTGGAATGCGGCTTTCGCGCGGACCTGCTGGTTAATGGTCAGGTCGTCGTCGAGCTGAAAGCGAAGAGCGATATCCATCCCGTGGACAAGGCACAGACGCTCTCGCACCTGCGATTGCTGAATCTTCGCTTCGGTCTGCTCATCAACTTTCACGAGGCGAAGCTGGTCGATGGTGTGCATCGCATTGTGAATGGGTATTGATGGCTCGAAGAAGAGGGAAACACAGAGGCACAGAGGTCACAGAGTTCAGAGGGGACAGAGGTGACAGAGTTCTGAGTTCCCTCTTCCTCTGTGCTCTCCGTGTCTCTGTGTTTCGAATCAGCACTCAAGGAGACACCATGAACGAGTATTGGGAAATCACGCACGAACGCGCGGTCGCGACTCAGGCGGTGTGGGGCATGCAGCTCGCGTTCGAGTTGCACAATCTCACGCGCACGCAACACGGCACACTGACCGACAGCCTGCCGGTGCTGGCGCAGGCGCGCGACAATAAGGAAAACGATCTGACCGAGGCGCTCGCCGCCAAGCACGACGTGTTCGCGAAACTGGAAAACCTCGCCATCCGCGTGCCGGGCCTGATCGATGGGCTGCTCGACGATGACGACGACTTGAAGGAGCAACTCGATGCGATCTACGGCATCGATCCGGCGTCGTCGGAGAACAGCACGCTGCGTCGCTGCCGGCAGACCTTGCCGTTGTGGACCGACGTGAACACGGCCCGCGCGGCCGCTGTGCCCCCCAAGCCGCCCCTGACGCTCGACTATCTGGGAGTGACGGTGACCGTGGCCGATTTCTCCGCGACGATCGACTTGGCGATCGCGAAACAAAAGACCGAAGCCGAAAAGCAGCGCGACGTGACCAACTCGAAGAGCGCGCTCCGCACCGCCGATCGCAAAACCGACCGCGCCAATAAACGCTGGTACAAAGCCTGGCTGACCGCCTTCCCGGTCGGCACGCCCGAAGGGGATGCGGCGGCCTCTCAAATCCCGACCGAGCAAGGCACGGCTCAGGCCCAAGTGCTGCTCATCCTGTCCGCCACGGCCCAGCCCGACCATTCCGTGGTCGTGGCGCTCGATCCCACCGGCGGCGAGCACGCGACGACCAAGGAACTGCAATACCAACTCCCCGGCGAACTGGAGTTCGGCCACTCGACGCCGATCACGAGCAACTCCATGACGGTCGGCCCGTTCACCGCGGGCGTCACCGTCTCGTTCCGCACCCGCGTGTCCAACTCCAACCCCGGCTTCGTGACCAGCCCGGTCGTTGCGGTGATTGCGTAAACAATCTGTTTGGCGAAAACTGCTGCCCTCAATGCCAAGGGGTGCGATATGTCGAAGAACGCAAGAATCATTGCAACGGTGGGCGTGTGGTTGGTTGCATTTGCCATTCTTGTGTTCGGAGGAGTCAGATTCGACTGGCCGTGGAATGCTCTCTGGACCGATCCGTCCGCCATTCGCTGGATGGAGCTACTGAAGCTCATGGTGGTCTGAGCGATCGAGGGCCTCGCTAGCGTCGCGATTTGGACCTGGAAGAAACCCTGACCATTCACAGCTCCAAACGCGGACCGCAGTGAACTGGCGAGTCAAGGAACTGCTTGAAAACGGCGGGCGTGTTTTCAGGCACTTGACCACGCCCTTCGCGGACTCAGAGACGTGCCACCCAACACCGATTTCAACACACTTGGCGGAGAGCCTGAAAACTCTGGTGCGGCTCGAAGACTCGACGCACCCTACGCCCTGAATTCAGCCAAAAACAACAGGCCTGTGCCGTTGATTTGGGCGGCACGCACGGCTACAGTGTCCAGCACTACAGAACACCAGTGAATACCGTGTCGTGTCGCAGCCAGGTCGACCACTTGAACAGCCACGAAAGGGACTCGCATGGCCACGCAAACCACGCAAATCTCGCCGGAAGATAAGATCCTCAAGAATACGCTCGGCCAGATTGAAAAGCAGTTTGGTAAAGGGGCCATCATGCAGTTGGGCGCGGGAATGAACCTGACCATCGAAGGAATCCCGACCGGCTGCCTCTCGCTCGACGTTGCCCTGGGCGGCCAAGGGGTGCCGCGCGGCCGGGTCATCGAACTGTTCGGGCCGGAGGCGAGCGGCAAGACGACGCTGGCTCTGCACATCATGGCGTGTGCGCAGAAGGAGGGCGGCGTGGCGGCGATGATCGACGCCGAGTACGCCTTCGACCCCGCCTGGGCCAAGAACATCGGACTCGATCTGGAGTCGCTACTCGTAAGCCAGCCGTCGAGCGGCGAGGAGGGACTGCAGATCGCCGAGATGCTGGTGAAGTCGAACGCGGTGGACGTCGTGGTGATCGATTCAGTCGCCGCGCTGGTTCCGCGGGCCGAGATCGAGGGCGAGATCGGCGACACGTTTGTAGGCACGCAGGCACGCATGATGAGCCAGGCGTTGCGCAAGCTGACCGGCTCGATCTCGCGCTCGAAGACGTGCGTCATCTTTATTAATCAGCTTCGCGAGAAGATCGGCGTCATGTTCGGCAGCCCGGAGACGACGCCCGGCGGCCGGGCACTGAAGTTTTACAGTTCCTGCCGCATCGACGTGCGGCGAATCTCGGCAATCAAAGAAGGCGAAAACGTCATCGGCTCGCGCATCCGCGCCAAGGTCGTCAAGAATAAGGTGGCCCCGCCGTTTCGCCAGGCGGAGTTCGATCTCATGCACGATCACGGAATCAGCTACGAAGGCGACGTGCTCGACCTGGCCGCCGAAAGCCAGGTGATCGAGAAGACCGGCGCGTGGTTCAACTACGGACAAGTTCGCCTTGGCCAGGGCCGGGAAAATGCCAAAATGTTCTTGAAGCAGAATCCCGAAGTGGCCAAAGAGATCGCCGCTGAGGTGCTGGTCAAGAAGAACATGATCAAGAGCAAAGAGCCCGCCGAGTCGGGGCCGAACGGAGATGCATAATCGGACGAAGTCTTGCGGTAGCCGAAGAGGATGATTTAGCGATGAGCGTTTCTGTTTCAGTTGCGACTGTTTCCCCAGTGGTCTATCCCGATAGCGACGGGCAACCCATGGCGGAAAACACGAAGCAGTTTCGGTGGATTGTAACTATTCAGGGCGGACTGGATGCACTGTTTGCAAGCGACCCCAACGTTTTCGTGGCGGGCGATTTGCTGTGGTATCCCGTCGAAGGGGAAAATACGATCCGAACGGCACCGGACGCGATGGTGGTCTTCGGCCGGCCCAAGGGGGATCGTGGCTCATACCAGCAATGGCTGGAGAACCACATCGCACCCCAGGTCGTATTCGAGGTCTTGTCGCCCGGCAACCGACGAATGGAAATCGTCCGCAAGCTAGGGTTCTACGAGCACTACGGCGTTGATGAATGTTACATCTACGACCCGGACGACGGTGACCTGTCTGGCTGGCAACGAGTGCAGGGAAAGTGGCGCGAAATTGAATCGATGAGTGGCTTTATCAGTCCTCGCCTGGGCGTGCGCTTTGAATTGGCGAACGGCGAACTCGAACTGTACCGTCCGGATGGTCGCCGGTTCGCGACTTTCGTCGAACTGAGCCAGCAGCGCGAGGCGGAGCAACGACGCGCCGACGCCGAACAGCAACGGGCCGACGCCGAACAGCAACGTGCCGACGCCGAACAGCAACGGGCGGAACGACTGGCAGCCCAATTGAGGGCCCTAGGCGTCAATCCTTCCGAACCATCATGATGAATCATTTCAGAAGGCTCTGCATCGCCTGTCTGGTCTGCTCATTCTTGCGAATGAGCACCGCTGCTTGCGTTGCTGATGATCCGACCGGCCGCGATCTGGCCTTTTCTCTGCAAGCGGCGTTTGCCGATGCGATCGAGCAGGCGGAGCCGTCGCTTGTGAGTGTGGCACGGATTCGCACTTCCGATGCGCTGCTTGCCGATTCACTGCTCGGAGCGCCGGACGACCCGCGAGCGATGGATTTCCGCCGGCAAATCGAACAGCGACGGCGGGGCGGTGACCCGGTCAACCCGTCGTGGTTCGACACCAGCGATCCGAACTGGGTTCCGCAGGACTTCGGCAGCGGCGTGATCATTGACCCCGATGGTCTCATCCTGACGAATTACCATGTCGTGGACCGGTATGAGAGACTGCGGGTCGTTTTGCACACCGGCAAGATTCTCGCGGGCGACATTTGGGCAGCCGACCCGCGCAGCGATTTGGCCGTGATTCGTGTCGATGCCCGAGACCTGAAACCGATCAAGCTGGGAAACGCATCGAAAGTGAAAAAGGGCCACATCGTTCTGGCCCTGGGTAATCCGCTGGCCATCGCGCGAGACGGCCGGGCCAGTGCGTCGTGGGGGATCATTTCCAACATTTCGCGACGATTGCCGCCGCCGTCATCGAACAACCCGGAAGATCTGACGCTGCACCACAGCGGCACGCTATTCCAAACCGATGCCCGGCTGAATTACGGCACGTCCGGCGGGGCACTAATCAATCTGCACGGTGAGATGATCGGCCTTGTAACTTCGTTGGCCGCGGTGCGCGGCTTCGATCAGGCGGCCGGCTATGCCATTCCGCTCGACGACATGATGCTCCGCATCCTGGCCGTGCTCCGCGAAGGCCGCGAGGTCGAGTACGGCTTTCTTGGTATCCGGCCGGATGACGTGCGACCGAACGATGGCGACCCGACGACGGCCGGAATGCCAAAGGAAGGCGCCCTGGTCCGCGACTGTTTCAACGGCTCGCCAGCCTATCAGGGCGGCATGCTGCCCGGCGATGTGATTACCTCGGTCGATGGCGTGCCCGTGCGGAATCGCGAGGAATTAGTGCTCAACGTGGGAACACGCTTCGCCGGCAACCGAGTACCGTTCACCGTCGTACGCAGCGGCAAACGAATGAACCTAAACGTCGCACTCGGCAAGTTCCCCGTGGCCGGTCAGATTTATGCCTCCGTGCGACCACCGAATTGGCGGGGCCTTCGCGTGGATTATGCGACGCTACTCTTGAAGAACGCTTTCACCGGCCAGGAGCGACTCAGCGACGTTCCCGACGGCGGCGTGCTCGTCATCTCCGTAGACTCGGGCAGCCCGGCAGCCAACGCCGGCATCGGGCCGAACGCCATCATCACCCACATCGGCAGCACTCGTGTTCGCAATCCGGCCGAATTCCACGAGGCGGTGAAGAATCTCAAAGGCACGGTCGAAGTGAGGACGGATCAAGACAAGCACTCTGTGTCAGAGTAAGCGGGCCACGGTCAGCGCGGATCGATTGGCCCCGGCCCTGACAGGCAAATCTCATTATGGCGATGTCAGGCCAACCAGAAAGGCTTCAATGACGGCAAGCTTAGGCGAGAGCGCGCCAGCGAACTTCTCACGTCTGAGGCGGAAGAGTTCCTCGAAGTGCACGGCGAAGTCCTCGTAGGGCGTGTTCATCCCATAGTCAGACACAAACTCCGCCGGACACCGTGCCCCGGCCGCTTCCGGGGGCAGATCACTTGGACAGACATTTGGGCGGTAGGCGAACCAATTCCCCACAAGATCTGCCCGATCGCCCTGCTTAAAGTCGAGATTGAACTCCACGCTGTTGGGAGCAAGAGGAGGTTCGGGTTTCCCATCGTTGTCGGAGTCGCCATCTGGATCCGAATACCACCCGCTCAGAGCCCGGAACGCCGTCACATAGGCCGCGCCGCCGTCATCCCAGTTGTGGCCGACCTCATGGATGATACCGTCCGGATCCACACGCCCCATGAGTAGCCGGGGCTGAATATTGCAGCCCCCGACGTTGTCCACTTCACCCGGAACGTTGGCGAACGCACCGAGGCGTTCGAAGCTGAGGTCTTCGTTGGCGGGGCCTTTCCGCAGCTTCGCGCTCTTGGTTCGCATGTGGAGCTCGGCCAATGCTTGGTCCACGGTCATGATGTCCGCGGGTGACCAAGTGCCCGCCTCGAAAGTTCTGCCACAGTCGCTGTTTCTCTCCCGATCCTTAAAGAGGAGCTTGGCGTCTTCCGCCATGGAATAATCGAATGAGTCGGACGCGTCCCCCACGGCCAAGGTAAGAAAGCGATCCGGGTCGGCTCCACCATGGACTGTGTCCACGCCCTTGCCACCGTAGAGGCCATCGAGTCCTTCGCCGCCCTCAAGCGAGTCCGGCCCATAGCCGCCGTAGAGCGAATCGTCGCCCTGACCGCCGATCAGTGTCTGCTTCGATCCACCTTCCGAGATTTGCACCTGCGAGCCGATCAGCATGTCCTTGCCTGCCCCACCGTCGAGCACAACCTCAGAGTCGTTAATTGTGTAAGAAACAAAACTGCAGGCGTTCAACGTGTTGTCACCGGGACCACCTTTGATTTGGGCTTTCTGAATGTTTGCAAAGGTCGTGATTTCGTCTAGCCCGTCGCTCTCCACGACTGGCTGGCATGGGTCTTCCTTCTTTCCCACATGGATCACTACATCCGTCACGATCAGGTCAAGGTCGAACGTCTCAAACAGCGTGTTGACGCCCGGACCGCCATCAAGATGGTTCCGCAGGGGTTGACCGTCACCGCCGATCTCGTCACGTTTGCCCGCGCCACCGCTGAGGGTATCGTCGCCGTCGCCGCCGTTGATACTGTCGTTGCCTTCTTCGCCCTCCAAGCGATCGTCGCCCCTCCCGCCTAGCAGGGTGTCGTTCCCTAGCCCGCCGTAAGCGATCACGTGTTTGAGCGGATGAGCCGGGTCGGTGAGTCTGACTTCGAGTTTGTCATTTCCGTTACCGAGTCGGAACTCGATCGGTTGTGCACCGGCGGCTGGAATCACGCCTACAATTGTCGATGGGCTTGAGCCGGTGCTGGCCACGACCACGATCTTGCCCTTGAGCTTCTTCTTGGTGCCCTGCACAACGACCACGGTATCGTCCAGAGACGTGCAACGAATCTGTAAGATGCCTGCGACGTTGCTCGCTTGGCAACCAGCGCCTCGGCCGAGTGGGCGCACGGTAACGTCGTCGCCATTGTCAGGCACAGTGACTTTGTGGGTTTTTTGCTTGGTGGGGAAAGTTTGGAAGTAGCCAATCGCCGTTGGATTCAATCGGATGGTGTATTTTCCGGGGGCGATCAAATGAAACGCATAGGTGCCGTCGTCGCCGGTGGTTGCCACTTCCGTACCACCTTGGTCATCGGCTAGTTGGACTTCAGCGCCCACAGCAAGGGGCTCTCCAGCTTCACGCCTCCCGTCCAGGTCCAGATCGTCCCACACAATGCCGGAAATGTTCGAGCACCCGATGTCGCCAATGGCACGAGGCGAACTCGAGGATTTGGCAAGCGACCGCGGCGCGCGGCATTCGTCGGCTGCATCGGCGACACCAAACAACAGTGGACCAACGGAGTTTCCACTGACGGTCGTGATCGTAAACCCGCCGGAACCCTCGGGAGTCGTCAGTATTTCGTCGGCGGCGAGCACCGGAGTCAGCCGATGCGTGCCGGGGCTGATGTACCGGAATTCGTAGTACCCGACGTCATCGGTCGTCGCGGTTCGGTCCACGGTGCCGTCATTGTTCAAGTCCAGTTGCACCAGCGCACCGGAAACGAACGGATCGTTGTGGTGGTCGCGAATGCCGTCACCGTTGTTGTCGCTAAAAACTTGTCCGTACAGAGAAACATTTCGGAAGACCCCAAGGTCGGCTAACGTGAGGTCGGAGCCACTCTCAGTGGCCAGCGGCGCGCCGCTCAGAGTTGTAATCGTGAAGAGCTGGGAAGGACTTTCGGGCGCCGCGTAGAGGAGACCAGGACCAAGGTCCGTGAAACTGTACGCGCCGTCCGCGTCGCTGGACGTGCTCGGCTCGCCGGGGTTGCGAATGCGATCGCCGTTTTGGTCCAGGAACACGGGCGTCCCAACTCGCACGCCCTCATCTGCTTCCTGGATTCCATTGCCGTTCTTGTCGTCAAAGACGAGTCCCGTGATAGACGGTTGATCAAATTGAACCAAATCATCGTCTTGGACATTGGAATCGGTGGAGAGCCAACGCCCTTGGGGATTCCGAATACTGAGACTGATCGCCGGATTACATCCGTACCTCAACGGTTGATTAATCTCAGGAAGCCCGCCATCGTCCGCGGTACGAAACCAATAGCAGGTGCCTTGAGACGCCGACGCGCCGCCATTCGGAATCACAACCTCGCCAATCTGGCCTCCTGTCATCTGATTCTGTACATCAAACGCAAAGAGCAGGAGATGCCAAGAATAATCCGGGTGCAAAGTGTCGTCCGCGGTAAACCCATCGCCGCTATCGTCCTCCCACCATTGTGTCGCATCAATCACCTGCGACGTCGTAAAGAACACACTCGGACAGTCAACTGGGTTGGTGTGCTCGAAACAAGGCGGGTCAGCATCCGGATCATGCGACAGCATGCATCGACGCTCGAGCACCTCAAAAGAGATGCGACTCGGCCGATAGCGTGGCCGACTCTTGTTTCTGCGTTGTGCGTGGCGAACGTTTGGCTTCATGTGTAGGTTCCTGAACCAGTACATCGAGCGTGATTCGTAATTCGGAAGGTAAACAGGACACAACTTCCGCTATTGGTTAACTTCCATCTGATGCGAAAACTGACAAAGAGTTTTCGTGCGTCTGCGGCGAAGGGTAGAGTTGCCACGTCGAAAACGGTGAAAGGGCCAGAGGGGTAATGAGTTGCGATTGAACTCAGCGCGGGCCATTTCTAGAAAGCTGTCGGCTTCTCTCTTGCCAAATGCGGGCCGGCAGCAGGCGCGTGGCGCCGGCGGGGTCGAGTTCCATGCCGGTTCGCACTTCGGCCCAGAGGCGAATGTGTTCGGCTGAGCCGGTCACTCGTTCGGGGACTCGCCAGAAGCGAACGGTCTTGTCCCAACTGGCCGTGGCGACCCAGCGGCCGTCGGGGCTGAAGGCGACGGCTTCGACTTCGGCGGCGTGGACCAGCGGCGGGCCGATCGGTTTGCCGGTCGCACGGTCCCAGATTCGAGCCGTCAAATCCCAACTTGCCGTGGCCATGAGTTTGGCGTCGGGGCTGAACGCGACCCCGCGCACGGTTCCTTTGTGTTCGAGCGGTGGGCCGATGGACGAGCCGGTCGTCGCATCCCAAAGTAGTGCCTGGTGGGCGTCGGTGCCGACGAGTACGAAGCGGTTGTCGGTGCTGAGCGCGACCGCTCCGACATGGCCTTGATGGTGCATCGGTGGCGCGACGAGCCGGCCGGTCGCGGCGTCCCACATTTTCGCCGCGCCGTCGGCGCCGCCTGTCACGATGAGTCTGCCATCGTGACTCCAGACCGCCGATCGCACAATCTCGCCGTGATCGAGACGCAGATCGATCGATTGTTGAGTTTCTGTATCCCAGAAAAGTGGACTGCGTTCGATGAACGAGCCGGTCATGAAACGCTTGCCGTCCGGACTGAACGCGGCCAGCGTCAACGACGCGCCGTGCTTGATCGGCTCGCCGATCGGCTGGCCCGTCCGCGCGTTCCAGAGTTGAGCGAGTCTTTCATACGTGCCGGTCAACAAAGTTTCGCCGTCGGGACTGATTGCCAGTCCCATCACTTGACTATCGACGCCGATTGGCGCACCGGCCGGCTCTCCCGTTGCGACATCCCAAAGCTGAGCGACACCCGATTCGGCTCGCCAGCCGCCACCGGCGAAGAGCCGCCGGCCGTCGGCCGAAAAAGTGAGGGACCACATCGGGTAATCGTGACGCAGCACGCGACCGGCGACCGCGGACGCTCGATCCAGAATCTTCCAGACTCGCGCGAAACCGTCGTTGCACCCGCTGACGATCGTGCGTCCGTCGTTTGCGACGGCGACCGCGCGCACGCGATCGGGGTGCCGGAGCGGAGCGCCCAGCTCTTTTCGCGTCGCGACGTCCCACACGAGAGCCGTCCGATCCGAACCGCAGGTGACGACCAATTGGCTGTCAGGACTAAATGCCGCGCCGACGACGATGCCTCGTTGTTGCAACATCGCTTCGCCGACCTCTCCATCCGACAAATCCAGGATGATCACCGAATTATCCGCGCGAGTGACGAGCGCCGCCTGGCCGTCCCGACTGAACGAGATTGAGCCGACGGAACTCGGCAGCGACATCGGCTGGCCAACCGGTTCGCCCGTCGCCACATTCCAGCGACGAAGTGCGTCGCCTTGCGGGCTTGCCGTGATGGCGACTTGGCCGTCACGGTCGAACGCCACGGACCTGACCGGCAGCTTGTGCGACAGCGGATTCCCAATGGCCTCACCGGTGTCGCGCCGCCACAAACGAGCACCGCCATCGTCGCACCCTGTCAGAATGGTCTTTCCATCCGGGCTGAACGCGATGGCTTCGACTTGGTGTGGATGTTTGAGGTCGGGTCCGATTTGCCGACCGCTCGCGACATCCCACAGACGTGCGGTGCCGTCCGAGCTACCACTGAACGCGATCAACCCGTCCGGACTGAATGCCACGCAAAGCACCGCGGCATCGTGTCGCACCAGCTCGCCGAGCGGCGCCCCCGTGGCGGCATCCCACAACCGAGCGGTCTTGTCTATGCTGCCGGTCAGAATGATCCGTCCGTCGGGACTACACGCGACGGCCCACACTTCGTCCTGATGAG
>Ga0247727_10008128_pt1 | contig 19619 bp, 8 predicted proteins | sample WisWelCaveWW1625_FD_202498 | JGI IMG/M metagenome (GOLD analysis project Ga0247727, IMG submission 202498) | Biofilm microbial communities from Wishing Well Cave, Virginia, United States - WW16-25 | ecosystem: Environmental > Aquatic > Deep subsurface > Groundwater > Cave microbial mat | place... | reverse complement strand
TGATTTCTTCGGGGATGCCATTAACACGCGCACCAGCGCAAACATGGCCGGACTGCTGAATGCTTGCGATGTATTGGCCGGGAGAAGCATGCGGCAGATTCTAGATCCGTTCGGAAAGAAAACTCCTCCCGTGCTTACATATGTCGATAACGGATTGGGAGCTTCCATCCTGAAAGCTGGTTTGCGTCTTTGGGACGGGACTACAATCAATCCTGTATCGGCGATCAAGATTGTGCGTCATAACCTTTTGCGGCCTACTTCTTTGATTCATGAAGCCGGCCATCAAGTGGCGCATCAGCTTGAGTGGAATGATGAGCTCGCTTCCGCCCTCAGTGCCGGACTAAGATCAGCATCGCTAGAGTTGGCCGACCTCTGGAGCTCCTGGGCCTCCGAGATCTCAGCCGACGCTTTTGCCTTTGCTCATACCGGCTATGGATCGGTTGCCGCTTTACACGACGTGCTCGCAGGCGAAGAAGAGCTGGTTTTTCAGCTTAGGCCGGGAGATCCGCACCCGATGAGCTTTATCAGGGTCCTGTTGGGAACGGAGATGTGTAAGCAGTCTTATGGTCCGGGATCGTGGGATGATCTTGCAGCCTCGTGGGCTTTGACTCATCCACTGGAAAGAGCGCCGTCAGACTCAAGGACGGTGGTTGTCCAGTCAGTTCCGCTATTGCCCAGGATTGTGGAAATCTGCTTGCGGTTTCCGATGCGGGCCTTTGGTGGAGCCACACTGGCAAGTTACATCGATCCCGAACGTGTTTCGCCGAAGTCCCTGGCGCAACTTGAAGCCCAAGCAGGCGCAGCGCTGTTCACATCCAGTCACTGGACCCGGAAAGAATGTTTGCGAATCACGGCGCTTACCGGATTGCGATGCGCCATCAATCCAAGTGAAAGTGCGCAAATATGGAAACAACAGGAAAACTTCATGCTGCTGTTGGGCTCCGCCTCGCAGCCGGCCCTCGCTGCATGATGCGATAAGGAGAAACAGTTATGCCGGAGAGAGTGCTTGGTCGTAACACGAAAGATTTTTACATCGCGTGGCACAAAGCCCTTGCGATTCCTGAAGTTGTTTTAGCTGGTAACAACCTAGCCTTCCTGGAGCAACTTAAACTGAGTACCGAGATGCAGAGAATCGATCTAAGATTGCAGGCCATCGAACAACTTTGCGCCAAAGTGAGTGCCGACTTGGGGAAGATCGACCAAAGACTGAAGAGTGTTGAGCGACCTGGCCAAGGCAACACTCCACAAGGTAAATCAAGGCAGTAACAAACGAAGGCAAGATATAGGAGGAGCAAGCGTATGTTTATACAATTGTCGAGAGACGTCAACGGTCAATTCAACCCAGTTGCTGCTGGAATCCTAATTGGACTACACCCTGCGTTGCTTGCCCTATTGATGGATTCGGTGTGGATGCAAAGAATTCAGCCTCCTTTACCGCCGGCTAATGCTCAGCGCCCACTTCCCGTCAATCCACGCAGAATTGCCGGGGCACCCGGAGGGCTTGCACTTCCGTTTCCTATTCCTGTGCCGCTCGTTATTTGCCATCTCATTTACACTTACATGATAGAGAATACACGCATCTTCGAGATTTTTCAGCGGGTCCTGCATGAATATCTCCATGGAGAAAGATTAGGCATACCTCAGATCGGAAGTCAATCTTGGCTACGAGCCACTGAAGAATTGTTTTTCAAGGAAACGCCACACTTCCTAGCCCACTCAGTAACCAGCCACATCAGGGCGGATGTTCGCTCGTCAAGGCGCAACGCCTATTATCGGATGTTCGGGATGGATTTGAATCATGGGACAGGACAGAACGCACAATATCCTTATGAAAAGGCGCAGGCTGCAAACACCGATTTTGTCACAAACTTTGAGCTTTTCCTTAAGGAAGTATGGCGAGGCATTCTCAACGCCAATAATCAGAACGGTCCCAACACTACGGACGACGCCGCTATTGCAAACCATGCTAGGCGTCTTGGTGAAGTTCTTAGGACGCGACGGCAATCCGGTAATCTCTTGCGAGAAGAATTTTATTACGTTGCCACAATGTCTTGGTTTCACTTCACCTTGTCGTTTGATTCCCCGATCTTAATTGACATGGGTGTCCGAGCTACCACCCCGGCGGACCGCCTAAGAATAATCGGTGAGCGGGTAGGATTTCCGGCCCATCCTAGAGCGGACAGTTTTTTTCAAATTGCCGAACCCCTGTCCAATATCCTACTTGCAATCGAAGACGGATTATTCGACTATGTCCAGGATGCTCAGAATTTGTATCTCCCGGGTGCTTTCGTAGCCGAGATGCAGCAGATTATTACGCACTGGTCTATTGCAACGGGTAGGAGCATAAAATCAGCGGACGTTTCACCCGTAAGCCGGGTTTCCGCAGCCTGACATTGTTGTCAACAACGCTCTAATGAACGTTGAAGCATCCAGAGTGTCCTGCGAACCCAGCACGCTCTTTCTTTCCGGAAACCTCGTATTGAAGGTCTAAATCCGCACTGCTCATTCTGTGTACAGTTGCTCAGATCGGCGCTGGTGGCCGATTCCCAGTCATTTCCACACACTTCGATCTAATTCACTGCGCAGAATGTGCGCAGATGTTTTGATGCCATAGGATTCTCACCCTTCCTTTCTCGTCGGACCCTGGCATTGCGAGGTCATGGAGCGGATTTTGCCTTCTCTTTCTTACGGTCGTTGTCTGTCTTTCAGATTGTCGACGGCCCCGTTGTAACTGACGGGGCGGAGCTGTAGTTACAGATTCGAGGTGAATTGCTTAATAGCAAGGGGATTCGATCTTTTCCAATCGCGATCATCTCATCCGCCCCGCCATCCCAGTGGAGATTCGACGGATATTCCGTGAATTCAAACGTGTGGTCCCTTCAGAAAGCGGGTAGACATAGCGATACCTTGGATACCCAGCAATCAGAAAAACTAATCAACCGAAAGGCGCACTGTACGCATTCCGGCAGGTTTCGCAGAGCAAACGATCACTCAAGAGGAGATTCAAAATGCGAATGAATAGATTGTGTTTGTTGATGATTCTGTTTTTACAACTAATTTCTTTCTTTTCGTACTCGGAGGAGAAATGCCCGTTGATGCCGACGAACGATGTATCGCTGGATCCCCGCAGGTACATGGTCCTGGAATGGAATGGACTCCCGCTGTGGGATGACAGGACGAAAACGCAATCTGAAACAATCGGGAGAGAGGGGGTGCTTAGAATCGACTTTAACAGAGAAAAAATGAAATGCGAATGGGGTATGAACACGCGCGCCAACCTCGGCATCACCGGCTACATCAACAACTGGGACGGTGGTAAGAGGAACGTTGAAATACCAGGGTATTCTGTGATCGCAAAGCAGCAATCGGAATACAAGCTGGATATGGAGTCTGCTTCCAATCTGGTCAGCCAGATTATGCAAGGAAGCCGCTTCTTCCACCGAATCTGGGACTTCGACCAACGATCGAAGGAAGAAAGCAAGGTGGCCGTGATGGTGGCATACAAAGCTCTGATCGATAACTATCTTAAGTACCTTTCTCAGGCCGAAGCCTCACTGATGGAGATCTACCGCTATTCCCTCAGTTTTGATCTTTCAACCGGACACATCGTTTCGGCAAGTAATGCAATCCAGGCAGCCGAAAAAGCGCTCAAGAAACAGGAAGAAGAACTGGAAAAGGCGAAACAAGTCGAGTTCTCCAGTTTTTTCAGGCGCCTCGAACATGAATCGAAAAGCATGAGGGCGTGGCTGAAGGGAATCAATTCTCCCGCGCACAAACAGTACCTGGATGTCTTCGGTCAAATTATCGAGCGTGATCCGAACATTATTCTGGCATTAACGAAGGAAATGGAAGAAATGCTGAACCTGTTGGAAGGCGGCAAGGTAAAAGCTTCGGATTTTCCTGAGTTGAAAGAAAAGATCCTCACCAGAGTTTTCGTTCTCTACGAAGTGGAAAAACAGGTAATTCATCACTACCAGAACATGCGTGAGGAAAACGCAAAGACAATCTATGACAGCAGAATCTACAAAGAGCAGTCACCAAAACACCCGGATGATAAAGGCGGTCTTCCACCTTTGACTGGATGGCCGGATGTAGTGAAGCAATCGAGGGAGCATTGTGAGGTGAAAAAAGACAACGATGAGTCTAAGGCGGAAGCAGGAAAAAACAATGATACGTTTAAAGTAGATGATCTAACTTATGTGCCCTCAGACATAGACCATTTCCTGGAGCCTTATAGGAAAAACGATTCATGGGTGACGGATGCTTTGCCGGTGAATGCGAAGGTGCCGGAATCCTTTGCTAAACAGTTTAGAGTCTGCAAAGAGCGACGGGATAGCGTGGAGGAGCGGGATTTCGATGAGATCAAGAAAGAATATTTGAAAAGCAGGATCGACTCGATCCGCTTGCTGTTGATACATCTGACCGGGACAGAGCGATACGAAAAGGTTGAAAACGACGTCAGGGAGAAATTCAAAGCCCAACTGGATAGCCTGCTGGGTTTGCCTAATGAATGGAAGCGGGAATGGGATGAGACGAACAAAAGATTTCTTCGAGACTGCACGATTCACGAGTTGTTTAACGACAGTTTCGACCAATGCAGGGAAAGAAATGATATGAACAACACCGCCGTACAGGTATTCATGATGGTGGATATCATCAACAGTCTGATTAATGATCTTCCGATGGCCGAGATCCATTTAGATGAACAGGACATGAATCGCGGGGATGATCTGGTGATTTCGGTGAGTTTCCGTCCTGCCGAGTCTAATGCCGAAAAGAAGGAGAGTGAATCCAATGAAGTCGCGGCTTTGCAGCAGGCGGTTTTCTCGTTTGAGGCGATGCCCTATGGTTTTAGCGGAGTAGTTCCGCGGATCATTGATTCCACGATTTATGCTAAAGGAAAAAGACAGGAGAACTACGAACCGAGGTCCGGCGTATCGGCTATGTGGAACTACTATGGAAACAGCGGCAATGAAAAAGATCCGCTACGTTTTTTTGCGCCTGGCTTTGGGATCACCGCGGTCTTTTTGAACTTTGCCGGCGATGCATCAGCGGGCGCAGGAAATGCGGAGACCGACGATTCAACTTTTGAGCTGGGTCTCGGTATTACGGGCTCCCTGTTCGATAATCTCATCCAATTCACGTGGGGACGGAATCTGAGTAGGAAGGCCGGACCGCCTGGGGAGGAGTCCAGAGCTTTTTATGGAATTGGAATCAGCTTCTATGAGACCTTAAAGAAGATTAAATCCAAGAAATAAACCGACGAATAGGAATTACGCAGGACATCAGTGACCATCTTGCCTTCCTGGATACCTCAGAGGCCGGATAAGTTTGACGGACCGGTTGCGTGGCTCTTAGGCCGGCAGCTAATCGCATCCCTCAAATCCATCACTCTGTACGCTCTGTTTACAGGCAAGTTGGATTCTCGGGATTGGATGAACCCGCAGGTCATTTCCTTTGATCCGAAGTGCCCGAATAAGGCCTACCTGAAGAAAGATGGTTGCCATCCGGCTCAAACAGAGAACGAATTCTGGTTTGACTTCATGGCGGACACCGGTGATGGTCAGGCTGCGGTTTACAGCATTGCCTACACAGTGATGAGTGATCTGTACATTCATGGGCCATCGGTAAAAGAAACGATTGTGTCCTTCGAATCATCTTCAAACAAACTGCCGGTCGGCGCTTTTCTTTTCGTGGGTGGCGATACAGCCTATCACATGGCAGACTATCAAACACTGGCGGATAGATTCCAGGCGCCGTTCTGTTGGGCTTTTGAAGATCTTGCCCATGCAGGAAAAGTGGACAAAGACCCCAAAAAACGGAGACCGATCTTTGGTATTCCGGGAAATCACGACTATTATGATTCGCTCGACGGCTTTAACAGACAATTCCGCGCGCCTGTCACAGGCGAAGATGTTGCGCCAAACCAACGTGGCCCGCTGCTTTCCCTTCCTTCGTTCGAACGAGTTCAGCAAGCCAGCTACGTAGCCATAGAACTTCCGTTCGGCTGGTGGTTTTGGGGCCTGGATACGGAGAACGGCGAGCTGGATTTTCGGCAGCAGCAATTCTTCCAGAGCATTCCCAGGAATCCCGATAAACTTGTTGTTGCAACTTCTAAACCGACAACGGTGTTTGGCGCTTACTGCAAGCCGGACGATCCCCTTTCGCTAGAGTTTGAGATGCTGGGGTTGAAGCGTCCCTTTCTTGAGACCCCTGAGAAGCTGGACCCGGGAAAATGCCGGTTGGATCTCGCCGGAGATGTTCATCATTACGCCCGGTACTGGGGGCCGGATTCGAAACCCTCGGAGGACGCGCCCTTTGACGATCACTACGCGTCCGTTGTTTCAGGTGCAGGCGGAGCGTTCCTGCATCCTTCCAATACGGACATGAATGACGTGAAACCTCAATCTCTCTACCCGTCACCGACTGATTCCCGGAAAGCGATCGCGGAGAAAATCTTCAATGTATGGAAAATCCTGGGAGGTGGTTACTTTTGGATTCTCGGATCTTTCATAGGAATGGTCGTTTACGCAGGCGCCTTAAATCAGGAATCGAAGCCGGCGGTTGAACGGATCTTTTCGTTATTCGCAAAACTGGTTCAACAGTTTTCCTACACTCTAGGGTTGTCCGCTCAGAATCCGGACTTTCACGTTTCCTGGCAGACTTTTCGCGCAATCGCATTTCTGGTGATTTCTGTCGTAGCGATGATTTGGCTGATTGGGCACTCCGTTCAAATGTTCAAAAAGGCCAAAGCCGCGCTCGAAGAAGCGAGGAAGAGAAGTGCCGATCAGAAACGTGAAGGCAGCCTGACCAGCCTTCTCCGGTTCCTGATCAAGACGGGAGACGGCCGGATGTTTATCGTTTTGCTGTTGTTGGCCGTTATGTTGTCGCTGTCGTCATTCAATTGGTTTGCAAAACGTAGCTACTTAATCACTCCTTTTCAAGCGAGTATGCTCCTCGGCTCCGCGTTCATCTGGGTCGCCGTTGTGTTCGTTGAGATTGCTCTCTATTGTCAATGGCTCTTCAGCTTTAGCTATGTTCAAACGATTCGCTCATACGACTACCTGCCGGTTGGGGTTCTTGCAACAGTGGCGGCAGTGGTTGCCTCGATTTCATACCTTACTTTTGGAGACGCAGTTAACGCCGGGGATCTTCTACTTCATATCCTCTTCTTGTTTGTGCTTCTATTTATTTTTGCCGGTCTGATCCTTTTGGCAGTTTTTGTCGGAGGCCGGCTCTACGGTACAACGGGCAGAATCTTGTTTGGCGCTCTCGGTTTCTGGCACGCATTGCTTCAACTGGTCATTCCTTTTTGGCTCGTATCCCGTGGCGGGTTCAAGACGATTGTTTATGTTCCTTTGCTTTTAGTTGCGATGGCCTATTTCGGTCAAATGTTGGTGAACCGCGGTCGCAAATTTCGAGTTGCTTTGTTGTTTTCCTGGATTCTACTTGGTTTGCTTCTTTTGTATATACCTTCTCAGGACAACGCTGCATGGGTCCCCATGGCGTGTGGTTGTCTGGAAAAAAACAGGATCGTTGCTTCGGAACTTTGCATCATTCCCGCTGCAGGTGTCGTGAGCGCGCTGATGTCGGCAGTCTTACTGGGATGGTATCTGGCGGTTGCTTTCGAATTCAACGGCCACAACAACGAAGTAGGGGGCGCCGCCCGGGTCGAAAAGTACAAACAGTTTATCCGGATCAAAATCACCGAGAAAGAATTGACGGCCTATGTAATCGGGTTCGATGAGCCGCAACAATGCGGCTCACGACTGAAACTCAAGCTGATCGATTGTTTTCGCATCGCGCCTTGAGGTTGTATCAAGACGCTTTCTTCCAAAGTAAAAGACGCTCACATGAATGCTGTACGGAAATCCGCTTCGCCGCGATTTAGAAATGTCGAAGAATCAAGTTAATTCCCAAATGGCGGACGATTCAAAAGTATCAAAAACAGAGATCAGAATCGCGCTGGTTCTCTATGGAGGCATATCACTTGCAATCTATGAGAATGGAGTTACAAGGACATTCTTCGATCTGGTAAAGCAAAAAGGTGTCTTTCATCTTCTCTTGAAACTGCTGGATGCCAGAGCTGTTGTGGACGTAATTTCAGGAGCATCGGCAGGAGGTATAAACGGCTTGATGCTTGCAGCCGCTTTGGAATCCGGCGCCGATTTTGGACAAACCGCGGAAGTATGGCGTGATCTGGCGGACATTGCACAACTGCTTCGTCCGGTCTCTGACGGTGACCGCGCAGAGTCCCTTTTCAAAGGTGAGACGTATTATCAGGAAGAGTTGATCAAGGCATTCAAGAACCTGGTCATCAGGTCTGATGATAAGAAAACGGGGGGCCTTTCGCACTTGTCGGCTGGAGACCGGGAGTATGTCCCCGGCGAGATCGACGTCTTCATTGCGGGAACGGATTTGATCGGGCATGTCAAGACTTATACCGATGGCCTCGGGAAAAAACTGGAAGACAAATCTCATCGGGTAGTGTTTCACCTTGAGCACAGACCTGAACGAAAGAGGCTCGGAATGCCGTCGGGACTTCCTGAAGGCCTGTTTGATTCCGATCTCACCGTTGAGAATCTTGAATCCAAGGCGGACCACAGCGCTTTGCGCAAAAAACTTGACGAGCAAGCTGTAATCCTGGCATCGATTGCCCGTATTACTTCCACTTTTCCCGCGGCCTTTCCTCCTTTTCGACTCAATCAGGTGCCGCGTGAACACCAGCAGACAGTTTCCGATGCGCTATCGAAAGCAAGCGAACTTCCGATTACTCAATATGTTGACGGCGGCGTGCTTGATAACAAACCCTTTGAACCCGTACTCAAAGCGATCTTCCACCGAATGCCTTTCGGTCGCGTGGATCGCCGCCTTTTTTATGTTGAGCCTGATCCTGAGGAATTTTCGAAGAAGAGTTCTGTATTCACACCCCTGTCGGTAATCACAGCAGCCCTTACCGGCCTGCCGTCGCACCAAAGCATTGGAGAGAAGCTGGAAGATTTGCGCCGGCATAACGAAAGGACTAAATGGCTGCAGGAATTGAAGAATGACTCCCATCTCACGATCACTTCATTCGACTTCTATGATCGTATTCGAAAACAGTCTTTGGCGAAATCACTTCTACTCGGAGAAGATGAGGTCCCCTGGGCAGGAAGTGTTTTGCCTGTTGGTGTTCAGGGTTTATATGATGAATTTCTCGGCAACTTGAAGTACGTTGAAATTGACCCGTATGACGTCGATTTTCATATCAGGAGGGCTTTCTACTTTCTCTATAAGTTCTACGAAAGGTTGGAAAAGCTTGAACCGAATAAATTCCCTGAGCAAGAACGCAAAATTGGATTTCAGATTATCGCTCTCGGAAGGATCATCAAATATCTGAAATTGATTCGCGATTTCCTCCTCGGACTTCGTGAAAAAATCTTTGAGCCTCCTTTTGGTGAGAATCAGCAAGATGTTCAAAAGAGCGCTTCCAACATTCTTGAATTGTTTAGACGCTTCCTTCAAATTCAGAATATGCCGTGGGCACACGGCTTTGATAGCCTGGCAGAATACGAAGATTTTGGGGAAAAGAAAATCGAAAAACTACAGACATTTGCGGAACAAGGACCTCTCCGAAAAAAAGTCCTGACCGAAATAAGAAATCGCGCTATGACTAGCATCGATGAATTCGATCCCGAAAAAGGTGAGTTCAAGTATCGCGCATTTGATCGTAATGAAACCGTTCTGCAGCAATTAGAACGCGTAACGGAACAGATAGTGAAAATCGACAGCGATCAAACTATCGGTCAATTCAGAGACGCGGACGCATGCTTCTATCCGTTGGAATACGCTGCCGGAATTCACGAGCTTGACGAAATCGAATTCGTGAGAATCAGTCCAAAGGACTCGACTATCGGTCTCTCCGACCAGGCGCCCAAAGATAAGGTAAGCGGAGATGATTTCTTCCACTTTGCTGCATTCTTCAGGAAGGATTGGCGTTCGAACGACATCCTCTGGGGGAGACTTGACAGCATCGGCACAGTAATCAGCGCCCTTCTGAATTTCAAGGAACAAACAACAGGAGGATATGACCCGAAAGAAGCATTCAAAAGAAATGTAAAGAGTGATGCTTTCGATGCGCTTTTCCCCTTTGATGGATGCCCGCTTGCATTTCAAGGCCGTGTAAGCGCGGCCTGGACCACACTGAAGGCGAGTAATTTTGCCGGTAAAGACATCGATGACTTTGCCAGGGTGCTGATAGAAGCAGCGCAGGAGGCAGCCGTTGAAGAAGACCTGGAAGGCGTGTATAGCGACCATTTCGGTCAGGAGATTTCGTGGGACCGTATTGATGCAAAAAGTGCCACAGAGAAAAATCCGGACATCCCTGCAATTCAGACCGTGCTCCGCTCACTGGGACCGGCAATCCCCGCTGCGTTTAAGGGGAGCTCCAGCTCCACAACAGTTCATACAGTCGGGGACCAACTGGCTCTGCTCGCGAAAAGCAAAGTAAAAGCTTACGGTGATGCATTCAGGAAATTGAAGTTTGGCGCGCAGTTGGTTTTCGGACCTCAGTCTCCCGTGCCTACCAGCATCTTCGCGGAATATGTAACTCAGGCATATCTGCTTCTTTGGGGCATGTTGAATCGCTCTTTCAAAAGTTTACGTCTCAATATCATGGAGGATTCGAAGATCAGATTGTTCTTTCGGAATCCCGTTGCGGCCATGCACACAATTCTTGTTTTGATGAGGGCTGACGAAACTCTGGCTGCTTTGTCGCTGATGGGAATCCTTACGGCATCCGCAGTGCTTTTTTTCATTGGATTGCAAGGGGACGGTAATTCTTATTATTTTTATTCCGCTCTTTTGATGATTTTCCTGAGCATACTGCTCCGTCTGCACGCCTCCTTCCGACGCAAAATGTTTAGTCGAATCGTGTTTGCGGCAACTTTCTTTGTAATGCTTGCCTTCCTTTCGATAGGATTGATCGTAGAGGTAATGCCGCTGTGGGATAAGTGGGTTACAATCAGCCAACCCGTTTTCGATCTATTTAAGGGTCCGATAAGGCATCCTGATTTTGTAGCGCAACTGGTACGCTACACCGGGACAATCGCAACAGGATTGTCCGTAATGTGGGCGTTGGCCGGCATATGGAGAATTGTGTCGCAGCCCGGTTTTCGAATGATGGACCTGGAATTTGCCCTTACAACTGATGAAGTGTTTGCCATAGTTCCTCAACCGCCAGTAGAAGAACAGGCACCGGTAGCGGTGCAAGCGAACACATCACCTGTGAAGCCGGGATGGTTCCAGAAATTCAAATCGTGGTTTCAGCCACGCGGAACAAAAACGGTTCAATCTGCAAAGAAGACGAGTTTTCTACGAAAAGCGATAACGGGAATTCAAGCACTGGCAGCTTTGAAGAAAGCTACGGCCGGTCTCTGGTTAGATTTGCCTTCCGTCGCCTTGTACTGGCTCTTATTGATGTCTCTAAGTATGTTGCTTTACGAGAGAGATTCGGTTTGGGCGTTTTATGCTTCCATCTTCGCCGCAGTAGCCGCAACGGCAGGCGCGGCGTTGGATCTTTTGAACAACGGCAAATTACTGAATCTTATTAAATCAAAAACCATTATCGGTTCCATGGTGGATACTGTCCGGAGAACCGCACGCTTCAGATACGAGTTTATCTTTTTCAGCATCGGTATATTGTCGCTGAATTTTTTGCCCTACGATTCGTGGAATATTCTGGGCTATGCTTTTCTGATGTCTTCGATCCTTGTTCTGGTGAATTTCGGCAGCCGCCGCCTGATAAATTGGGGCGTAGCACTGGCGGTGGCCGCAACTGTTACATTAGTCATTCTGTTCACTGTTTTCCACACAAGGTTCCCATAGTGGGTTTGATCGTAGCGTTTCAACACGAGAAAATGTTGAAAAATATCGCAAGCTAAAAGAATTTGGAATTCGATAAAAAAGATATGACTCTCACTAAAGTTACAGGGGGCGGGGTTGCTTTCCGGTGATTTCCGAAGGAATAATCCCGCCAAAACGGGACTTGCCACAAGAAGGTTAAGCCTTGTTGACAGCATTTATAGTATGATCTGCAAAGAGAATACAATGATTGGTGTTGACCCAGAGCGGAACGATAGCGCCATACATAGATGGTACAGTACCGTCATGGGATTTGATCCGGCACTGGTGGGTCAACTAATCGATCGACTTTCCATCTCGGAAGGTCAAAATCTTCTCGATCCATTTTGCGGTACAGGAACAACATTGGTTGAGTGCCAGAAGAAAGGAATTACCGCGATAGGTCTGGATGTGAATCCTGTGTGTGTTCTGGCCACGCGGGTGAAGACCAACTGGCAGCTGAGTACTGATAAGATAGATTCGCTTCTGAGACTTATTGTCCGTGAGGCTCGAGACATTGCTAAATGTCCATCCTTGAAATCCCATAAAACGTATCTTCATCTTTTGAAAAGTGGAATGATTCGCCGTGGATGGATTTCCGCGCGGAAATCCATCGTTGTGATCGCATTGCTTGAAGCTATTGACAGGGTTTGTCCGAAGGGTTTTTACCTAGAGTTTTTTCATCTGGCAGTTGCCTCTGCGCTCGTAAGAAAGATCGCCGATGTAAAGTTCGGGCCCGAACTCTACTGTTTGAAAACACGGAAACGGACTCGAGTAATTTCCAGCTTTTCTCATACTGTTCGCTCGATGTCAGGGGATCTCAAGTCGATAAGTTCCTCATATGACCTTTCCACGAGATCCAAGGTTATGTATGGAGACGCCAGGGATTGCAGAACGCTCATCTCCAAGGCTGGAACACCGACTGTTGATTTCCTGATCACGTCGCCGCCGTATCCAAACGAGCACGATTACACCAGGACGCACCGTCTTGAACTTGTTTTTCTCAAATACGTTCACAGCCTTGAGCAGTTGAGAATGATCAAGCATTCGATGATTCGTTGCAACACAAAAAGCCTCTACAAGGGCGACTGCGAAGAGAGATTTATAAGAGCGTTTCCCGGGATACGAAAGGTTTCTCGAACGCTTGATGATAGAGCACAAGATCGTTCGGACGGTTTTTCGAAGCTTTATGGCAGAATGATACGCGAATATTTTGGTGGGATGGCAGTACACCTAAAATCCGCTTATGGGTCTCTGACGCAGGGCGGACACAGTGCGTACGTGGTGGCTGACCAGCAATGCTTCTTGGGGGTCCATGTGGATACGCCGTCCATTTTGATGAAAATTGCAACCCGTCCAGAAATCGGATTCCGGCACATCGAAACCCTGGAGTGGAGGAGTCTGCGCGGAAGTACGGGCAATAAAACACTTCATGAAAGAGTATTGATCTTTAGAAAGTAGAAAGTGGCAAAAGCTAGCCCCCAAGACGATTGGAAAGAAATAAGACTGTCAGCAAAAGTATTTGGCTATCTTTCCCAGGGACTCTACAGAACTCCGGCTGCCTCGATAAAGGAATTGATCTCAAACTCGTTTGATGCGGACGCAACCACCGTAAAGATTCACACGGGCTTCCCGAACTTTGAAACGTTTACCTGCGAGGATGACGGAACAGGAATCGCGATCGATCAATTTGAAGGGTTAATGAACCGCGGCATTGGGACAAGCTTTAAAAGAACCATGCAGTACGCCGTCACGAACAAATATCGGCGTCCTGTCATTGGTCGTTTAGGGATTGGAATTCTTGCATTAGCTCAGATCTGCAGTCGTTTTGACATCATCTCTCACCATGGGGGATCGCGTGCAGCGTTTTCAGCAACGATTGAGTTCCCGCCCTATACCAAGGAGGATATCGACAAACTGCCGAAAAGTGCAAATGGGGCCGATGATGATCTGGTTGTTCCCGGAGGAAAGTACAGGCTGGAGACGGTTACGTACGATGCCAGTATGCAGGGTGTAAGAATCTACACAAATTTTCTGCGTGAGCAATTCCGAAAAAGAATGAGAGACCTTTCCAATTTCGGCAATCTCAAGACATTCAAGAAGAAAGCAGGATATAGAGATTTCCAGACGTTCATTGAGGCCTGTTACGGAAAACGACAGAAGACAAGATCCATTAGCTGGCTTTCCCATTATGATCAGCTCATTTTCGGACTCGCCTTAGCCTCACCGCTGCCTTATTTCGAAGAAGGACAGGGCAATGTCGTTTTGAGACTGCCTCCCTTCAAAGGACAACAACAGACTTTGAAAAACTACAATTTTTCCGTTGAACTCGATCACCTCACTCTGGCGCGACCAGTGCTGCTTCCTTCAGATCGAGAGAATACAAAAGAAGCGGACTGCCAAATCGAACACGCAAGGAAACGAGACTTCGAACTTTCCGATGGAAGTTATCGTGAAAAAACTTCAATTATTCACTACCCTATTCGTGTTGAGCAAACCGATCTTGGCTTCAGCCTTTACGAAATCCTGTACAAAAACGAGAGAGTTGCGGGACGTCCACTTCATTTCTGGGGCTACCTTTTTCAGCAGACAGGGCGTGTCTATCCTAGGGAAATACAAGGAGTATTGATTCGGCTTCGAAACGTGGCGATTGGGAACTATGACGCTGATATCATGAAATACCCTCTCGCTGAAGGTCCTCGCTACAGCATGATTTCGGGTGAAGTAAACGTTGTGACAGGTTTTGAAGATGCCTTGAACATAGATCGCGAGAGTTTTAATGAGCTACACCCCCATTTCATAAGAGTTCAGTCGTACATTCATTCTGTACTCCACGAGATCGTGTTTCCGGAAACGTGGTCGGAGGAGAAACTTAGGAATGTGCGTAGACGGTCCCAGCGAGACACCGAACGCGAGAAGTCTTTTATGGCTCAGTTGAGAGATTCCACGAAAGAGGAATACCGGAAGATTGAGCGACCTGAAAGAAAAATTCCTTCTTCAAGGGAAGAGGCGGCTGTCCGTTTTCATAAGTCAAACAAAACCGTTGAGATCGATCGAAATCATCCTGTCCTTCAAAAGATTCTTAGAAGGAAAAAGTACGCCAGTCTGGTTGAGCGGATCGTCATCGCTTTTGAAACGTCTAATTTGGAATCGGCAGAAGGTAGTCGTCGCGAAATGTTCTACAAACTTCTTGGGGACATCTTCCTCAAACTCTGACTATATGGTGGAAGGGTTTGGCCGGTGGTGGAATGATCCGAAAAAACATTACAAGAGAAAGAATTTCTGGCTTCCCGCGGCAAAAAGTCTCAAGTCAAGGATAGGGGACAGCCGTCCGTTCCGGTACTTCACTCTCTGTGCACGAGAGATGATCGATGTATTCATGTTGGCGAAAGAGGGCGTCCTCCACTACGATTCTTCTACCGAATTAGTTGAGCACGTGCGTTTCTGTGAATCCAACCTGGAGCAATACACTGAGATCATGGAATTAATAGGTGAAGAAGGGTCCGGGTTCTTTGGAAGGCTCGAGGAATTGATTCTCTTCAAGGATGACAGCTATACGGCGCAGTTTCCGGATACTGGCAGCTTATCTATGGAACTGGAAGACCAGGGGCTTACAAAAGAAGCGAAGACGATTCTCCAAAAAAAGACCATCCATTTTCATGTAAAGGCTTCGTTCCCTTTTGATTTCATCAATCTGGACTTTTGCGGATACTATTATCCACACCCGCCGCAAGTCTTGGAAATCAATGATGCTGTTGCCCGTGTTTTGGAGTGGCAGAAAAGAGAATCTCGCGAGGACTTCGGCAAGTTGAAAGTGAAGGAATTTATCATGTCAATCACTTGCAGGCATGATCAGAACATAGCATCTGAAGCCGAAGTCAGGCTCACAAACGTAATCAAGGGAAACAATCGGGATTATTCCAGATACAGGAGCTTTCTTCAATCAAAGAGAGGGATCACCGATATCGACCAATGGGTCAGGAACGAAAAACTGGATTTCTTCTTGTCTGCTTGGCCAAAAGAGATAACCAGATTGGCCGAGGACCGGAACTGGAAGATGGAAATTCTGGCCTATCTATACTATGACCGGGTGGATGATGAAGGCCTCCCCTATAATATTGTTTGCCTCGTCGCGCGATTCAAGCCTTCTCGCTCCTCCGGCCATCTTGCAAATGCTCTTTTCGTCCTCGACAAAAGGAACCACCAATTTCTGGAGGATATTCCAAGGAATTCCAGTCAGTGGAAAGCATTAATCGCAGATCTTCGTCAAATCAGAGACCTGCGAAACAGCCAGGCTCGACAAAAGAAGAGGCCAGAACTTCCCCCTCCCTAATCACAAGACTGAATTGAGGAATGGCTGAGCGCCATCGAAATTCCCGCGCTCATTTCAAGATCGAGAACGTTTTTATCGATTCGCACTAATGTATCAGAAGGATGGACGCGCAGGCTGGCAGGCGTTTCTTTCACACCGTCACCTTCGAGTTCACAGAGCAAGCAGCGCTAAGCTGGTATCTTACGAATCGAGAGATCCAGAGTATCAAGGATAGAATGATCGAAAAGAAAAACAAACAGCGATTAGACGACCTGGTGAAGTGGTGGAAGACAAATCTTCTGCTGTAGCTGAACCACAATAACTGCGAAGCCAATAGTTTCCTCAGAATCGATTTGACAACAAACACATTGTCTGAACACTGAACACTCTCTGGCTTTTCTCATCGTCGTGTGCATTGTTACTGGCGCCAGTGAAAGAATTGTTCCGAACTTGATCCGGCAGGTGGAAGGTTCTCTGATATCCACGCAAGATAAGTAGCCTCAATCAATACACTATCAGTATTGAAGATTCTTCAAGCGAAAATGTCATCACACAAGTCCCGCACTGTTACCGGATCCGAGACGCGTTCAATAGCAGAGTCCCTTAACAACGAGCTTAAGGACATATTCTCCCAGGTGTGGCTCAGTTACCAGACAGTTTTGTACCTCTTGGCGGGAATTACAAGCATTTTGACGGCGCAGTTTTGGGAATCAAGTAAGCCGCCGGCGCTCTTGTGTCTTGCACTGACCGTTGGTTTTGTGTTTTTTCTATGCCGGTCCAAAGTGTACCAGCTGATGAGGAGGGAACATGTGAACCGAAATATGGAGAGGCGGTTCGCCCGCACATTATTTCAGAGTTCCATTTCCTTCTTAATGCAGGTTTTGCGATATCTTAGCCACTGGATTTTGAGTTCCTTGTGCGTAATATTGTTCGAAATCTTGTTCAGTTGGATTTTCCCTGAGCTAAAGCAGGCTCCAGGTTCAGTCGTTGAATTTCTCTGGGCGTCAGCGAAAGGTTCTTTTCCAATGATTCTTTGTGGATGGGTTATCGGAGCGAGTCACCTAATTGATTTAATATCGACCCACAATGAGCCGTACCGGCGAATAGCATCTGATTTCTACTCCGCAAAGTGGATTGTACTTTGCCTGGTCTTTTTCCTCCTTGTTACGGCAGGAACTCTATGGATGGACGTGTCTAGTAAAGCAGGCACGTTTCAGTTGCTGGGGGTTTCAATCCAGGGAAACCCGTTTCAACTGGCATTGCTGGACTCACTTACGTTAGTAATACTTCACTTCCTGGTTTTGGTCCTGGGAGTTGCGTTCCTAACCTTTGTTAGAATCAGAGACAAAAGGCTGGCTGAGAGAATTGCCTCAGTGGTCATGCCGTTGCCTCTTCTGTTGGGTGCTGGATTATTATGGGCGTATGTATCCCACAGTCAGCTCTATGATCCTCCGCCTCCTTTATTGGAGGTTCTTAGCCTGGGCTATGTAGTAACCATCTTACCCGTTGCCGTGTTTACTCCGGTTCTTGCCATTACAACGCTTCGTCCACTTCCTTTTGCTCGAAGGGGAAGCCTTTTGAAGAATTGTTTCTTTCCTCTTTATTTAAACATGATAAGAGGACACCTGCTTCTTATGTCCATTTTTAAAACGGCCTCACCGTTCTTCCTGCTGTCAATGCCATTCGGTATAACCGTGTCGCTTTATCCGGTTTTCACAAGGCTGGGATTTCTGACCGATACCAAAGTGTCCCACTGGGTATTACTAAACATTTTCTTTGCCGCAAACCTGGCTTGGATTGCTCCACTTCTGTTATCGCTTCTTCATCTTGAGGAAACCTGTAGTAAGGCCTATGCGAACCGAATGATTCGTACGATACAACAACTGGGGAACCATATTGTGATTTTGGGGACCGGGGACGTAGGCCGAGGATTTCTAACGGCAATGGTCGACCGTGAAAAGGTTGCTTTAAAGACTGCGTTCGATCACTTTTTCTACGCTCGAAACATCCTTCAGCCCAACGGAAGGCTCGCAAAGCTAAATCTGAAGCTGCTGCTAATAGATAAAAGGAAGGAACTCTTTCGTCACATCACACCATTTAGCGGCGATTGTCTGCTCGGGTCCTTCGAGATTGCACCATGTCCCATGTCTAAGAAGGGCGATTGGCACAAAAGGAATCTTGACATACTTATACCGGCTATTATTGGAGATGCGGGGCAGCGGGAAGTGAGGTTCCTTGCAAGACTCGAAAAAAGTCGTTTTGTTGCCTCTTTGATTAGGGACTTTGAACAGCCATTTGCAGTGCTGAGGCACCTTCAAGCGCTAAGCAGGCATCGGGAGGCAGGAGGAGCCCATGTTCCGCCCACATTGTTAAGAATCAACAGCAGCACTCACCTGCCTTATTTTTCATTCCAGGCGGCGCTAGACGCTCTACCAGTGCACCTCATTCATCCGGAAATGCTTAAAGGCGTAAACTTAGGAAACGCGTTGTCCCAATTGATTGAGGCCGACATTGCCACCGGCAACCCAAAAATCAAAAATGTCATCATCACAGGTCAGTGGCAGCAGGCCCAGTACTTCCTGGACGCACTAATGAAGGACCTCCGCTGTGAGGACGCTTATACGGTCGTGAAAGACGTAAACTTCTTCCTGGTATCCTCCAAAGATCAGCAAGAGCTGTGTCTTCGCTCAGTTGAATTCATGGCTGATGGAACCATTTTGAAGCCAGTAGGCGATGTCCTTCGAAATCCGGAATCGATGGGAACGCTCGCCAGAGTCAAGGCCGAGTTTGGCAATCTCAGAGTCGCCTTGTGGTCACAGCTCACGATCCGTTCCTTCACGTGCCACAAAGAAAAGGCGTCAAACGGACATAATGGAGCCCGATCTGAGATCAGCGGCATGGACCGACACCCCATTCGGTACCCTGTCTATATAATACCTATGGAAATGACGGCGTTTGAAAGCGCCTCGAGAATTCTTGATGCTGTCTGTCCAGATGTTTTTGTCATATCAGACTTTCTAGCGGAAGAAGAATTAAGGACGCTCGATTCCGTCTTTTCGGGTCTTAATAATTGGTGGCGCCACAGAACCTCACAGAAAACTTTCTTCCCTCTCCTTTTCATAAGTGCTGAAACTGGGAGTAAAAACATGGCTCGCAACCTTGCCGACGGAATGATCTATTACACCGCTTTGCGAAAATATTTTTTCAATGAAGAAAAATCGTTCTACCCGGCCGATTCCAGCCCAATCTATTCGAGTCTAGAAGAACGGTTCGGAATGAATAATGCTATTGATGTCCTGGAGGACGTAGTTGAAAGGTGTGTCGGGGTTTATGAAGCCCACGTTGATGATGCAGGTGAACGCCGGCCAAACGCTTTCGAAATGAATTTCTGTGTACCGGATCAGCATGGTTGCTTAGCTCAGACCAT
>Ga0247727_10008127_pt1 | contig 19620 bp, 14 predicted proteins | sample WisWelCaveWW1625_FD_202498 | JGI IMG/M metagenome (GOLD analysis project Ga0247727, IMG submission 202498) | Biofilm microbial communities from Wishing Well Cave, Virginia, United States - WW16-25 | ecosystem: Environmental > Aquatic > Deep subsurface > Groundwater > Cave microbial mat | place... | reverse complement strand
GGAGGGCATGAAGGATGGCTATTCAGGCAGAACATTCGACACAAAATATGTCACGCCTTTTTTGAAAAGCAAGTTTCCTCATTTTGCAATGGCTGAAAGCGCGTGGCTAACTCGTTCTTTGGAACAGTCTCGTCCTTTCAACCTCAATTTCCCAGGCAAGATTCGCAATAAAGTTTTGAAGGCGGCTTTTCTGAAAACATTAGACCGAGTGCAAATTGACAGCAATCTTGCGTCCAAGATGCTTGTTTCATTGATTGGTCTTATGTTTGATGCAACAGCAAAAGATGAGTCTCTTTTCGCCAAAGTGCAAGTTGTGGACGGCGCAACAACAATGACAGTAATTTTGGATGCTATAAGCCAGCATATTCGTTACGATTACGGAAAAGGCGTTGTTGGAACTGCGCGTCTCCCTGTGTTGGCTATTTACTCTGTTTACAACTTACTCATGCTCGATGTCAATAGATATTCGGGAAAATCCCTTGCGCCTCTCGAATCTCACACGAGCCCCGATTCTCGCTCAAAGTCATTTGGCGATATTGATGTAAACAACCCCGACAATTCTTGTTTCGAGTCAGTCGAAATCAAACACAACAAACCGATTACTGCCGATATGATTGGCGTGGCTTATCGAAAAATTAGAAACACTGAAATTGACCGTTATTACATCTTGACAACCAGCGAGCCAAATTTTGACGACTACGAATCGGTTAAGCGAGAAATAGGGAAATACAGAAAAGTCCATTCATGCGAGATTGTTGTCAATGGCGTTATCCCATCGTTGAAATATTACATGCGCTTGATAAGCAATCCACAAGGCATCATTGGCGAATATACCAAATGGCTTGAATTTGAATATCAACGCGCCAGTGGAATCAAAAGAGAACACTTGCGGGCTTGGCGGGAAATACGTCAGAGCGTGTTAAATCTTGAGTAGTCTTAAGGCAAAACGCCACCTTTGCAATAGCGCAATGGCGGCTGAAATTTTGAGGCTAACATTCAATTACCAATTACCAATTACCAATCACCAAGTCTCCAATCTCCAGTCTCAATTCTCTATTTCTCTAATTCTCTAACAAGGTGAACCATGGAAATCCTAAACTACATCAACGGCGAATGGATAAAACCAAACGTCAAAGAATATTTCGATGTCATCAACCCCGCGACGGGACAGGTGATTGCGCGCACGCCTCTTTGCGGTGTGAGTGAGGTTGATGCCGCCGCGCAAGCCGCGAGCAACGCGCTCCCCGCGTGGCGACGCACGCCCGTCAATGACCGCGTGCAATATTTGTTCAAACTGCGTGACCTCATGCGCGCCAATCACGATGAAATTGGACGCATCATCACCAATGAATGTGGCAAAACTTTGGATGAAGCCAAAGCCGAAATGGTGCGCGCCTTTGAAAACGTGGAAGTCGCTTGCGGGATGCCGATGATGATGAAGGGTGAAGTCGTCGAAGATATCGCGCCTGGCATTGACGAGATGATGTTGCGTCAGCCCGTCGGTGTGTGCGCCACGATTGCGCCGTTCAATTTCCCTGGCATGATTCCGTTTTGGTATTTGCCTTACGCCGTTGCGTGTGGCAACACCTACATTATGAAGCCTTCTGAAAAAGTTCCGATGACGATGCAGTTCGTAACAAAACTCATTGAACAAGTCGGGTTTCCAAAAGGCGTAATTAATTTAGTGAACGGCGCCAAGGAAACGGTGGATGCAATTCTCGACCATCCTTCGATTCGCGCGGTCACTTTTGTTGGCTCTTCCGCAACTGCAAAATATCTTTACGCTCGCGCCGCGGCAAATGGAAAGCGCGTGCAGGCGCAGGGCGGCGCGAAGAATCCCGTCATTGTTTTGCCAGATGCGGATATGGACATGGCGACCAAGATCATCGCGGACTCTGCCTTCGGATGCGCGGGGCAACGCTGTCTCTCCGTCTCTTTCGCGGTGACGGTTGGTACTGCGCGAAATACATTTACCGAACTTATATGTGATGCCGCTACTTCTCGCGTCGTGGGCTATGGCTTGGACTCAGGCGTCCAGATGGGACCCGTCATCAATGCCGCGTCGAAGGCGAGAGTCGAGTCGCTGATTGGACTCGGCGTCAAAGAAGGAGCAAGCCTCCCAGTAGATGGACGCGGGGCTTTCGTCAAAGGTTATGAAGGCGGAAGTTTCGTCAAGCCCACAATTTTGGCAGATGTCCCGCGCGGAAGCGAAATCGCAAAGACCGAAATTTTTGGACCCGTGTTGAGCCTTATGCACGTCGAGACGGTTGACGATGCCATCGAGTTGGTCAACAGTGGACAATATGGCAATCAAGCGAGTCTGTTTACATCATCAGGTTCTGCCGCAAGAAAATTCCGATACGAAGCCGAAGCGGGCAACATCGGAATCAATATCGGTGTCGCCGCGCCGATGGCGTTCTTCCCATTTAGTGGATGGAAAGATTCGTTCTTCGGCGATATGCACGGGCAGGGCATGGACGCGGTCGAGTTCTTCACGCAGAAAAAAGTTGTGGTGGAGCGTTGGCCCAAGGAATGGACGAGGAAGTTTTAATTGAGGCGCACGGTGGTTGAGTAGACCCGATGGTCGAGTAGCCCGTAGTGATAGCGGAGGGCGTATCGAGACCTGAGGGTCGTATCGAAACCACCAGTTTGATTCAAAATTTAAATTACTCTGGTTACTGGTGGTTTCGATACGGGCTTCGCCCTACTCAACCACCGAGGTATATATGTAAGGAACTTATGAACTACGACAACGCATTATCTTATTCATCCACCTGGCTTGACATCATCAAGCAGGGTAACTTCCCTGAAGAGGCTCAAGCCAAATGGATTATCGAAGAATCGAAAAATAACTTTGCCGAGCATTTCAATCGCGGCTGGCTGGAATATCGCAAGTCTGTGACGGAGGCGGGCGATTGGGCTTCTGTCGAGTGGTCGGGCAAAGGCTCGACCTTCACCGATGTAATGGGACGCAAATACATTGACTGGCTCGGCGGTTTTGGCGCGTTGGATTTGGGTTGGTGTCACCCCGATGTTGTGGATGCCGTCATCGCGCAAGTGAAACGCAGTCCCATGCCATCGCAGGAATTGATTGACCCTCTGCGCGGTGTGCTTGGCAAACTCATGGCAGACATCACGCCAGGCGATTTGAAATATTCATGGTTCGCCGCCAGCGGAACGGAAGCGATTGAAGCCGCGATAAAAATCGCGAAACTCTATACGGGCAAGTCCGCGTTCATCGTTGCGGTCAAGGCTTTTCACGGCAAGACGATGGGTTCGCTTTCGATGATGGGCAAGGCGGACTATCGTCAGGCGATGGGCTTGTTATATGGCGGAGTTGTTTATCATGTCCCGTTTGGGGATGCGGGCGCGGTCGAACAGCAACTTGAGATTTGCGATAAGGTCGGCATTGATGTGGCGGGCGTTTTGTTCGAACCGATTCAAGGCGAGGCAGGCGCGATTGTCCCGCCTGATGATTTCTGGCCGCGCGTGCGTACCGCGACGCAGAAGTATGGTGTTCTATTAATTGCGGATGAAGTGCAAACGGGTCTCGGTCGGACGGGGAAGTTGTGGGGCGTTGACCATTGGGACGTCGCGCCTGATATCCTTGCCACCGCCAAATCGCTCGGCGGAGGCGTGATGCCAATCAGCGCGGTGACCACCACCGAAGAAATCTTTAAGCCGATGATGTATCCGAATCCGTTCATGCACACAACAACGACTGGCGGCAACGCCCTCGCATGTTCCGCCGCGATTGCGACAATCAACGTAATATTGCGCGACCGATTGTGGGAGGTCTCGGCTCAAAAGGGCGCATATATCAAAGAGAAAGTGGATGACCTTGTGCAAGAGTTTCCACAAGTGTATAAAGAAGTGACAGGCAAAGGCTTGCTCATCGGTCAGCATTTTCATACGCCTGAACTTGGCTACAAGGTCGCGGCGGAATTGTTCAAGCGCGGTGTGGTGGTGGCTGGCACACTGATCAGCGCGCAAACCGTCCGCATCGAGCCGCCGTTGATTATTTCGCAGGAAGAGATTGATGAAGGCTTGAATCGTTTGAATGACGCGGTTGGAGTTGTGGCGAAGATGGTGTAGTGTCGTCATTGCGAGGAGGGCTGGTGGTCGAGTAGTGGCGCGTGATGTTCGCGCCACGTATCGAGACCTAGCCGGACGAAGCAATCTCCAAGTCGAGTAGGAGATTGCTTCGTCGCAAGGAGCAAGAACGCTCCTCGCAATGACGAGATTGTTGATAAAATAAGTAAATCCTGCTCCGAGGAGAAGAGAAATGGCAAACGAATTTGCAGTTGAAATGCAAGACGTCCTAAAGCAATTTGTAACGCCTGAGGGTGGAATCCTGGCGGCGGTCAATCATGTCACGATGCAAATTAAAGATGGGGAGTTCTTTTCCCTGCTCGGTCCATCAGGATGCGGGAAGACAACTTCGTTACGAATGATTGCCGGCTTTGAACTTCCAACAGATGGAAAAATTTTTATTCGCGGCAAGGAAATGAGTCAGGTGCCCGCGTTTCAGCGACCGGTGAATACGGTTTTTCAGCAATATGCGCTTTTCCCGCACATGACCGTTGAACAGAATATTCAGTTTGGTTTGGAGATGAAGGGTGTGCCGCGCGCTGAACGTTCCAGGCGCGTTTCTGAAGCGCTGGAAATGGTTCGACTCCCCGGGATGGAAATGCGTAAGCCCAAGCAGTTATCCGGTGGACAGCAACAACGCATCGCTCTCGCCCGCGCCTTGATCAACAAACCTGAAGTTCTCCTCCTCGATGAGCCTCTCGGCGCGCTCGACCTAAAGTTGCGCAAGGAAATGCAGTTGGAACTCAAGACCCTGCAACGCGAAGTAGGCATCACCTTTATCTATGTCACACACGATCAGGAGGAGGCGCTGACCATGAGCGACCGGATCGCCGTGATGAGTAAAGGCCTGGCTCTTCAAATTGGAGCGCCCGAGGAAATTTACGAACGACCCGCCACGAAGTTTGTCGCCGATTTCATTGGCGAAACCAACTTTCTCGACGGCAGTGTGAAAGGGCAAAATGGCACAACTGTCGAAGTTGACCTGCCAGGGACGGGAATCGTATTTGTTGAATCGAGCAGAAAGTTTACCAACGGTCAGGCGGTATCGGTGGCGGCGCGGCCCGAAAAACTGAGTCTGAACAACGAAATCAAAGATGGAAACAATCTCAAAGGGCGGGTCGAAGAAGTCATCTACATCGGGACAGATACGCATTACGGGGTTCGCTTTGCCGGCAGTCACAAGGCGCGAGTTCGCGAGCAAAATATTTCCCAGGCGCATAAAGAAATTGCGAAAACCGGAGATGAGGTGACCGTTTCATTTACCCGTACCTCGCCGCGCCTCCTTACGGAATAGACGAGATTTCCGATGCTAAAATTCTTCCGCGGTAAAAAAGGTTTTCAACTCTTCGGATTGCTCAGCCCGGGCGCGCTTTGGATCCTGTTGTTCTTCAACCTGCCGATATTGATCGTATTGTTCATTAGTCTGGTTGAACGCGGTCGCGCAGGCGGTATAAAACTGCCTCCAGAGTATACGATTGATAATTATTCTCAATTCTTCAATGCGTGTTCCTCCCAGTTTGCAGGACCCGAATGCGACCCGTTCCTGTATGTGGGAATCTTCGGGCACTCTGTGAGAATCGGTTTGATCGTTACCCTATGGTGTATCCTTCTTGGTTACCCTCTCTCGTATTTTATATCGAAGCAAAAACAAATCTGGCGAGACGCGTTGATGATCCTCGTCATCATTCCGTTTTGGACAAACTTTCTCGTGCGGACGTATGCACTCAAGCAGGTGTTGGCAACTGAGGGACTGCTCAACTCGTTCCTTATGAATCTCAATCTGATTAACCAGCCGCTCGACTTGCTCTTCAATGAGTTTGCCGTTGTCGTTGGTTTGATCTATGGGTACCTTCCGTTTGCGATCCTGCCGATGTACGCTTCCATTGAAAAATTCGACCATACGCTCATGGAAGCCGCGGCGGATTTGGGCGCGCCGCCTCGCCGCGCCTTTTGGCGGGTGATGTTGCCCATGACTCTGCCCGGAGTCGTCGCCGCTCTCGTGCTGGTATTTGTTCCCGTTGTCGGAGCCTTCATCACGCCGGACATCATGGGCGGCGGCAAGGTGGAAATGATCGGCACGTTGATCAACCGTCAGTTTGGGGTGGCGCGCAACTGGCCCTTTGGCTCGTCCATGTCGCTCATCCTGATGTTGCTGGTGTTGATCGGCGTGGTTCTCTACTTCCGTTCCAGCACTGAAGAGACAAGGAGGGCGATGTGAGCGCACAATTCCCGGTGTACCCGCGTCAGCGAGTGCGGATGCGCACCCGCATTGGCAACTGGCTTTTAGGGACGAATGCCGTTTTGTTGTTTGGCTTTCTTTACCTGCCGGTTGTGATCCTGATCATCTTCTCGTTTAATAACACACGTTCAGTCGCCATATTCACGGGCTTCTCCACGGAATGGTACACGTCGCTTGCCGCCAATGACGAATTGCTGGACGCGGCGCGCAACAGCCTGCTGGTCGGTCTCATCACGACCATTGCCGCGACAGTGATCGGGACTTTAACCGCTCTCGCCATGGATCGCTATCGCTTCAAACTCCGCACAGCCTTCGATGCAAACTTGTATCTTCCCATCGTCATCCCTGAAATTGTGCTGGGCATTGCCTTGCTGTTGTTCTTTAATCAGGCGTTGTTCCCCTTCCTGCTGAATACGTTTGGCATCCGAGGCACAACGGGATTACACACCATTACGCTGTCTCACATCGCATTCGATATCCCCTTTGTGTATGTGATCGTGCGCGCCCGCCTCGCGGACTTCGACAAGACTCTCGAAGAAGCCGCGGCTGATCTCGGCGCGGACGAATGGAACACCTTCCGACGAGTAACTTTACCTTTGCTGATGCCGGGCATCATCGGCGGCGCGTTGATGGCGTTTACCCTTTCGCTGGATGATTATCTGATCACGGCATTCACCAAAGGTGTGCAGGAACAGACCATGCCGCTTTATATTTATTCGCTGGTTCGCCGCGGCGTGACGCCTGAGATCAATGCGTTATCCACAGCGCTTCTCGTTGGCTCGATTGGTCTTGTTGGGCTTTCGCTTACGGCACAAAATGGCGGCGCGGTGTATACGCGAGCCATGTCTGTTGGCTCAGGCTTGGGGCTGGGGCTGTATGGTTTACTCAGCCTGCCTTCCTTGTTTGTTGCGGGCGGGTTTTCAATTGTCGCTTTGCTGGTCAAACTGGTGTTTGTCGCTGGTTTTTATTGGGCATGGCGCACTTACCCTTCGTACCGCGATGAATTAAACGAAACCAACCGGTCCGGGAAGACTCTCGCGTGGATTGCTGTCGTTGTAGTCACGTTTGCCGCATATCTTTCAGCATTCCTGCTGTTATCTTAAGAACCCATCCGAAAAATAACGATGTCGTTGCGAGGAGGGCTTTAGCCCGACGAAGCAATCTCCTGCTAAACTGGGGATTGCTTCGCCGCCAAAGAGCAAAAACGGCGGCTCGCAACGACATGACCAAGGCGATGTTTGAATTTTAGGATAGGTACCAAAATGAAGGAGGTGATTCCTCAGAAAAAGATTTTTTTCTACCCAGGTCATTCCAGAGTGAATTGACTACAAAAATATTTTTTAATAGGAGAGAGAAATGAAGAAAACGCTGATGTACATAATGATCCTCACCGCGCTTGTGCTGGCGGCGTGTCAGCCTGCGCCCTCTGCGGCAACGGAACCAGCCACCGGCGGCGAAGTGTCCGAACGCTGTGGCGATAAATCCAAACTCGCCGATGAGATCTTCTTCTACACCTGGGTTGAATACATTGACCCTGCCATCAAGGAGTCTTTCGAAGCCGAGTGCGGTGTAAAAGTCACTGAAACGAATTTCGCCTCGAATGAAGAGTTGCTTGCCACGCTTCAAGCGGGCGGCGCGAACTACGATATCGTTGTCCCCTCGGATTATATGGTGCAGACCATGATCGCCGAAGGCATGTTGATGGAACTCGATTTCAGTATAATCACGAACATTCATCACATGGACCCGCTCAACGTCAACCAGTATTTTGACCCGGAACAAAAATATACCGTGCCGTGGTTCTGGGGTACCTCCGGCTTCGCAGTGGATACGAATGTCGTCACAGATTATACGAGTTCCTGGAGCATGATGTTCGACCCTGCTTCTCCATACTGCGGCAAGATCAGCATGTTGGATGACACGCGTGAAACACTCGGAGCGGCGTTGATGTATCTTGGTTATTCGATCAATGATGTTGACCCCGCCCACCTCGAAGAAGCCAAGAATCTGCTCATCGCCCAATCCGATTGCATCAAAGCCTATGACAGCCAGAACAATGATGATCTGATCATTAGCGGCGAGACCGTGCTGGGTCATATCTGGACTGGCGATGCCATCCTCGCGGGTTTGCCCGATTACGGTGGTCGCGAAGGCATTGTTTATGTCATCCCGCAGGAAGGCTGCACCATCTGGCAGGATAACATGGCTGTGCCTGTCGGCGCGCCGAATGCCTACACCGCCATGGTGTTTATGAATTACACCCAGTTCCCTGAGACAGCCGCGCAAAACGCCGAGTTCGTTGGGTACGGAATGCCAAACGCCGCCGCCAAGGAATTCATTGATCCTGAAATGCTGGCGAATGAAGGCATCTATCCCTCCGCCGAAGTTGCCGAAAGTTTGCAGTGGATTGAAGACGTCGGCGATGCCGTCGAACTCTACGACCGCATCTGGACTGAATTCAAAGCCGCCGTGGGGAGTTAGCGGAATTAAAATCGGAGGATTGGAGAATTTCCAATCCTCCGATGCTCGCATCATTCTCAAGGGAAAACTGATTCTGCTTCGATAAATTTATTCCATTCTGAGCAGAGACCCGGGACGGTTGGGACCCCGAAGGGGTCAAATGATTATAGATTACGGAAGAAGAAAATAAATTCAACCCCGAAGGGGTGTTATGGTCTAAGCATTAATGTCATCCCTTCGGGGTTATGCAATAACAAAACTTGTCTGCCCCCGCAACATTGACGGAAGGCGGAGCCATTCGAAAGGAGTTTATGCGAGTCTTACTCGTAGGAGTAGGGGGAGTAGGGGAAGCCATCGCCGCGATTGCCAAACCATGCAAGTGGATGGAATTGATGGCGCTTGCCGATTACAACATCAAGCGCGCCGAGGAAGTGCAAAAGAAACTGGGGGATGACAAACGATTCCCTGTTGAATTCATTGATGCAAGCAAGCAGGAGAATATCGAAGTTCTTGCGAAGAAATATAATGTTGACCTCATCATGAACGCGGTTGATCCGCTCTTCAACAAACAAATCTTCGACGCGGCATACAACGTCGGCGCGAAGTATATGGATATGGCAATGACCCTGTCTGAGCCGCATCCAACCGACCCGTTCAACAAGACGGGAGTCAAATTGGGCGATTACCAATTCGACAAAGCCGAAGACTGGGAACAGAAAGGCTTGCTCGCGCTGGTCGGCTTCGGTGTGGAACCTGGCATGGCAGATGTGTTCGCGCGTTATGCCCAGGATCATCTTTTCGATGAGATTGAAGAGATCGGCATCCGCGACGGCGCGAACATTACGATTGATGGCTACGACTTCGCTCCCAGTTTCTCGATCTGGACGACAATTGAAGAATGCCTGAATCCGCCTATCATTTGGGAGAAAGAAAAGGGTTGGTTTACGACTGCGCCATTTTCCGAACCCGAAGTATTTGACTTCCCCGAAATTGGACCTGTTGAAGTGGTCAACGTGGAGCATGAAGAAGTTTTGCTCGTGCCGCGCTGGGTGAAGACAAAGCGTGTTACGTTCAAATATGGACTTGGTGATGAATTTATTGACGTACTGAAAACGCTCCACAAGTTGGGATTGGATAATAAGGAAAAAATAAAAGTAAAAGGGGTCGAAGTCGCGCCGCGTGACGTGGTCGCCGCGACTTTGCCCGATCCCGCGCATCTCGGCGGAAAGATGCACGGCAAAACCTGCGCGGGGACGTGGGTGAAGGGCATGAAAGATGGAAAGAAGAGAGAAGTCTATCTCTATCAAGTCGCGGACAATCAGGAATGTATGGAGAAGTGGGGATGCCAGGCAGTCGTCGCGCAGACCGCGTTCAGCCCCGTCATAGCGATGGATTTGCTTGAGCATGGAGTCTGGAAAGGCGTCGGCGTGTTGGGTCCCGAAGCCTTTGACCCTGTCCCGTTCATGGAGAAGATGGCGGAGTATGGGTTTCCGTATAGGGTGAGGGAGATGTAGCGGGTGTGAGACGCACCCTCGTAACGGAATCAATTGTCGGTTGGGAGTGAGGCGGTGTTCGTCATCCGTCCAATTCGGAAGATTTGTGTTGAATAAAGTCGAGCCGAATTGTATAATTTGAAAATTACAGTTTCCAAGGAGAAGCGCTCATGCAGTATAAACTTTGGATTGACGGCAAGTGGGCGGACTCGCAGGGCGGCGGGAAGATGGCGATTGAAAACCCCGCCACAGGCGAAAAGATCGCCGAAGTGCAGGACGCCACGCGGGCAGATGTTGATCGCGCTGTGCAAGCGGCAAAGACTGCATACTATGATGGGCGCTGGTCGCGCAAGACTCCAAGTGAACGCTCCAAAGCGATTTGGAAACTGGCTGACCTGCTTGAAGCAAGATCGGAAGAGTTCGCGCGCGTGGAAAGCGAGAACACAGGCAAGCCGTATAAATTTTTGAGTCTTGCAAGCGATGTCCCTTTTACGGTGGATAATCTGCATTTCTTCGCAACCGCCGCGCGCGATACACATGGTTCTCATGCGGGCGAGTTCATGGCTGGTTACACGTCCATCTATCGGCGCGAGCCTGTTGGCGTGATCGGGCAGATCACACCCTGGAATTATCCTTTGAATATGGCAGGATGGAAGATCGGACCCGCCCTAGCCGCTGGCTGTACGATTGTGTTGAAGCCCGCCCCAGGCACGCCTCTCACTACGCTGATGCTTGCTCAGTTGACCCAGGAAGCAGGCATCCCTGACGGTGTGGTCAATATCATCACGGGTGGCAATGATACGGGTCAGGCTTTGGCGGAGCATCCTGATGTACGCATGATCTGTGTGACGGGTTCCTCTGGCACTGGTAAAAAAGTTATGAAAACTGCCGCAGATACATTGAAACGTGTTCATCTTGAACTCGGTGGCAAAGCCCCATTTATTGTCTTCGATGATTCAGATCCTGAACTCGTCGCCGCGAAAGCATCCTTCGCCGCAACCGCCAACACAGGTCAGGATTGCACGGCCGCGACGCGCATTTATGTAGAAAAAGGTCGCGCCAAAGATATGCGTGAGGCGGTCGTCGAAGCGATGAAAAATGTCAAAGTGGGTTTGCCATTCGATGATGGCGTTGTGATGGGACCGTTGATCTCTGGCATTCAACGCGAACGCGTCTCTGGTTTTGTGGATCGCGCAAAATCGCAGGGCGCAAAGATTCTCGCAGGCGGAGGCGTACCGAAAGATTTACAGCAGGGTTATTATTACGAGCCGACTGTGATCAGCAATGTCCAGCAGGATTGGGAGATCGTGCAAAGCGAAGTGTTTGGACCAGTCATCACCGTGCAGGAATTCAAGGATGAAGCCGAAGCCCTGCATCTTGGCAATGACGTGTTATACGGTCTCGCCGCCTCCGTGTTTACCAAAGATGTCGGCAGAGCCATGCGTTTGACGAGTCAGTTGGAATTTGGCACAGTCTGGGTCAATGACCATTTGCCGATTACATCCGAAACCCCACATGGCGGATTCAAGCAATCTGGCTTTGGCAAGGATTTGTCCGCCGAGGCAGTTGGTGATTATCAAATTACCAAGCATGTGATGATCGCACAAAGTTAATAAGCAACTCGGTGGTTGAGTAGCCGCGCTCTTGCTCTTTGCGGCGTATCGAAACCACCAGTAATAGAAAGCGCTTTTGTTAACTGTTGATTTCGACAAGGTATGAAATTTGTAGGGGCGATCCATCCCGCGAAGTAAAATTACTTTGATTTATCATGGCGGGTCGCCCTTTGCAATAAATATAAAAAATTAAATTAATAGGGCGACCCGCCCTTGATGATTGTGATGTTTTTATGAATTTGATGGGTCGCCCCTACGATAAAACAAGAGGTGAAATTGTGGAATATAAATTACTAATTGATGGTCAATGGACAGGAAGCGGCTCGATGCTGGAAGTCAAAAATAAATACGACGGCTCTTTGGTTGGCGTTTTGCCGACAGCCACACGCGAAGACTTGAATAAAGCCATTGACGCCGCCGAACGCGCCGAAGATGTGATGGCAGATATGCCCGCGCACAAGCGCGCTGATATTCTCTTGAGAACCGCCGCGCTCCTGCGCGAACGCGCCGATGACCTCGCCAAGACCATTGCGGCAGAGGCAGGCAAGGCGCTCAAGTTTGCGCGCGCCGAAGTGGATCGCGCTGCCAGCACCTTCACGATTGCGGCAGAGGAGGCAAAGCGTTTGCATGGTGAAACCATACCGTTGGATGGCGTTCCCGCGGGCGAAGGCTACTTCGGCTTTTGGACCCGCCGTCCCGTGGGTGTGATCGCGGCGATCAGCCCGTTCAATTTTCCCCTCAATCTGGTTGCCCATAAAGTGGCTCCCGCGCTCGCTTCGGGCAACACCCTCGTCCTCAAACCCGCGACAACGACTCCGTTAGCGGCGGTGAAGTTATGCCAAATATTGCAGGATGCTGGTTTACCTGCTGGCGCCATCAACCTTGTCGTGGGTTCAGGCGGCACAGTGGGTGAGTGGCTCATCACCGACCCGCGCGTGGATAAGATTACATTCACAGGTTCGCCTGAAATTGGACGTCACATCCTCGCGGTGGCTGGCATCAAGAAGGTCACGCTTGAATTGGGCAATACATCTCCTGTGGTTGTTGCCCCTGATGCCGATTTGGATTTTGTTGCCAGGCGTTGCGCGGTCGGCGCATTTTATAATTCGGGACAGGTTTGTATTTCGGTCCAAAGAATTTACAGCCAGAAGCAGGTCTACGAACCGTTCTCGGAGAAATTCGTCAAAGCGACAGAGGCGATGGTGGTGGGCGATCCGCTGGATGAGCGCGTGGACGTGGGACCGATGATCGATTCAAAGGAGGTGGACCGAATCGAAGGATGGGTCAAAGAGGCGCAAGGGTCAGGCGCGAAAGTGCTGACAGGCGGCAAACGCGAAGGCACCGTCTATTATCCAACCGTGTTAACTGGTGTCAGCGATGATATGAAAGTTATTGCAGAGGAAGTATTTGCCCCAGTCGCTTCTGTGATTTCAAGCGACGATTTTGAGTCTGCGCTCAAGCAGGCAAATGACTCGAAATTTGGCTTGCAGGTCGGTGTGTTCACAAACGATATTAATCGCGTATTCAAGGCTGTCAAACGATTGAACTTCGGAGGCGTCATTATCAACGATACGCCCAACTTCCGCGCAGACCACATGCCGTATGGCGGCAATCGTCAAAGCGGTTTGGGACGTGAAGGTGTTAAGTTCGCCATGGAAGATATGACCAATATTCAGTTGGTTGCAATCCGATTAAACTCGTAACTCACTCACGCATGTCGTTCTGAGCGAAGCGAAGAATCTCTAAGATAATATAAGAGACCCTTCGCTGTCGCTCAGGGTGACAAACTATATAGGAGACAACAATGAACTATAAACTCTGGATTGACGGAAAATGGGAAGATACAAAGGGTGGAAGCGTTATGTCTATTGAAGACCCCACTACGGGAAAGGAAATCGCCGAGGTCATTGATGCCAGCCGCGAGGATGTGGACCGCGCGGTACAAGCCGCCAGGCGCGCCTTCTATGATGGACGCTGGTCGAAGAAGACTCCCAGTGAACGTTCGAAGATCATCTGGAAATTAGCCGACCTGCTCGAAGCGAATGCCGAAGCGCTTGCAAAAGTTGAATCGGAAAATACAGGTAAACCTTATCAATACGTCAGCCTGGGCGGCGACATTCCTTTTGCCGTAGACAACTTGCGCTTCTTCGCAAGCGCGGCGCGCGACACACACGGTTCTCACGCAGGCGAGTTCATGGCTGGCTACACATCCATTTATCGCCGTGAACCTGTCGGTGTGGTCGGGCAGATCGCGCCGTGGAACTATCCGTTGATGATGGCGGCGTGGAAGATCGGTCCTGCGCTGGCGGCGGGATGTACCATCGTTCTGAAACCCGCGCCTGGTACGCCTCTCACTACGCTCATGTTTGCCGAATTGATCAAAGAAGCGGGGATTCCTGATGGCGTGGTCAACGTCATTTCAGGCGGCAATGACGCGGGTCAGTTTCTAGTGGAACATCCCGACGTTCGCATGGTCAGCCTCACGGGGTCAACTGGGACTGGCAAGAAGATCATGAAGACCGCTGCCGATACCCTCAAACGCGTTCACCTTGAACTCGGAGGCAAAGCCCCGTTCATTGTGTTCGATGATTCAGATCCCGAACTCGTTGCCGCGAAAGCATCCATGGCGGCAACGATCAATACAGGCCAGGATTGCACAGCGGCGACACGTTTGTATGTTGAAAAGAGCAGGTTGAAAGTCATGCAGGAGGCGGTTGTCGAAGCGATGAAAAACGTCAAGGTTGGGCTTCCGTTTGAAGATGGAGTCCAGATGGGTCCGTTGATCTCCAAAGTCCAGCGTGAACGTGTCTCTGGGTTTGTGGATCGCGCAAAGTCAGCAGGCGCAAGAATTCTCACGGGCGGCGGCGTTCCCAAAGGCTTTGATGAAGGTTATTACTACGAGCCGACTGTGATTACGAATGTGAAACAAGATTCTGAAATTGTGCAACAGGAAGTGTTTGGCCCTGTGGTGACACTGCAGGAATTTTCTGATGAAGCCGATGCGTTGAATAAAGGCAATGATGTGTTGTATGGACTCGCCGCTTCGGTCTTCACAAAAGACATCGGACGCGCCATGCGCCTCTCTTCCCAACTGGAGTTTGGTACGGTTTGGATCAACGATCATCTCCCCCTGACGTCTGAAACACCGCACGGCGGATTCAAGCAATCTGGTTTCGGCAAGGACTTATCCGCCGAGGCGATTGGCGACTACCAGATCACCAAGCACGTGATGATCGCGCAGTAAACTGGATTTGAATGTCGTTGCGAGGAGCGCTCTTGCTCTTGGCGACTAAGCAATCTCCAACGACGAGGGATTGTGTCGCCATGGCGACGCTTCGTCGGGAAGTGCACCCTCCTCGCAACGACATAGTTATAAGAATTATTTCGGCGCTTTCACCAATTCCGATTGAACGCCAGAATCTGTCGAACCTTTTTTTGGTTTGCGAAGCAGTTGTGAAAGTGTCTGCCATTTTTGCTTGAGCGAAGTCCCATAAACGACGCCCATAATGGCAGTCGCAAGATCGTAATGCCCGTTCTCGCGCAGGATCGTGGCGATATCCCATTTGAAGGGGACGTTGCCAATCGCGTAACTGAACGGCCGCGTGAATTGCATCAAGCCTTCCTGTCCATGGACGCGACCGAAGCCTGAATCCTTGATGCCGCCGAAGGGAAGCATGGGTATGCCGAACTGGGCAATGGTGTCATTGACGATGATTGAAGAGGCTTCGATCTGGTCGGCAACCTGCCTGGCATGATGGTTGCTGCGGCTCCACACGGAGGCGCCGAGTCCAAAAACACTATCGTTTGCAAGTCGGATCGCTTCCGCTTCATCTTTAACTTTCATGATCGCCATCAACGGACCAAAGGTTTCATCCTGCATCAAGAGCATGGAATGATCCACATCAACGAGAATGATGGGCTCAATGAACATTCCATCCTTTTTGATGTCGGTTATCGAGCGGGCGCCTTTTGCCAATGCATCATCCAAATGTTTTTCGATCACCTTTACCTGACGCGGGTCGGTGACTGGTCCTATTGAATATGGGCTGTCCAGATCGGTGGTGAAGCCCGTCTTAAAATCTTTTGTATAAGTAGCGGCAAGGCGCAGAAACTCTTCATACTTTGACTCGACCACATACACACGCTCGACTGCCATGCAGGTTTGCCCTGCATTGAAAAACGCGCCCCAAGTTCCCCAACGCGCCGCGGCGTCAATATCTGCGTCTTCAAGGACGATCATGGCATCCTTCCCGCCTAATTCCAATGCTACGGGAGTCAGGTTTTCAGCGGCGGCTTGCATAATTTTCTTCCCCGTGGGCGTTGAACCTGTCACAAATATGTAATCGGGCTTGGACTGCGTCAACGCCGCGCCGACCTTCCCATCGCCATGCACAACACGCACGAAAGGAGCCAGTTCAGGGATGCATTGGATCAATTGCTTGATCAAAACACCTGTGGCGGCAGTTACTTCTGATGGTTTTAGTACAACGGTATTGCCAGCCAATAGAGCGGCGATCACTGGCGGTAGAGATAAGGTCAATGGATAATTCCAGGGCGCGATCACAGCCACAACACCGTGTGGGCGATACTCAACGAAACATTGTTTGAGAAAATACAACCCGGATGAGACGCGTTTCCTCTTCAACCACTTGGGAGCTTGTGAGCAATATTGAGAAAGCATATCCACAGTGACGAACAACTCGATCAAAGCGTCCTGACGGCTTTTCCCGCAATCCTGGTTGAGGATGCTCGTAATCTCGTCACGTTCGTCAATGAGCAGTGTTTGGAATTTACGTAAAATACGCATCCGCTCCTTCACTGATTTTGCGCTCCACACAGGAAAGGACTGGCGCATTTCTTCGACGGCATTTTTAACGCCTTCAGGTGTCGTCATTTTAACTTCGCCAAATTTGGTTCCTGTGGCTGGATTAATGAAGGGCAGTTTGTCGGTTTCCATAAGTGAGTCCTTGTATGCTGGTTAACGGTGATGAATTATACTTGCCAGTGTATTTGTTGAATTGAAACGATAACTCGCTTTAAGCAGAACGTCCCGAAGGTTTCCTCGAAAAACCTTGTTGAGCCGTTCAAACCTTCGGGACGGTGCATAACATCAGGATAATTGATTATAGTCTGGTTCGGATATTTTGTTCTTGATAAATACGTGTATTAATACTTATTGCAACATGCCCACTTGGGCAGGAAGGCAACCCATGACTGACAATCTCTATGCTGAAAACTTCCCTCACATGACTCCCGCGTGGACGCGCATCTTTAACTTTGTCGCCGACCGCGCCGAAGGTTCGTATATCTACACAAACGATGGACGCAAATTGCTCGATTTCACCTGCGGCATCGGCGTGACAAATACAGGTCATTGCCACCCGAAAGTTGTTGAAGCGATTCGTGAGCAAGCTGGACTCTTCCTCCACGCGCAGGCGAACATCGTCATCCACAAGCCGATGTTGCAACTCGTCGAAGAACTTCGCAAAATTGTTCCGCCTTCCATTGACTCTTTTTACTTCGCCAACTCAGGCGCGGAGGCATTGGAGAACGCGGTCAAGATCGCGAAGGTTGTCACGGGCAGGCAGAACGTCATCGTATTCAGCGGTTCGTTTCATGGACGCACCCACGCGACGATGGCGTTGACCACTTCGAAGACAATCTACCGCGCAGGGTTTGCGCCGCTCATGGCAGGGGTATATGTTGCACCATTCCCATATGCGTACGCGTTGGGCATGTCCGAAGAAAAAGCCAGCCAATATTGTTTGGAGCAACTCGAATACCTGCTCGCATCGCAGACTGCTCCTAAAGAGACCGCGGCGATTTTGATCGAAACAGTTTTAGGGGAGGGAGGCTACGTTGTCCCGCCTGTATCGTTTATGAAGGGAGTGCGCGAGATCTGCAATAAGCACGGCATCCTGCTGATCTTCGATGAAGTCCAATCGGGGTTTGGTCGCACGGGGAAGTGGTTCGCGCTCGAACATTTCGATGTTGTACCAGACATCATCACCGCCGCCAAAGGGATTGCATCGGGCATACCGCTATCGGGCGTGTTCACACGGACTGACATTATGAAGAAAGTGGACACCGGCTCGATTGGCGGAACCTACGGCGGAAATGCAATCGCGTGCGCGGCAGGTGTCGCAACCGTCCGCGCGATGCGCGATGAAAAGATGTTGGAGAACGCGTCAGAACGCGGCATCCAGTTGATGACCGGATTGCGTAAATTGCAAGAGGAATATTCGCACATCGGCGATGTGCGCGGACTGGGCTTGATGATCGGCACAGAATTCTCTGTGGATGGGAATCGCGCCAGGGAAAAACAACTGGTCAATGACGTCATTCACTCTGTGGAGGAAAAGGGCATGTTGCTTCTTTCGTGTGGAACATACGACAATACCCTGCGGTGGATTCCGCCTTTGAATGTCACATCCGAGCAGATCAATGACGGGCTGAACATTTTTAGCGAATCTTTGAAAGAAGTAATTAAATAAAAACAGATTATTGATTTATCAAAAGAAAAAGTTTTAGTATTGGTTTGGAAAGGAGTATTGTATGAAAAAACTAATTTCCATATTTGTTATTGCCGTGTTTCTGTTCTCTTCGTGTACACCCGCGGCTATTATCCCAGAGCCGACGGTCACACCGACAAACACTGTTGTTCCATCGCCAACTCAGACTCAAATACCGACTCCCACTTCCACACAGACGTTAATCCCAACACCGACCTTATCCCCTGATCTAAACAGGTATGAATGCGCAGAAAACGTCTCAAGGGAGGATTGTGACTTTGTAAAAGAAGGCGCGCGCCTTGCCCGCTATTTTTTTTTGTAAACAATTTCGGTTCCGATATATTGCGTGGTGTCAAATTTATTATCATTAATGATGCAAATGACATTAAGTTTGGCGAAGGTGGAAGTGCCGGGACTTTCCAGATACCCAGGGATGGCGAACCCTATGTTTGGATTAACGTTGGTCATCCGTTGTGGACTGAATATGCGGCGCCAGAATTCCAGCACAACAATACCGCAGGTGTTGTTCATGAGTTTACTCATGCCTGGCAATGGCAACATGGCTGCCTGAGTGACCTGTTGAACATTCCTGCAAGCCCCACATCGTTTCTAATTCAAGGATATGCAGGGTATGCCGGGATTATTGCTTCCAGTGCAGATCTAAACGATTTCATGTATAGTGATGCCAGCGCTCTCGGATTTTGGCGGGCGAGTTCATGGAATGAAACCAGGTGGTTTGACAATTCCGATGTGAATCTCGTGTTGGCTAGACATCTGGTTGAGAATTATGGCGACAAGGCATACGCTCAATATTGTGATAATGTTGGGATGGGAGTCCAGCCCAATGATGCGTTTCTATCTGCTTATGGAATATCCATTTCAGAATTTCGCTCAAAAATCAAGGATCAGATTTTGGGTACATTAAAAGACTGCACAGTTGCCACATGCGGCGCTGGCGTTGATAACTACAGCGACAAATTCAAACTGGGGCATCTGCTTGATCCGACCAGAACAACGCCAAACCTTGTTGTCCACTTTGTAGGTCAAGATAATAAGCCCGTAATAATGACACACGTCAGTATGCTGAAACAGAATGTAGGCACAACAGGAGAATACGCCCAGCCTTTTATAGTTCCGGGAATCTTTTCGCAGGCAATGTTTCCGGGTCGCTATTCATTTTTCTTTTGCGAACCTGGGTTTCCAGTTAATCA
>Ga0247727_10008126_pt1 | contig 19620 bp, 17 predicted proteins | sample WisWelCaveWW1625_FD_202498 | JGI IMG/M metagenome (GOLD analysis project Ga0247727, IMG submission 202498) | Biofilm microbial communities from Wishing Well Cave, Virginia, United States - WW16-25 | ecosystem: Environmental > Aquatic > Deep subsurface > Groundwater > Cave microbial mat | place... | reverse complement strand
GCCCGAACCGCGCGACGGTTCATTCATCAATACAATCAAAAAGTTCCTGCGCGCAAAACAAACCTTGTTGATCGTGGATAACTGCGAACATGTCCTTTCGGAAACTGCAAATACCGTTTACGAAATCCTGCTCGCCTGCCCGCACGTTCAAATCATCGCCACCAGCCGCGAAATTCTCGACATCCCCGGCGAAGTCCGTTTTTCTGTTCCCTCGCTTTTGGAGTCCGAATCAATCAGCCTCTTCACCGACCGCGCACAGACTGCCCTCCCCTCATTTGAACTGACAAGAGAGAACGCTTCACGCGTCGCCCAAATCTGCTCCCGCCTCGACGGCATTCCGTTGGCGATTGAACTCGCCGCGTCCCGCCTCAGTGCAATGAGCGTGGACCAGATTGCCTCCCTGCTCAATGATCGTTTCAACCTGCTCACTACAGGGAGCCGCTTTACCCTCCCGCGCCAGCAAACCCTGCGCGCCGCAATTGATTGGAGTTATGATCTGCTTTCAGGTGAGGATAAAAAAATATTTCGTGGTTTGTCGGTGTTTGCGGGAGGATTTGATCTGGACGCGTCAAGTTCGGTGATAGCTGACTCTTCCAGTATATTGGATGCGATCACGCGCTTTGTAGATAAATCGCTCTTGGTCGTTGACCGCCTTCCCAATGGCGAGACACGCTATCGCCTGTTGGAAACGGTGCGCGAATATTGCCGCGAGAAATTGCAAGAGGTAGGCGAAGAATGGACCATCCGCGAGAGGCATTTACGTCACTTTCTTGCCTTCGCCGAAGAAGCGAACTTGAAACTGCGCGGTAAGGATCAACTCGAATCGATGAAGAAGCTTGAACGCGAGCACGACAATCTGCGCGCGGCGCTGGCATCTGCACTGCAGGACCAATCGCCTGCCTCGGCGCATTCAGGGTTACGTCTGGCGTTTTCGCTCTATTACTTCTGGTTCCTGCGCGGCTATCATGATGAAGGCCGTAACTGGATCAAGCAATTAATGCAGTTGCCTCATCAGCCGCGGCTCACGCCCGAATATGCCCGCGCGCTGAATATCAGCGCACACTGGCAAACGGATGCAAAGGAGGCATATCGTTTGTTCGATGAGAGCCTATCGTTGAGTTACACGCTGGAGCACGAACAAGCCATCGCCGCCGCGCACTTCTCCCGCGCGTCGTATAGCTGGCTGGAGGACAACCCCTCAGAAGGGCGCCTGCATTTTGAAAAAAGTATTGAGTCCTATCGCAAAGCAGGCGACCTCTGGAACGTCGCGCGCAAACTGGCAGAGTTTGGCGAATTCGCGCAGGTGCGTTTGAACGAGCGCATTGCCGCGTGGAAATTCTTTGAAGAGAGTCTGCAACTCGCACGCGAATTGGAGGATGCCAGGGGCATCGCGTTCGCGCTGATACGCTTGGGTGACCTTGCCATTGAACAAAACAAACTGGAGGAAGCGAATCAATTCTGCTCTGAAGGATTGATCGTGGCAGGCGAACTCAACGATCAGGAAAGCATGGCATGGGGCTTGAACGATCTTGGAGTTGTCGCCATGTGCGAAGACAAACTTGAAGAAGCCGAACGACTTTGCGCCGAAAGCCTCGCGCTGAGCCAGGAATGGGGCGGCGAATGGCACACCATCATCCGCCGTTACTGGCTGGCGCGGGTCGTTGTATATCAAGGTGATGATGCGCGCGCTGTCGGGCTTATTGAAGAGAATATCGCTGAATCACAACAACACAACTTTGATTGGGGTCGCGCCGCATCCCAGCAGGGATTGGGTGATGCCGCTCTCCGCCGCGGCGATTTGGAATCAGCGCGTTCATACCACACGGAAGCCATCATGACTCTTCACACGGGGAATTATCTGTATAGCCTTGCCTACTCACTCGACTCGTTTGCGGCATTGGCTTTAGCGCACGAACAAGCCGAAAGAGCACTCACCCTCCTCTTCGCGGCAGATGCGTTACGCGAATCAATCCACACCGCGCTATTACCGCCTGAGAGCAAAGAACGCGAGCAATTATTTATTGTGCTCAAAGAAAAAATAAACCCCGACCTGATTGCATCCCTCACCGCGCAAGGGCGCGCGATGTCACTGAATGAAGCAGTTGGATATGCGTTGAATTAAATGTCCGTGCGAGGAGGGCGCTTTTCCCGACGAAGCGTCGCGTGGCGCCGTGGCGACACAATCGCTTGTCGAGTTGGGGATTGCTTCATGGCGCTGAGGCGCCACTCGCAATGACATTTTCAACCTTACCCCAACTCCCCGACCACCTTCTCGACCTCTTCCAAAATCTCACCGGACTTCACCAGTCTCTTCATCGCATTGTGGTCATTGTACAAAGGACGATCCACTTCGAGATGTTCCACATATTTGCGAATCACTTCACGCGCTTTTTGTGTTCCTTTGCCTGGCGTGAACTCGCGGAAGTCCAACGCCTGTGCCGCCGCCATGAATTCGATTCCCAAAATGCCGAATGCGTTATCGAGGATCTGTCCATTCTTGATGGCGGTGTTCATGCCCATCGAGACGAAGTCTTCCTGATCCGCCGCGGCAGGGATGGATTGAATGCTCGCAGGCGTGGATAATATCCGCTGTTCGACGATCAAGTGATCGGCAGTGTATTGGCTGAGCATCATCCCAGAGTAAAATCCAGGCTCATGGGCGAGGAAATCAGGCAGTCCCTGAGAAAGAGCCGGGTTCGTCAATCGGTTGAGTCGTCGCTCCGATAACACACAAATCATCGTGATGGCAACGCCTGCCATATCCATCGGCAGTGAAACAGGAGTCCCCTGAAAGTTCGCGCCGGTTAAAGTCAATTGTTCTTCGGGAATAAAAATCGGGTTATCACCAACGCCGTTCAATTCAATTTCAACTTGCGATCTTGCATACGCAATCGCATCACGCGCCGCGCCGATCACCTGAGGCGTCGAACGCATCGAGTATGCATCCTGCACTTTTGTTTTCATTTTGCCCGTTGTGAGATCGGAACCTTCGAGCGCCTTCATAATATTTTTCGCAGATGTGATCGCGCCGCTGAAGCCGCGTAGTTCATGCAGTTTGGTGTTGTACGGTTTCATGTTGCCGAGCAGCGCCTCAATGGACATCGCCGCCGCGATCTCAGCCTGCTTCAAGAATCTTTCCATATCGTAAATGTGGATGGCGGACATGGCGGTCAGCAAATTGGATCCGTTGATCGCGGCTAGACCGTCACGCGCCTGCAAGCCTGGGACTTCGATCCCAGCCCGCCGCATCGCTTCTTGACCTGGTAATTGCTCGCCATTAAAAAAGGCTTCACCTTCGCCCATGAGGAGCAGCGCGGCTTGCGCCATCGGAGCGAGGTCGCCGCTTGCGCCTACCGACCCCTTCTGACAAACAACTGGTGTGACGCCTTTGTTCAGCATCTCCACCAGTGTTAACGTGATCTCAGGTCTGCAACCGGAATTCCCATGCGCATGGACATTGATACGCCCCGCCAGCGCCGCACGGACGTGTTCGATCGGCGCGGGGTCGCCGATGCCCGCCGCATGGTTGTAGATCAGATATTTCTGAAATTCCTTCACCTGCTCATCGGTGAGCATCGTCTCTGAAAACTCACCGATGCCGGTGTTCGTGCCATACATGATCTCTTTATTGGCAAGTTTCTCCTCCAGCATGGCGCGGCAAACTTTGATGCGCTCCAAGGCTTCGGGGGCAAGTTCCACTTTCTCGTTATCGCGCGCAATCGCAACAAGTTTTTCAATGGTGAGGGACGATCCGTTGAGGGTGATGGGCATAGGGTTACTCCATTAGACTTCCGAAGTCTTAAAGACTTCGGAAGCCTGGGTGGGGGTTGGGGTTAATCTTCCAATGATTGCAAATATTTTCTTACATCGTCAGGCAGGTAACGTGTATTTATATATGCCATGACAAGCGCTTGATACTCCGCTGGTGAGCCAAAGTTCTCTTGAATGAATTCTCGGTCAACCAATGTGCCAGCGCGCTGACCAAGCCATTCAAGGTAATTAGAGTATATCCAATCTTCAGGTAAAGAAACCAGTCCATCCTTCACAGGATTGGCATGAGTATAGACACATAAATTGAGCAGGTGGGAATAATTCTGAATCGGCTTGGCTTGGAATTGTCCCTGAAACAGCGAGCCAACACGAGAGAATCGTTTGTTGATGGCTTTGGTGTAGGAAATCAGAAATTTCTGCATAGCGAGGGATACTTGCTTCGAGACTTCGGAAGTCTTGAAGACTTCCGAAGTCTGTTTAATGCGCACCGAAATATGATAATGAGTAGGCATCAAACAATAAGCAATTACGGTTGCAACTGGAGCAAGATACTTCTTAACCCCTTTCAAGAAATACAAATAATTATCTGATTCAAAGAAAACTGCCTGGCGGTTGTTACCACGGTTATAAAAGTGGTAATACACATCGGGCGCAAAGGGAGTCAATCTCCGCGGCATGGTGTCGCATCCCTAGACTTCCGAAGTCTGGCAGACTTCGGAAGTCTGTGTCGTGAGGGACGATCCGTCGAGGGTGATGGGCATGGAGATTCTCCTGAATGGGATATGCTTTATTGTACCCCTCCGTTAAAACAAAATGCCCTCCGTAGAATGAGCGAGAACCTTGATGTCTGGCAGGCAAGTTATTGACTTGCTTGATTCCATAAAGCTTCAAGAGATTTCCAGGTCTTGTGATTAAGTTTCCACCCGATAACAGTCTGTGCTTCGTCTATTCAGCTTGTTGCAAATAATATTGGTTGTCCGTTATCAGGCAGTGGAAAAGGATGTCTGGAATAACTGATTATGCTCTGTGTGTTACCAGAGTTGGGAATCGGAGGATATTCAAAATGACAGGCTTTACATATCTCGGGGATTGTTGCCTTTAGTTCAGGCAAACCAGATATTTCGAACACATCCCCATGGCTCATAAATAATAGGAATACGTCCGTTTTCAGGACGAGACCGCCTGCAAGTCCGTCGAGGAGACGCTCGCGGTTCAATTCAAATTCGTGAAAATTTTGCGCAGGGCTGAAGTGACGGATTTGAATCGTTTCAATAAGCGGCGACAGTGCCAGTTTGCCTTGATCATCAATCAGGAGCATCCGCCGAACCAATGCTATGTCTGAGCCAATGGTTAAAACAGGATTCGGTTTAGTATTCAAAGACTCAATAAAATCAAGCGTTGCCATTCGCCCATCAGGCGAGCGAACAAAAACCAGAAATACAGAACGACCGAAGAATGGAAATGAATCGGTGTGCGTCATGGCGACTGGTCCGCCTTCACGCCCCATGGGGACCCACGCACTGTTTGGTTGAAACAAGTCAGATGGCAGAAACGCGGTTTCAGGATGATCCGCCTGAACATTGGCTGGAAAGATATTGGATTCAACCGCCAGTGTGTAATTATCGGGCAGGGATAATATTTCCTCCTTCGATAAAGCAACTCTTCTGATAATCTGAGCAAGACGCGTCTCAAGTGCCTGACGCTGGGATGGATAAGGTTCTGCCTGTGAAGCCAGCCAATCGAAGACCGCCCACATATCACGCTGGAACATGGCGCGCTTGAGAGGGTCACGAATTAGATTTTCTGCATGAGTTGCCAGAAAATCATCCAATACTTGAATTGTCTGTTGATGTGAAGTTCCATTCAACAGATATGTAGTGTCAAACCATAAAAGAGGATCCAACTCATTTGAACCGTAATCTTTTCCATCCACGCTGGTTCGCCGGTAAAGTTGACGGAACACCTGATTCCAAAGATGATCCGGGTTTGGGTCATAAACATTCCAGTCAGTTTTATCTTCGGTTGGGTAAGCCTCATTAACTTGTGCAGTCGCTGTGACGTAAGGATGCTTCGAGTGCAGATTACTTGTACAGCCGATTAGTGCAATGATCATTAATATGAGGATGAAATTTCTCTTCATATTGTACGCCTCTCCCACATTTTACTCCAACATGTGATGCTAAAATCACCTCACTTCTAAACCAGATATTGAGTTATATTCACGGAACAATCGCGAATAATTCAGCGTCATTTCTCCAAGATGAAACCTCGAACTTCGTTCGCCATAGCAATTGGCCTGTTAATTCTCATTCTTAGTATTACCTGGTACACCTTCTCAACTCCAAATCAAGAGCCTGCGCAAATCTTCCCTGCCACAATCAACCGCGATTGCGCGCCGTGGGATGGGTCGGCATTTACGGTGTCCATCCCTCATGAAGCAGGGTCAGCGATAAACATCTCGATCTGGCAATCACCAGACATCAAGTTACCCGTAAAGTTCTCTTTCCCTGACAAATCGATGAGAATTGGCAATGCCACATATCTTCTACGATTTAGCTATTCGGTGCAATTGACAGGCACAGTATTCTTCTGGCGCGTGGATAGGGAGAGTCCCGTCGAAGGTGAGTTTGACCTTCTCACCGAGGCAGGTCAGCGGCTCAAAGGGAAATTCAAAGCAGAGTGGGGAAATGAAGTTGTATACTGCGGCTAATGAAAATACGGAAACCACAGCGGGTTAGGTGTGTTGTCACCTAGCAGGAGACACAATACCATGAATAAGATTTCCCGATTTTCCTCGGTCGTTATTCTCTCTACCCTTTCCTCACTGGCTTGCGGACTTCTCAGTTCATCGCCCTCCTATTCCGAACCTACAATTCCCATCGCCCCGATCACGATCGGCAGCGACCTGACCGCGATCGATCTCTGCCAGTCAATTCCACAGGAGGACATCGAAGCGGTGATGGGACGCAAATTGGCCGAGGTTCCAACACAATTTGATTATTACGATAACGGGGACACGAGCGGTTGCTTCTATGAAGCAGAAAAAGATTCCGACGGGGAGGCGCATTTCGGTTATGTCGTCCTAACCCCTCTGCATGTGTATGACAACCAGCCGCTTTATCTGAATGAAGATGTCAGTGGGATTGGGGATGAAGCTTACTTTAACAATGGAGCGGATGCGCGGCAGTTGTGGGTGAAGATTAATAACAAAGTTGCTTTCGTGGTCGCATTTGGCGATGTTGAGAATGAAGAGGGCGCAAAGGCAATTGCAAAGCTGATGGCAGAAGCGATCAAATAGAAGACCGTATGCCGCTTCTCCTCCAACCGTTCTGCGGATAACATCTACATAAAATTCACATAGTTCCTTCATCTTTCCCTAAAGTCCGCGCAGTATGATGGTGAAACTTTACAAACGTTGGATCGAAGGAGATTCTTATGGAAAACGATGATCGGCCAATTGGGCAAATTCTCAGCCGAAGGGACGCGCTCAAACTGTTGGGCGTTACAAGCGCGGCAGTCCTCGCGGGATGCGTGCCCGGCGCGTCTGATATTTTGACGGATACACCCATCCCCACAGACATTCTGGAAGCGACGAGCACGCCTCTCTCCGCACTGACAACTGCCAGCTCCATCCCCGCGTGTATCGTCCGCCCCGAACTGACCGAGGGTCCATACTTCGTGGATGAAAAGATCAACCGCTCGGATATTCGATCCGACCCGTCGGATGGTTCGGTCAAAGATGGCTTGCCGCTCCAGATCACGTTTCGGGTTTCGCAAGTCAACGACAGTTGCGCGCCACTCGAAGGAGCCATAGTGGACATCTGGCATTGTGACGCGCTGGGCGTCTATTCGGATGCTTCAGATCCCAGTTTTAATACCATCGGAAAAAAGTTTCTGCGCGGCTATCAGGTGACGGACGCCAACGGAGTCGCCCAGTTCACAACGATCTACCCAGGCTGGTATCAGGGCAGGACAGTTCACATCCACTTCAAGATACGCGCCGACGATTCAGCAGGCTCGACCTATGACTTCACGTCGCAGTTGTTCTTCGACGACTCGTTCAGCGATAGCGTCTATACGTTGGAGCCATACGCGAGCAAGCCAGGCACACGCTCGCCGCGTAATGACAGCGATAATATATTCGGTGAAAATGGCGAGCAACTGACCCTTCAACTTGCCCAAACCGCGGATGGCTACGCCGCGACGTTCGATATCGGACTGCAAATTTCCTGAGCACAGGATATATCGTTGAAAAAGCAGAGACCGCATGGTCTCTGCTTTTTGTTTGGCGTCTGATAAAATCCAAGACATGACCGAGCACAGATTACTCACCCTCTCCGATGTGGAAGAGGCGGCGCACGTTACCTCTCATGCTTTTGTGGATGATCCACTCACCTCATTCATGCTCCCCATCAAAGCGACCAGAATCAAAACACTGCTGAAATTTTTCCGCGTATATGGCGAGATCAGCATCAAGAACAAGCGCGGCTATGGAGTCGGCGAGCCGTTGCAGGGAGTCGCTTATTGGAAATTCCCTGACCAAGATTCAATGTCAATTAGTGTTAAGTCTTTGGGGAAATTCCTGCCGCTCCTTTTCACGATGTACCCAATCGGATATTTCAGGGCAAAGGCGGTATTGAATCAGATTGAGGTCATGCATAAGAAATACGCAGCCGAACCGCATTTTTATCTGGACAATATCGGCGTGCTCGCCTCTGCGCGTGGCAAGGGGCTTTCATCCAGACTGATTCGTCCGTTTCTCAAAATGGCTGATTCGCAAAAAGTCATCACATATACTGACACAGTCACACGCTCGAACGTGCCGCTCTACGAGCATTTCGGTTTCCAATGCGTGGAGGAGAGTTCCGTTGCGGGTACAGGGATTACGGTCTACGCGTTGCGAAGACATATGCAATAATTAGATCTCGCTTTCGAGTAAAATCATCCCCAACGGTTATGGAAAATATAGATGCCTTGAAAAAGCGCCCATCTGAAGGTGCGCGTTTTACGTACAAGCTCAAGAATGCGAATGTATATGTATCAACTGGCGGATTTCATTTCATTGACTATCTCGATCCCGTCGAAGAGATCGCTCCCGAGATTGACGCGTCGAAATTGACGAATGAAGAGTCTGCATACATCGAAACCCAGTTACAGGCAAACGCCTGGAAATTCAACAATCAGGCAAACATCATCAAAAAACATCTTTCGCTCAAAGATTTCAAAGCGCTTGATATCGGATGCGGAGGCGGGTTGTTCCTGTCCCTGCTCAAACAAGAAGGCGCAGAAGTCGTCGGTATCGAGTTAAGTGACAGTCGCGCGCAATATGCAAAAGGCAAACATAATCTCGAAATCCATAAATATCCAATTGAAAGCGGCTTTTGGCAGAAAGGTTATGCAAATCATTTCGACGCGGTCACCCTTTGGGACGTGATCGAGCATGTCAATTTTCCATTTCAAACGTTGCAGTCCGCGGCGAATGTGTTGAAGCAAGGTGGGCTACTCCTTATAGATACCCCGTGTAGAGACAGTTTCTATCATCAATTTGGCGAGCTCACGTATAAACTCACGCGCGGGAAATATCCCACTTTTTTAGACGCAATGTATTCATCACATCTGTTTGGGCATAAGCAAATCTTTTCCACAAATGAGATGAAAGAGTTGTTCAAGTCAGTTGGCATGGAAATTCTCGAACTGCATAAATTCCACGAGCTTTCCTTTCCATATGAGTTTTATCTCAAGAAACTGTTTAGATCAGAATCAATCGTTCGGTTGTTATTGCCATTGGTGCGAATCTTTTTCAAGATAATCAAGATACAAAATAAAATGTTGGTGGTTGGAAGAAAAATATAAAACTATATGTCATTGCGAGGGCGAGGGTCTTTCGCCCGAAGCAATCTCCTCATCGAGTTGGGGATTGCTTCGCCGCCTTGGTCTCGATACGCCCTTCGCAAAATGCGCTCAGGGCTACTCGACCAGCGGCTCCTCGCAATAACATAACCTTAATAGGAGAAAACTTATGATTGAAGAATACATTCCCAAAATTGCCATGAGCATCCATGCACACCCAGACGACCAGGAATTCTCCATCGGCGGCACGCTCGCCAAGTGGGCGAAGGCGGGATGCGAGATCATCTCGGTCATCATTACCAGCGGCGATGCGGGTTCGAACGATCCCGCAAAGGATGGAAGCCATAAACAGGAACTTGCAGAACTGCGCGAAAAGGAACAACTCGCAGCGAATGCTGTATTGGGAATCAAAGAGACGGTCTTTCTCCGCTATCCTGATGGAGAACTTGAACCGACCCTCGCGCTGCGGAAGGAACTCACCCGCCTCATCCGCCAATACAAGCCTGATACCGTTTCGGTGGGGAATCCTGAAGCATGGTTTTACGGTGATGAATACGTCAATCACCCCGATCATCGCGCCGCGGCGCAAGCGGCGTGCGCGGCGGTCTTTCCGTCAGCGGGGAGTCGGCTGATGTTCACCGACCTGTTATCGGCTGGGTATGAACCGCATGACGTCAAACTGTTATATATCCACGGTACGGATAAGTCCAATACGTGGGTGGACATCACCGAGACGATGAACGTCAAGATCAAAGCGTTGCAACAGCACGTGAGTCAAATCAATCCCGATGAAGTTGGAAAGTGGATGCTCGAGTGGGCGGAGGAGGAAGCGAAGGACAAGGGCATGAAGTATGCCGAGAGTTATAAGGTGATGGTCTTGAAAAAGGACGACGAAGAAAAATGAGTTTTACCGGCCTGGCATTTTGGATATTCTTTGCAGTTGTATTAACTCTCTATTGGCTCGCGCGCGATAAACGCTGGCAAAACATCATCCTGCTTGTCGCAAGTTATGTCTTCTATGGGTGGGTGAATCCCTGGCTTGCATTCATGCTGGGCGTTTCCACATTGATTGATTTCTTTCTCGCAAAAGGAATGCGAACGCAACACGCATTACGCACACGTTCATCAATCGCATTGAGCATCCTCCTTAACCTGGGGGGTTTGGCATTTTTCAAATACTATAACTTTTTCAGCGACGATATTACCAGAATTGCAAACACTATAGGGTGGCAGAGTGACTTTTTTCTTAACAGAGTTTTATTACCCGCGGGCTTGTCGTTTTACACATTGAAAAAATTAGGATACATGATTGACGTTTCGCGAGGCACACTTCAACCTGCGCATTCCCTGATTGACTTTGCATTGTATGTTTCATTTTTTCCGCAAATTGTCGCTGGTCCCATTGATAGACCGCAAAAATTACTGCCTCAGATCGAAGCCCAGCGAACATGGAAAGCGGAATATTTTTATTCCGCCTGGCAATTGATTCTGATGGGGCTTTTCAAAAAGCTGGTGATTGCCAACAGCATTGGCTCGACCACTGATCGAATCTTCCATCTGGAGGAACCAACGATCCTGCTGGCTCTCACTGGCGCGCTTGGGTTTACGCTTCAAATTCTCGCGGATTTTTCCGCGTACACTGATCTTTCCCGCGGAGTTGCATTTTTGCTTGGCTTTGAAACTTCAGAGAATTTCAAATCGCCCTATCTGGCTCTGACCCCCACTGAATTTTGGAATCGCTGGCACATGACGCTTTCCTTCTGGTTGCGCGATTATGTTTTCTTCCCGATGCGGCGCTTTTTGCTGGGCAGGCAGAAACAACTCCCGACATGGCTGATACAGGCAATTCCTCCATTGGTGACGATGCTCATCAGCGGACTCTGGCACGGCGCTGGCTGGATTTTTCTTTTATGGGGCGGAATGTATGGAATCTTAGTCGTTATATATCAAGCTCTTGGCATGGGTGGAAATTGGAAACCCAAAAGCAAGTTCAATGCGTTTTTCGCATGGCTGGTTATGTTCGGCTTCATTGTGTTTGGCTGGTTGCTCTTCGCCGCCCCATCGTTGGATTGGGTAATCGGAGTTTTTTCAAGACCTTTTGCAGGCTCAATCGAACAGCAGGCGGTTGCCCTGATCGGACTTTCCATTGCTTTAGTGTATTCGATTCCCTTGATCGCCAAAATGGTCATAGACCGCTATTTGAGGGAGCGTTCCATGATCAGGTCATTTTATTTTGCCGTCGCAACTGCGTTAATCTTCATTTACATCAACTCTGCGACGTCTGATTTTATTTATTTTCAATTCTAAATCATCTACTATGCAAAAGAATCGTCCATGAAAACTTTTCGAAATTATTTGATTACATCCGCCCTACTCCTGGGATTCCTGTCTGTTTACATTCCCATCCGCTATCAAACCACCTACCCCAGGGATATTGGTCCGCAGTTTGATGAACGGATCAGAACAACTTACCTAAACATGCTCAATGAAGAACAACCGGAAATCCTGTTATTCGGCGACTCAATGCTTGCCCCGGCAGTTGATGAGGCCCTTGTGGAGGGACAATTGGGAGGGAAAACCCACCTGGTTAGCCTGCCCGGAACAGCATCCACGATTTGGTATCTCATCATCAAGAACAATATAGTCCTTGCCGAACACAAACCAAAACATCTGGTCGTTTTTTTTCGGGAATCCATGATGACAGTGCCCGGCTATCGAACCACAGGAAGATATTTTGAACAAATTGATGAATTTGCCGCGCCAACGGATGAGTTACTAATCCAACGGGCATACATTAATCAGATGACTTCACTTGAAAAATTCATGGAAGGGTATATTCCCATCTACAGTTCACGCTGGAGAATTCGCCAAAGCCTTGATTATTACATTCGGTATCCGTTGGGAAAGGTTCTGCTTGATTGCAATTCAACCTGCATGGACTATGCCGGAGAGGTCGTTTTCGAGGAAAGCAACCTGGATATAACTTTTCTTAGCGACGCCATCGGCGCGGCGGATGATTACCTTTATTCAAAAGAAGCATTAGATTTCGTAGATCAGATTGACAAATCTTTTCTACCGGAAGTCATCCGCCTCTGCAAAGAGAATGACATTCAGCTCGTTTTGGTACGGATGCCAATTCGGCGATTTTACAACTCAGAATCAGAACCCTCAGGCTTGAGTGTTTATGTTCAAAACCTGGGTAAGTATTTGGAGGAAAATGGGGTTCCCTTCCTGGATTTCGATCACGGAAAAGAAATGCCCAGTGAATACTTTTCCGATACCCTTCACTTAAACGAACAGGGAAAAAGTATATTCACTCAAAAACTTACTGAATCGCTAAAAGCAATCATCAAGTAACAGATCTGCTAGAAAACCAGTTGACCAACGACAGCGCAAGCAAGCGTGATGGTGATGTTATCTATGTCTTTGAATGGCAAAGATTCAACAAGCATCGCTCCAAGCGCGACCCATGTGACAGGCAAGAGGAAACGAGTGACGGGCCCGCTGAACGCGCCCATCCATATATAGATTGCGAAGATGAGGATGGTCAACAGCCATCCGCCTGCAAAGACGCTCAAAGAGCCGGCAACGCTTTTTTCGCGCGACCAGGGCAACTTCGGCGAGTTGACGCGCCGCCCGACAATATCGGCAATGCCATCGCCGCCGCACATGATCATCAATGCGGGAATGCCGATCAGTGAATCCTTCCAATAGATCAATGTCATCGCGACAAACATAATGCCGTAAAACAATGGACCGCGCAGAATCTCGCGCCGGTCGCCTGTACGCGACATGGCTTTGACTGCGGCTTCATCCTTGATAATGCCAAGACCAACCAGCGCGAATTGAACAGTGATGACCAAAGGAACCAGCGCGGCGAGCCAGCGGGAAATAAACACATCCGTGTACATGAGCCAGCACAGCACAAAGATTGGTCCTGTGCCGATGTGAATGATCTTGCGGCTTAACTTGCTTTCGATGATTCCGCGATGCGCGAGAAAACCCATCAGGCGCAGGAAGGCGAGGGCGATGAGGAAGGTGAAGAGGGTGGCGTAATAGGGATTCATATATTTGCCCATAGTGAATTCTCCTGAAAACACAAATCGCCGCGTCACAATGCGGCAATCGTCAATCAAAAACTTGTACTGAGCTTAGTCGAAGTATCTGAAATCGTAAATTGATAGTGGGCCCAGCAGGATTCGAACCTGCGACCAAGCGATTATGAGTCGCCTGCGCTAACCACTGCGCCATGGGCCCCGTTTCAGTAAACAGTGACCAGTAATCAGTGGGACAGTAACTTTGTCACTGAGTACTGATTACTGAACCAGAGCGGGAGATGGGATTCGAACCCACGAATATCAGCTTGGAAGGCTGATGCCTTACCACTTGGCGACTCCCGCAAGCGAGCGTCATTTTACCGTGAGGGGCAGGGATGGTCAAGCATATCCCTGCCTTATCAATATCCGTATTAATTCCTATAGAAATTCATAAGTTAATCTGGCTTCACTGAAGCGAAGACAAGTCCTCCGGCAGCGCTGGAGAACGCCTATAAACACGTTGATACAGGAGAAGGCTGACAGTAGACCAACTGTAAGAGTGTTTGTAGTAGCTAACAGGTCAGAATCAAAATAAGGATATAACTGTCGTATATATTGCTCCATTCCACCTGTCCACACGATGAATAGTGTGATTATGATTGTCGCAATGCTATCAATCCCAAAAGCAAGGAGGCCAGCTAAAGCCCCTTCAATAGCTCCTTGTTTCGGGATTCTAGGTTCTGGCAACCAGAACGCCGCCAACACACCTACACCAGGATAAAGCAACAAGAACACAATGCTGGCGCAAGTAGAAATGATGAGACCTAATTGGAGTGGTAGGTAAAACACTAATAATCCAGGAAGCGTCAAAACGACTCCCACAATCCCGCCAACTAGACCAGCTTTTATCCATGTTTTCATCTTAACAATTCTCCTTTTGTTGTTTGATACAGAAGCCTATAGTTTACTCTCTCCCATACGGATACCAATACGACTTCTCCTCCAGATTGAAATCCTTTGGTAAATTCGCCATTGATATATATGAGTTTCATAAATCACCTCACACAGTCTCCAGTCTCAAATCCGACGCGCTGAGCGTGTCGAAGCGTCCAATTCTCTAATTCTCCAATTACCAATTACGAATTACCTGTATTCCCCCTCACCTTCGGCTCCTGCGACTCATCAATTAACTCTTTCGGTGTCGGCGCGCCGCAACTGGGACAGATATACTTCTCCTCCGCAGGCACATACGCGCGGTTGCAATTCGGGCAATTGACTGACCTCGGGGCAACAGGCACTTCCACTTCTTTCACCACTTCACGAGTTACTTCGCGCGTATGAGTCCGCCCCGAACCGCCCAATACAACGACATTGCCCAGGTTCGGCAACCCGGACCCGCTCGAGGATGATGTCATATTCTTTGCCAGCGGCTTTGAACCTCCGCCTGACGATTTCCTTTTCGATGAGCCGCATGAGATTCCTTTTCCTCCCGCCGCCAAAACAAAGAACAGCACTGCCACGATCACCACCGCCGCAACAGTCAAAAAGACGATGATCGCTGTCAGCCGTATCGCGCGCGGGGCGTTATACAACTCATATCCATAACTGAACAGAAAGACTCCGCCTATATAGAACGGAGCGAGAATAACCAGCAAAATAATCCCTGTGCCTTGATCGAGTTGATTTTCAAACCATGTCAGATACGCAACAAAGATGATCACCCCCAGAGTAGCCAACGCCACCAACCCACCAGGGATTAAGATATGCAAAGGCTTCCCTGGCTTGGATTCATCATGGTCATACTCAACTACTTCATGAGTCTTTGCGGCAACCTGTCTTGCTCGATACTGTGATTCAGGCATCATAACTCCTTACTTGGCTAGCTCTTCGGCCGTCTCATCCATCTGCCTCAAGATGACTGGCACCTGCCCCTCCGTCAAATCAGGGTGGCGGATCGTGTCAAACATATCACGAAAACCATCCTCCAACATGACTCGTACGAGCCGCCACGATGGAAGTTGCGGAGTGATTTCCCCGCTTGATAATAACTCAACAGCAGATGCCCATTGCGGATGACTCGCTGAATAATCGGCGAGCAGGTCCATCGTCGAGGCACGAAGCGGGAAGAGTCCCGTGCTTTGCACCCAGCGTGCCTGGTTCTCCGCCGAAAGCATCCAGCGCAGAAACAGCCAGGATGCAAGTTGCGTTTCATCATCCGATTCAAACATCACAAACGACGAGCCATAAACGACAAATGCATCATGTTCTTCGCCTGGGAAAGTCAATACCGTCCATTCATCATTACTACCTGCCACCGCAAACGCCCGCGCCTGATCAGGGAACTCTTCAAGGCTCGCAGTGGCAAACAACGCCTGCCGCGACGCGAAACGATCATACGCAGAAAGTTCTGGCGAAGCCATCCACGCGCAATTTTTTTGTTGCAAGGTTTTCACATATTTGAACGCGGCAATGTTGCCCGGCGTAAGAAAACGATAGCCGTCCTCCTCCTGCACGCCGCCATCAAACGCGAGCATCCATGAAAGGGGAGTCATCGCGTTTATATCAATCAGCCAGCCGCCGAGCGCGTTGTTATTTTCATCCGTATCTTTTCCCAACGCATCGTGCGCCGCGCAAGCCTGTCCCTCGAACTCGGAAGAAGTATCAGGCGGCGAATCAAATCCCAGTTCACGCGCCCAGCTTTGATTGTAGAGAATGAAGCGGGCTGTCCGTTGCGCGGGCGCAGCGAATCGTTTTCCATCCACCTCATCCTGCAACCAGATCACATTTGCAAAATCAGAAATTTCGAGCGCGCTCAAACCAAATTCAGGGTCATGCAAATACGGATTCAAATCCACCACATCACCCTGCCACTCCAGTGCATGTTCGGGCAGAGCGATCACAATTTGTGGATGACTCGAATCTTTCAACGCTGTTGTTGTTTGTAAAAACAACTCGCTGTAATTATCCTTGCCCTCCGCGCTGATGATGATTCCAAATTCATTTTCCGTATTGAACTGCGCGGCCTGCGACTCAAACAGACTCGCCTGCGCGCCAAACCACGGATGCCAGACCTTCACCTGGACTCCGCGCAACGCTTCTTTCTCAACCCCGAGCCTGCTCGCCGCAAAAGTGGGCGTTTCCTTCGCTGACGAATCTGCCGAAGGCGTCGCGTTCGGGCGCGGTGTGCGCGTATTTGAATCGACTGTCCTCGGTGTACAAGAAGAAATAATAAATATGAAAAGCAATCCAGCCAGCGCTAGAGAACGCTGGCTACGCTCCAGATATTTTTTTTTAACGTAGAAGGCGCTCTCTCGCGCCGACAAACAAACATAAAAGGTTTTCATTTAATACGTGACCAGTGGGATCGGAGTGAATAGCAGGATAAAAACGATCAACATGACGAAGCCCAGCGCGCGGCGCGGCGTATCGAGTTCGGTAATATCATCCAGCGGCTGTGTGCGGACGTTGCCAAGCCAGTACAAAATCATCACCCACAGGATCCAACTGAAGTTGAAGGAGTCTAATGAAAAAGTAAGAATAATTGGTAAAACACTCAGCGCGATCAACGCGCCAATCGCAAACGGAAATATTTTGCGTGCCTTTTCGCCGAACAGACCATATGCAACGTGTCCACCATCGAGTGTGCCGACAGGCACAAGATTCAACGCGGTCACGAGCAACCCTGCCCAGCCAGCCAATGCCACCGAGTGGAGTTGCACATCCAAGCCGCCAAACGGGATTGGCTGGGCTGTGAAAAAATATTGCAGCCAATACATTGCCTGCGAAAGTCCGCCTGTGCTCAAAGGTCTGGGAAGCAATTCACCGAAAACAAGATATTTTGAAAATAAATAAAAGATTGAATTGCCTTCCAGCAACCCTGAAAGGCCTGCGGGCGGGCGTTCCACTGGACCAAGATGAGAAAGATATAACCCGATAAACAAAACAGGGATGGCAATCACCATTCCTGCGATGGGACCGGCAACACCCACATCAAACAGTACGCGTTTGTTCTTCGGGATGCCGCGCATCATAATAAACGCCCCCAACGTCCCCAACGGACTCAGAAACGGCGCGGGTAAAAAATATGGCAAAGTTGCGGGCACTTTGTAATAGCGGCAGGCAAGGTAATGTCCCATCTCGTGGGCAAATAATATACCCACCATACTCAGCGCGAAGGGCCAGCCGGTAAAAATATAGCGGAGAAAGTACGATAAAGGAAATGATCCATCGGTTGGCATCGCTTCGGGAGGAATATTCACACCTGTGAGCATGACGCTTAAGATCGTGAGAATGAAGAGAATAATATTGATGGTGGGTCTTGTTGAAAGTTTGGAAGGCGCAAGGCTCTGTACAAGAAAAATAATCTGCTTGCCATCTTCGCCCTTCCTGAAAAGCGGAGTGAGGTTATGACCGCGAACTGCATCTGCCAACTGGTCATATGCGGCAACAGTATCTTCGCTCAATAGTTGTCCGCGATAACGCGCGATCCATTCGCGCGGGTCACCCGCGGTGACATCCTCGATGCGAAAGATTTTTGATACGTGGCTGGTGAGAAGATCAATTTCAGGGAGGGACATGATTTACCTTTTTTACAAAACAAATATCAACATGTCACTCTGAGGGAGCGTTCGTTGCGACCGAAGAGTCTCGCTCAACATATTAGGGATTCTTCGCTACGCTCAGAATGACATATCAGTTTAGGCGAGAGTGGATGGGAGTCGAACCCACCGCGGCCCGCAACGCGGCCCGCCACAGGTGTTGAAGACCAGGAAGCCCACCGGGACCTAACCACTCCCACGCGCAAGGATAATCGAAGGGGTTAGGTATTGCAAGGAACACTATTCGTCAGCGTTAATTTCGCAATGGCATATAACCGCTCAATAAAAAGACCTCACAGGTCTTTGAGACCTGTGAGGTCTTGAGGTCGGGGCGAGAGGATTTGAACCTCCGACCCCTTGCACCCCATGCAAGTGCGCTACCGGGCTGCGCCACGCCCCGATTGGTGAGGCAACATTATAGCCGCGTTTCATTTTTCTGGCAACACAATGACATTCACCTTCGATTATGCTACAATAAGAAAATACGTCCGGAGTTTCCCATGACAAACATGATCGAAGTTCAAATCGACAGCGTCCGTGTGCATTTGATGACGCCCAACCGGCTGGTGGTGCTCAAGCAAATTAATTCCGATCGCTACCTGCCCATTTGGGTCGGTCCGTACGAAGCGGAGGCGATCACGGTCGCGTTACAGGAAGTTGAAGTGAGCCGCCCGCTCACACATGACCTGCTCAAAAATGTATTCGGCGCGTTCAAAGCGCGCATCACCCGCATCGAGATCGTCAAACTGGAAAACGACACCTACTTCGGCGCGATCATCGCGGAAGCGAATGGCAAGGAAATTCGCGTCGACTCGCGTTCATCGGATGCGATTGCATTATCCGTGCGCGCGCACGTGCCGATCCTCGTCCACCCGAGCGTGATGGATACTGCCAGCATCGTGCCCGAGCCGGATATGCCCGAGGGTGAACTCCCTCCTCAGAAAGCCGAACCAGTTCCATTGTCCAAAGAAGGAGCCGAGCGTTTATCCGTCTTTGAAAATTTTCTTGATAAACTCGATTTCGATAAACCGGAAAATAAAGACAAGCCTGAGGAAGATAATCCTGATAAACCGAAAAAGCCCAAGAAGAAATGACCGAAACCCTGCCCCCTGAAGCCCCCTTCGGGGATGATAAATCCACCGTCCCCGCAACGTCAACAACCGCGGCAGTGCCACACAGCCGCGAAGCCGAAGAAGCCGTCGTTGGGGCGGTGTTCATTAATCCCGAAGTGTATTATGACGTCGCGCAGTTTTTGAATGCGGACGATTTTTACATTCACCGGCACAAGTGGATTTGGGAATCGTTCACCAGCCTGCACGAACAGCGCGTCCCCATTGACCTGTTGACTGTTGCCGACGAATTGG
>Ga0247727_10008125_pt1 | contig 19625 bp, 18 predicted proteins | sample WisWelCaveWW1625_FD_202498 | JGI IMG/M metagenome (GOLD analysis project Ga0247727, IMG submission 202498) | Biofilm microbial communities from Wishing Well Cave, Virginia, United States - WW16-25 | ecosystem: Environmental > Aquatic > Deep subsurface > Groundwater > Cave microbial mat | place... | reverse complement strand
CCCCCCCCCCCCCGACAAACACTCGCGTCTTCGACATTGGTGCAGCAGAATTTGCAAAATCACAACCCTCGAGGCGCAAGCGTGCCAAATCCGCACGGCGCATGGTTCTCGCAGCTTTTGCCCTTCCATTGATTTCAGTTCGTTTCTCCGATGCCATCACGTATCGCGCACGTGAGAACAGTGTCGCGGAAGCGCGTCACGAACTGGAGACCTTTACCAATGCCACGCATGAAGCCGTAAACCGACGCCTTGCCACGGGCATGCCGTTCAGAGAATGGTTGCCGAAACGCGATAACCGTGGTCATGCACTTCCAAAGCCTACTCATGCCCAGCCAGTCGCAATGCTCTTTTCCGGGGTACCGACAAAAAGCGAGGTTGAGCTTCTCTCGGGAATCGCAATGACGAAGTTTCGCAATCGTTTTGTTTGGGTGCTCACAAACAAGCCAGAGAAAGTACAACCAATTGCCGAGAGATTCACTGCAGCGGGATGTTTCGTTATTGTTGACGACGAAATGCGACTGCGCCGTCGGTTTGACGTGCAAGGCAAGCGCCTCTTTCTGCTGGGAGATGGCAATGTGCCGCTGTTTGACCGTTCGACGCGCAGAGGATTGCAGATAGTGTTGAAGGAAATTGAACCGGTGATCGAACATGACTAAGCGGCACTCGATGGGCCAATCGATTCCTCAAGCCATTCTCATGGTATCCATCGCGCTGTCGTGTACGTTGTTGCTGCTCCCAAATCTGACGGCATGGAGACGGAACCGCTATGCCCATGATTGCGCGGCGCAGTTGAGCATCATCGGAGCAGCGGTGCAACGATATCGAGCCGAGCATAACGGTGAGACTCCCGTTCCCCTCGGCAAGCTTGCGCCGAAGTACGTGGACGAACGGGGGTTGGTGTGTCCGTTTGTTGCCCGAGTCGCGGGAAAATACGTAAACCAAGTCGTGCAGTTCCACAAGTCCCACGGGAAAGCACCGTGGACCTCGTTCTTCGCCTTTTCGCCCCGCGCACTGGACAAGCTCGCGCGCAATGGTGATGCGCGATTCAGCTATGACGAAATCCTGCAACGACGACAAGGCGACACTCCGCTGGTCGTTTGTCGCGACCATCGCGAAGCACTTGCAATTCCCAGCGGGCACGGTAAACCACCTGCGTGGCATTTTCCCGAGGCGCCTGTCATTGTCCTGCGCTGGAATGGTCGGGTTTCCACCACAACTCGAGGAGGTAGCCTATCGGACAGAACCTGGGCCGGAACCGATCAAGATCTACTGCAACTCTAACCCCGCAACCTCAACTCACAAGGAGCTCACAATGTCTCGAAAATCAAAACTGTTCGTGCCGGTGGCCTTTTGTCTTGGACTGGTTCTTTCGATAACCGCCGTGTTCGCGTGGGATTCCATGTCGGTTTCGCTCATTTGCGACGGCTCGTGTTATGTGAATTCCTTCTGTGTCGGCGATTCTTGTGGCGCCAATTGCGCTTGGCGCTCTGACTGCACTCTCGTGCGGAGTTCGCTTCACATTGTCTACTGCGATGTCGGCAAAGCTTATTCCGACATGGATTTCCAGTGGGATTGCGATGGCGATGGAGTCGCCGATTGCTTCTCTAGGTACATTGAAGCCGGGGACGCCCCGGGCGCGTGCTCATAGCGGTGCAACGATGACAAGCTACCGGATTCGGGGATTCACGCTCATTGAGTTGCTCGTTGTGATTGCCATCATTGCAATCTTGGCGAGTATTTTGTTTCCGGTGTTCGCGCGGGCGCGGGAGGCCGCCCGGCGAACGGCTTGCCTGAGTAACCAGAAACAAATCGCCAGCGCAATTCTTCAATATGCGCAGGACTGTGACGGGTTACTACCCTCCGGGGTATCCATAGCTTGCCTTTCGTGTTCGAACTGCTTCTCATGGTCGGATGCGGTGTTCCCTTACGCGAAGAATATCAACGTGTTTCGCTGCCCAAACATTCCGGCCTTTCCCGGCCCGATGCCGGCAGACCAATTCAACTTGAGCTACGCGACGAACGGCATCATCGCTGGCCTCCCAGAGTCACAAATCGTCACTCCTTCGGCCACTGGCCTCCTTTCTGAGGCAGGTTGCCAATCGGTTTGGAGAGTCTGTGGCGGAACGATGAATTCAAGTATCTGTCGTCCAGGCGGAGTTGCTTTCCCGAACCGGGACTTTTATCCGTATGCATCGTGTATTTACAATGGGACAAACACACCAAGCTCTAACTGTCGGCGCACCTATCCCCGCGACTCAAATAACAACATAACACCCAACGCACCGGCCGTGATTCACAATGGCGGTGGAGTCTACGCCTTCGCGGATGGGCATGCGAAGTGGCTTCCCTTTGATCGGCGTCCAAACACCTGCGCGGACAATGGACAAGGGCTCATCGCAGTAAATAACCCGGTGCCGGGGTGCCCTACGCAAGATCCAACCGGGCCACCCGGACTTTACAACGTCTGGGGTTGGTGAACCTGCGGAATGAACTCACCTCACCCCAATCCTTGCCAACCTCGCCCCGGGGTTAGCTCGGATTGGAACGGCTTCGGTTCCCATCGTCGCAATCTCAGTAGTGCCGGGGAGGGCGAAGCTCCTGCTGAAGCCCTGTGGGGCGCGCCCTCGGCTCGGCAGGAGCCTCGCCCTCCCCGCCGGTGATGGCAGTCGCGTTGCGATGTGCTCGGCGAGAGGTAGCCCTACAACGCCTTCAGCCATTCCGGGTCGAGCCAGGGAATCTCGCGGATGATCTCGGCCTGACGATCGTGGAGCGGAACTTCGATCAGGCTCGGACCATCGGCGGCGAGCGCGGCGCGGACGGCCTCGGGAAAGCGAGCGAGATCGGACACCCGCTCAGCGCGCAGGCCGAACGACTCGGCAAAGGCGACCAGGTCCGGGTTGTGCAATTCCACGTCGATCCAGCGACCCTGGCACGACGCTGACTGCGAACCTTTGATGGCCGATAACGCGCCGTCGTTGGTGACGATGGTGACGAAATTGATGCCGTATTGCCTCGCCATCGCCAGCTCCATCGCGCCCATCAGGAAGCCGCCATCGCCGACGAAGCAGACGACGGGCGCTTCGGGGCGCGCAATCTTCGCGCCGATGGCCGCCCCCACCGCAGCGCCGAGTGATACGGCAATGCACGGATAATAGAACGTGCGCGGATCGTACACTGGATACTCGGCGAAGGAGCGATAGCCGATCGAATTCACGTCGCACACCAGCACGCCATTGCGCGGTAGCAGTTCGCGTAGTTCCGTCAGCAACGGCGGCGAGGGACGCTGTGCGGCGGCGGCCCGAATTGTCGCCAACGGCTCGCGCCAGCTGGCAGCGATGCGCTCGCATTGCGCATCGCCCGCGACGCGCGCGACCAGTTCGCCCAGCGCCCGCTTCACGTCGCCGACCACGCCGACGGCGATCGGATACTCGCGGCCCAGTTCGCGAGCATCGCAATCGAACTGCACATGAATCGCCGGCAGTTGCAGCGTCCAGCCACGGGTGTCGATGCTGGTGAACCGCACGCCCAGGCTCAACACGCAGTCGGCCTGCGCCCACGCCTGCGCGGCGGCGAACCCGTTGATGTTGCTGAGCGCCAGCGGATGGTCTTCGCTCAGCGCGCCCTTGCCGCGCCGCGTGGTGATGACGGGCGCGCCCAGCGCCGCGACCAGCGCGCGCAGTTCGGCGTTCGCGCCCGCGTCGTTGACGCCGCCGCCGGCGAAAATGACCGGCCGCGTCGCGGTCAGCAGCGCCTCGGCCGCGGACTGAATCGCGGCGGCGTCGATCGCGGTGCGCACCGGCGCAACCCGTTCGGGAAGCTCGACCGTCGCGCCTGCCATCAGCACGTCCGACGGCAGTTCGATCATCACCGGGCCCGGCCTTCCGCTGCGAAAGATACCAAACGCCTGCGCAATGAGCGCGGGAATCTGTTCCGGCGACGTGGCCCTGGCGGCGAGCCGCGTGATGCTTTCGAAAACTTTCGTCCCGTCCATCCCGTGGAAAATCTTCGACGGAGCGCGGGCGTCGAGTTTCTGATCGCTCTGGCCGACGAGCAGCAACACCGGCACGCAATCGTTCAACGCATTCAAGATTCCCGTCGACGCATTCGTGGCGCCGGGGCCGGGGACGGTGACAGCGACCGCCACTTCGCCGCTGGCCCGCGCGTAGCCGTCGGCCATGAAGCTGCACGAGTACTCGTGACGAACGAGGTAGTGGTCGATGCCCGCGCCGTGCTGCGCGAGCGCATCGTAGATGAGATTGTTCTGCGTGCCCGGCATGCCGAACCAGGCGCGCACGCCCTGTGCCTTGAGACATTCGATGAGAATCTGGCCGCCGCGGGCCGTGAGGGTTGATGCCATGAATCCGCCTCCGTCGTGATGCCGTAGAGTTTTGCCCGCCGCGGCGCGAATGCCATACTCTGCCCGCCGTCCATGTCCAACGCTCGCGCCGTCATCGCCGCCCTCGTCGCAGCAACCATCGTCGCCGGTCTCGGCAGTCATTCAGCCACGCACGCCGGGGATTGGCGCACGCTGGCCACCGGCGTTGAATACCGCAACCTGACCCTCAAGGCCGACGAGCGGCGCGTCACCGCGCACGCGCTCCGCGTTGATCTGAAGCGCGCCGCACTGCGCGTGCTCGACGCGCAAACACTCCTCGGTCGTCGGCGCGCGACGGTGGACGAGTACGCCACGTCAACCAGGGCGCTGGCCGTCATCAACGGCGGCTTCTTCGACAAGCAGGGCCAGCCGCTGGGCTTGGTCGTCGCCGAGGGCGAAGTGAAAAGCAAATGGCTCAAGCGCGAATGGGGGATTCTGCTGGTGCGCGTTACGGACGCGAGTATCGTGCACGCGCGCGACTATGCGCCGAACACCGCCATCACGCAGGCACTGGAAGTGGGACCGCGCCTGGTGGTTCGCGGGCAGGTGCTCAAGTTCAAAGACCAGTCGGCCCGACGATCGGCAATTGGCTTGCAGCGCGACGGACGCGTGGTCATCCTCGCCACCGAAGGCGCGCTGAGCCTGAAGCAACTCGCCGAGCTGTTCGCCGCCTCCGAATCCGACAGTGGGTTGGGCTGCGTGGAGGCGCTCCACCTCGACAGCGGCTCGTCCACACAACTGTCCGTGCGTGGTCAGTCGCCGGCGATGTTCGTCCGCAGCACCAGCCCGGTGCCGAATGCGCTGGGAATCTTCCCGCGATAATCTGTGACCGCATTTCCCCCGCTGAGGTCACCTGTGCACGTTTCCGAACGCAGTCAACGGATTACTCCTTCGCCCACGCTCGCCATTTCTGCGAAGGCTAAGCGCCTGCGCGCGCAGGGTGTGGATGTCATCTCCTTCGACGCCGGCGAGCCGGACTTCGACACCCCGGCGCACATCAAGCAGGCCGCCATTGATGCGCTCAACGCCGGCTTCACCAAGTATACGGCCGCCGCGGGCACCGACGACTTGCGCGCCGCCATCTGCGAGAAGCTGCAGCGCGAGAACGGGCTGGCGTACGAGCCGGCCAACATCGTCGTCTCGTGCGGCGGCAAGCACGCGCTGTACAACATCGCGCAGGCGACGCTCAACCCCGGCGACGAGGTCGTCATCCCCGCGCCGTACTGGGTCTCGTATCCCGATCAGGTGCTGCTGAACGACGGCAAGCCCGTCATCGTCGCAGCGACGGCGGAGACGGCGTTCAAGATTTCGCCGGCGCAACTTGCGGCGGCGCTCACGGCGCGCACCCGCCTGGTCGTCATCAACAGCCCCAGCAATCCGACCGGCACGGTCTACACTCCCGACGAGTTGCGCGCGCTGGCCGCCGTCCTCGCGGCGCATCCGACCACGCTGGTCATCAGCGACGAGATTTACGAGCACAACCTGTACGATGGCAATGAGCAGTGGAGCATCGCCCGCTACAGTGACGACCTGAAGCGGCGCACGCTCGTAACCAACAGCTTCAGCAAGACCTACTCAATGACCGGCTGGCGGCTGGGCTGGACCGCGTGCGAAAAGCCGCTGGCCGACGCCATCGGCAAGATTCAAAGCCAGAGCACCAGCAACCCGACTTCGTTCGCGCAGGCCGGCGCGGTGGCCGCGCTGCGCGGGCCGCAGGATTGCGTGGCGAAAATGTGCGCGGAGTTCGACCGCAGACGCAAGCGCATCGTACAACTGCTCAACGAGATTCCCAGCGTGACGTGCCTGCTGCCCGGCGGCGCGTTCTACGTGTTCCCCGACGTGAGCGGTTTGTTCGGCAAGACACTCAATGGCTCAACCATCAACTCAGCCAACGACCTTAGCGAATACTTGCTAAGCCACGCGAAAGTCAGCGTAGTCCCCGGCGAGGGCTTCGGCGCGCCAAATCACGTGCGCCTGTCGTACGCGACTTCGTTTGGACAGATCGAAGCGGGCGTGGCACGGATCAAGGCGGCAGTGGCGTAGCCGATTTGTATCTAATCACCCGACGTGCATCGGCACCAGCGTCATTGTGTCGTTGCCGAAGATGTCGATGACCTTCACGGCGATGGTGTAGCGGCCCGCCTTCTCGTAGACGTGCCCGGGAGTTGTCAACTCCAGCGTGCGGTTCCTGCGGGTGCGGAAACTCTGCCATTCGTTCTCGAAGATGTAGGCGCCGGTCCAGCGCTCATCGATCTCCTCCGATTGCAAGTCCAGTTCGCGCTGGTCGGGTTCCATGCCGGGGAAGTAGCCGGAAATCCCGGTGACGCCGGTCCCCTTGCGGACTTTGATGATCTCTTTGCGGCTCTGGTAATCGAAATCCACCGCCCAGTAATCCACCCAGTCCGTCCACTGCTTCGTCAGCCGGTCGCGGGTGATGACGCCTTGTTTGTCTTTGCTCACTTTGATGAGCTGGCCTTGTTCGCAGACGACCTCGCTCTTGCCTTCCTTCAACTCGGCGGCGATGGCGTCCACCAAGCCTTGCGTGTAATAGACGGAGAAGTCAGTCAACTCCACCGCTACGCACAGCTTGTTCTTCGCATCGTAGCGGGGCGTGGCTTCGATGTAGCTCACGTCGTGGAACCGGACCTGGCCTTTCTCGACGGCGCGCTTGTCGAACACTTCCGGCGGGATGGCTTTCGGGGCGAGATCGAGGCCCTTCTGTTTCGCCTCGTCCAACGCGGCGGGGAACAGGCCCATCTCAAACTCGAACGCCAGCACGTCCACCCGCGACGCCCCGCGTTTGCGGCATTCGGTGACGACTTCCTCGACGAACAACCGGCCGACCGGCAGGTTGATCGGGCCGACGACGACCAGCCGACCGGCCAGTTTGCCGTGGAAGAATCCCGCTTCCGGCAACGGCTCGGCGCGGTAGGCTTTCAGGATCAAATCTCGGAACTCCTGTTCCTTGCGGGCGAGGGCCTGCTCCTTCTTTTTGCCGGTGAGCCGCCCGGCGACGTTGAGATAGGCCTGGCGCTCGTAGCGGCCGAGGTTGAGCACCTCGAAGGCGCGGAAGGGCTGGCCGCCGGCCTTCAACTCGCGCTGCACCTGGATGAGCCGCTTGCGCGTGGTGTGGATGCCGAACTTGCCGAGGTCGGTGGCGATCCATTTGCGCCCGAGCTTTTCGGCCACGGCGGCGGTCGTGCCGCTCCCGCAAAGGTCTGCGATCATAGCGGTGCTGAAAGTTAGAGTGCGATGAGCTTGTGAAGGAAGGCAGCAGCAGAACGCTGATCAACCGCGAACGTGGGTGAGCTGATCAACGAATTGATTGTCTTGCCCTCGAACTGCGTCACGCCTCGCGAATTCCTCCCAGCCCAATGCCGAAGGACAATTGTGCAACCGAGCAGGTTCGCCTCAAACATCGAAACCAAGACTGTGTTGACGATCTTGGTCGCGTCCACGCCAACGAAGTAAAACATGAACACGGATTTCTCATGGGCCAAGAACTCCAGCATTTTGTCGATGTTGTATGCCTTCGGATTGGAGTTGAGGATCATGATCTTCGTCTTCACATCGGTTTCCGTATGATACGCATCGAAGATTCGCTGGTAGTCACCGAGCGCGTTGTCGGTCTTGAACGCGGGGATTCCCTTCCCTCGGTTCTGCAAAGCGTAAACCAACTCGCTCCGAAGCTTCTCATCTTCTACAGCAATCAAATACTCAATGATGCGGCCCCGGACATTCACGTTCTCGATCAGTGATGCCAAAAGAATCTCGTTCTTGAACGCCTCCACCTTCTTGTCCAACTCAGCCTTCAATGTTCGAGCATCGGCGGAGTTCACAAAGCTGGCTGCTCGCTCGGGTGCATGGAGGATGGTTGTCTGTTCCGCAGATCCAACGGCAAATTTCTCACCGGAGGGAGAGATGTTGTTCGTGGCCTCCACCAAACGCGGCAAGTTCTCATCAAAGCCAATTCCGGCGTGAATCTCGAACAGCCGTTCCAAATTCGTAGCGTTATTCGGAATACCTTCAAGAGAACGCATGATGTCTGAGCCGTTGAAGCTTCCCTTGATGTTGTTCTCGCGAAGCTCCTGTGAGCTGTGGCTGATTTTCTTCAGCAGGGTCGTATTGGCCAAAAAGCAATGGTTTGCCGTCGGAGTGACAAGGCAGACGATGACGGGCCGGTCATCGACCTTTTTCAAGTTCGACAGCGAGAGCACCGTGTTGCCAAAGTTGACGCTGGCCGACGCGCTAAACCGCACCGCGAAGTCCGCGCAGTAGAACACCGACCGGTCCTTCGTCAGGCCGAATTCTGCTGCGACCTCCTTTGCGAGCGCGCCTTTGTCATTGATGCCGTCGCGTTCCCCGACGAAGCGAACAAAATCCTGGAGCCGGTTATTCATGGAAAAGAGTGAGCATTGGTTCAGACGAGCGAGTCGGCGGTATGTCCGCCTTCTGGTCACTCAGACTATTGCGTTCCCAGAACACGCCATCGGCATATCCTTGGATTGAAGGATCAGTCGTAGCCCGCTCAATGCGCTTCTGCGCCCAACAACAGTATTCAAGATTCTGTTCAATCCCGAGGTAGCGCCGGTTGAGCTTTTTGCACACGACTGCTGTCGTGCCGCTGCCCAAAAACGGGTCGAAGACAAATGCTCCCTCCCGAGAACTCGCCAAGACGAGTTTGGCGATCAGCTTTTCTGGCTTTTGCGTCGGGTGGTCTGTGTTTTCTGGCATCGACCAGAAGGGGATTGTGATGTCAGTCCAAATGTTCGATGGATGCGTGAGGCGGAAATTGCCCTCGGCACCTTCGTCCCAATCCTTCGGTCGGCCTTCGGCGTCCCGATAGGGCGCGATAACCTTCCGCTTCAACTTCACCGCTTCGACATCAAAAACGAAATCCTCACCGACTGTGCAGAACCAGATGTCCTCAGTGTTGTTTTTCCAGTTGGCTTTTGCACCACGGCCTTTCTCGCGCTCCCACGTAATTCTGTTTCTGACACAAAAATGAGCCTCAAGCACCGGGGTAATCAGGGACGAGGTTCTCCAGTCTGCGCAGACATAAACGGTCGCGTTCGGCTTCAGTGTCGGCTTTAGAACAGCCAGCAGGGAAGCAAACCACTTTGTGTATTCCTGCTTTTCCTTCGCCTTAAACAAATGCCCGTTGAAATCCTTCGACAAGTTGTAGGGAGGATCCAACACCAGCAAATCGACAAAGCTCCGCGGAAGATGTCGCGCGGCATCGAAACAATCTTGATGAACCACGACATCCACCAGCGATGAGGCGGGCGCGGGTTGAGAAAGGTGCATTAGCGTCGGAGCCAAAACAGCGAGATCACTTTCGGTGCATGTAAGCGTGCGGTTTCTTGGAGCGCGTTCTTTCATGTGAAATTTGGGTTCAGGGTTCATCTGTCTTTAGTTCAGCGAGCAGCTAGCGCGCATGAGGATTAGCCGTTCGTAGATCATGGCGATGAAGGAATCCGCGCCGCGCCCCCAGGTGTCGCGGTAGGCGATTTGTTCGAGGAGGTTCGGTGCTTTGTGGAAGGTTTCGCCGCCGATCGCGATGTCCATGGAGAAATCCGCGCCGACATCGAAGGGCGGGTCAATGTAGATGAGCTTGAGGCCGCCGGCGTCGTCGATCTGGCGGCGGAGCGCGCCGCTTTTGAGGGAGGCGAGGATGAGCTTGTTGTCGCCCCAGATGAGTTTGTTGGTCCAGCTTTGAGTTGGCGGCCGCGGGTGTCGAACAACGCGTCCTGTTCGGTGGTTTCCTTGCGCGGCTCGTCGATGTGCTCCAGCGTTTGGAAGGGAAGGATGGCGGTGCAGACTTCGCGACTCTTGCCGTTCCACACCAACTCCACTTCGCGCTTGTCTTCGAACAAGAGGAAGCGATACTTCTCCGGGAGCGGTTTGCCCTGCTGGATCAGCGTGATGAGGTCGCGCTTCTCCGAGTCGGAGAGTTCGTCGCGATCGGTGTCGTGGTGGCGTCGCATGGTTCACCAAACGGCGGGCTTGTGAAACGTGCCGTGCTGGTCGGTAAGCGTGAGTGGAAACTGTGACAAGCCGAGCACTGTCTGGCGAATCTTCTTGTAGAAATCTACGTTGGCGATGAGCGTCTGGCTGGGCCGCTGCTGGGGGTTCAGCAAGCCAACCTTGATTCCGAAGCGGCGACGGACAGTTTGAATGGGCAGAAGCAAGTCAGAGTCATTGGTGACGAGAACGGCGCAATCCATCGCTTGGTCGAAGGCGTCAAGGAGCATTTGTGTGGCGAGATTGACGTCTGAACCTTTCTCTTCGGTCTTGATGACCTCGGCGAAGCGAGCGTTACCCTGCGGCTGCGCCAGCGGCATCTTCTTGGTGCTTTCCAGAAACCTGCCGAGCGTGATGGTGAGAGAGGGAACGGTGCGAAGCGCGCGGAAATACACGCGTTGGCGGTTGAGTTGGTTGGGGTCGTCGGAACGAACTTTGACCTCGGCTGAAAAATAGTGGAGCGCGTTGATTTGGTGGGCTGGAAGCAACCACTGACACAACGTGAGCGGATTGACCCATCTGATTCGGGTCGGCTTGCAGATGCCGTAGTAGAAGTTGAATCCATCCAGATAGACAATGGTTTTCAAGAAACTGCCTCCCCCAAAAAGCAAGAGCCGACTCTTGCGAGCCGGCTCTGCGCCCCTTCGCCGAAGCTAACGGGGGGGATGACAATAAGAGTTACACGAAATCCGATGGTCATGTCAATAGTTTTCATTACCTGTATTCCGTGAAGCTGGCGGCGAGCGCGGCAAACGTGTGGGGCTGATGCTGCTCGAATCCATCTTCGTCCACGAAAACGAAGTCGTAACGCTGGCCGTCTTCCTCAGCGTCGGTGGCGTCGGCGCGCCAGAGTTGGAGGCGCTTCATTTTCTGCGGCAGGTCGAGTTCCTCGCGGCCTTTGGTTTCGATTATCCAGATGGTGCCGTCGGTGGTGCGCACGATGAAGTCCGGAGTGTAGGTTGAAAGGTCGCCATCGGCGCGCACGTAGTCGAGCTTGAAGCCGACGGCGAGGTAGTTCTTGGCGAAAGCCGCCACGTCGCTGGCTTCGTCGAGGAAGCGGGCGAACTTCAGTTCGAGTCCGCCGGAATGCGGCTCGCCGACGATGCGCGTGAACAGCGACTTCTTCGGCACCAGATAGCCGCGCGGTTCGGTGCGGAACGGTCGCGTGTCGCGCAGGCGAATTCGGTCTTCAATGCGCGTGGTGCCGGCCACTTGAATGGTGAGCGCATTCATCGCAACCTTGAACGAGTCGTACAGAATCTTGCCGGCGTCCGGTTCGGAGAGATTGCGCAGCACGACCGGGTCTTCGAGGTTCACCGGCGATGGCTCGAATAGAAACTCGCGCATGAACGTTTTCACTTTGCCGTAGAGCACGTCGTAGCCGCCGACCAGCCGGAGGTCTTTCAAGAGTTGCCGGGCAAAGAACGCGACCACCGAACGATAGTCGGCCGGCCCTGCGCTGTCGAGTTGAATGGTGTGATGAATTTCGGCGTCGAGCATCAGCTTGAAAACGATCTCGCGCGTTTGCTCCACGGTGAACGGCTTGAGCGGGACGCGCGCGTTGCTGAAGGTGGCCGGGTCGAGCGCATCGAGATTCTTGAATTCACGCTGATAACGGCGGGACAGTTTCGGCAAGGCAATGTCGAGGGCGGCGACATCCTTCTCGTTGTCCACTTCCACAATGAGTGAGTCCTCACGCTTGACGCCGCTGCCCATCGGCTTGTATTCGAGCGTGACGCCTTCGCTTTGAATCGACTCGACGAATTCCATGAAGGCCGGCGTGCCCATCACAGAAACGGTTTGCCGTCCATCGAGGCCAAGCATGGGCCGCAGCCCGCGACCGAGGGTTTGTTCCGGCAGGATATTGCTCTGGGCGGTATACGCGCGCAATCCCACGATGGTGGTTACGCTGCGCACGTCCCAACCCTCTTTGAGCATCAGCACCGAAACGATGGCTTTGTGGGGCGACTTCCACGTGTCGATTTCGTTGGCTTCCTTGCGAAGCTTTTCGAGTTCTTCCTTGCTCTTTCCCGATGCGGCCTCGGAGATTTCGCCGTTGTTCTTGGTGTGGATGACGCAAACCGCGCCTTGCAATTCCGGACAGATCTTCTCAAGGTACGCGCCCACTTCGTCGCCGTTCTTGGTGTCGTCCGTCATTACAAACAGCACGGCCTTCTTGCCCAGCGGCTCATGCTCGGCGTAACTTTTGCGCCATTCCTCCACGCCTAATTCGAGGTAGTCCGCATAATGCTCGGTGAAGATTGCGCTCTTGTGCTCGCGCAATCGGTCGCGGCTGGCCGCATCGGGCAGGACGGGATGCTTGACGACGTTCTGGTGAATGGCCTCGACCAGCGGATAATCGCAAACGGTCTGGACGAAGATGGCGCCGTTGTCGTGCCGGGGCGTGGCGGTTACGTCGAGTTGCAGGGCCAGGCGGCCGTCGCGTTGCAACATCTGGTGATGGATGTCCTGAATGGACTTGAACCACGCCATTTTGGGATCGTGGATGTGGTGCGCCTCGTCATTGAACACTGCCAACTCGTCAATCTCGCGAACAATCTCGCCGAGGTCGGTCTTGCTGTCGGTGGTCTTGCCCACCGGCTTTGCCCCGAACGGCGCCAGGAAGTAGTCGCGCAAATCATCATCGTCGAGCGACGGTTCGCGCACGTCACCGAGGAACACGCGGTGGATGTTCGTCAGGAAAATGTTCCCGGTTTCGCGAACAACGCGCACGTCGTCCTGAATGTGCAGCGTAACCTGAAAGTCGTCGCGCCAGTTCCGCCCCTCATGGCCGTTGTCAGGAAGCACCGGGTCGTTGAAGAAGATGCGTAGCCCGTCGAAGTCGGCGCGCAGTCGGTCGAGCACAATGATGTTCGGGGCGATCACGAGAAAGTTCCGTGAGAGCGTAGAATCCGGCTCGTACAGCTTGTGAAAGTAGCTCCATGCGAGCAGCAACGACAGCACCTTGGTCTTGCCAGCCCCGGTCGCCATCTTCAGTACATAGCGCGGCCAGTCTTCAGCGAACATGCCAGAAGAAACCGCGCCCGAAGAATCGAACCGAAGCAGGTCGAACTTGTCCCTCGCGCGCCGGACTTCGTGCAGCCAGCTGACCGTCTCCACCGCCTCGCGCTGTGCGAAGTAGTAGCGGAACGTTGACAATGTTCCGTCGGCCTCTTCTACGAAGTGCTCGGCGTCAAACCACCAACGCAGCAATGCACTCGAAGTCGCGGATGCTCCGTCATAACCGTTGTTGCGCCACGAATGGACCTCCTCGCGTACCTTCGCGACGAGCGGCGGAAGTAGTTTCTCGTACGCAGTGCTGCGCAGTGCTTCATCCGCCGGAAACCAACGCTGCTCCGGCACGAGCGGCGCGTAGGGCGAAGTTGGGAAGTCGGGGTGGAGTGCCATACAAGCCGTGAGCCTTGATCCTGCAACAATTGATATTCGACGTTCCTGTCTGTCATGCTCTTCGTCGCATTGCAACACCCCCTCCGCCTATGAACCGCCACGGCTCGGCCAGCCGCCGCCGCCAGCTCGGCCGCGGGGGGCGCTAAAAGGCGACTTTCGCTTTGCTCATGGCATTGAGTTTTTTTACTCTATGCGATGAGCTATGGCAAGAGCGTCCTGAGGAGCGTGGCGCGAGCGGAATGGTCACGCCTTCAACGTTCCTCCCCAAACCTCGCTAAGAACGCCTCGCACACCGCCTCCGCTTCCTCGCGCGTTTTCGCCTCCGCAATCACGCGCACGATCGGCTCGGTGCCGCTGGAGCGGAGGTGGACCCAGCGGTCCGACCAGAGCAGCTTGAGGCCGGAGTGGCGCGGTTGAAGGCGGCGGTGGTTTAGGCGTTCAGCCTCATGAAGTAGTGCACCTGGCGCGCAACTTCGACGAAGCCGCTGGCGGGGTAGAACTTCGTGCCCACGGGATTATGCGCCAGGGTTTCGATGCGCACTCCGGCCATGCCGGCCGCGCGCAGGTAGTCGAGCGCCGCCTGCATGAGTTGCTTGCCCACGCCTTGCCCCTGGACGGCCGGCACGACCGCAAGATTCGGAATCCAACCGATGGCGGTTTCGGAATCAATGCGAGTGGTGACGAATCCTACCACCTGCCGGGAATCGTCCTCGGCGACCAACACTCCGTCGGGATTGGCGTCGCAGTCCCAGTCGAGGTGCCGCCGTTTTCGCTGCGCCCAGTTGGTTGGTCCTACTGGACCGAAGCGTTCTTCAATGGCGGCGTCGATCGAAACCGCGCCGAAGGTCTGCTCGGTAATGTCCTTCAGCCGGTCGCGGTCAGCGGGTTGAAACCCCCGAATGCGAATCATGACGAGGGGACTTCGATGATCGGAACGCCCGCGCGCTCCTGCGCGAGGAATTGGCGCACGTTGTGGAACCGCTCCAGCGCGCTGCTGAGTTCATCCACGGAGTTCACGATGGCGGTAAGGTCGCGCTCGGTCTCGCTGTCCAGCGCGCCGTTGCGCGTACGCAGCGCGCACTCGGCGGTGCCGCGGATGGCCATGGCCTTGTTGCGCACTTCATGGTTCATTCGCTGCACCGCCGCGCGCAGCAACTGCTCGACGGCCTCCGGAGTGATGGCGTCGGGTGGGGGCCTCGAGTCAAGCGAGAGCAGGAAGGCCTCGCCGGTTAGATCCACAAAAACCTGCACGGCCTGCACCGCAACCAACAGGGCGTATTGTGCGACAGTGGCTCGCAAGGGATGCAGCGCTCGCGCCAGTGCGGGAGAGGCGATGATGAGTTGCGGCGCACCGGCGCAAAGGGCGGTGAGTAAGTACGAAAGCCCGAGCAGCTCAAGCGGCGGAATGGATTCCCCGGCGACAACGACGACAACCCGATTCGGCATGCCGGCGTCAAGCAGCACGTCGGCGTCCACGCGCGGCAGGGACAAAGGCGCCGGCTCGAGGCGGGAGGGAGCGAACGACCAGGTGTGGTGGCAAAACTGGCGCACCCAAGCATCCAGCGCCGAGCGAGCGCCCGCCGAGCGCAAAGGCATCGCGGTCAGTGGAAGAGGCTGACCGTCAGCTCGAACTCGGAGCGCGGTAGCGGGGGCGAGGAGTCCGCTCATGTCGCCAGAGTGTGGCGCTCACGCGGCCAGCACGGGGGCGATGGCCGCAAACTCCTCGCGATTGCGGGCGAGGCGACCATTGGCAGTGGCCTTCAGGAAGTTGTCGACCGTCTCCGGGTCGAACTGCTTGCCGGAATTAGTGGCGATTTCTTCCCGGGCGACGGAGAGCGGCAGCGCCTCACGGTAGGGACGATCGTTGGTCATCGCGTCCACGGTGTCGGCGATGGAGAATATCCGTGCGCCCAACGGAATGCCGCGGCCTTTGAGTCCATGCAAGTAACCGCCTCCATCGAACCGCTCATGGTGATAGCGGATGACCGGCAGCGCGCCTTGCAGGAACGTGATGGACTTCAGCATCTTGAAGCCGAGGTCGACATGTTTCTTGACCTCTTCCATTTCCTGTTGGGTGAGCTTGGCGGGCTTGAACAGGATGGTGTCGCTGACTCCGATTTTACCGACATCGTGCAGCGTCGCGCCGAGTCGCAAGTTGCGGAGGTCATCGCCCTCCATGCCCATCTGCTCGGCGATGAGGTGCGACCACTGCGTGACGCGCACGCAGTGCTCCTGCGTTTCTGGATCGCGGGTATCGAGCGCCGAGGCCAGCGCTTCGATGGCTTGCTGGTAGGCCGCCGCGAGTTCCTCGGCCAGCTCATGAACTTTGGCCTCCAGCGTCCGCTGGTAGCGCTCGTTCTCGCGCAGAAGGCGCTGATGCTCCAGCGCGCGCTCGATACTGGCGGTAAGCTCGTCGAACTCGAAGGGTTTCTTCAGAAGGTCGTAGGCGCCCTGCCGCAAAGTCTCCACCGCGCGGCGCACGTCGTCCAGTGCGGTGATGACGACGACCTCCATATCGGGATGAATCTGCGAGGCGCGCTGGATCAGCTCGGTGCCGTCCATTCCGGGCATGAGCAGATCGGTCACCATCACGGCGTACTCGTTGTGCTCGAGTTTGGCGACCGCCTCAGCGCCGCTGCTGGCGCCTTCGGTGGGAAAGCCGGAACGCGTGAGAAAGTTGGTCAGACTCCGGGTGACCTGAGGTTCGTCATCTACGACGAGAATGCGGCGCTCCATGATTGCGACTCCTGCTGCGATGGGATGCGACGATTGTCAGGAACTGTTATAACGACACGCTTGAGATTTGTCAAGCTGTTGCACAAATCGAAAAGGGATGGGCAGGTAGATGGTTACCTCCTTTGGATAGGGGAGTTTAGCATGGAGGAAAGAACGGAGGAGGTCTTCGATGAAAGCTGGTTGCCAGAGGGCGATTTGAGGAGCGTAGGAGTGGGGAAGCGACGGATTCTCCTCTTGCGGATTGAACCTCGGGTGGACGCAGAGCGTCTACGCTCGCGATTCGTTCGGGTTTCGACGAGGGTAAGCGATGCAGGTATCGGTGATGCGCCTGGACAGCCTGGTGGATGCGCAAGCCAACGCGCTACGAGTGGAGAGCGTCGAGGTCGTGTTGGTCGAACGCGCCGCTCGGGGCGACCGCGCGGCGTTTGAGGCGTTGGTGCGGCGGTATCAGCACAAGGTGCATGGCTACGTCGTGCGGATGACCAATGACGCGCAGGATGCCGAGGACCTCACTCAGGAGGTTTTCATCAAGGCGTATGTGTCGCTGGGGAATTTCCGCGGCGAGGCCAGCGTGCAGACGTGGCTCTATCGCATCGCCACCAACCTGTGCATCGATCGCTCGCGGCGAAAGAAGCGCCAGGTGCCGACGGCTTTTTCACTGGACGAACCAGTGGAGGAGGAGCACGAGCAGACCGGACGTGAATTGCCAGACCACGAGGCTGATCCGTACCGACTGCTGGCGCGCAAGGAGTTGCGTCAGCGGGTGCGGGAGGCGCTGGCGGCGATGAGCGAGAAGCTCCGCGCCGTTATTGTCATGTACGACTTGCAGAGCATGAGCTACGAAGAGATCGCCCAGGTACTCGACTGCCCGCTGGGCACGGTCAAATCGCGGCTGTTCAATGGACGGACCGAACTCGCCCGCAAGTTGAAATCATACGTCCAATCATAATCTGGAGGACTTTCATCATGGACTGTCGTTGGGTGCAAGGAAAACTGTCGAATCGCCTGAGCCAGTGGCTGACGGCGAAGGAACGCGCGCGCGCCGAGGCGCATCTGGCCGACTGCGCGACGTGCCGTCGCGTGGACGAGGAGTTGCGATTGGCCGTTGCGAGTCTGCGCGAATTTCCGATGCCGCAGACCTCCGACCGGTTTTTGGCGAACCTGCGTGCCGCATTGCCGTCCCAGCGGTTGCCGTGGTGGCGGGTGGCGTGGCGAGGCGGCTTCGGCTTTCGCCCGACCTTCGCGGCGCGCCGGCTGGCCTTCGTGAGTGCGATGACCTGTGTTCTCTTGATCACCGGCACGACTGGCGTAATCCAGCAGCATGCGGCCGTCCGTCGGGGCGATGCCTACCTGGCGCTGTGCGCCGAGCGTCACGAGTTGATCGCCGTGCACGTGGATTCCGACGCCGGCCTGCTCGAGGGCGAGCACGAAGGGTAGGCCATGAGGGTGCGATCGGTTTGCGCGTTCGGTGGGCTGTTGGGGTTGGTTTGGCTGCAGCGGCACGCGTGCGCGGGCGTGGAGACGCCGGACCCGTTCGAACTCATGAAGCGGGTCGGGGTCGCAATGCGCCATCTGCGGTTCGAGGGCGAGCACCTTGTCCAGCTGAACAATGAAAGAGGTGTCACCACGCAGCGCGATCGCGTATTTCAAGACGCCGACCGCCTCCGCATCGAGCCGGTCAAGCCGGGGACCCACGATAAGCGGCCGATTATTATTGTCAACCATGGCGTGCGTCAGGTCTACCATCCGCAGCAGAAAATGGTATTCAGGTACCTGCTCAAGGCGGGGCAGCGACCGATCGGCCCTTTCGTTCCGCTCGGCGAAGGAGGGGGGCTGCGTCCGCAAATCGTGGCCGAGGAAGAGGTGGCCCAGCGCCCGACCTGGTTGGTGGAAATGCGGCGTCGTGACCAACAACTCGTCGCCCGACTCTGGATCGACAAGGAAAAGTTGATGCCGTTGAAGCGCGAGCACTTCGGGCGGGACGGCCTACTCGCCAATACCCGCAGCTTTGTGAGCATTAACTTCCAACCCTCGTTTGGTGAAGATAAGTTCGAACTCCCCAATGTGCCGGAATTGCAGGTTCGCACCGTGGCACTCCATAGCCAGTCGCTGGACGCGTTGCGGCGGGAAGTGGCGCCGCACAATTTCAAACTGGTGGGAACCGAAGGACTGGAGCGCCTGGGGTTCAAGTTCGATGGTGGCGACGTGACGAAGGACCCCTCAAATCGGCAACTGGAGGAGGTCTGGCTTCGATTCTCCAAACCCAAAGGACGCCTGTCGATTTTTCAACGCCGTGAGAGTGGCATGTCCGTGCCGGACCGCGCGTTGAACCGCCCGGGTCAATTCATGGTGCGCCGTAACGGCTGGCTGGTCACGCTGGTTGGCAACTTCAAGCCGCCCGAATTGCGGCTATTCGCCGAAGCCCTCGAAGGTCCCGAGCACGCGGAAAAATAGCGCGGTTTGACAATCTACACTCATCTGCCATAATCAAAGCACGTTCGGGACGAGTGAGCTTCCAAGCAGACGTTCCCGACACCGGCCAAACCCTGGGGTGAGTTGAATGGCGAAAAAGATTCTGGCAGTTGACGACGAAAAGCACATTGTCCGACTCGTGCAGGTTAACCTTGAGCGGGCCGGCTATCAGGTCGCCACCGCGTACGATGGCGTGGAAGCGCTGAAAAAAGTGCAGGAATATCAGCCGGACCTGATCGTGCTGGACGTCATGATGCCGCAAATGGACGGCTTCGAGGTGTTGAAGCACCTGAAGGCCAATCCGGAGACTCGCGATATTCCGGTCGTGATGCTCACCGCCAAAGCGCAGGACGCCGATGTGTTTCGGGGCTGGCAGTCCGGCGTGGACTGCTACTTGACCAAACCGTTCAATCCGCTCGAACTGCTGAGTTTCGTCAAGCGGATTTTCACCAGTCTGGACGAGATGGACGATGGCGGCGGCGGCGGCGCTTACGATCTCACCCCACGTTAGCGGGCTGGCATGGCCGATTCCCGTCCCGAACCCGCCGATGTTCTCCTCTACACCAGTATCGGCTTGGGCTTCGCCGCGGCGGCGCTCATGGCGGCTTTC
>Ga0247727_10008124_pt1 | contig 19625 bp, 16 predicted proteins | sample WisWelCaveWW1625_FD_202498 | JGI IMG/M metagenome (GOLD analysis project Ga0247727, IMG submission 202498) | Biofilm microbial communities from Wishing Well Cave, Virginia, United States - WW16-25 | ecosystem: Environmental > Aquatic > Deep subsurface > Groundwater > Cave microbial mat | place... | reverse complement strand
GAACCGAAACCAGAAACCAACGTCAGAAAATCAACAACGAAAGGCAAGACCATGACCGACAAAACACAAAAACACGTTCCGCAACCCCCAACAGGGTTCCGAAAAGCAGTTAGCGGAGGTTCCCATATGCGGCCTCTGCGAGTTCCAACGCATCTGCCTGGGCTGCCGGGCGCGGGCGTTCTATGAGACTCATGGCAATTACATGGCGGAAGAACCGTACTGCAGCTACGAGCCGGTTCGCCGCCGGCGCGAGGTCTGTCCAGTATGATCAACATCACCAAGCTCTACTGCGGCGCCGCACAACCGGCCGATCATCTGCGCTACGGCCGCGGCCACGGCGCGCCGAAATCGGCAAGTGAGCGCAAGCCGATCGTCGTCTGGAACGTCACCCGCACCTGCAACCTGCGCTGCGTGCATTGTTACTCGGACAGTTACGCGCAGAAGTATCCGGGCGAGTTGACGACCGCGCAGGCCAAAGGGGTGATCGACGATCTCGTGGCGTTCACCGTGCCGGCCTTGTTGTTCTCGGATGGCGAACCGCTCGCGCGACCGGACCTGAAAGAGTTGATGCGGTACGCCACGGGGAGCGGCCTGCGGGTCACGCTCTCGACCAACGGCACCCTCATTGACCGCGACACCGCCGCGGAACTCAAGGACATCGGCCTCACCTACGTCGGCATCTCGCTGGACGGGATCGGCGAGACCAACGACTTGTTCCGTGGCCGGCAAGGCGCCTTCGCCGCCGCCGTGGCCGGCCTGCGCCACTGCCTCGCCGTTGGGCAAAAGGTGGGGCTGCGCCTCACGCTGACCCGGCGCAACTGCATGGACCTGCACGAGATTTTCGATTTCATCCGGGACGAGGGCATCCCGCGCGCCTGCTTCTATCACCTCGTCTATTCCGGCCGCGGCAATACCGCGGACGAGTTGACCCACGCCGAAGTGCGCCAGGCGATGGACATCATCCTGTCGCGCACGCAGGGCTTCCACGACCGCAACGACACGCGGGAGATTCTGACCGTCGATAACCACGTGGACAACGCCTACGTGTACCTCAAGCTGCGCGACCGCGATCCCGCGCGCGCCGCAGAAGTTTATCAGTTGATGAAATGGAACGGCGGCGGCGCGAACTCCTCCGGCATCGGCATCGCCAACATCGACACGCAGGGCCACGTTCATCCCGACCAGTTCTGGCAATCGGCCACGCTCGGCAACGTCAAGGAGCGACCATTCAGCGCGATCTGGTCGGACAATTCGAATCCCCTGCTGGCCGGGTTGCGCCACCGGCTGCCGTTGCTGAAGGGCCGGTGCGCCACCTGCCGGTTCAAGGAGATTTGCGGCGGGAGCTTTCGGGTCCGCGCCGCGCAGGTGTACGGCGATCCGTGGGCGACGGACCCGGCCTGCTACCTCACGGATGACGAAATCGCGGAGGCGGGATGATGGAGGCACCGACAATGCCCCCGGAGATTCTACGGTATCAGCGCGACCGCCCGCTGGACGCTGTGCCGGCATACACGGTCGGGCTGCAATTGAAATTGTCCACGGGCGAGCCGGTTTACCTCGCGTTGTCCGCCACCGAACTCGCGCTCTACTTCTCCGAACCGCTGGCCCTGCACTTCGACCTCGAAGCGCGCCTCGTCAAACTCGCCACGCCCGATCACTACTGGCGGCGCAGCCTGTCGCATCGCGTGGTCTTCACCCGCAAGCGCGCCGCCGAGGAAGGTGGCGGACTGGAACGCCTGCTGTTGAGCGAAGAGGAGGCGGACACGCTCGTCAAGGACGCCAACGCGCCCGTGCGCCGCGTGCACGATGAACTGCAAGCGCACACGGCCCAACTCGAATCCGGCAAGCCCGACTTCGAAACCGCGCTCGCCCGGCTCCAGCCCTTGCTGGCGCGCGCGGCGGCGTTCGACGTGCCGGCCGCGCGGCGCGCGGCGGCGCAATATGTGAGCATTTACCGGGGTGTCGCGGTGCTGCCGCCGAACGAGTACAACGCCCTCGTGCTGCAAGCCACCGAAGGCTGCGCGTACAACCAATGCGCCTTCTGCCAACTTTACAAAGGCGTCCCCTACCGCGCCAAGTCCGCCAGCGAGTTCGAGGAGCACATCGACCGGGTCGTCGCGTTCCATGGTGAATCGCTGCGCGCGCGCCGGTCACTGTTTCTCGGTGAAGCCAACGCGCTGACGCTGCCGCAGGAGGCGCTGGTGGCCGATCTGAAATTGATCGGCAAGGTTTTTGAGCTTCCCGCGGCCGAGGAACGCGAGGTATCGGCCAGTTGGTGGCTGGGCCATCCCCGGCGGTTCGATGGGATCGGCTCGTTTCTCGACGTGTTCACCGGTCCGCGGCGGACCGGTCAAGAATGGTCCGAATTGCGCCACTTCGGCCTGCGCCGGGTCTACATCGGTTTGGAAACCGGCGATGATGAACTTCTGAAATGGCTGCGCAAGCCGGCCACCGTCGAGGCCGTGCGGCGGTGCGTCTCGGCCCTGAAAGGGGCGCAGCTCGCCGTCGCCGTGATCGTCCTGCTGGGCGCGGGCGGACAGCAGCGCCATGAATCCCACGTTCGCGAGACGGCGCGCCTGCTCAACACGCTGCCACTCGGTCGCGGCGATTACGTGTATCTCTCGCCGCTGATCATCTATTCCGGTGGACAGTACGACAGCCTCGCTCTGCTGGACAACATCACGCCGCTCACGCCCGCGCAGATTGACGCGCAGGAGCAGGCCGTGCGCGCGGCACTGCGAGTCGGAGCGCACTATGTCAGTCCCTCCGTTGCCCGCTACGATCTGGAGGCGTTCACCTACTGATGGATCGGCCACGCCAAGACTGGCTGCTGGAACTCAGCGCCGCGCAACACCGGGGCCGGCTGTAAAACCTGCGCGACGCGGAAATTGCTGTGAAATCCTGCCTGCGCCAGCACACGATCAAGGATTATCTGGCCGGTCAGGTCGCCTACAACCTGGGCGAGTATCCCCGGCGGGTCGCGCTGGCGCCGACCGAGTATGACCGGCAGCTCTTGACGGAGTTGGCCGACCACGGCGTCTCCCTGATCGGTTTTCACGAGGAATGGAACGATCCCTTGCGGGTGTTTGGGGCGGACAAGTTCAGCTCGCCGGATCCGAACGGGTTACGTGCGTTCGTTGACTTCGTGCATTCGCTGGGCATGAAGCTCACGCTCTACACGTCAACGGGTTGGTTCGATGTGCGCGACCCGGATTTCCGGCCCGAGTGGACAAGCTGCGATTTCATGTTGCACGATTTGTTTTACAAACTGGCGCTGTGCTCGCCGGCCAGTCCGGAGTGGCGCGCCTATTTGCTGCCGCGCTTGACGCGGATCCTCGACGAGTACGGCGTGGATGGGTTGTTCAACGATGCCGGGTATGAGCCGCTCTGGCAGCATGCCTTCATGGCGACGCGGGAGCTTGCCTCGATCGAGCCGTACGTGCCGTTGCCGTTTCGCCCCAACGCCGTGCGTCGGCATGTCTCGCCCGCCGCGGAGACGCCAAGTCGCGAGGCGGCGTTCGAGGACTTGCTCGGCATCGTGTACGAGATGATCCACCGCCGCGGAGGCGTGTACCGGCTCCACGCGGGCGGAATGCGTCGGCCTCCGTTTCAGAGCAAGGTGTACGACTATTTGTGGGTTGGGGAAGGCTCGGCGGATTTCGACCAGCTTCACGACGCGACGATGAACCATGAGCCGTATGTCGTCCCCTGTGCGGACTTGTCGTTCCTGCGCTGGGAGAACGAGGATGATTTCTACCTATACAGCGTCCCCGTCATGCAATTCCCGTTGCGTGTGGATGGCCGGCCGTGCACGGGCGAACGCGCCTTCGTGGCCGGCGTCGAATACGCGCCGTGCACGCCGGGCCGGCCTGATGCCCAACATCATTTTGCGGAAATCAGGGACCATTACCGGCAACACCCGGAGGCCGATCCCTGTTTCGGCCAGTGGGATTCCTGTCCCGGCCGGCCCCAAGGCCGGTCGCGATGGTTGGATCATCTCGCGTTGTACCTGCCAATGGTCAAGGAGGGCACGCGCGTGTGGATTCACGTCGGGGAGAGCGCATTGTTTCGACGCCCGCTGGCGGCCGGGGTGTGCGCGTCGCTCTTCGTGAATGACGAGACGTACCTGGTGCTGGCGAACTACGCTCGCGTCCCGGTTGAGATCGCCACGGTCTGGCGCTGGCGCGACCGCGAGCAGAGCCACACCGGCTCGGTGTGGACGATTCCGCCGCGCGACCTGTTGTTCCTGCAGCGGGAGTGTGGGGACGCTTGACGATGCTGGTCTATCCCAAACAACAATTGGGCCGGTTCGAACTCGGGCTGGGGTTTGCCGCCAGAACGTTGCACGAAACCTTCGGCGTGGACCTCGGCGAGCGGTATCACAAGGACCCCGCGTACCGCCTGCGGACCGTGATGGAGATCGACCGGGCCGTGCACAAGGTCTATGGGAAGATCGGCTGGGATTCGCCGAGCCGTTTCCCCGGATCACGATCGAGCCGTTCGGACACCGTTTTGTACCGGCGATGTACGGTTGCGAGTGCGCCTTCGAAGCGGACAGTGAACCCTGGGGAAAACCCCGCCGGTTCAGTCCGGAGGAAATCGACGCCTTGCCGGCCTGGACGCCGGAACGGTTCGAACAGTCCGAGCCGGTCCGCGAAGTCGTGGCGCAGTTTCAGTATTTGCGGAAGCATTACGACATCCGCCCGCCCGCCGACCCGGCCGCGTTCTGCCCGCACTTCCGCCTGCTCAACAGTCTCCAGAACCTCGGGTCGGTGATCAACACCGCGACCACCGTTCAGGGTGAAGATCTGCTGGAGGAGTACGTTCTGAACCCGGAACGGGTGCGACGCTGTTTTGCGAACATCACCGAGTTGATGTTGTTGTGCCTGCGCTTTTTTCCCGAGTTGGACGGTTGCCCGCTGCGGGATGTGTTCATCGGAAACTGCTCCGTCGCGATGATCTCGCCGCAACACTACCGGGAGTTGAACCAGCCGTTTGATCGCGTGATTGCCGATTACGCCCGGCAGATCGGCGCCCGCTTCACGATGCATCAGGACTCGGGCGTGACTCCGCACCTGGAAAACTATGCCACTCTCGGGGAGATCCATGGGTTCGATTTTGGCCAGGACACCAACCTTGAAAAGGCGGCGCAGGTTTTGCCGCGAGCGGACGGCTCATGCATTCTGTTCCCGAGTTGGGTCAAAGAGCAATCCGCCGATACCTTGCGGGAAGAACTCTTGCGGCTCATGCGGCTCGGCAAGCGCTTTCCGGCGTTCCAGTTCACGCTCTATGAAATTGATCCCTTCCTGGCCGGGGACAAGATTGTCGAGTTCTACGAAGTCTTCCGGCAGTGTGCCGAACAAGTGAGCGGTGAGAGGCCATGAAATGATTGCCGAAGCTCCCATCCTGACGGCCTCACACCCGGTGATCCTCGTGGGCAATCCCAACGTCGGCAAGAGCGTGCTGTTCAGCAAGCTGACCGGCAAGTTCGTCATCATCTCCAACTACCCCGGCACCACTGTCGAAATCGCCCGCGGAAATGCGGCGGTCGGTGACGACACCGTCGAGGTGCTGGACACACCCGGCATCAATGAGCTGGCGGCGCACACCGATGATGCGCGGGTGACGTGCGACGTGCTGCGCGATCATCCCGACGCGACCATCGTACAGGTGGCCGATGCCAAGAACCTGCGGCGGGCGCTGTTGCTGACCCAGCAGTTGGCCGAGCGGCAGCAGCCAATGGTTCTCGTCCTGAACATGATGGACGAACTCGACAGGTGCGGCGCGCACATCGACGCGCGCAAGCTCGGCGAACTGCTCGGCATCCCGGTCGTGCCGACGATTGCAACAGAGGAAATCGGGATCGAGTTGCTGAAGAAGGCCGCGGCGGAGGTGGGAGCGGCGTCCCCGCCGCGATTCGTTGGGTTTCCGCCCGGTCGCGGCGGGGACGCCGCACCCACCACCCGCTTGGAAGAACTGCTCACCCGCGCCAACAAAATTCTCGCCCAGGTGCACACGCACATCCGGCCCCGCCGCCCGTCGTTCGGCCAGAAGCTCGGTTGGTGGGCGACGCATCCCGTCAAGGGACTGGCGCTCCTGGCGCTGGTGCTCTACTTCACGTTTTGGTTCGTGGGCCTGCTCGGCGCGGGCACCGCGGTGGACTTTTGCGAGAACGTCGTGTTTGGCCGGCAGGTCAGCCCGTGGGCCATTCGGCTGGTGGACGCGGGGTTGCTGTTCCCGCACCAACACGACACGCAGGAGTCCAGATTCCGGCTGGAGATTCCGCTGACTCCGGCGCACGGCATTGCGTTGCACGAGAGCACCGCAGCGGTCCTCGCGCCAACCTACTCGTACGATCCGGGCGCAATACCCGGGTGGTGGACCCAGGCGAAGAGGCTGGCGCACGATTTCCTCGTCGGCGAATACGGTGTGATCACGATGGCGCTCAGTTACGCGCTGGCCATCGTGCTGCCGATCGTGACGACGTTCTTCCTGGTGTTCAGCATCCTCGAAGACTCCGGGTATCTGCCGCGGCTGGCGATCATGGTCAACCGCGTGTTTCGCACGATGGGCCTGAATGGCAAAGCGGTGTTGCCCATGATTCTGGGCCTCGGTTGCGACACGATGGCGACGATGACGACCCGCATCCTGGAGTCGCGTAAGGAGCGGGTCATCACCACGCTGCTGCTGGCACTGGCCGTGCCGTGCTCGGCGCAACTCGGGGTGTTGCTGGCGATGATGGCGAGCGTGTCGTTTGCCGCGGCGCTGTCTTGGCTCGCGCTGATGATCGTGATCATGATCGTCATCGGGTGGTTGACGGCCCGGCTACTCGGCGGACCGACGAGCGATTTCATCCTGGAGATTCCGCCGATGCGCCAACCGCAATTGGCCAACGTGCTCATCAAGACGATGGCCCGGCTGGAGTGGTATTTGAAGGAGGTCGTGCCACTGTTCGTCCTAGGCACCGGCATCCTGTTCGTGCTCGACAAGCTGCGCGTGCTCGGCCAGATCGCCCGGCTCGGCGAGCCGCTCGTGACCGGCTGGCTTGGCTTGCCGGCGGAAACGTCCAATGCCTTCCTCATCGGCTTCCTGCGGCGCGATTTCGGCGCCGTGTGCCTGCTCGAGGCGGCGACCGGACCGCAGCCGCTGCTGACGCCGCACCAGGTGCTGGTGGCGATGATCACGATCACGCTGTTCATGCCGTGCATTGCGACGCTGTTCATGATTTCGCGCGAACTGGGGCGAAGAACCGCCACTGTCATCACGCTGTTTATCTTTCCGTTCGCGTTCCTGGTCGGCGGTCTGGTGAACCACCTGGGTAACTGGCTGGGATTTTGAGATGAGCGCGTATCTCCACTGCCCGCTGTGCGGATTTGAGTTTGAGAAACGCGACACGGCCTGCGTGCACGGCTGTCCGCTTGGCCGATTCTGCAAGCTGGTGCGGTGTCCGAATTGCCAGTACGAGTTTTCCGACCGGCCCGAGTCGATGGGGCTGTTGCAACGTCTATTCCACCGCCCGCGGCCCGCGGCGGTGCCGCGTGACGCGCTGCCGCTGCCGGAGCTGGGCGAAGGTGAGTCAAGTGAGCTGGTGTGTCTGGACTGCACTCACGCCTCGCGGCGGAACGCGCTGGCGGTATTTGGACTTGTGCCCGGTTGCCGCGTGGTGCTTCAGCAGAAGCGGCCGGCCGTGGTGGTGCGCGTGGGCGAGACGGAACTGGCGCTCGACCTTGACATCGCGCGCGAGATTCTCGTTCGCCGAGTCTGACCGATGGGGGCGCAATCCGCCCTCCCGCACGCGGTCTTGCAACGGGCGTTGGCTCTGGCGTAGGATGGCCGCATGAAGTCTTTCTTTCTCGTGTTGATGGTGCTGGTCGCCGGCTGTGCGGGGAGCCGGCAGGGGGCGGATGACTCCCCACCGGCCATGCGGGCGCTCGGCGAGGCGGTGACGACGACGGAGTCGCCTAGCGATGAATCGATCGGCGCAGAAATTCGGCGCCAGATGGAGGTCGCAGATGCCGCCGGCACGGCGAGCGTCGTCATCGAGGTCAGCGACGGTGTAGTCACTCTCAGCGGGACGGCCAACGGGTTGACGGGGGCGTGGCGGGCGGAAGCCGTGGCGCATTCCGTGCCGGGCGTGACGGAAGTTCGCAACGAGATTCTGATCAACCAAGCGGGCGGGATGTAGCCGCCGGCTACAGGCCGAATTGGGCGAGCTGGTCGCGCAGGGCGGGAAGGAGTTTCACGGCTTGTTGGGCGTAGGTCGCGGCGGCTTGATCCAGTCCGTACTGCTTGGCGAACACGGCCAGGTGCAGACACCGCCGGGATTGGGATTCGGGTTTCTCGCCGACCAGGTAGGCCGCGCCCATCTTGATCAATTCGGCGGGTGGAAAATCCTTCCAGTTGTAGATTCCCTCGCCGAATTGCGTCCCGAACACCAGTTCGGTTTCGTTGGCGCGGACGAGGTTGCCAACCGGGTGCGCGCCGCCGCGGGTGGTGAGTTGCTCGCCGGGGAAGGCCCGCCGGGCGAAATCGGCCATGAGCTGGGTTTTGAACTCTGCCAGCAGCCGGGCGGTGTCGATGCGTTTCTGGACGACTTGTTTGCCGCCGGCCGTTTGGAGCGTTTGCTGAAACACCTCGTACTTGAGAGCGGCGCCGCGGAAGTCGTACGCGTGCCAGTGGGGCGCGATGTCCGGCTCGATGGTCTGCAGGACTTTGGCTTCCTCGGCGGCGCGCTGTCGTTGACGTTCTTCCTCTTCGGCGCGGCGGCGTTCTTCTTCGGCGCGGGCTTGGTCGGCCTGCTCCTGTTGTTTCTTCAACCCGTCCTGCAACCGCGGCTCACGCTGCTCCAGCACCGGGCGCAGGAGGGCGGGCGGGTTTTTACTGCGCGCTTCCTGGAGGAGCTTGAGCGCGTCGCGGTACTGGGATTGGGCTTCCAGCCGGTCGATCTGGACGAGTTGGTCGCGGACCTGTTCGCATTGCCGGGCCAGTTTTTCGGTCAAGGGCTGGAGGTTGTACACCCAGCGCTGATCGTCGGTGGGCGGCATTTGCTGGTAGTGCCGGAACGCGCCGATCGCCGCGTCGAGTTCGCCGCTCTCCAGATGGCGGAACGCGAGACTGACGTAGCTGAGGGCTTTCGCCCAAGCCGGCATGCGGGGGATGGCGTCCTCCAACTTGGCGACCGGCATTTCGCCGGCCATGACGAACGCCAAGGGATCAATGAAGTTGTTGATGGTGACCGGTTCGACAACGACGCGGGGGACGACGGGGTTGACCGCTTTGACGAAGCTGCGTTGGGATTCGACGGGGCGGTCCGCCGCCAGCAGCGTCAAGCCTTCGAAGTACAGAATCCAGCGCCGCGGCTTCTGGCGCTGGGGGCCGAGCAGTTGCATCGCCTGCCGGTAGGAGAAAAACGCCTTCTCGTAGTTGCCCTGCGCCAGCTGGAGCATCGCGGTGTTCCAGGACTTCACCCATGCGGCGTCCTCGGCGAAATTGACCTCGTCGGTGCCGCCGTCCGGCTCCGGCGACTTCGTAATGAACGTGGTGGTGGTGCCGGATGGGGTGACGACACGATTGGTGACAATGACCACGGTGGGGGGGGCCGGCGGCAGGACTTCGGGCGGCGCGGTCTTGAACAGCTTCCACCAGACGACGATGACGGCGATGGCGGCAAAGCTGATCGCCACGATGGTGGCGATGACGGTGACCATGGGAATTTTCTCGCCCGTGCCGACGACGACGACTTTCTGCTGTTCCTCGGTGCGGAGAATTTCCTGGGCTTCGTGGATGTCGTGGAGCAGTTCGTCGTAGGTCGCGTAGCGTTCAGTCGGATTTTTTGAGAGCATCCGGCCGATGGTGCGGGCGGTGCGTTCGTGGACGCCCGGCGCGTAGGTTTTCAGGGAGTAAGCCGGCTGCGTGGCGTGTTTGGTGATGACCTCGCCCGCCGTGGCGGCGTCGAACGGCGGTCGGCCGGCCATCGCGTGGTAGAGGGTGGCGCCGAGTGAATAGATGTCGCTGCGCAGGTCCTCGGGTTGGCCGCGCAGTTTTTCGGGGGCGATGTAGTAGGGCGTGCCCCAGATGGGTTCGGTTTGGTTGGGGTTTTTCTCGACCTGGGACTGGGCGCGGGCGAGGCCGAAATCGACGATCTTGGGCGCGCCGTCGTCGTTGAAGAGGATGTTGCCGGGTTTGATGTCGCGGTGGAGCAGGTCGCGCTGCGCGGCGGCCCGCAGCCCGCTGGCGATCTGGTAGGCGATTTCGAGGATGTCTTTTTCCGGGAGTTTGCCGAGCGTGGTCATACGGTCGTCGAGACTGCCGCGTTCGAGCAGTTCCATGGCGAGGTAGTACTGGCCCTCGTGTTCGCCGAAGGAGTACACCTGCGCGATGTTGGGATGGTTGACCGCCGCGGCGGCGCGTGCTTCGCGGGCGAAATTCTCAATGAACTCGGATCGGGCGGCGAGTTTGGGCCGGAGGATTTTCAGGGCGAGGTTCCGGTTGAGAGAGAGGTCGATGGCTTTATAGACCGTGCCCATGCCGCCGATGCCGAGTGGGTTGAGGAGGAGGAAATTGCCAAACTGAATGGGCACGACGGAGATGGCGCCGCACTGCGGGCAGTCCACATGGGTGAACGCCGTCTGGCCGGCCAGGTCGATGACCGTGCGGCAGGCGTGGCAGTTGATCACTTCCGGCACTGTGCCCTTGACTTCCATGGCATCGGAACGTAGCAGCCGCCCCAACCGGCATCAACAGCAATCCCCGCCGTGGGACGGTTGTCACCACGCTGTGATTTGTTCAGGCTGCCCAAATATCACCAGCCGCCGCCGGCGCGCGGGTGCTGCGCCGGCGGCGCGCGGTTTATCCTAATGCGGTTGCCGGTCGTTTGTTACGCGGATGGCCGAGCGTGGCGCGCCGGCGCGTGGCATTTGCAGTGCTAAAGCGCGCGGTGGTCTTGACGATGGCTTCCCGCGCGGCGGCGCGGGGTAGGGCGCGGTCGCTTTTTGAGTTTACACTGGCCGCGCGCTTTTCTAGTATACGCCGCCGCACGAGGGAGGAGAAGCGATGAAGAAGATCGAGGCGATAATCAAACCATTCAAGCTCGAGGACGTCAAAGAGGCCCTGGCTGGCGTCGGGGTGGAAGGGATGACGGTCAGCGAGGTCAAAGGTTTCGGCCGGCAGAAGGGGCACACGGAAATTTACCGGGGTAGCGAGTACACGGTGGATTTTCTGCCCAAGCTGAAGCTGGAGATCGTGGTGAGCGACAAGTTGGTGGAGCCTGCCCTGGAAGCGATCCTCAAGACCGCCAAGACCGGCAAGATCGGCGACGGCAAGGTGTTTGTGCTGCCGATCGAGCAGGCCGTGCGCATCCGCACCGAGGAACGCGGCGAAAACGCCGTGTGAGGCCGGCCGCGCGAGAGAGAACCGTAAACCAAACAGGAGCGATGGCACCGCCATGCGCCTCCTGGCAGGAGACATCATGACACCCAAAGAAGTCTTAGCGTTCTGCAAGAGCAAGAACGTGCAGTTGATCGACATCAAGTTCTGTGATTTTCTCGGCACCTGGCAGCATTTCTGCATGCCGGTGGAAGAATTGGAGGAGGAAACCTTCGAGGCCGGCGTCGGGTTTGACGGCTCGTCGATCCGCGGCTGGAAATCCATCGAGGCCAGCGACATGCTTTTGATCCTCGATCCCAAGACGGCGATGATCGACCCGTTCCCGCAGGCCACCACCTTGAGCATCGTGGCCGACGCGGTGGACACGATCACCCACGAGCCGTATTCCCGCGACCCGCGCAACATCGCCCGCAAAGCCGAGGCCTACCTCCTGCAGACCGGCCTCGCCGACACGGCGTTTTTCGGACCAGAAGCGGAGTTTTTCATCTTCGACGACATCCGCTACGACCAGACCTCGCACAGCGGCTATTATTATATTGATAGCAACGAGGGCATCTGGAACTCGGGCCGCGAGGAGCTGCCCAACCTCGGCTACAAAATCCGCCACAAAGAGGGCTATTTCCCCGTCGCCCCGTCCGACACGCAGGTGGACATCCGCAACGAGATGATTCTGGTCATGAAACAGTGTGGCTTGCGCGTCGAGCGCGAGCATCACGAGGTCGCCACGGCCGGCCAGGCAGAGATCGACCTGCGGTTCAACTCGCTGGTGGCGATGGCCGACGGCATGTTGCTGTACAAGTACATCACCAAGAACGTCGCCAAACGCCACAACAAGACCGTCACCTTCATGCCCAAACCGCTGTTTGGCGATAACGGCTCGGGGATGCACACCCACCAGAGCCTGTGGAAGAAGGGCAAACCGCTCTTTGCCGGCAAGGAGTACGCCGGCCTCAGCCAGATGGCCCTGCACTACATCGGCGGCATCCTCAAACACGCCCGCGCCATGGCGGCGTTCACCAACCCGACCGTCAACAGCTACAAACGCCTGACGCCCGGGTTCGAAGCGCCGGTCAACCTCGCGTACTCCAGCCGGAACCGGTCGGCGGCGGTGCGCATCCCGACCTACTCACCCAGCCCGAAAGCGAAACGCATCGAGTACCGTCCGCCCGACCCGCTGGCCAATCCGTACGTCTCCTTCGCCGCGATGCTCATGGCCGGCCTCGATGGGATCCAGAACCGGATCGACCCCGGCGAGCCGCTCGACAAGAACATCTACGAATTGCCGCCCGAGGAGCTGAAGCGCGTCCCGTCCATGCCGGGTTCGCTGGCCGACGCGTGCGACGAGTTGGAGAACGACCACGAGTTTCTGCTCAAGGGCGATGTGTTCACGGAGGACGTGATCAGCCAGTGGGTGGAGATGAAGCGCAAAGAGCAGGATCAAATCCGGCTGCGCCCGCATCCGTACGAGTTCCACATGTATTACGACGCGTAACCCGCGCGCGGAAATCGGGAGCCGCCGGATTTTTTCCCGGCGGCTTCTTTTTTTCTTGCAGTGCTCCGGCGCGCCCGCTATGCTGCGCGTGCCAAGGGCGAAGGCGAGGCAAGGAGAGCGCTGTGAATAACTTGTTAGTAGGTTGGGCCGTCGGCGCGTTTGTCGGTTCGTTACGCGCGGCCCACTGGTTGTTGGATTTTTCATTGTTCTCACCGCTCATTCCCGCCTTGGCGCAGCGAGTCAGTTGGGTAGGCGATCGTCGGACGGCCTAGAAACCGTCTGGCTGTTGAGGTTTGCGGCGATTGCCAGCGTTGTGGTTTGGCTGCGGGTTGTTTCCGCGTTCTCAGGCCACTGACGCGCTGCCGGTCCGCATCGGCGGTGCCGGCTCTTGGTCACGATGACGTGCGGCTGGAGTGGCACCGCGTTTGTGTCAACTCCTTGTGAACAACTCTGGAACTGCGCCGGGAGGATGACAAGATGACCAAGAGTCACGAAACGCTGTGGAGCGAGGCCAGCAACGTGTTGCGGGGGATGCTCAATCCCGACCTGTTCAACCGCTGGTTTGCGCCCATTCGCGCCGTGGGGATCGTGGACGACGCCCTGCACCTGGGTGTGGCCAACGAGTTCTACCAGATCTGGTTGCAGGACAACTTCCTGTCCTTGATCCGTGAGTCGGTAAACCAGGTGTCCCGGCAACCGTTGCAGGTGAAACTGGTCGTCACCCACGACGCCAAACAGCCTGCTCACCCGCCGCTGCGGCCGCTGCCCAATAAACCTCAGTCTGGCCGGCCCGCGCTCGACCTCAAACTCAATCCCCGGTACACGTTTGACTCGTTCGTCATTGGCCCGAACAACAATCTGGCGCACGCCGCGGCGCTCGCGGTCGCGCAGTCGCCAGCCAAATCCTACAATCCGTTTTTCGTGTACGGCGGGGTCGGTCTCGGCAAGACCCATCTGATGCAGGCGATCGGTCATCACGTCGCCCACAGCCGCAAGCCGTTCCGCGTTTGCTACCTTTCCTGCGAGCAATTCACCAACGATTTCATCCAGGCCATCCAGAACAACTCAATGGCCAAGTTTCGCAAGAAATACCGGTTGACCGACGTGTTGCTGATCGACGACATCCAGTTCCTGGCCGGCAAGGAGCGCCTGCAGGAGGAATTCTTCCACACGTTCAACTCGCTGTTCGACGCCCACAAGCAGATCATGCTGTCCGCCGACCGTCCCGCCGCCGAGATCGCCAACCTCGAACAGCGGTTGGTCTCCCGCTTTGAATGGGGCATGGTCGCGGAACTCCAACCCCCGGCTCTGGAAACGCGCATCGCCATCCTCCGGAAGAAAGCCGCCGCCATGGAGGTGAAGATTCCCGACAAAGTCCTCGTGTTCCTGGCTGAGCGCATCCGCACCAACATCCGCCGGCTCGAAGGGGCGCTGATCCGGGTGGCGTCCTACTCCTCGCTCTCCGGCCAGGAGATTTCTCCCGATTCCCTCGAATCCCTCCTCCGCGACGCCTTGCACGAGGAAGCCAAACAGTCCATCTCCATCGACGCGATCCAAAAGAAGGTCGCCGCCCATTTCGATCTGCGGATTGCCGATATGACCAGTCGCCGCCGCCCTCAAAATGTCGCGTTCCCGCGCCAAGTCGCCATGTATCTGTGCCGCACGTTGACCGACCGGTCGCTCGCGGACATCGGTGAGTCCTTCGGTGGCCGCGACCATGGCACGGTGCTCCACGCCTGCCGGCTGATCGTGTGCCGGTCCAAGGAAGATCCTTCGCTGCGCCAGACCATTTCCTACCTCGACCAGGCGCTGCGTCGTTAATCGCGTGTGAATAACCCGTGAATCGTTCCGGATTTGCGGCTGTCTGCTGCGCCCTCGGGGTTGGCGGGTTTTGCGTCCGGCGGTTGCGGCGGGTTTCGCGTCGGCGTAAGTCCCTGCGGCAGCCTTGACAACAGCAACTCTTTCAGATATTCACACCCAAACGATGGCGGCGAAGTTTAAAGTAACTAAAGAGAAGATCTTGGATGGCCTGCAGCGTGTGCAGAACATTGTCAGCACGCGCACGACGTTGCCCATCCTCTCGAATGTTCTGGTAAAAGCCTCCAGCGAAGGCTTGAGCCTGACCACGACCGATCTCGATGTCGGGGTGCGCTGCACCGTCGAAGCCGAAGTGCAGAAACCCGGCGTCACGACGTTGCCGGCAAGAAAGCTATTTTCCATTCTCCGCGAAATTCCAGCGCCGGAAATCGAAGTCGAAGTGGACGACCGCAACGCCGCGTCCGTGCGCGGGGGCAGTTCCTATTTCAAAATCATGGGCCTGCCGGAAGAGGAATTTCCTCCCTTTCCAAAGGCGAGCGACGGGAATAAACTTAAAATTGGGCAAATGGCGATGCGCGACATGCTCAAGAAGACAGCCTATGCCGTGTCCGCCGACGAAACCCGATACGTCCTAAACGGGGTTTTTATGAGTTTCAAGGGGGACAAGCTGACACTGGTAGCGACAGATGGACGGCGGCTGGCGCTGGCCGAGCAGGAACTGGAGTTGGCGAAAGGCGGAGAGGTCGAACTGATCCTCCCCACGAAAGCCGTCAATGAGTTATTGCGTCAGTTAGCCGACAAAGGCGACTTGGAGATGAGCATCGGCGAAAACCAGATTCTTCTCGATTTCGACGGCACCACCTTGTTCTCGAAGCTCATCGAAGGGACCTATCCTAATTTCCGACAGGTGATCCCGACGGAAGCCAAGGAGCGGGTCGGTCTGGAGCGCGAACAATTGCTTTCCGCCCTGCACCGGGCGTCAATCTTGGCGAGCGAAAAGACACAGTCGGTAAAAATGCAGTTTGCCAAGAACACCCTCACAATCACCGCCACCACCCCGGAAGTCGGGGAGGCGACGGAGACGCTGGCGATCAAGTACAAGGGAAAAGACGTGACCATCGCCTTCAACCCGCTGTACCTGATGGACCCGTTGCGCAATCTCGACGCGGACGAAGTTTTTTTCGAGCTGACCGATGAACTCAGTCCCGGCGTCCTCAAGATCAACGGCCCCTTCCTCTACGTGCTCATGCCCATGCGGCTGAGTTGAGGGTTATTCGACCAAAGTAGGACAGGCGTCCCGCCTGGTGCGTCGGTTAGCCGCACATGTCCCGGTTCAGACTCTTGGAGGGCGCGCCAGACGATGCCTTGGGAGAAGGCCGGATCGCTGGGAAACGAGCCCTGTCGGGGGGGCTTGACGGCAACGGGCGGGCGTTTTAGGGTAGCGGCGGTTCGGGCGGGACTGCCTCGTGGTGTAATGGTAGCACAACTGACTCTGGATCAGTTTGTCTAGGTTCGAGTCCTAGCGAGGCAGCCAATTCTGGGTATGCGACAATCCGGGACAACCTGCGTCAGACAGCGTCAATCCCGCAGGGTAAAAAAACTCATCCGCGGCGATGGACATCGAATGGCCAAATGCAGACATGGCGGTCAAGGTAATGGGGCAGCTTGAACAAGCGTCTCTGCAGTGAGCCGCGGCGCGGTGAACGCACCCAAGGACACAGCGAGACGACGACAGAGACCCGCTCAAGTCACTCCCCCACGACACTGTTGCCTCTTTCAGCCGGCGAGGCGGTAGTAGAAGTTCAGCAGACCGCCCTACCGCTGGGCTTTCACGACCTCCCCTTCCTGCTCCGCGAGCCGGCGGTCGGGAACCGGAATCACATTCGCGAGGCCTTGATGATTGCGCTCGGCATGGTAATGCGCCACGTCGTGTTCTTACGCCGTTCGGGCGCTGGCCCCAGGCCGGTTCGCTGCAGGATGTGGCCTACCGTCTGATCGCACATGCAGTGTCCCAAATTCTGGACAGCACCGGAAATTCGGCCGTAGCCCCAGGCGGGATTTTCTTGGGCGGGCCGGACGACGAGTTCCTCCAGTTCTGCCTTGATCAGCGGGCGTCCGTGTCGCTTCCGAAACCGAGAACCATCGAACTTCTTTGACTATGCGGCAGGAGGACAAAGAGCCATTAAGCGCAACCTTTTCCGAATGTGCGCTCACCACCCCGCCGCGGCATCGCTCCAGAAGGCATCGTTCGGCGGCAGGAGGGTGATGAACTGCCGATTCACCCGCTCGGCATGTTGATCGATGAACAAACAGTTGAAGCCGACGAAGTGAAATCCGGCGCAATATTTCGGCCAGCTCGGCGCCCCGAAGCTGTATTCGAAATACGGATCCACATCCGCCGGGAGCGTGCCGCCGCGATCCACCAAGTAGGCATTCTGGACGGGGGACTTGTGACTGGAAAGACGCCGGGGCAGTTCGCCCCACCGCCATTCCCAGAAGCCCGATAAGGGCGGATTGTCCCACCACATGCTATAGCGCAGGTTGACGGCGTAGGTGCCGCCATTGATGGGATTGTAGAATCCTTCCCGTTGGTATGTCAGGCAAGCCAATTTGGAACCGTTGATGCCGTAGGGCACGATCAGATCCCACCACCCAACGCTGGTAGATCCGCCCGGCATCCTGTAGCCCGGCAGGTGGTCGCCGTAGTCGTTGGCGTACAAGATGAAAGTCGTGCCTGTCTGTTTCAAGTTGCTGAGACAGACCACCTGCTTCGCGCGTTCCCGCGCCTTCTTCAGCGCGGGCAACAACAACGACGCCAGCAGCATGATGATGGCGACGACCACCAACAGCTCGATCAGCGTGAATGCGATGTTGCCCGTAACCAAGCGCGAGCCTGGCCGACTTCCGAAGCGGTCAAGCCAACACCGGCCACCACGATGCCCGCGTGCTCGCCGAGTCGTTGCGCGGCAGCCATCTGTCGGGAGTCCGCCTCCCTTGGCAACGGTCTGAATCAGTACCTTGTGTCTCCGCGGTCCTTGGTGGGCCTCATGGCTTGGGCCAGACATCGTTCTCGCGAGCGGGTCTTGGTCGCCTCCGCGTCCGCCTTCGCGCTCACCACCCCAACACGGCTTCGCTCCAGAAGGCATCGTTCTGCGGAAGGAAGGTGATAAACTCCCGGTTGACCCACTGGACGTGCTGATCCATGAAGAGGCAATTAAACCCCACGTAATGAAACCCCGCGCAATATTTCAGGCTGCCCGGCAGCCCGAAGGTGAATTCGAAATACGCATCCACATCGTCGGGCGGGGTTCCGCCGCGATCCACCATGTAGGCGTTCTGCGACGGCGCGCGGTGAGCGGTGATGCGCCGCGGCCGGCCGTAAATCGGCCGCCACTCGAATATGCCCGAGCCGGGGTCCCAGTACTGCCCGTACTGGATGTTGATGGCGTACGTGCCGCCGCTGGCCTGGTTGAAGTAACCTTCGACCCGATAAGTCGCGCACGCCAGTTTGGTGGTATCGCCGGCATAGGGTCTGATAATCTGCCACCATCCCAAGTCATCATTTCCCAGGTTCGGCAGGCCGCCCGGATTCCGGTAGCCCGGCAGGTAATCATCGTTGTCCCCCGCATACACGACGAATGCAATGCCCAACTGTCGGAGGTTACTGACACAGGCCGCGCTCTTGCCCTTCTCCCGGGCGGACTTCAGCGCCGGGAGCAGCAGCGCCGCCAGCAGCACGATGATGGCGACGACCACCAAGAGCTCTATTAGAGTGAATGCGATGTTACCTTTGATAAACCCCAACCGCCCCGTGCAGGCGCAACCGTACGAAGGAACAGATGAAAACGATTGGCGTGGATTTGCACAAAGATTCAAAGGCGCCGGTGGCGCCGGACGAACAGGCCGGGGTGATCCGCCGTGATAGCCTGCCAACCAAGTGCCGGAACCAGACTCGCGAGTGGTTCGTTTGATGCGATCCTCACTGTCAGGTCGTTGTTGAGAGCGTCGGCATATAGCAATGGCTCTAGGAACTGGTAGCGCCATCGGCACAGCTTTCGGCCAGCGACACGTCTCGACAGGCAACTTCATGCGCTACATCCTTTCTTGCTGTTTAGGTCATCCATCAAAATACACATCCCTGCTAGCGGGGAGCTTGGTTCGCTCCCCACTCGCGCTGCCTTCCGTTAGGAACCGGACGCACCGGCTCCCATCGGCAAGCGACGGTAATCCCCTTGCCGCGCCTCAACGTCCGGCGGCACGCGCACGCGCCTTGCCACGCGCGTAGCCGAGCCGGACCACCACCAGCCCTGTGGCCATCAACAAGGAGATACCCGGTTCCGGTATTGCAAACCCCGTGGCTTCGTTGAAAGTCCAGCGGATGTAGTCATATTCAGCGCTGCCTGCCATCGGTCCGAAGTCGCCGAACTCAAGAAACGAGCCGCTCCCAGATCCCGTTTTGGTCAGGATTGGAATGTGGTTGAAGTTCGCATAGAGTTTGCCGACATTATTCTCCATCGTCAGGCGGAACACGTTCCAGTCGGTCCCGACCGCATACGACGCCGAGGAGTCGCCCCCGGAGGCTAACAAGACGGCGTTGGTGCTGATGCGCACGCCCATGGACACGGCCGCGTTGCGGAAATCAATGCCGACGGCCTCATTATTTGCGGGATCGGTACTGATAATCCGCGCGCGAAACTCAACCGTCCACTTGGCCTCCGCCGACGGCCAGTACGGATCGATGCCGCCGAGGTCGTTCATTCGATACCCAAATCCATTCTCGCCGCCGCCGCCCGTGGAGGATATGGGAACCTCCGATAACTGCTTTTCGGAACCCTGTTGGGGGTTGCGGAACGTTTTTTTGTGTTTTGTCGGTCATGGTCTTGCCTTTCGTTGTTGATTTTCTGACGTTGGTTTCTGGTTTCGGTTCGTT
>Ga0247727_10008123_pt1 | contig 19626 bp, 18 predicted proteins | sample WisWelCaveWW1625_FD_202498 | JGI IMG/M metagenome (GOLD analysis project Ga0247727, IMG submission 202498) | Biofilm microbial communities from Wishing Well Cave, Virginia, United States - WW16-25 | ecosystem: Environmental > Aquatic > Deep subsurface > Groundwater > Cave microbial mat | place... | reverse complement strand
TTGAGCGGGCGTCCGGAGATCTGGCTCGCCTTGCGAAGCCGTGCGAACGCTTCTTGCTCCGTGAGTCCTTCCCGCTGCATGAGAATCCCCTTCGCCCGCTCGATCGCCTTCCGCGCCGCGAGAGCCTCCGCGAGCGAATCGGCCTCCTCCCGGAGCGCGACGAGCTCGTCATGTCGGGCGCGGGCCGTCTCGATCGCCGGCAGGAGATCGGTCTCGCGGAACGGCTTGACGAGATAGCCGAAAACGCCGGCTTCAACCGCGCGGGAGACTAGCTCTCGCTCGCCGTAAGCCGTCACCATCACGATCGGGATCGGCCGCTCGTCGAGGATCCGGCGGGCGGCCTCGATCCCGTCGAGCCGCGGCATCTTGACGTCGAGGAGCGCGACGTCAGGCTCTGTCTCGCGCGCGAGGCGAACGGCCTCCTCGCCGTCGCGCGCCTCCGCGCAGACCTCGAACCCCGCGCCCTCGAGCAGCCCCCGTAAGTCGAGGCGGATGATCGTCTCGTCCTCCGCGACGAGGACGCGCGTGCTCATGCGTCCATCCAGAGAACGCGGTACTCCATTCCGGGCTTGTGCCGGTTGGGGCGCACACTGCGGCCCGTGACCTCGAAGCCCCAGGACGCAAGCAGATCCTCGGTCGTGCTCTCGCTCTCGTGCTCGTTGAAGACGCCGACGAGCAGACGATCGCAATACGCGAGCAGCCGCTCGACGAGCTCGCGCTGGGCATGCCTCGGGACGTACTCGAGTCCGGTGCGAACGAAGGCGAACCGCTGCGGGGGCGCCCACGTCAGCGCGTTGCCGATGAAGATCCGGTCCGCCCATTCGGGGAGCCGCACACGGGCGAGCTCCGCCAGCTCCGGTGCGATATCGAGGCCGTACGGCTCGACGGCAAAGCGCGTCCAGCGGGGGAGGCATTCCAGCAGGTAGCCGTTCGCGCAGCCGACGTCGAGGAACGTCCCGTCCCGGTCGATTCCGTCGGCGACGTGGCTCCGGGACCACTCCCAATCCTCGACCGTCCCGCTCTTGCCCGACTGCCCCCAGGGGGTCTCAGCAGCGAGGTAGGCCGGGACGACAAGGGCCTGCCCCGCCCTATGCCAGCCCTCCTCGTCGATCTCGCGAGCGTCGAGCCGGGCGTCGATCTCCGCGAGCTCACGCCAAGCGTTGTCTTTGAGCGAGGCATACGGGTCGGTCATGCCGGGAAGGCCACCTCGGCCCGGAGGCCGCCTTTGTCGCGAAAGCGAATGGTCCCGCGCAACTCGTCGCGGACGAGGGCGCGCACGATCGAGAGGCCCGTGCCCGAGCCGTCGCCCTGGATCCCTGCGCCGTCGTCCGCGATCGTCAACACGACCTCGCCGTCTCGCTGAGCGAGCGCGATGGAGACATGAGCACCTCCGTGCTCGAGCGCGTTCTGGAAGAGCTCGGTAAAGACGAGCGCGAGCGCCGTCGCCTGCTGTCCTGCGAGCGAGACGGAAACGAGATCGGCGGTCACCTCCTTCTCTGCAACGAGGCCCTGGACGAGCGTCGCTCGCAGCCGGTCGACGAGCTCGCCGAGGTCGACGTCGTCCTCCCGGTGCTCCGTGAGCACCTCGTGGACGGCCGCTATGGCCAGGATGCGGTTCACGGAGTCCTGTAGCGCCTTGCGCGGATCGACGTTCTCGGCCCGCGCCTGCACGCGCAGGAGCGAGGCGACGGCTTGGAGGTTGTTCTTGACCCGGTGGTGGATCTCCTGGGCGAGGACGCCGCGCATGACCGCGCGCCCGTGCTCGAGCGCGACCGCGGCGTGGTGGGCGATCGCTTCGAGCAGCGCCTCGTCGTCGTCGGAGAACGGCGTGTCGCGGTCGCACACAAGCTCGCCGATCTGCCGCCGCTTCCAGCGGAGCGGCATGCGGACGGCGTACGCGCCGGCCCGACCTTCCGGCCAGGCGATCTTCCCGTCCTCGAGGACGAGCGCGGCCCCGGTCGCGTGCAGCGACTCCATGGTCGTCTTCACGATCGCCTCGAGCGACTCCTCGAGGTAGAGCGACTCCGAGACCGCCTCGGAGATCTTTGCGAGCGCCTCGAGCTCCACGACCCGTCGCTGCGCTCCCGCGTAGAGCTTCGCGTGCTCGATCGTCTGCGCGACCTGGGACGCGATCGCCACGAGGAGCTCGATCTCCGCGTCCGTGAAGGCGCGCGGCTGACGCGTGCGCACGTTAAGCGCGCCCTCGAGCTTCTCCCGCGCGAGAATCGGGACGGCCAGGATCGACTCGTACTCGTCCTCGGGCAGGTTCGCAAACAGCTTGAAGCGCGGGTCGAGGTGCGCCTGCGCGGGGATCATGACCGGAGCCCGCTCGGCTGCAGCCACGCCGGTGATCCCCTCGCCCGGCCGCATCCGGGGCGTCCTCGTCATCTCCTCGACGCGGCTCCCGTGCGTGGCTCGGAGCACGAGCTCGTCCGCACGCTCGTCGTAGAGGTAGACGAAGCAGGCGTCGGTGGCCAGGGCGTCCGCGACCTTGCTCGCCACGAGCTCGAGCACCTCCTGAAGGTCGAGGGACGAGTTGACCGCCGCGATCGTCTCGGTCAGGAGCCGCAGGTGCCGGGCAGTGGTCTCCATGTCCGGCATTGTCGCCGGTCGGCCACATGACAAGGCGCTGCGGGACTCGTACGATCGCGTGGTGAGCTTCGACGACTGGATCCTGGCGCTCCACGTCCTCAGCGCCTTCGCTCTCGTAGGGGCCATCGTGCTGTTCTGGCTCCTGATCGTCGCGGTGCGCAGAGCGGACCTGCCCGAAGCCACGATCCGGATGGAGCCGATCGCGCGACTCGGAAACGTAGCCGTGGGCATCGGCTCGATTGGCACGCTCGTTTTCGGAATCTGGCTTGCGATCTCGTTCGACGCGTACCAGGTGTGGGACGGGTGGATCATCGGGGCGATCATCCTTTGGGCCATCTCGATCGAGACTGGCCGCCGGGCGGGCGTCGAGTACACGAACGCGATGAGGAAGGCGGAGGAGCTCCAGGCCGCCGGGCAAACGGGTCCGAGCGCGGAGCTCGGCACGATGAACCGGACGTCGAATGGGCTCTTGCTACACGGCGTCTCTTCAGCCCTCGTCCTTCTGATCCTCATCGACATGATCTGGAAACCGGGAGCATGAGCGCCCTCGCTGCGATCCGCCCCGACAGCTGGAACTTCCCGCTCTTCCTGCATGTGCTCGGCGCGATGATCCTCGTCGGCGGAACTCTCACCGCAGCGTCGACGCTCGCGTTGGCCCGCGGCGACAAGGGCCTGCTCCGGCTCGGCTACTGGTCTCTCCTCGCCGTCGGCCTCCCCGGCTGGGTCCTGATGTACGTCGGGGCAGAGTGGATCTACTCGAAGGAAGGGCTCGACGACGCTCCGATCGATTCCGCCTGGACCGCAATCGGCTTCGTGGTTGCCGAGGCCGGTGGCCTGCTCCTCCTCGCGTCGCTCATCCTCGGCGGCGTCGGCATGCGGCGACTCGCAAGCGGTGGAGGCACCGGCCTCCTCAGGGCGACGATGGTCATCTCGCTCGTGCTCCTCGCGGCCTACGTCATCGCCGTCTGGGCGATGTCGGCCAAGCCTGACTAGTGCGCAAGACCGGAATCCGCTCGTGCAGATTCCGGTCGCCCTAACCCTGAAGGCGGCCGCGTTGCGGCCGCGCCGCTTCGGCGTTACCCGGCGTTGCTGCTACCAGCCGGTTCCCGGTCAAAGTGCGTCAGCACTTTGACCGCTTAACGACCACGGGCTCCTCACCTGGGAGCCCGCGATCGGCCGTCAGATACAAGGCTCGCCACTCGCCTTGCGGCGCGCCTTGCAGCGCGCATCATCCGCCATAAGGCGGACGTGCGTCAAGTCCAGATCAGAGCGCTGCGAGGTACTTGGTTTTCTCCCACTCGGTGACCTGGACGCGGAACTCGTCCCACTCCTTCCGCTTCAGCTCGATGTAGCGCGGGAAGATGTGCTCGCCGAGCGCGCGACGCATGAGATCCGAGCCCGCGAGCTCGTCGATCGCCTCCCCGAGCGACTCAGGAAGCGCCGTGATCCCGCGCTCCCGGCGCTGCTCGGTCGTCAGCCGGTACAGGTTCGTCTCCATCGGGTCGGGCAACTCGTACCCTTTCTCGACCCCGTCGAGGCCCGCGTGAAGGAGCGCCGCGAAGGCGAGGTACGGGTTGCAGGCGGGGTCGGGGCAGCGGATCTCGGCCCGCGTCGCCTGCTCGGAGCCCGGCTTGTAGAGCGGAATGCGGATGAGCGCGGAGCGGTTCCGCTGCGACCACGCCACGTAGACCGGCGCCTCATAGCCGGGCACGAGCCGCTTGTACGAGTTCACCCACTGAGCCAACACCGCCGACATCTCGCGCGCGTGCACGAGCAGACCGGCGATGAACCCCTTGGCCGTCTTCGAAAGGTGGTATTCGTCGCGACGGTCGAAGAACTGGTTGCGGCCCCGCCGGAAGAGCGACATGTGCGTGTGCATGCCGGAGCCGTTCTCGCCGAAGAGGGGCTTCGGCATGAAGGTCGCGTAGTAGCCGTGCCAGGCGGCGACCTCCTTGACGATCAGACGATAGGTGACGGTGTGATCGGCCATCTCGAGCGCCCCCGCGTAGCGCATGTCGATCTCATGCTGCGACGGTCCCACCTCGTGGTGGTGGTACTCGATCCGTATGCCCACTGCCTCAAGTGCCGCGATGGTGTCGTTGCGGACCTCGGTGGCCGCGTCACGCGCGGTCATCGCGAAGTACCCGCCCTCGTCGATCGTCTCGGTGCCACGGTCGTCCTCGAAGAGGAAGTACTCGAGCTCCGGGCCAACGTTGAAAGCGTCGAAGCCCATGCTCTTCATCCGGTCGAGCGCCTGCCTGAGCGCGTAGCGTGGATCGCCCTCGTAGGGGGCGCCGTCCGGGGTGACGACGTCGCAGATCATGCGCGCGACTTTGGCCCCGATCGGCTGGCCGTGCTCGTCGAGCGGCCGCGGCATAAGCTGGAAGCTCGCCGGGTCCGGAATCGCGACCATGTCCGACTCCTCGATCGCGTTGAAACCCGTGATCGACGATCCGTCGAAGCCCATCCCGTCGTTCAGCGCCTCCTGCATCTCGGCAGGGGTTATCGCGAAGGACTTCAGGTGTCCCTCGAGGTCGGTGAACCAGAAGAGCACGTGCTCGACGCCCTCGTCCTTGATCCGCTTCAGGACCGCGCGTCTCGCGGCCACGGGGGATGTGGCGCGGTCGCGGCTCTTGACCATCGCTCCCCGCGCCTGCGTCCTTGGTGGTGCCATGAAAACCTCCCTTGAAAACAAAAAGACCCCGGGCGGATTCGCCCGAGGCCACGCTGCCTCACACAGACGGTCGGACTCTAGCAGGCAGCCCCGACGCGCTCTCGAACTACGCTGACGCACCGGTGTAGTTCCGGAGGCCGAAGCGCCAGAACCAGCGAGTGAAGGCGAAGAGGGCGGCGGCGAACCCGGCCGCCAGCAGGAGCGTCTGCCATTCGAGCCGCGAGGTGACCGCCTCGGCCGGCACCGTCACTGCGAACGCGATCGGCACGAGGAACGTGATGCCGAACCGCAGCCAACCGGGATAGATGCCGACCGGCCAGCGGCCCGTCTGGAAGACGCCCTCAAAGAGCTCCGGGAGGAACCACATGCTGACGATCCAAAAGGACCCCGTAGCCAGCAGGAGCCAGAAGCAGTAGAGCATCACGGCACCGAAGGCGAGGGCGACCGCAAAAGCCAACGCGTCGAAGACGCCGAGGTCGCCACCGAGACGGACAAGCGCGACCGTAATCACCGTCGCGCCCAGCACAATGTCGACCGCCTGCCAGACCTGCACCTCGCGGACGCTCACGAGCATCTGGGCGTCCACAGGCTTGGTCAACGCATGGTCGAGCTTTCCTTCCCGCACGTCTTCCGTCAGCCGCATCATGTTCGGCTGGATGAGCATGCGAATCACACCGCCCATGAGGATCTGGGTGCCGAGCACGGCGAGGAGCTCGGACTGCGACCACCCGTTCAGCTCCGCAACATGGGAGTAGACGAGTGCGATGACGATGAGCCCGGTCGCGAGTGCGAGCGCGGATTGCAGTACCTGCAACGCGAAGTTGACCCGGTACTGGAGGTCATTCATCACCCCGATCCGGAGGTGCAGAAGCGCTACGCGAAGCGTCGTCATGCGCGCCTCCCTGGGGCCAGGAGACCGCGCATCAGTTCCCCACGGCGGTGTAGCGCTTGATCGCGTGACGCCAGACGAGCGAGAAGACGCCGATGCCCACGACCGTCCAGAACACCTGCATGGCGAGCCCGCCCAGGAGCTCCGCGTTCGTGAGGTCGCCGACAAGCGTCTGGATCGGGAAGTAGAAGGTCCAGCGGAAAGGAAGGAACCACGCGACGGTCTGCACCCACTCGGGGAAGAGCGTGAGCGGGACGAGGCGGCCCGAGAGCAGGAGCTCGAGCGCTATGTAGAGCTGGAACAACGCGCCGACGCGGGTCGTCCAGAAGCAGATCAGCCCCAGAGCCGTCTGGTTGAAGGTCCGGATCAGGTAGGCGCCCCAGACGGCGACCCCGAAGACCACGACCTCGAGCGGTCGGACGTCGAAGGTCGGGTTGAAAACGAGCGTCAGGACCACCGCGATCGGCAGGTAGAACAGAACCCAGGGGATCTTCCCACCCGCAAACCACGCGAGGTCGTAATGGATCGGATGCAGCGGGCGGAGCAGCTGACCCGAAAGCTCGCCCTCGCGGATCCGCGATTCCCAGCCGTATGGCGTGAAGACGATGTTCATTGTCCGAACGAGTGTCCAGACGATGTAGTAGGCGGCAAACTCACCGGCGCTCAGCCCGCCTACGGTCCCACCCGACTGATCGGCGATCGTCGACCAGACGACGAGGTAGATGACCGGCTCCGCCACCATTCCGACGAGGTACATGTAAGTGGCGGCGCGGTACTGGAACTGCTGCTGCACCGCCGTTCGCATCGTCGTCACGTAGAAGTCGACGAGCGAGCGGAGGCGGTTCTCCTGCGGGAGCGAGGATGTTGCAGGCGTAGCGCTCATTCCACGGCTTCCCGTGCGAAGACGAGCTCGATCACATCCTCGATCGGCGGGTCCTCGACGTTCAGGTCGAGCACCTCCTGCTCGGCGAGCAACCGTGCGGTGACCCGAGCCGTCTCGGCCTTCGGGACGCGCAGCGTGACGAGATCGCCGTCGCGATGGATCACGTCACCGTAGGAGGAGAGATCGCCGGCGCCGTTCTCCAAAACGATCGCAATGGTCTTCCAGGCGGCGACGGTGTCAGACAGGGCCGCAAGGTCGCCGTCGAACAGGAGTTTGCCGTGGTGGATGACGATGACGCGCTCGCAGAGCGCCTCGACGTCGGCCATGTAGTGGCTCGTCAGCATCACGGTCGCCTCGTGGCGTTGCCGGTACTCGGCGACGAACTCGCGGAGCCGCTTCTGCATAGTCACGTCGAGCCCGATCGTCGGCTCGTCGAGGAAGAGCACCTGCGGCCGGTGGAGGAGCGACCCGACGATCTCGACCTTCATCCGCTCGCCGAGGGAGAGCTGCCGGACTGGCTTGCGCACGAGGTCGCCGATCTCGAGCAGCTCGATGAGCTCGTCGCGTAAGGCGAGAAAGTCAGGACGCGGAATCCGGTAGATCGCGCGGTTGAGCTCGAACGAGTCGAGCGCGGGGAGATCCCACTGCAGCTGGTTTCGGTTGCCCATCACGAGCGAAATCCGGCGAAGGAAGTCCCGCTCGCGCTTCGACGGGATGTGTCCGAGCACCCGCGCTTCACCGCCGCTTACGTAGAGAAGCCCCGAGAGCATCTTCAGCGTGGTCGTCTTTCCTGCACCGTTCGGGCCCAGGAAGCCGACGATCTCGCCGGGGGCGATCTCGAACGAGATCCCGTCCACCGCGCGCACCTCGCGCGTCTTGCGCCGGACGAGGCTCTTGGTCGCGGCCTTGAGACCCGCCTCGCGCTCGGGGACCTCGAAGACCTTCCTCAGATCCTCAACTCGAACCGCCACCTCGCTCACCCGGACCTCTTCAACTTTCCGTGCTTCTTCGCGTACTGCTCGCCGCGGCCGAAGACCCACAGGCCGAGCGGGATCGAGACCACACCGATGATCAGGAGCGGCCCGATCTCGTCCCACATCGCCGTCATGCCCTGGCCCTCGAGGATCGCCTCACGGATCCCGTCGAGCGCGTATGTCGCGGGTGAGATGGTGGCGATCCACTGCATCCACTGCGGCAGCACCTCGACCGGGTAGTAGACGCCCGAGACGACGAGCAGAGTGCCCTGGGCGACGAACCCGAGCTGCGTCCCCTTCTCGGGCGAGATCAGGGGCAGCACGGACATCATCATCCCGATGCCGATGAACGAGACGGAGGACACGACGAGGACGACGAACGCTGGGTAGAACTGCGCGTCGGGCATCGAGAGGTCGAAAAACAGGAACGCGCACACTACGAACAAGAAGGTCGCTCGCAGGAGCCCGTACGCGATCGCGAAGACGCCCTGCCCCGCAAGGTGCATCGCACGCGACAGCGGAGCCATGAACGTGTACTCGATCGTGCCCTCCCAGCGCTCCCAGGCGACCGTTTCCATGAGGAACTCGAAGAGAATGCCGAGGTACGCCCAGACGACGGCGCCGATGAGAAGGGTCGTCATCGTCCTGTTGACGTCGAGGTCGCCACCCGTCGCCTCGATGCCCTTGGCGATGAACACGATCGTGAGCGTGTTGGCAACGGTCCAGAGAAACCACGCGACGTCCCACCAGATGTAGCGCTTGGTGAGGTAGGCGTTGCGCTCGACGACGCCGCCCGCGCCGATGAGCTCGGCGCGCATCGTGCTGACTAAGGCCCTCATGCAAAGACCTCCCGGTCGTCGTCCTCGTCCTCCTCGGCCTCGAACTCGCGCCCGGTCGCCGCGAAGAACGCCTCCTCGAGTGTGTCCGCCCCGTACCGGCGCTTGAGGTCGTCTACCGGCTCGAGCGCGAGGAGCTGGCCTCGGTCGAGGATCCCGACCCGCTCCGCGAGCGTTTCCGCCTCGGCGAGGTCGTGCGTGCAGAGGAGGATCGTGGAGTCGTGATTCGTGCGGATCTCGCGGATGAAGTCCTGCACTTCGAGCTTCGAGCGTGGGTCGAGTCCGGTCGTCGGCTCGTCGAGCAGGAGGACGACCGGCGAGGTGAGCAGCGCCCGGGCAAGCGCGACCTTCTGCTGCATGCCGCGCGAGAGGTTCTCCATCGGCTCGTCGCGCCGGTCTCGCGGGAAGCCGACCCGCTCGAGGATCGCCGGAATCTTGTCCCGCGTCTGTCCCGCTGTCATGCCGTAGTAGCGCGCTGCGTAGCTCAGGTTCTCCGCGGACGACATCTTCTTGAAGAAGGACGCCTCCACCGACACGCGATTCACGAGCCGGCGAACGGCCCGTCCGTCCGAGACGACGTCGTGGCCGAGGATCCGAGCCCAGCCGCCGTCGGGAAGCAGCAACGTCGAGAGCAGGCGGACGAGCGTCGACTTCCCCGAGCCGTTCTGGCCGAGGATGGCGACGGTCTCGCCCTTTTTCATCGTGAACGAGACTCTGTCGAGCGCAACGCGTGTGCGACGGTCGCGACGGCGCTTGCCGTCACGGCGGCGGAACTCCTTTCGCAGCTCGTGCGTCTCGACAGCCACGCCCAGTCGGCGGGGTACGGCCTCCATGAGTACTGCGTCCTGCATGTCGGTCATCTGATGCTCCTTCGAAGTGCTACGTAGCGAGAAACGTGCAAGCCAGCGCCCGGCCCGGGCGGAGGGCCACGGCAACGGGTGACTCAGCTACGGAGGCGAAACATCAGGTCGCGCACGATAGCAGCGTGACCGGTTGAGCTCAAATCACGCGGCGTCTTCACCGCGAGCGGCGCGCTCCTCGACGAGCTTCGCCTCGTGGTGGGCGATCTGCTCCTCGAGCTTCTGGATCATCTCCCGGTCGGCAGCCTTCTCGTCAGGAGTCTTCTTCCGCCTCTTCTTCTTCATCGTCCTCTCCGAGTAGTTCGAGGAGCTTGTCCAGCTTGGCGTGGGCGAATCAGAGACCGCATGATAGCCAGGACGTCCTCGCGATCGATCGGCGGCTCTTCCATCGCGGTGACAGTGCCCACGAGCCATCGAGGGCGCGAGATGGCCGTTCACGACACGTCCAGCGGTGAGGGGCGCCGCGGGCCAGAACCGCGGCGCCCCCGTCGCTCCTCAGCGGAGGGTGAAGGTGACGCTGATGGTCGCCGTCGTCTCCTGCTGCCCGGGGACGATCGGCGTGGAGCCAGCATCGAGCGCGGCGCGCTCGGCGTAGTAGGGCACTGGCGACGCGCCCCCCTCGGAGATCGACGTGATTGGTCCGAGAGAGCGTCCTGCCGCCTTGGCGAGCACCTCGGCGCGGGCGCGGGCGTCGGCAACGGCTTTCGAGAGGGCGTCGCGGTAGAGCTTCTCGGCGTCGCTTCGGCCCATTCCCGGCCCGGACACCTGGTTCGCGCCCGCCTCGATCGCGGCGTCGATGAGAGCCGCAGCATCCCCGACGTCGCTGATCGCGGAGACGCTGTTCGAAGCCGAGTAGCCGTCGAACGTCCCCTCCCCGTTGGAGATGGGGTAGACGCTGACCCACTGGGTCGCGATCTCACGGGCTCCGGCCTGACGCAGCGCGTTGATCACCTTGCGCATGGCATTGGCGTTTTCCGCGACGGCGCCTTTCGCCGTCGGACTTCGCGACTCGACCCCGAAGGACATCTGTGCCTCGTTGGGCACCGTTTGGACGGAGCCGACGCCGGTGACGATCACCGTGTCGGTCTGTGCGGCCGCATCCTGCGCACCGGCGAGATCGGGCAGCCCGACTGCGCCGGCGAGAGCAACGACGGTCAGGAGAGCGGATACGACAAGAACAAGGCGTTTCATGGAGAACCTCCGCTGTTGGTGTCGCCTGCGATACGCCGCCAATGCCGTACGGCGTCACAAGCTTCGCCGTGTGAGCTCGATCTACAACCATTTAGCCGAGGTAGGGGGCGGCGCCTCGCTTGAAGAGGCCCCGTGCGATCACCCACCTCTGGATCTCGCTCGTCCCCTCCCAGATGCGGTCGACGCGCAGCTCGCGGTAGAAGCGCGCCGCGGGATTCTCGACCATGTATCCCCGCCCACCCAGAGCCTGCACCGCGCGGTCGGCAACGCGCCCCGCCATCTCCGAGGCGTAGAGCTTCGCCATCGCCACCTTGCCGTGGACGACCTTTCGATCGGAGAGCGTGTCGAAGGCATGTGCCGCGTGGTAGGTGAGGAGTCGCGCCGCGTGCAGCTCCGTGAGCGAGTCCGCGAGCGGGAACGAGACACCCTGGTAGTCCGCGATCGGCGACCCGAAGGCCTCACGCTCCTGCGCCCAGGAAGTCGTCAGATCGACCAGCCGCAGCGCAGCGCCGCAGCACCGGGCAGCGATGAACAGCCGCTCGACGAGGATCCACTCTTTCGCCCCGGCGTCGCCGCTCGCCGACACGCGATTCGCCTCCGGAATGCGGCAGTCTCGGAAGACGATCTCGGGGTGGTGGTCGATGTACGGATCGTGGAGGAAACCCGGCGTCCGTCGGATCTCCAGGCCGGGTGCACCGCGATCGACGAGGAACAGCGTCTGCTCACCCTCCGCGACGGCGAGGACGATGTAGACGCCGGGATCGCCCTCGCTCGTCACGAACCACTTCTCGCCGTTCAGCACCCAGTCATCCCCGTCGCGATGCGCAGTGGCCTGGAGGCCCGAGAGATCCGAGCCCGCGCCCGGCTCCGTCAGTGCCCAGGCCTCGCGGTACTCCCCGCGCACGACCGGGAGCACATACCGCTCGACCTGCTCCGGTGTCGCGATCTCGTAGAGCTCGCGCGGGCCGCGGTCGACGACCGCGAACCCGAGCCCGTTCGTCGCCTTGCCGGACTCCTCCTCGAGCGCGACCTGGCCGAGCATGGAGAGGTCGCGGCCGCCGAGCTCTACCGGCATGTTCAACATGGCGAACCCTGCGCCCCGAGCCTTCCGCCGAAGCTCGTCGACCTCGCTCGGATCGATCGCTCCGCGCTCGACGATGCGCGCTTCGACTTGGTAGACCTCCTCCTCGACGAACCGGCCGACCGCCTCCTTCAGGGCGCGGATCTCCTCGGGCAGCTCCGGGACGATCATCGGGCCCCGGAGCCTAGATGCTTGATGTGAAATTCGCACAGTTTCGCGCCGTCTGAGCGCCTTCCACGCTCAGTAACACGGACTGGCGGGCGTGCGCGCGGCGAGCTGCGCGTCTAGAGTCCCCGCGCCGTCCGGCCCCGGAACGGAGGAGCAGAGATGGTCGACGAAGCACGTCTCGAAGCCGTGGACTCGGGTCTCGCGCCCGTGTCCGAGGGATGGTTCGTCGTAAACGCCCGAGACGCGGCGTGGCTGACGAACGACTACTTCGGAAGCAACTGCATCTTCGAGGCGGACGACTTCGTCCTGCGCGGCCGTCCCGAGCTCGACGGGCAGACGTTTCCTCAGTTGGGCTTCGTCCTTCGCGTGATCTGGCCGGGGCAGTCGCAAGGCTTCTATCACGCCGAGACGAATCAGGAGAACTTCCTTGTGCTGAGCGGCGAGTGCGTCCTGCTCATCGAGGGCGTGGAGAGGTCGCTCAGCGCGTGGGACTTCGTGCACTGCCCGCCGGATACCACGCACGTCTTCGTCTCCGCGGGGGAGGGGCCGTGCGTGATCCTGTGCGCGGGCGCTCGAACCGAGGACTCGGGCATCGTGTATCGGCGCTCGGAGCTCGCTCTCCGCCACGGCGCGGGCGTCGAGACCGAGACGAACTCAGGCGCCGAAGCCTACGCGGGTAAGCGCGAGTGGCGCCTCGAGCGTCCCGAACGGTGGAACGAACTGCCCTGGGCGAAGTGACGCGCGCCCGACGATTACCCGCACCGCCAGGGAGTTTCACATCAAGCCTCTAGATGTCCCGCGCTGCGAGCGTCCCCTCGAGAACGGCCTCCTCGATCGACCGTGGCGAGCGGCAGTCTCCGGCCTCTTCGACGCGGAAGCCGGCGGCTGCGAGCGTGGGCGCGAGGTCGTCTTCGGGGACACGCCCGAGCGCGAGCACGAGGAGGTCGGCGGAGACACGCACCGATAGCTCGGGAGCGAAGACGTTCGAGAGCTCGACCTCACCGTCGGACGCACCGGCGAGCGCGTGGTGGTGGAGAGCCGTTACGCCAGCGCGGTAGAGGCGCTGGAGATACAGGTTGCGCCGGTACTGATGAACGGCCTCGCCGACGGCGACGGAAGCGACGGCCAGCGTGACCTCGTTCCCCGCCTCAGCGAGCAGCTCGGCGGCATCGAGTCCCGAGGGATCTCCACCCCAGTCGGCCACGACGACACGGAGTCCCTGCGGAATCGCCAACGCAAGGACTTCCCAGGCCTGCACGACGTCGACGCCGTCGAGCTGAAGATCGGGCGCGTACGGCCGTGCGCCAGTGGCGACGACGATGGCATGGGGTTCGAGCTGACTGACGACGTCGAGCTGCGCGTTCGTCTCGAGCCGTATCTCCACCCCGGCAGCCGCCACGCGTCTTGCGAAGAGTGACACGAGGGCGCGGCCGATATCTCCGGTCCCCGGGGTCGCGGCCGCGAGCGCCATCTGGCCGCCGAGACGGCCGGTGCGCTCGAGAAGGACGACCTCGTGACCGGCCTCGCCCGCGTCCGCCGCGGCAGCAAGACCCGCCGGTCCACCGCCGACGACGACAAGGCGCCGGTGCGTCACGGCGCGGGGCGTCGTCGGAAGCGTTCGCTCCCGTCCGGTGCGCGGGTTGACCGCGCAGGCAATGGCGGTTCCGGCGTGGTAGTGAGCGATGCACGTGTTGCAGCCGATGCAGCGCAGGATCCGGTGGATCCGTCCGGAGAGCGCCTTCGAAGGCAGCTCCGGATCGGCGATCAGCGCACGCGTCATGCCGACCGCGTCAACGATTCCGTCGGCGAGCAGGCGGTCGGCGCGCTCGACGTCCACGATGCGCGACGTCGCGATCAGCGGCGGTCCGAGACGAAAGCGCCCGGCACTCGCTGCGATCGCGTCTTCCTCGACCGGAGGCGGCGGCACGATGCCTACCGAGCCGAGATAGGTCGACGAATCCCCGAGCGCGATCGAGAGATAGTCGACGCCTTCCCCGGCGGCAGCAACTGCGATCGAGAGACCAGCCGCGGAGTCGGCGGACACCCGCACTCCGAGACCGAGGTCAGGCGCGGCCTCGCGTACCGCCCGGAGCACAGTCGTCATGAACCGCTTGCCGTCAGCCCACTCGTCGTCCCGCCGGTTCAGCTCCGGATCGAAGAACTGCTCGATCAGGTATCGGTGCGCAGCCGAGACCTCGACGCCGTCGAGGCCCGCCTCGGCGGCGAGCGTCGCGGAGCGCGCGTAGCCGGCGACGATCCCCTCGATCTCCTCCGGTCGCAGCGGGCGCGGCTCGGTGCGGAACCGCTGGCTCGGTACCGCGGACGGGGCGACGGCGGGCGGGCGCGGTGCGCTGGCGATCTGCTCCCGGCCTCCGTGGAAGAGCTGCACGAAGAGGCGCGTGCCGTACGGCTGCACTGCGGCGGCCACGCGCCGGTAGCCGCCCACGATCTCCGGCAGGTAACCGCCGAGCGTGTGCGACGTCAGGGAACCGGTCGCGTCGACGGCAGTTGCCTCGAGCACGATCAGACCGACCCCGCCTCGGGCGCGAGCCTCGTGGTAGGCGACGAAGTCGTCGGTCGGAAGGTGGGCGTGGACGAGCGTCGTCTGATGCGCCGTCGAGACGATCCGGTTCGGGATCTCGACCGGCCCGAGCCGCAGCGGGCTAAGAAGGCTCGAAAACACGCTCGAAGGCTGCTCGCTCAGCCTCCGTCAGTGGACGGGAGCGCCCGGCGTCGCGGTCGCGAGCGACGAGAACGGCCTCCGACTCGGCGGAGACGTGTCCGTCACGGGTGCGGATCTGCTCGCGCAGTGTGACGCTCGAGTTGCCGATGCGCGTGAGGCTGCACGAGACCACGACCTCCTCGTCCTCGAGGCGCAGCTCACGCCGGAAGTCGATTGCGACGCGCGCAAGGACGAAGTCCCAGGCGTCGCTCACCCCTTCCAGGGTGCGGTCGACCCATTCGTCTCGACACTCCTCGAGGTAGGTCGCATACACCGCGTTGTTGACGTGCATGTAGGCGTCGACGTCGCTCCACCGGATCTCGACAAGCTTCTCGTTCGCCATGGGGCGCGATGCTAGCCCGGATCCTTCATCTGGCGTGATCGCGAGGCGCGCCCGTCCGGTCTACCAGGACGCGCGGCAGACGGGTCGTGCAGGCCGAGGCCTGTGCGACCCGGATGCCGCGCGGAGCGCACCGGCCGGGTCGGCCCATCCGGCGAAGCCCGGCGGGCCGAAGCCCGGACGGGGAGCGGCCTGGCAGGCCGGACGGGATGCAGCGCCCGCGCCAGATGAAGGATCCGGGCTAGCCGCGAGAATGCGTCCCATGAGCACCGTCCGCGCACTCGTCCTGCCGCGCTCGCTCGCCGTCGTCGGTGCGTCACCCCGAAACCCGGCGGCCGTGGAGACCGTCGTTCGCAGCGGCATGAAAGCCTGGGGGGTCAACCCCAACCACGATCAGGTGGCGGGACTCCCTTGTTACCCGAACGTCGCGGCGCTGCCGGAGATACCCGAGGCAGCGCTGTTGATGGTGAATCACGAGCACGTCGAGGACGCGTTCGAGGAGGCCGCCGCTGCGGGCGTCCGCGCCTTCGTCGTCCCCGGTGTCGGAGCCGAAGCCGGCCTCGCGGCGAAGCCCACGACCGAGCGGCTCGCGGCGCGGGCGCGCGAGCTCGGCGCGGTGCTCCTCGGGCCGAACTGCATGGGTGTCGTCGTCCCAGACGGGCCCGCAGCCTGGAACGGCAGCCCGCCGGAGTCCACCGCGCCCGGGCATGTCGCTGTCCTCTGTCAGTCCGGGTCGCTCGCAGACGCATTCCTCTCACTCGGAGGACGTGTCGGCCTCCGCTGCGTAATCTCTTCCGGCGCCGAGGCGGTCACGGACGCGGCCGACTTCCTCGGCTTCTTCGCTGAGGACGAGGGCACGCGCGCGGTCGGGCTCTTCCTCGAGACCGTCCGCCGGCCGGAGGTCTTCGTCGATGCGTTGGAGCGCTGCGCGGAAGCCGGCAAGCCTGTCGTCTGTCTCAAGGTCGGGCGCTCGGAGGCAGCAGCGCGCGCAGCCCTTTCCCATACGGGTGCGCTCGTGGGCTCGGAGCGAGCGTTCTCGGCGGTGTTGCGACGCTATGGCGCGGTCGAGGTGAACGACTTCCACGAGCTCGTGGAGACGCTAGAGATCCTGGGCCGGCGGCGCTGGCCGCGAGGAGCTCGGATCGGAGCGATCTCAGAATCGGGCGGCGAATGTGCGCTTCTCGCCGACCAGGCCGAGGCCGCCGGAATCCCGTTCGAGCCGCTCCCGGGCGAGCTCGCCGCCGCGCTGAGCGACGCATTCCCGAACTACCTCGCGCCTGGAAACCCACTGGACGCGTGGGGAATCGAAGACGAGAGCGAGGTGTACCCGCGCTCGCTCGAGCTCATGGCTGCGTCCGGCTCCTTCGACGTCCTATTCGCCCAAGCCGACCTGTCGCAGTTTCGCGACGAGACGAACGATGCCTGGTGCGAGCTGACGCTCCGGACCCTGGCGCGCCTCGCCGACGAATACGACCTGTTCTGCGCCATGACCACCGTTCACAGCGCTGACCCGCCCCGGCGCTTCCAGGAGCTTGCGGGCGAGCTCGACACTCCGCTCCTGCGCGGCCCGTGGGACGCCATGCGCGCGTTGGCTCACGTCGCCAGGCGCCGGCCATGGCAGGCGCCGTCGACGGACGGCGAGGTACCGGACGTGAGTGACCTCCTCGTCCCGGGGCAGCTTCCCGAGCACGAGTCCGCTCTCGTCCTGGAGCGGTTCGGCGTCGCCTTCGCTCCGCGAAGACGGGCGACGACACCCGAGGAGGCCGCCGCAGCGACGATCGAGCTCGGTCCACCGGTCGTCGTCAAGCTCGACGGCCCGGCGCACAAGAGTCGCGAGGGAGGCGTGCTCCTCGGCATCGGCTCGCCCGAAGGCGCGGCCGCCGCAGCCCGCAGTCTCGGGGGTGCGGTGCTCGTGGCGAAGCAGGTGGAGAGCGGGATCGAGGTGCTCTGCGGAATGGCGCGAGATCGCGACTACGGTCCGGTGCTTGCCGTCGGCGCGGGCGGGCGCGCAGTCGAGGAGCTCGACCGGGTCGCCGTCACTGTGCCACCACTCGACCTCACCGCGGCTCGCGAGCTCGTCCTCGAGGCCGGAGTCGCTGACCCCTCGGACGGCGTGGCGAGTGCGCTCGTCGCGCTCGGCCGACTCGCGCTCGCATACCCGGAGATCGAGTCGATCGATGTGAATCCACTGATCCTCGCACCCGCGGGACCCATCGCCGTCGATGCGCTCGTGGTCGTGGCGGAGGGCGTTGTGGATTGATCATCCCGGCCCGATGTGGTTGAGTGAGCGTGGGAAGGTAGGACCCGTTATCTGCCGGGGGGCAGAAGGGAGGGATGGGGATGGCGACGTTTCACCCTCGTGAGTCGAGGTACGCTCGACGAGAGTTCCTCCAACGTGGTGCCGCCGGAGCGTTCGCGCTCTCGAGCATGGGCACACTGCTCGCTGCGTGTGGCGGCGGCGGCAACGGAGAGTTCAAGCCGCCGGAGCTCCTGCTCGCGCGGCCCGACAACCCGGTTACCCACCCGCTCTTCGAAGACAACCCGTTGATCGCCTCCGGTCTCGAGCCTGAGAGCGGCACCCTCCGCATCTACAACTGGAACGGCTACCTCTGGCCAAGGATCAAGAAGGACTTCGCCAAGGAGTACGGGGTCAAGGTCGAGGAGACGTTCTTCGTGACGATGGACGAGGCCGTCGCGAAGATCTCGTCAGGAGCGGTGGACTTCGACGTCTTCTTCCCGGTACCGGATCGTCTGGGCCGGCTCGTCGTGGGAAAGGTGCTCCAGCCCCTGAACCACGACTACCTGCCGAACCTCGCGAACGCCTGGCCCTCCGTGCAGGACCCCTGGTACGACAAGGGCTCGCGCTACACGGTTCCGTACGTGACCTGGACGACGGGGATCGGGTATCGCACGGACAAGGTCTCGACGACACCGCTCGATCTCTCGAACCCGTACGAGATCTACTGGGACGAGGCGAACCGGGGAAAGATGTACCTGCTCGACGACGGCCGCGACGCGCCCGGCCACATGCTCCTGAAGAACGGGATCGCAGACATCAACACCGAGGATCCCGAGCATATCCAACTCGCGAAGGACGAGCTCAAGTCACTCATCGGCGCGGTCAACGTGAAGCTGTCGACCGACGACTACACGAACCTCCCCGAGGGGCGAGCGTGGGTCCACCAGATGTGGTCGGGCAGCGCGATCTCGGCCCAGTGGTACTTGCCGGAGGGGATCGGGACGGAAGCGCTCGGATTCTGGTTCCCGCCGGACGGCGGCGGGACGATCGGAAACGACAACATCGCCATCCCAAAGGCCGCGAAGAACCCCGTCCTCGCGCACCACTTCCTCAACTACCTGCTCGACGAGAAGCATGGGTACGACAACTTCTCCAACTTCGTGGGGTACCAGCCGCCGCTCACGAAGCTCGATCCCGACCGCCTGGTCGCGGACGGAGTGGTACCTGCGAACCTGAAGACGGCGATCGTCCGCGAGAGCGACTTCGACAAGGGGTACTTCCTGACGGAGCTGACCCCGACGGGTCAGACGGAGTGGCAGAACGCCTGGGCCGAGTTCAAGGCGGGTGTCTGAGCCAGGCCGAGTGCGAGGCGGCGGAAGAGGCGGGAACGCATTCTGGGCAGGACTGGCGCTGCCCGGAGTCCTCTGGCTCTGTCTCTTCTTCCTCCTCCCCTTCTACGTCATCCTCTCCGTCGCGCTCGGCACCGTCGATCCGATCTTCCAGACGCCGACGCCCGAGTGGAGCCCACTCCAGTGGAACACTGCTGCGTTCGAGTTCGTCTTCGAGGGACTGTTCGCGAGCGACGCAGCATTCCAGACGGTCTTCCTGAGAACGCTCGTGTACGTGGTGATCGCGACCGTGTTGTCGCTCCTCATCGCGTACCCGGTCGCGTACTACGTCGCGCGGTACGGAGGTCGCTGGAAGGGGCTCCTCCTCGTCGGGCTGATCGCTCCGTTCTTCATCAGCTACCTGATGCGGATGCTCGCCTGGATCAACCTGCTGCAGGACGACGGTTGGGTGAACGACGTCCTCATCTGGGTCGGGATCCTGGATGCGCCGCGAAACTGGCTCGACGGACGCGCGTCGTCGGTGATTCTCGGCCTCGTCTACGGGTACGTCCCTTTCATGATCCTCCCGCTGTACGCGTTCCTCGACCGGATCGACCGAAGCCTGCTCGAGGCTGCACGCGACCTCGGAGCGAGCCCGTTCCAGTCGTTCCGGCTCGTGACGCTGCCGCTTTCGATGCCCGCCATCCTCGCCGGCATCGTGGTCATCGCGCTGCCGATGTTCGGCGACTACTACACGCCCGATCTGCTCTCTCAATCGCCGAGCACGAGCATGATCGGCAACCAGATCAACCTCTACATCCGCGGTGGCCAGCAGATCCCGGTCGGGGC
>Ga0247727_10008122_pt1 | contig 19627 bp, 16 predicted proteins | sample WisWelCaveWW1625_FD_202498 | JGI IMG/M metagenome (GOLD analysis project Ga0247727, IMG submission 202498) | Biofilm microbial communities from Wishing Well Cave, Virginia, United States - WW16-25 | ecosystem: Environmental > Aquatic > Deep subsurface > Groundwater > Cave microbial mat | place... | reverse complement strand
GATCGCACGAAATGAAAAGGCTAGCACCCGGGGAAGAACCGGGCAAGCACGGCGAAACAGCCGCAGGAGCTACGAAACGACCCAGGTCTCGCCGGCGTGGAGCAGCTTGTGCAGATCGCCCGCTCCGCGCTTCGCCACCGCGGCCCGTCCCTGCTCGACGACCAACTCCTCGTAGCTGGGCTTCCTGACCGCGCGCAGCACGCCGACCGGCTCGGGGAAGTCCGGATAGGCGAGCCGCGAGAGCATGAACGGATAGCCGCCGCCGCGGGTTTCGTCGTGGACCAGCAGCCCGGAAGTATCGCCGTCGATGTCGACCACCTCGAGGGTGGCGTCGGAGCGCATGCGGATGCCGCGCTTCCTCTCCTTGCCGAACACCAGCGGCTTGCCGTGCTCGAGCACCAGCAGTCGGTCGCTGCGCACCGCCTTCTCGGTGATCGGCTCGAAGGCCCCATCGTTGAAGACGTTGCAGTTCTGGTAGATCTCGACGAACGCCGTCCCCTTGTGCTCGGCGGCCCGCCTGAGCACGTTGCCGAGGATGGCGCTGTCGACGTCGATGGCGCGGGCCACGAACGTCGCCTCGGCACCCAGCGCCACCGAGAGGGTGTTGAAGGGGCGGTCGGCGGTGCCCAGGGGGCTCGACTTGGTCTTCTTGCCGAGCTCCGACGTCGGCGAGTACTGCCCCTTGGTCAAGCCGTAGATGCGGTTGTTGAACAGCAGGATCTTGAGGTCGACGTTGCGGCGCATCGCGTGGATGAGGTGGTTGCCGCCGATGGAAAGACCGTCGCCGTCTCCGGTGACGACCCATACGGTGAGGCCCGGGTTGGCCAGCTTGACCCCGGTGGCCACGGCGGGGGCCCGGCCATGGATGCTGTGGAACCCGTAGGTGTTCATGTAGTAGGGGAAGCGCGACGAGCAGCCGATCCCCGAGACGAACACGATCTTCTCGCGCGGCACGCCCAGATCGGGCATCACCTTCTGCACCTGGGCCAGGATGGCGTAGTCGCCACAGCCCGGGCACCAGCGGATGTCCTGATCCGAGACGAAGTCCTTACGCGTCAACTTGAGGGCGCCGTCGCCGTTACCTTCATCCATGGTTCATCACTCCGCGTCGGCGCTGGCCACCAGCCGCGCCCGTTCACGAGGTTCGAGGATCTCTTCGGCACGCTGCACGATCTCCGCGACCTTGAAAGGTCGGCCCTGCACCTTGTTGAGGCCGATCGCGTCCACCAGGTAGCGCGACCGCAGCACGATCAGCAGCTGGCCGAGGTTCATCTCCGGCACCATGACCTTGCGGAAGCGCCCGAGCACGTCGCCGACGTTGCCGGGCAGCGGGTTCAAGTACTTGAGGTGCATCGACGAGACGCGCCGGCCGCGCTGGCGCAACAGCTTGGTCGCGTGGGTGATCGCTCCGTAGGTCGATCCCCAGCCGACGATCAGCAAGTCCCCCGTGCCCTCGCCGATCACCTCCGCCGGCGGGATGTCGTCGACGATGCGGGCGATCTTCTCGGCGCGCGTGCGCACCATGTGGTCATGGTTGTGCGCGTCGTAGGAGACGTGCCCAGTCACGTCCTCCTTCTCGAGCCCGCCGATGCGGTGCTCCGTGCCGGGCGTTCCGGGCAGCGCCCAAGGGCGGGCCAGCGTCTCGGGATCGCGCCGGTAGGGCTGGAAGCCCTGCGCTTCCTTGTGGAACCGCACCGGGAATTTCGGCAGCGCCGCCACGTCGGGGAGCAGCCACGGCTCGGCGCCGTTGGCCAGGTAGCCATCCGAGAGGTAGAGCACGGGGCACATGTGGCGAACCGCCAGGCGCACGGCTTCCACGGCCATCGCGAAGCAGTCGGCCGGCGTGGCCGGCGCGACGATCGCCGCCGGACATTCGCTGTTGCGCCCGTAGAGCGCTTGCAGGAGGTCGGCCTGCTCGGTCTTGGTGGGCAGCCCCGTGCTTGGGCCGCCGCGTTGCACGTCGATGACCACCAGCGGAAGCTCGGTCATCACCGCCAGCCCGATGGCCTCGCCCTTGAGTGCCAGACCGGGCCCCGACGTCCCGGTGACGCCGATCGATCCGGCGTAGGCGGCGCCGATCGCCGAGGTGACCGCGGCAATCTCGTCCTCGGCCTGGAAGGTCACCACCCCGTGGTGCCGATAGGCGGCCAGGTTGTGGAGGATGTCCGACGCCGGGGTGATCGGGTAGCTGCCGTAGAAGATCGGTACGCCCGCCAGCTCGGAAGCGGCGACCAGCCCGATCGCGGTGGCCTCGTTGCCGGTGATGTGACGGTACTTGCCCGGCGCGATGGCCGCGGGCGGGACCATGTAGCGCGTAGCGAACAGCTCGGCGGTCTCGCCGAAGTTGTAGCCGGCGCGGAACGCTCGGACGTTGGCCTCGGCCAGCGCCGCGTTCTTGGCGAATTTCTCGCGGATGCTGCCTTCTTCGCGCTCGGTCTCGTGGCTGTAGAGCCAGAACATCAGCCCCAGCGCGTAGAAGTTCTTGCAGCGTCCCACATCCTTGGCCGAGAGCCCCGAGCCTTCCAGCGCGATCTGCACATGCTTGGTGATGTCGATGGCGAACACCTGGTAGTTGGACAGGCTTCCGTCGGTGAGGGGGTTGGAGGCGTAGCCTGCCTTGTCCACGTTTTGCGAGGTGAACGTTCCCGTGTTGACGATCAGCGTGCCACCCTGCGGCAGGTCGGGCAGGTTGATGCGCAGCGCGGCCGGGTTCATCACCACCAGCACGTCGGGCTGGTCGCCGGGCGTGAACACCTGGTGGCTGGAGAAGTGGATCTGGTAGCCCGACACGCCGGCCAGCGTCCCGGCCGGAGCGCGGATCTCGGCGGGGAAGTCCGGGAAGGTGGCCAGATCATTGCCGCTTTCGATCGCCACGCTCTTGGTGAACTCGGTGCCGGTGAGCTGCATGCCGTCACCCGAGTCGCCCGCGAAGCGGACGACCACCGTCTCCAGCTCGGTCACGGGCCGGGGGGAACTCGTCTTACCGCTCGATTCGCTCATCAGGCTCCTCTATTCCATGCAAAGCGGCAAAGCGCGCCGTTTCTTATCTTCAAACCCCGTCCACCGCAAGCTTGCTGTCAGCCGCCGTCCAGCTCATGCGCCTCCAGCCGGGCCTCCGGCGGCAGGTTGAGCGCCCCGGCGGGGAACAGAGACACGATGAACTCCACGAAATCACGCACCGATACGATGCCCGCGGGGCTGCCGTTCTTGTGCACGACCGGGATGTGGCGGTAGCCGCCCACATGCATCTTGTTGAGCGCGTAGGCGATGCCGTCCTCCAGGCCGACGGTCTCGGGATCGCGCGTCATCACCGCTTCGACCGCCGCACCCAGGTCGATCTTGCCCACGACCTTCTTGAGCACGTCCCGCTCGGTGAAGATGCCCAGCATACGTGGGCCCTCGGTCACCAGCACACAGCCCACGTGCGCTTCGTTCATCGCGCGGATCGCGTCGCGCAGCGGGGTCGTCGGGCCCACGCAGACCGGAACGCTCGGCTCCAGGCTGCGGATCGGCCCTCGGAAGATGGCGCCGCGGATGCCTTCGTCCTCGGCCTGATAGGCGTCCTCGAACTCGCTCGGGGCAATGGTCATCGCATGGCCCTCCCGGCGGCGAGTCTAGCAGAATTGCGTGGCCTGTGGCCTGATGGCCTGTGCGCTCGCCACCGGGGGCGGTTCCGAAGCGGAAACTGATTCCACGCGGCTATACTGCCTCGCACGGAGCGGAACGGATGCGACGGTTTGGTCTTTCGGCGCTGACGATCACCGGGTGTCTGGCGGGCACGTATCGGATCCCGCCGGAGGAGCTCGTCCATCAAGCGAGCCTGCCGGCCGCGGAGCGTGGCCGCCGCGTTCGTGTCGTCCAGGACCTGCCGTTCGGCGGTCCGAGCGACGTGGTCAGTGAGGAGTGGGCGTACCTTCATCTCGATTTGACCTCGTCGTTGCTTCGCTCCACGACGACGGCGTCGGCTTCCGGGGGCCGACGAGGCGGCGGTCGCCCTCGTGGTCGTTGCCGTCGTCGCCACGCTCGGGCTGATGGCGGGCGAGGGCGTGCGCTACGACGGCTGGGTGGCCATGGATCCGCGGTCCCCGCTGTTGCTGGAGGGCCCGGACGGTCCGACCGTCGTCAAGCTCGCCGAACTGGAGCCGCGCGTGGCGGGCTCGGCGGACGACGCCTATGTCCACCGCGATAGCGCCGTGGCTTTCGAGAAGCTGGAGCGCGCGCCGCTGAGCCGCATTGGCGGCTGCTACGCGCTCCACGTGGGCAGCGCGACCGTGCCGGAGCACGAGGGCGGCCTCACGCTCCGTCCGGAGCTGGGCTACTTCGTCACCGAGCGGTTCGGGCTCAAGCTCGCCTACGAGGCCACCTTCGGCTCGGCGTTCCAGCAGGCGCTGCTCTTGCACCTGCAGTGGATGTTCGCACCGTACGTGGGCGCCTGGATCCACGGCGGGCAGGTCGGCATCGCCAACCGCGAGGGCGCGATCGGCGGAGGGGGTGTGAGTCTGGAGCTTCCGGCGCTGACCCGTATGGCCTTCGAGGCTCGGGCCGGCGCGAGCTTCGTGGGCGTGGGCGGCTGGCGCGACACGGTCACCTCGGTCACGCTCGGCGTGGCGATCTACTGACCGGCGTTTGCCGCCGGGACGCGCGCGCCATCATCTCGCTTGCGTTGAACACACGGCGTGGCTGTGCGAAAACGCCAGGCGCCTTGGGGCAAAGCGATCTCATCGGGCTCATCGGCCAGCGCATCGCGGCGGGAGCGCACACGGTGGACGTGGACGGCGCGGCTGGGTCCTCGGGCGCCTGGCTGCTGGCGGGTTTGGCCAAGATGGACGGTCGCGGGTCGACGCTGGCCGTCGTCGCGGACGAGGCGGAAGCACGTGCTCTCTGCCGGGACGTGCGCTTCTACCTGGAGGAGTCGCAGGGCGACGCGGAGCACGTCGTTCAGTTTCCCGCCATCGAGACCTCGCCGTACGCCGAGCTGGCCCCGGACGCGCGATCGATCATGCGGCGCATGGCGGTGCTGTTCCGCGCCGCGCATGGCATGGGACCGCGCATCCTCGTCGCCTCGGTCGAGGCGCTGCGCCGCCGGGTCTGGCCGAAAAAGACCTTCGAGGAGCGCTGTGACTTGATCTCGGCCGGCGAGCACAAGGCGCGTGACGATCTGCTCGAGCGCCTCGTGCAGGCCGGCTATCAGCGCCTGCCGATGGTCGAGGACCCGGGGACCTTCGCGGTGCGCGGCGCCGTGCTCGACGTGTTCACGCCCCTGCACCACTACCCCGCGCGCCTGGAGTTCTCCGGCGATCGCGTGGAGACCCTGCGCCTGTTCGACCCCGCCACCCAACGCACCCTCCGCCCGCTCGCGGATCTGTTCGTGCATCCCGTGCGCGAAACCGTGCGCGGCGCGGGCGACGTGCGCGCCCGCATCCTGCGGGCCGCCGACGAGGCCGAGGTCCCCTCCGCGCAGAGCCGCCGGCTCATCGACCGGCTCGAGTCGGGCGAGGCGTTCCTCGGCGCCGACGCCTACGTCCCCGCGCAGCACGGCCCCTTGGAGACGCTGCTGGACTATCTGTCGCCCGGCACCCGCGCGTGGGTGTTCTGTGCCGAAGCCGCCGCGCGCGCGGCGCAGGACTTCGACGCCACCGACGACGACGCCTTCGCGCAGCGCGTCGCCTCGCAGAAGGTGGCCCTGCCGCCCGAGGAGCACTTCCTGCGCGCCGACGATTTGTTCCGCCGCATCGACGCGGGCGCCTCGGTGCGCGTGGCCGAGGGGTCCGTGTCCGACGAGCACGTGGCGGTCGGCGCCGCGGCGCTCGCGGATCTGGCCGCGACGCTGCGAGCTTCGCGCACCGCCGAGCATCCGCTTGCGCCGCTGGCCGCACGACTTCACGAATGGCGCGCCGCGGGTGATCAGGTCGTCGTGCAGGTATCCAGCGCCACCCAGTCCGACCGGCTGCGGGGTTTGCTGCTAGCGGCCGGCGCCGAGCCGCCGGAAGTTCGCATCGGCGATCTGGGCAGCGGCTTTCGCCTGCCGGGCGTGGTGTTCGTGGCCGAGCAGGAGGTGTTCGGCGCGCGCTCTCGCCGCCCGGGTGGCGCCCGCGCGCACGGCAAGCCCACCGATCTGGCCGGCCTGAAGCCGGGCGGGGCGGTGGTGCACGAGGAGCACGGCATCGGGCGCTACCTGGGTCTGGTCAAGCTCGAGGTCGGCGGGACCGTCGGCGACTTCCTCCATCTGGAATACGCCGGCGGCGACCGCCTCTATCTGCCGGTCTTCCGTCTGGCGCTGGTCAGCCGCTATCGAGGGGGAGACGAGCCGGCGCTGGACAAGCTCGGCGGGCAGACCTTCGACAGGCGCCGGCGCAAGGTGGCCGCGGAGGTCAGGAAGCTGGCCGAGGATCTCCTGCAGATCTACGCCCAGCGCAGGGCGCTACCCGGGCACGGCTTCGGCGAGCCCGACTCGCTGCTCCGCGAGTTCGAGGCGACCTTCCCCTTCGAGGAGACCGCCGACCAGGAGCGCGCCATCGCCGAGGTGCTCGGCGACATGGCGGCCGAGCGCCCGATGGACCGGCTGGTGTGCGGCGACGTGGGCTTCGGCAAGACCGAGGTGGCGCTGCGCGCCTGCTTCTTCGCCGTGGCCGGGGGCAAACAGGCCGCCCTGCTGGCGCCCACCACCGTCCTGGTCGAGCAGCACCTGCGCACCTTCCGCGAGCGGCTCGCCGGCTGGCCCGTGCGCGTGGCCGGGCTGTCGCGCTTCCGCCCGCGCAACGAGCAGCTCGAGATCATCCGCGCGCTTTCCGCCGGGGAGATCGACGTGCTCATCGGCACGCATCGGCTGCTGGGCGCCGACGTGCGCTTCAAGGACCTGGGGCTGCTGGTGATCGACGAGGAGCATCGCTTCGGCGTGGCGCACAAGGAGCGCCTGCGCAGCCTGCGCACGCAAGTGGACTCGCTGGCCCTGACCGCCACCCCCATCCCGCGCACGCTGCAGATGTCGCTGGCCGGCATCCGCGACATGAGCCTGATCGCCACCGCGCCGGAGGAGCGCCTCGCGGTGCGCACGTTCGTGGCGCGCGACGAGGACACCTTGGTGCGCGACGCGCTGCGCCGCGAGCTCTTGCGCGGAGGGCAGGTGTTCTTCGTGCACAACCGCATCGAGTCCATGCCGGCGCGCGCCGAGCGCATCCGCGAGCTCGTTCCCGACGCGCGCATCAGCACCGCCCACGGCCAGATGCCCGAACGCCGTCTCGAGCAGGTGATGGTCGATTTCGTCGGCGGCCGCATCGACGTGCTGGTGACCACGGCGATCATCGAATCGGGGCTCGACATCCCGCGCGCCAACACCATGATCATCGATCGCGCCGACACCTTCGGCCTGGCCCAGCTCCATCAGCTGCGCGGGCGCATCGGCCGCGGCGCGCTGCGCGCCTTCTGCTACCTGTTGCTGGACGGCGACGCGATCAGCAAGGACGCGCGCGCCCGGCTGGATGCGCTGGTGCAGTTCTCCGAGTTGGGCAGCGGCTTCTCGCTGGCCACCGCCGACATGGACATCCGCGGCGCCGGCGAGCTGCTCGGCGCGCGCCAGTCCGGCAACATCGCCGCGATCGGCTTCGACGCCTACGCCCGGCTGCTCGAGGAGGCGGTGGCCGGCCTGCGCGGCGAGCCCATCCAGGACGCGCGCGATCCCGACCTGCACGTCGACGTGGCCGGCTACATCCCCGACGGCTACATCGAGGACGCCGGCCAGCGCCTCGACCTGTACAAGCGCCTGGCCGACTGCCGCGCCGAGGACCAGATTCGCGGCCTGATCGACGAGATGCGCGACCGTTATGGCCCGGAGCCCGAGGAGGTGCGCACGCTGGGCGAGCTGATGGACCTGAAGGCGCGCGCCCGGGAGCTGGGGGCGCTGTCCATCGAGCTTAACCGCGCCCGGCTGGCGCTGGCGCTGGGCGAGCGCACCCCGCTCTCCGCCGATCGGGTGGCGGCGCTGGTCATGCGGCCGCGCACGCGCTGGCGGTTGACGCCGGATTCACGCCTGCAGACGACGCTCAGCGTGGGTGAACAGGAGGACCGCCTGGCGGCGTGCAAGGCGCTGTTGCGTGAGCTTTCCGATTGTGCTAGTGCCCCCGCACCCAGATGAGAGGGGGAGAACATTCCATGCGTAAGATCTCGTGGCTTTTGATCGTTGCGGTGGCCGGCTGCAAGGGGTCCAAGGAGGAGGCCGAGGCCGAGGCGCCCAAGGGGCCGCTGGGCCTTTCCGACGCGGACCGCGCCCAGGTGGTCGCCAAGGTCGATGGCGTGGCCATCACCGTGGGCGAGTTCGCCGAGCGCATCAACAAACAGAGTCCGTACATCCGCGCGCGCTACACCTCGGTGGAGAAGAAGAAGGAGTTCCTGGACAACCTGGTCCGCTTCGAGGTGCTCGCCAAGGAGGCGCAGCGCCGCGGCTTCGACAAGGACCCGGAGGTCGTGCACTCGCTCAAGCAGGCGATGATCCAGAAGCTGATGAAGGCGGAGTTCGAGGAAGCCACCAAGGCCACCGGCGTTCCCGACGCGGAGCTCAAGAAGTTCTACGACGAGCACATCGAGGAGTACCGCAAGCCGGAGCAGGTGCGCATCAGCCAGATCGTCACCAAGGACAAGAAGAGCGCCGACAAGGTGGCGGCGCAGGCCAAGGCCAAACCGCAGGACACCAAGCTCTTCCGCGACCTGGTCACACAGCACTCGATCGACGAGGAGAGCAAGGCGCGCGGCGGCGACGTGCGCTACTTCGGCAAGGACGACGCGCAGATCCACAAAGGCGTGATCGAGGCATCGTTCGCGCTCGACACCGTCAGCGACGTCGGCGGGCCGGTGCAGACCGAGCAGGGGTTCGTGGTGGTCAAGCTGACCGGCCGGCGCAAGGAGCTCAACCGTTCCTTCGACGAGGTCAAGCGCCAGATCGAGAACCGCCTGTTCCGCGAGCGGCGCACCAAGGGAATGGAGGACTTCGTCTCGGGGCTGAAGGGCAAGGCGAAGATCGAGGTCTTCGAGGAGAAGCTCGCGCTCGTGCCGGTGGAGGCCGCGCCGGAAGGGCAGCCGCCGGGCGGACCGCCGATGGGGCCGCCGGGCGTCCATGGCGGGCCGGTGCGCATCCCGCCCGGGCGCATGCCGCCGATGCTACCGCCGACGCCGGGATCCGCGCCGCCCCCTCCGCAATAGGTGCGCCGGCTTTTTTCCATCGCGCTGCTGGTCGCGGTCATCTCACCCCACCGCGGCGCCGGGGCCGCCGTGGTCGAGCGCATCGTGGCGGTGGTCAACGACGACATCATCCTGCTCTCGGAGGTCGAGGGCCGCGCCAAGTTCGCCGCCGCCGAGAACCCGACGGCCAATCCCGACAAGGTCAACCGCGATGTGCTCGAAGGCCTGATCGACGAGCGCCTGATCGCCCAGGAGGCGGTCACGCTCAAGATCGAGGTCGACCGGCTGGAGGTCGATCGGGCCGTGGACGAGGTGAAAAGGCAGCACAAGATCACCCAGGCGGAGCTGGAGGAGGCGTTGCGCGCGCAGGGCATGACCATCTCGAGCTACCGCGAAGACCTGCGCAACCATATCCTGCGCCTGAAGGTGCTCAACCTGCAGGTGCGCAGCCGCGTCAGCGTGAGCGACGAGGATGTGCGCAAGGCCTACGAGCAGAACCTGCGCACCACCGGCACGGACGTGAAGGTACGGGTGCGCCAGATCCTCGTGGCCATCCCGCCGGACTCGCCGCGCACGCTGCGCGATGCGCGCCGCGCGCAGGCCATCCAGCTGGGCGAACGGGTGCGGGCGGGGGAGGACCTGGGCGAGCTGGCCAAGCAGCTCTCCGACGATCCGTCGACGCGCGCAGAGGGCGGGGACCTGGGTTACGTGGCGCGCAGCGCCCTGCCGCCGGAAGTGGGCGAGGTGGTGTTCGCCATGAAGGTCGGCGAGGTGCGCGGCCCGATCTATTCGGATCTGGGCGCCCACATCGCCCAGGTGCTCGACCGCAAGGCCTCCGAGGCGCGCCCATTCGACGAGGTCAAGGAGGAGCTGCGGCGGCAGATCCACGGGCAGGAGGTCGAGAAGCAGACACGCCTCTGGCTGGTGGACGTGCGCCGGCGCGCGCACGTCGACGACCGCCTGGCGGCCAAGTAGGGAACGGCAAAGAAGCTACATTGGTACGCGCAAGATCCGGCGCGATATGGTTTCGATCCGGAGAGTGCAAGCGAGCGACGGCAGGGAAGTTACATTGGTACGCGCAAGATCCGGCGCGATACTTGGATTCGATTCTCTATCCGGGTGGCCAGCGCATCGGGCGGCCGCCCAGCAGGTGCAGGTGGACGTGCCAGACGCTCTGCCCCGCTTCGGCCCCGTTGTTGATCACGGTGCGGAACCCGGAGAGCTTCTCGTCTCGCGCCAGCCGCGCGGCCACCAGGTTCAGGTGACCCAGCACGCCCTCGTCCTCGCCCGACGCCGCGTCGAGCGAGGCGATGTGCTTGCGCGGGATGACCAGCACGTGGGTCGGCGCCTGGGGATTGATGTCGCGGAAGGCGACCACGCGATCGTCCTGGTAGACCAGCTTGGCCGGGATTTCACCATCACGGATGCGGCAGAACAGGCACTCGGACATGGCGACCTCCGGCGGCATTGTAGCGCAGGGTTCGTGGCGGCGGCGCCGTACGCGGAATATCCGGCGCGATAATGAGTTTCGTTTCCCCTTACCGGCCGCGACCGTAAAGCGTGGTGAGTCGCGCGAATCGTTCGGCCAGGGCGTCGTCGAGCTGTCCATCGCGTAGCCTGAAGAGCCAGTTGCCCTCGGATCGGCCGGGGACATTCATCCGCGCCTCGGATCCAAGGCCGAGCAGATCCTGCGCCGGTACGATCGCGGTTTCCGCCGGGAGCATCTGGGCGAGGCGAATCAGGTCCCAGTGCGGGGCACGGCCATCGCCGTCCACGTAGTCCTTGGCGCGCGCCGCCTCGGCGCCGGCGCTCTGGAACCAGCCGGCGGCGGTGTCGTTGTCGTGCGTCCCGGTGTACACCACGCAACGCTTCGGGTAGCGGTACGGCCGATCGGCGCGCGTTCCGTCCGCGAAAGCGAACTGCAGCACGCGCATCCCCGGCAGGTCGAACCGGTCGCGCAGCTCCTCGACCGCGGGAGTCACCGCGCCCAGATCCTCGGCGATGAGCGGCGGCTTGCCCAGGGCGTCGGATACCGCCAGCAGGAAGTCCTGTCCCGGGCCGTCGACGTAGCGTCCTTCCGCGGCGCTGCGCGCCTCGGCCGGCACCCACCATACGCGCTCGAAGCCGATGAAGTGGTCCAGGCGCAGCGCGTCGAACGTCGCCAGGCCGTGGCGCAGGCGCCCGAGCCACCAACCGTAGTCGCGCTCGCGGAGGTGCTCCCAATGGTAGAGCGGATTGCCCCAGAGCTGTCCTTCCGGTGTGAAGTAGTCGGGCGGCACGCCGGCGACGGCCGCCGGGCGGCCGGTCTCGTCGAGTTGGAACAGGTCCTGGTGCGCCCACACGTCGGAGCTGTCGTGCGCCGGGTAGAAGGGCAGGTCGCCGATGAGGCCGACGCCGCGCTCGGCGCAGGCGGCGCGCAGCGCGGCGACCTGGCGAAAGAACTGCCACTGCACGAAGCGATGGAAGCGGATCTCGCCGCCCAGCGTCATGCGCGCCCGCCCCAGCGTCGAAGGATCGCGCTGGCGCAGATCGGTGCCCCATTCGTGCCACGGCGCGCCGCCCATCGCCTTCTTGAGCGCGGCGAACAGCGCCCAGTCCGAGAGCCAGGCCTCGTGCTCCAGGCAGAACGACTCGAGGTCGCCGCGAACGGCCTCGGAGGCCTGCCGCTCGAAGGCGGCGAAGGCCTCGCGCAGCCTCGCCTCGCGGAAGGCGCGCGTGGCCGTCCAGTCCACCGGGCCGGAGAGGAGCGCCGAATCGGGCTCATGCGCGGCCACATCGAGCCAGCCCTGCTCCGCGAGCCGCGGCAGGCTCACCAGCATCGAGCTGCCCGCGAAGAGGGACGGTCCGTCGTAGGGGGAGTCGAAAAAGCCCACCGGCCCGGTGGGCAGCACCTGCCACCAGGACTGCCGCGCGGCACAGAGCCAATCGCAGAAGCGCACGGCCTGCTCGCCGAGGTCGCCACAGCCGTGCGGCCCCGGAAGCGAGGTGACGTGCAGCAGCACGCCGCTGGAGCGCTCGCCCAGCACCGGCGCTCGTCTTGAACCGGTCTGCATGGAAGGGGTTTATTATCACACGGTCGTCCCGGCCGCGAAGGAGCGAACGTGAAACGAGTCCAGGTTTCTTCGGGCACGAAATGGGAGCCGCGCGTCGGCTATTCGAGGCTGGTCTGCGTCGGCGCCCAGATCTTCGTCACCGGGACGACGGCGACGCTGCCGGGCGGCGGGCACCTGCGCGGTGGCGCGCTTATGCAGGCGCGCCAGGCCATCGCCAACATCCGGCGCGCATTACGCGCCGTCGGCGCCGACCTTGCCGACGTGGTGCGGACGCGGATCTACGTCACCGACATCGCGCGCGATTGGCAGGCCGTGGGTCGCGCGCATGCCGAGGCGTTCGCCGACGTCCGCCCGGCCACGACCATGGTCGAGGTCTCGCGCCTCATCGAAGCCTGGATGCTGGTGGAGATCGAAGCCGACGCGGTCGCGGGCGCCCGGCGGACCGAGCGCAAGACCCTGCCGTACCGGCGTCGGAAGGCATCGTGACGCTCAATGCAAGAAAACGCCGTTCGTCGCTTGCGGCGCTTACGGCGTTCGCTCTCGCTTGTCCGGCCGGGATCGCGGCGGCCGACGCACCGCCGATCGCGTTGCTGAATCCCGGGGAGACTCACGAAGGTGACCTGCCCAAGTCCGCGGCCCATCGGGATTGGCTGGCCCTTTGTCCAGTACCCGGCGGCGTGGACTTGGTTCCGGTTCGCGTCACGTTTCGACCTTTCCGGAGCGAGATCGCCGACGATCGCCCCGGGCAGAAGACCGGCCGGAGGATCGTGGTCCGAGGCTGTCGGGAGCCAATCGCGTTGTTCCGGTCACCGCAACTGACCTCCGGTCGAGTGGAGGCTGCGAAGCTGACCGATGGCGTGCTGACCTTTCGAGGAGCGAGCTACCGCGCGAGTCAAGAGGAGCCGCCGGATGCCTGCACGTCCGAAGGCACCGGCGCGGTGCGATACGTGCTCGCCCGCGGTGATCGACGTCAGATGGTTGCAACGGGCCTCAATTGCTCGCGCTTCGATTTGCGTTGGGCAGGCGATCTCGACAGGGATGGGAAGCTCGACCTTCTCCTCGAGGAGGACCTCGAAGGGGGGTTGGTGCTGCGCCTGTACCTGTCCGGGCCAGCCATTCCGCCGGACTTCGTGAAGGAAGTGGCCTCCGTCTCCTACGGCGGCTGCTAAAGAGAAGTGTCTCTGCCGCCGATGCCAATCGCGGACGCGACGGCGCAGTTTGTGGGGAGCCTCGCCGACCTGGCTGGAGACGATCTCGCAAAGCTCAACCCGCGAGTGGGCACGATCACGCCTTGTTGGCGACTTGATGGTATCGTAGGGCCGTGAAGCGGCGCCGCGCAGTCAGGGGACGCGGGGCTCGACCAGCGTCCGCAGCCAAGCTGGCGATCGAGCTGGAGGATCTCCGTCGCCGGGTGGCTCCCTTGGTGCCCGACATCGATCCCGGAGATCTCTTGCTGATCCTCGAGAACCTGATCAGAGGGCCTGGTTCCGGGCGGGCCCTGTTTCTCCGGCAACAGCGGCCTGGCGTCTATGTCTTTTGACGGCACACCGTGCCGCCGCCCGGAGGAAGCTCGACCGGCTCGCGCGCGAGCTCGGGGGCGCGTGGGTTGAGATATCCCCTCTGACCCGCGGCCGGCGGCTGGTCGGCTTGAGGGCGGGTGTCGACGTCCTGTTCGACCACATCGCGGGGGACCTCGGGTTCGAGTCGCTGCGCGCTCGAGCGGTGAGAATCCGCCTGGGGACCGACTCGATCGTCGCAGCTTCGTTGGCGGACGTCATTCGCTCCAAGAAGGCGGCGGACCGGGCGAAAGACCGCGCCCAGCTCCCCATCCTGCTGGACACCTTGAGGGTCAAGGAGGTTGCGGCGCAGCTCCCGCCCGGGCGGAAGCGGAAGTAGTCGGCCAGCCCGACCCGCGATAGAGAGTTGCGACCCGCTAGCCGACCTTGAGGAGCACGGCCATCGCGGAGTCGCCAGCGGCGCAGCCGGAGAAGAGGCCGAAGCCGCCGCCGGCCTGGTGAAGCTCCTCGATCAGCTCGATGATGGAACGCAGGCCGGTGGGTCCCTGCGGGTGGCCCCAGACCAGCGACGAGCCGAAGCGGTTCACCCGCTCGGGCGGAAGCGAAAGCTCGCGGCAGAAGTAGACGTCGTTGACGGCGAAGGGGTTGTGCGTCTTGACGGCCTTCATGTCGCTGGGCTGTAGGCCAGCGCGCAGAAGCGCCGCGCGTGCGGCGGGGACCGGGGCGGTGGGCATCATCGCCTTTTCCACGCGCGCTTCGCCGAATGCCACGACGCGCACCGGCACGCGCGGGTCGCGCGACAACGCGTTGGCGCGATCCAGAGAGCAGATGATCAGCCCGGCGTTGCCGTCGGCGGGGTGGGTCTGCGTCCCGAACGTGACCGAGCCGCCTTCGTGGACTGGCTTGAGTCTGGCCAGTCCCTCCGCGGTCGTAGGGAACACGCCTTCGTCCGCCTCGACGACCGTCTCCTTCTTCCCGGCGCCGAGCACCACCGGCGCCATGTAGCGGCGCTGGAACGCGCGGTCGTCGGCAAGCGCGTCTTGGTACTGCCGGTAGCGCAAGAGCGTCATGTCCTCCTGCTGCTCACGGCTGATCCCGGCGGCCCGCGCCACGTTTTCGGCGGTGTCGATCATCGCCGCCTGCGCGTGCGGATCGCGGTTGAAGTTGTCCCACACCCAGTTCTCCGCTTCGCCCGTGCCACCCGGTGCGGCCGGATTGGGGTAGTATACGTGCGGTCCGTTGCTGGTGCGATCGCACGCCAGGAGGAGCAGGCATTCGCGCTGGCCTGTCTCGATCTCCAGCGCGCCGACCGAGACCATGCGCGCCGACGTCGCGCAGGCCTGCGCGACGGTGGGTCCGGTGAGGCCCGGCGCTCCCATCATGCCGGCCACCCAGGGCGCCCCGTAGAGCGCGTGGTGCTGCGGCACGGTCAGGCCCAGCACCAGCCCGTCGAGCGATTCCAGCGCGACCTTGCGGTCTTGAAGCGCCGCCCGCGCCACGCGCGCGGAAAGCTCAAGCGAGTTGTGCGCCGCCAGCGAGCCCTGCCAGCGGCAGAACGGCGTCGACCAGTAGGCCCCGTACGGGATGTACGCGCGCTCGATCGTTTTCGGCACGATCAGAACCGCAGGGCCACAGTGGCCGTGGCACTCGTCGCGGTCAGGTCGAGGTACACCAGCGCGCCGGTGCCGACCGCGGCCGCGCCGCCGGCGACCAGCAGGATGTTGGCGAGGAGCGCCCGGGTTTGCGCCTTGTCCTCCAGGTCCCTGCACTCACGGACCTCGGTCGTGGTCACGCACGAGCGCTGCGCGTCGTTGAGATCGTTCTCGGCGCGGTTGGCCAGGACGCCGAACAGCACGCCCGATCCTATCAGCGCGCCGGTGACGCCCGCCGCGACCCAGGTGCGCGGGCGGACCCAGGAGAGCATCGATGGTTCCGAGGCACGGACCTCGACGTCCGCCGGGCTCTGCGCGACCGCCGCGGGCTCGGGTTTACGAAGCTCCGGGTCGTCGAGCTGCGCGACGCGCGTGAGCTTGGGGTCGGCCGGCGCCTCCGCGAGGGCAGGGACAGGGGCCGCCGTAGCCGCGGGCGGAGCAGCGGGCTTGACGGGCGCGGGCGCGGGCGCGGGCTTGGGCGCCACGGCGGCGACGGGTGTCGCCCCGGCTGTCGGCTGGGGAGCGCCGCCCTTCACGAAGTTCACGCCCGCCTCCGTGAAAATCGACACCAGCGCTTCGCCCGTCTCGATGATGGGGATCCGGGCTTTTCGCGTAGTGGTCCCGCTCTTCACGTCGACCTGCTCGAAGGCGGCGCCCCAGCCTTGGTGGCGGGCGAAGAACAGGACCTCGGCGCCGACCTCGGCGGCGACGCGCCCGCGGCAGGCGGGGCCGAGCTTGGCGCAGCCGGGCAGGAGCTGCAGCTCTCCGAGCGTCTTGTCCAGCTTGATCCACTCGAAGCCGGCGACGGCCCCGGCGCCCTGTCGCCAGTTGGCGGTCATCTTCTCGACCGGCGCCCCCGGCTCCGCTCCCCACACGCCAAAGACGACGGCCCTGGGCGCCGCCAGCACGGGGGCCGCGACGAAACCCGTCAGGAGCACACGCGCCGCGAACATCGCAACATGATAGCACCGACGGTATCCGGGACAATGCCCGGTTTCGCCGCGCGCGGACTGGTGGCCCGGCCGGAAACCGGCTAGGGTCGCGCCCCATGAATCGACGCGAATTCGTCGCGGGAGGTGTCGCGATGGCCACCGCAGCACTGACGGGATGCGCCACGACGGGCCGCGGCGCCAAGGGCCGGCGCATCGTCATCCTGGGCGGCGGCTTCGGCGGCATCACCGCGGCGCGCGAGCTGCGGCAGGCGCTCTCCGCCGAGCACGCCATCACGCTGGTCGACCGCAAGGCCTCGTTCATGATGGGGCTGCGCAAGCTCTGGATCATGGCGGGCCTGGGCACGCGCGAGGAGGGCGAGCGACCGATCGCCGCGCTGCACAAGCAAGGCATCGACGTGCGCAAGGCCGAAGTCGCGGCCATCGACACGGCGGCGCGCGTGGTACGCACCGACGGGGGCGACCTCGGCTACGATTACCTGCTCGTCGCGCTCGGGGCCGAGTCGCGCGCGGACCTCATCCCCGGGTTCTCGGACGCCGCGTACAACCTCTACGAGGTTGCCGGCGCCGAGCGCCTGCGCGACCGGCTGGCCACGTTCGCACGGGGCAAGGTGGCTCTGGTCATCGCCGGCGTGCCCTACAAGTGCCCGCCCGCGCCGTACGAGGCGTCGATGCTGCTCGACGACATGTTCCGCAAGCGAGGCACGCGCGCGGACATCGAGATCCACGTCTTCACCGTGCAACCCATGCTCCTGCCGCTGATGGGCAAGGCCGCGTGCGACGAGCTGGGCCGGCGGCTTGCCGGCAAGCAGATCTCGTTCGCCACGGGCAAGAAGACGACCGCACTGGAAGGCAGCCGCGTCGTCTTTTCCGACGGCACGTTCGACGCGGATCTGCTGATCGTGGTCCCGCCGCACCGGCCGCCCGCCGTGGTCAAGCAGAGCGGCCTGTGCGGCGCCGGCGAGTGGATCACGGTCGAGCGCGAGACGCTCAAAGCGCACGCCCCGGGGGTCTTCGCCGTCGGCGACTGCACGGAAACCTTGCTCGACAACAGAATGGCGCTGCCCAAGGCGGGCATCATGGCCGAGGCGCAGGCGCGCATCGCGGCGGCGGGCATCCTGGCCGAGATCGCCGGGGCGCCCGCCGCGGCGCGCTTCGACGGCAAGGGCTACTGCTTCTTCGAGCACGGCGATGGCCAGGCGGCGGCCATCCGCGGCGATTTCTTCGCCGCCGACGCGCCCAAGGTCGAGCTCGGCGATGCGACCGCGGACGGTTTCCGGGAAAAGCAGGAGTTCGAGCGCTCGCGCCTGGCCGCCTGGTTCTCGTGACGCGCGCAGCTTGAAGGGACATCGGCTCCGGTGGTAGAGGAGGCGCTGCGGACGAGAGTCGACGAAACGGAGGGCTCCATGGTCACGAACGACCGGTTTTTCAAGACGATGTTCTCGGGTCTGCTGGGCCTGACCTGGTGCCTGGCCGCGTGCGGCGGTGGGGGAGGCGGCGAGGGCGAGGCCGAAGCCGAGGCGGAGGCCGAAGCCGAAGCCGAAGCCGAAGCGGAGGCCGAGGCGGAGGCCGAGGCGGAAGCGGAGGCCGAGGGCGAGCCGGCGGCGTCGGTCACGACCGGGAACATCCACACCTGCGCGCGGTTCGCCGGCGGCTCGGTGCGTTGCTGGGGCTTCGCCGGCTACGGCCAGCTCGGCTACGGGAACGTCGACAGCATCGGCGACGACGAGAGGCCCCTCAACGCCGGCGACGTCGACGTCGGCGGCACGGTCATGCGCATCGCCGCGGGCCACTCCCACACCTGCGCCGTGCTCGATAGCGGTGCGGTGCGTTGCTGGGGGTTCGGGACGCAAGGACGGCTGGGCTACGCCAACGTGAACAACATCGGCGACGACGAGACACCGGCCTCGGCCGGCGATGTCGACGTCGGCGGCACGGTCGCGGAGATCGCCGCGGGCAGCTCGCACACGTGCGTCCTGCTCGCCGCCGGCGCCGTGCGCTGCTGGGGCGAGGGGACGAACGGACGGCTGGGCTACGGCAACACGAATCACATCGGCGACAACGAGACGCCGGCTACCGCCGGCGACGTCGACGTCGGCGCCACGGTGACCCAGATCGCGGTGGGGGGGGCGCACACCTGCGCGCTGCTCGCCACCGGCGCGGTGCGCTGCTGGGGACTCGGCACGTTCGGACGGCTCGGTTACGGCAATACCAGCAGCATCGGCGACAACGAGCCACCCGCGTCGGCCGGCGACGTCAATGTCGGCGGCGCGGTGATCGCAATCGCCGCGGGTGGCACGCACACCTGTGTGCTGCTCGGGACCGGGGCCGTGCGCTGCTGGGGCTCCGCGGGGTCCGGGCAGCTCGGCTACGGAAATACGGACGACATCGGCGACGGCGAGACGCCTGCGTCGGCGGGTGACGTCGACGTCGGCGGCACGGTGAGCCAGCTTGCCGCCGGAGGCCAGCACACGTGCGCTTTGCTGGACACCGCAGGGTTGCCGGTCCGTTGCTGGGGGCTCGGCGCGTTCGGCCGGCTCGGTTACGGCAACTCGGACACCATCGGCGACGGCGAGACCCCCACCTCGGCCGGCGATGTCGACGTCGGCGGCACGGTGACCCAGATCGCCGCGGGAGGCGGGCACACCTGTACAGTGCTCGACGACGGCGAGCTGCGCTGCTGGGGATGGGGGACGGAGGGACAGCTCGGCTACGCCGCCGTCGACAACATCGGCGACAACGAAACGCCCGCCTCGGCCGGCGACGTGCCGGCGATGTAGGGAGGCGTTCGGAAACACAGCGGAAACAACTGGCCGCGCCGGGTCGCGGCGCGGTAGCATCCCGCCGGAGGGCAACGCATGGCCGATCCACAATACCATCCGGCGCTGACCATCTCCGAGCAGGACCGCATCGACTACCTCACGGCCGTCGCTTCGATCGCCTGGGCCGACCGATCCGTCGATGAGAAGGAAACAACCAAGCTGCGCCAGCTCTGCGAGACGCTGCAGGTGACCGGAGAGGCGGCCGATCGGGTCATCGCCGCGGCCGCCAGCCCGGATGCGCAGCGCGTCACCAAGATCCTCCATCGCTTCCGCAACGACAGCCTGAGGTTCTCGCTGCTGGCCGATGTCACGCTCATCGCCTTCACCGACGGGCGCGTGGAGTCGGGAGAGGCGGAGCAGATCGCCAAGTACGCGCGCGAGCTGAGCCTCGCCACTGCGCACGCGACCGTGATCGGACGCTACGTCGAGAGCTCCATCCACGGACGCGCGAGCGAGGTGTTG
>Ga0247727_10008121_pt1 | contig 19628 bp, 18 predicted proteins | sample WisWelCaveWW1625_FD_202498 | JGI IMG/M metagenome (GOLD analysis project Ga0247727, IMG submission 202498) | Biofilm microbial communities from Wishing Well Cave, Virginia, United States - WW16-25 | ecosystem: Environmental > Aquatic > Deep subsurface > Groundwater > Cave microbial mat | place... | reverse complement strand
TTAACATTCGACGCTCAAGCCTCCCGTTGATTACAAATACCTGTTCCAGAAAATCTGAAGACTGGAGTGCTCCACGTCGCCCACCGAGTCGCCCACCGAGTCATCCAGCCGTTTCCATGTTAAAGACAAAGCACCACGGCCATTTGGTACAAAGTTATTAAGAGCCCACACCCGCCTGTTCAGTACTTACGTTCAATGACATACTACGAACCCACCATTCCAACCACCAGAGAACCTACCACCAAATCATCATCAGATTTTTAATCAGACACTCCTTAATTACCATAAGTCCTGCATTTGTTTCTGTAAGTCTTGCATTTACATAATGGCGTCCATCTTTAATTCCAGCAAGTCCTGCATTTATTACCACAAGTTTCGCCTATTGCCTTACGTTTCGCCTCTATTTCTGCATGTTTCGCATTTATTGCCTTACGTTTCTCATCTATTTCTGTAGATTTTGCCTTTATTTCATTAAATTTCGCCTATATTGCCGTAGGTTTCGCCTTTATTTCATTACATTTCGCCTATATTGCTGTAAGCATTGCCTCTATTGCCGTACGTTTCACTGTTTTGCTCTTATTATTTACTAATAAATGTAGCGTTATGTGCGTTACAATCGCGCTACGTAACGTTACATCGCGCATTTTCTGCTCCCGCGCCCAGGAAAATGGTGCCGACCACACCTACTGTTGCTGTCAATCGTTTCATCATCTTTCTCCTCCTTGATTAAATTTAAAAGCGACTGCACCACAACGGCTTCGAGATCAATGTTCGACCCCAGCCGTTCGCCAAACGCGCTTCTGTATCACCCGCGCGCGGGTTCTGACACAACAAAACAGAACCTGTCAAACAGATGTGATCGTCAGATTAGAACGGCTCTTCGTCGAGACCGAAGATGTTGTTGGGTTGGAGGGCTTCGGGTTTGTAGGCGGGGACGGTTCCGCGAATGAACGCCTCCACCATGGCGTCGGGGTCGTCATCTTTCACGCGCAGCCCCGATCCGGGATCGATTCGCGCGTAGACAATCCCTTCGGGGATTGCAAAATGTGCCACCGGGTAGCGCGACAGAGCCTTGTCCATGAACGTCATCCAGATCGGGAGTGCGGCGCTGGAGCCGGTCTCCTTGTCGCCGATTGATCGCCGATCGTCAAACCCCACCCAGACCCCGGCGACCAACTGCGGGGCGTAGCCAACAAACCAGGCGTCGTTAAATTCGTTTGTGGTGCCGGTCTTTCCCGCAAGTGGCCGACCGAGTTCTCTCGCCCGGCGCGCGGTGCCGCGCTGAACGACATCTTCCATCATCGAATTCATCATATAGGCCGTCTCGCGGGCGATCACCCGCCGGAGCGCCGGGGTCTGCTGCTCCAGAACCCGGCCCGCGTGGTCTTTTACTGAAACAATAAAACTCGGCTCCACCCGCACGCCCTTGTTCGGAAAGACGCCATAGGCAGAGGTCAACTCAATCAGGTTGACCTCTGACGTGCCGAGCGCAAGCGACAGATCGCGCGTGAGACGGCTTCGAATGCCGATTCGCGCAGCAAACTCGATGGCCCTTTTTACGCCGATTCGCTCCAGCAGTTTGACCGTGGCGAGATTGCGCGAGAAGGCCAGCGCGTCGCGCAGGCGGGTCGCGCCGTAAAACTTGCCATCGTAATTTTCGGGTTTCCAGACACGCTTATTGCTCGTGTAAATCACTGGATTATCAATCACAACCGTCGCCGCCGTGAGACCCCGCTCTAGGGCCGCGGCGTAAATGATCGGCTTAAAGGCCGATCCTGGCTGCCGCTTCGACAACAGGGCGCGGTCGAACTTGCTCCGGTTAAAATCGTATCCACCGACCATCGCCCGGACTCGACCCGTTGCCGGGTCGATGGCAATCAGCGCCCCCTCCACCTCTGGCTGTTGGTCAAGACTGAAAATAAGTGCTTTGGAATCATTTCGTTCGACCCGAACCCAAACGCGATCCCCGGGCCGGACGATGTCGGCAACCGCCGGGTCGCCGATATCCGTCACCGTCGATTTTCCCTTGAGCTGCTTGCGCGCCCAGAGCATCTTCGCGAGCGGCATCTTTCCGACGATGTCGCCCACCTCCACCGTCGCCAACTCTTTGGAGATCGCGATGACGATACCGGAAACCAAATCTCCAGGCGCCAAACGCGTGGAGGTGTCCGCATTCCCACCACCCTGTTTTTTGGCGACGGCGCCCCGAAAGCCCCGGCGCTTGTCGATCTCTCGCAACCCTTCCTGCACCGCCAGGTTTGCGGCCCGCTGCATGTCGATATTCAGCGTGGTGTAGACGCTCATTCCGCCTTTGTAAACGGTGTCATAACCGTATCTGGCTATCATCTCCTGCCGAACATGTTCTAAAAAGTGGGGCGCAATATTCTCTTCCGCCATCCGTTTCTGAAAGATCAAATCTTTCTTGTAGGTCTTTTCGTACTCCGCTTCGGTAATTAATCCTTCGTCGGCCATCCGCTTCAGGACAACGCGCTGGCGCTGTTTCGCCTTATCCGCGTAGTAATACGGGGAATAATAATTAGGCGCCTTCGGCAAACCTGCGATAAAAGCCGCCTCGCCCAACGTGACCCGACTAATTTCTTTCCCAAAGTAGGTTTTTGCGGCAGCTTGAACCCCGTAAGCGCCGTGACCGAAATAGATCTGGTTGAGATACGTTTCTAAAATCTCATCCTTCGTGAAGACCACCTCCATCCGGCGGGAGAGGATGATCTCTTTTAACTTTCGTTCTATCGTTTTTTCAGACGTGAGAAAGAGCGAACGAACGAGCTGTTGCGTGATCGTGCTCGCCCCCTGCTTGATCTGTAGATTTTCTAGGTTCGTCAATCCGGCCTTAATGATTCGGATCCAGTCAAATCCGCCATGTTCGTAAAACCTGGCGTCTTCGACCGCAAGAATCGCACGAACCATATTCTGTGGAATGTTTGAAAGTGGAACGAAGACGCGCCGCTCAATGAAAAATTGGCCAATAAGCCGCTTGTCGTCGGAGTAAACCCTTGTGGTCTGAGCCGGGGTGTAGGTGCGAAGCGTTTCGACGGGAGGGAGGTCTTGCGCGATATAGAACAACCCACCCCCAACCCCAATAATCACAAGGAGGAGGATGGACGCCGTCGTACCAATAATAAATCGAAACATGGCGTCACTGTACCAGACGCGCCGGAGGTAGGCTATTAAACGAGATGGGCGGTATTGGCGGAATTGTAATTTACATGGATCGCGTTACCAGCCGTGATAATAGCCGAAGCCAATATTCACGTCCGGCCACCAGGGCCGATGCGGATATTGTTGTGGATAAACCTGCTCCAGCGGCCAGAGATGGATTTTCGGTGTTTCAAAAACAGGCACCATAATTTCAGCCTCGCCAATTTTCTCCGCCCGGCCACCCATCACCGTTGCCGTAGTGGTTAATCGACGCCCCACTTTAAATAGGTTGGGGTCGAGAAACGACGGTTGAATAACCACAAACCGCCCCCGCGAAAGATCAAGCCGCAGCGGACTCCGATCCGAAGCTAGTGGTTTCTCCAAGACAACAATCTCTGTCGTCTCCTTAAGATTGCGGACCTCAATAATCTCACCGCCAATAATCATCCGTTTACCTTTATGACTCTCCGGGTTAATTTTAACCACCTCAAAAGTAAGATGCCGGTCGATATCCACATCATCAAGCACCTTCGACCCACAGGCGGCGACAGACAGAGAAATAAGAGCAATGACCATCCATTTTATAAACATCATATCCCTCACGTTACACATTGATTTCAAACTCCTAAATTAAAGTTATTCACAGATATTCGGCATCATATGAATCATCTTTTTTAAAATTTAAATCCTGTAATTGGTACTTCTCGGTTTCAGAACTTGATATCTTAAGAGCCTTTTTCAAAAGCCCAAGAAGTATCGTTTTGTCATTTCGACCAGGGAGAGAAATCTTTAATTAAATTGCAGTGCAAGATTCCTCACTTCGTTCGTAATGACACAATAAACGAGTTTTGTAAGAGGCTCTTAAGTCCGTCCTACCGCTTCGACGGTTCCCAGGTGACCGGCGCGCCACCCGCGAAGAAATAACGGTACCACGCCGTTAAAACTGCCATGTTGGCCATGACGAAGTAAGACGGAATCCTGGCGATCCTGGGTGCGGTAGCGCTTCGTCCACCTTCCCACGCCATCCAGTAGAAGAGGAGATGTCCAGCAAAGGCCAGCCGGTAGATGAAGCCATCAGCCAGCAGAAAAAGATTGGTGGCGGCGGCGCCAATTAAAAAAAATGGGACAAGCCATCGACACAACTTATGGCTAAATAGTTGCCATGCAAACAGGCCGTATCGACCCGGGTGGAGCAGTCGAAGATTCTTCATCAGCACCGCGATGCCTCGGACAATCGTTCGGACCTTGCGTTGGAACTCCTGGCGTTCATCGGCGATGTTTTGGTAGATGCCTACACAGGCTGGGTCGGCCACGCCGCGCATTCCCTGCCGGATGCTGTTGAGTAGCACGCTAAAGTCGCTCTGGAGATTTGGCGCCCAAGGCGTACAGACCGTGCGGCGCGCCGCAAAGAAGGAACCGCTGAGGCCGACCAGCGAGTGTACCTGCATTTCAAGGTTGCGCAGCGCCATCTCATATCGGACATAGGCCCCCTCGCCGCCCACGCGACCTACGCTGTCGATAAAACGATCGACGCTGCTCACGCAGCCGACCGACGGGTCGTTAAAGTTTCGGACGATCTGGACAATGCCGTTCGGCTCTAAAATCGTTGCGACATCAGAGAAGACCAAAATCTCGCCCGATGCCGCTTCGACGGCACATTGCTGGGCGTACTCCTTTCCCCGCCGTTCGGGTGCGCGCACCAGTTTCACGCCGCGATCGGCATGTGAGCGGACGATCTCATCCGTTCGATCGGTGGAGCAGTCCGAGGCAACGATCACCGTGAGCCGCCACGCAGGATAGACGAGGAGAAAGGTGTTTTGCAGTTTGGCTTCGATGCGGGATTCTTCGTTATGGGCAGTGATTATCATGGAGACCTGAGGGGCGATGTCTCCCTGGAGAACGGGACGCGCGCGAAACAGCGAGACGATTTTCAGTGTAAGTGGGTAGCCGAGATAACTGTAGAAGATAAAAAAGAGCGACAGCCAAAAGAGGACGGCTAACATCTGGGGACCGCATCGACGGCGTCGGAGAGCCGGATCGATTCGATGCCAGCCGCCTTCGCAAAGACGAGGAACGTCTCGATTCGCTTCAGGAAGTCCACGCGGTCGGCGTCGGTTTTGACGAACGGCGTGCAACCTGGCTGCAGGGCACTGGAATGAAAGAACAGGTTCACAATGGGGAGTGACGTGCGCAGAAGCGAGCGCGTCAGCGCAATCATATGGTCTGCGGTCGACTGCTCCGGAGAGAGCCAGACCTTATTTATCCATCCGAGTCGATCGCAAAGACCAATCAGCTTAAGTGGGTTCAGCGGCAGACTCCGAAGCCTGCGGTCCCATGCGGCAGACCGTCGCTGGTTGTTCTGAATAAACCCGACCGTTGCGGGAACCTGTAGTAGCGGGCCCTGCGAGTTGGGATGAAAGATGGCCTCCGGGTGAAAGTGGTATGGCGTGGGCGTCATATCGGAGTAGTCCTGGCCGTGAGACGAGGTCCAGTCGATACGCGACATCACAGACGTGTCAACACGATATTGTAATTTGGCTAACGCCCGCGCAACATCCGGTCCATATCCCCATCGGCCAGACCGAAACGACGTCGGTGGTTTGCCGAAGTTTTTTGTAATCGTCTGGTGGAGCGTCTCAATCTTTCGGAACTGCAGGTCGGCGGGCAGACGGAACAGCATGGTCGATTTGGCGTCTGCGGATGTAGAAAGTGGCGGCGTATTCCACGGGTGGCAGTGGGCGCCAATCTCGCACCGCTCGGTCTGCGCGATGTCGCGCAAGGTCTCAATCGACTTTTCATCCGTTGCCACCGGGTAAGTGATCAAATAGGTCGGCAGCGCCCCGAACCGGTCGAACAGGCGCTGCATGGTCGGAATCTGCCGGATGTTTTCGAGGCCCCAGCGGGTCGGGTCGTAGCCCGTCCACTCGTCCTCCTCGGTATCAATCGTAATCACCAACTTCATTAAAAATTACCTATGAGTGGACGTGGGACGATATCAGGTCGAGAACCGGTGCCGTTGGACGAGAGCCGCGATGACCGCCAGGTCGTTTGGTGTGACATAGGGATGGGTCGGCAGCGTCACCAAATGCTCCGCAACACTCCGCGCCGCAGGAAAGTCTCGTCCCTGAAATGTTCCCGCCAACTCGTCGATCTGGTGAATAGCGGCGGGATACATCGGGCGAATCCCCGCGCGGATCGCGTCTGGAGAGGCGCAAAGGGCCTCCTTCGCCGCCCGGTCTGGAAGCAGCAGTGGCAGGCGCAACGCGGGGGTCAGCCATTCACGTGTGGCGACGTAATATTCCGCCAGATGCTTCGTCATCTCCATCGCGTTTCGTTGTCGAGCCTCGTTATGTTGCTGCAATCGCGCATTCCAATGAACCAGAAACCTCGCCTTTGCGCCCCCCATCTTTTTAATCGGAAAGTCACTGTCGAACCGAGTTTCACCGAGTCGTAAAAACGGCAGGCGGGCCGGGATACTGTATACGGTCGGGTGTAAAAAGAACAAGATGGCGAGCGCTTCAAACCATGCCCGCAAGCCATCCCAAGCCGATTCTGATTGTAGCCCGGCGTGGACAGGCCTAATCGCCGCTGCAATCTGATCCGATTGCGTGAGGATGATTCCACCAGAACCGCAGGTAATGTTCTTCCCGCGTCCGAGACTGAAGAAGCCGACATCGCCCTGCGTGCCAAGCCATCGACCGTCCGATGCCCGCCCGCCCATCGCCTGCGCCGCATCTTCCACCACAAATGCCCCGCGAGACGTGGCGAGCGCTGCGATACGACCCACATCGGACGGCCCGCCAAAAAGGTGGGTCGGCACGACGCAGAGCGTGGCCTCAGTGAGGGCGGATTCGATCTGGTGGGGGTCGAAATCGAGCGTATCGGCGTCGATGTCGCACAGGGCGACCTGTAAACCGGCCCGTACAATCGCCGATGGAACGGAAAAGCAGGTGTAGGCGGGAATGAGGACTTCGCGTCGGGAAGAGAGGGTGCGGAGCGCCTGTAAGATGACGACGAGCGCCGCCTTGCCCGACGAAACAAGAAAAAGATGCCGAACACCAAAGAAGGCTTTGAGGTCGTTCTCTAAATGACCCAGCGACCGGTGGGTCACCAGCCCCCGCAGGAGATCGGCGGGAGAGATCGGCGCCGCCGCCGGCGGAAGGGTGCGTGGCAGGAAAGGGATCACGTTATCTGACTATGATTTTTCCCACCGACTTGAGGGTCTGCCAGACGAAACACGCCAGCGCCGCAGGGTGCCGACTGTACATCTCAAGCGTCAACAAGGCGCGCCCACCGTTGCTCCAGTGGAACTTGTACGACTCGCCCCCCCGCAGAAAATCGACGACCGACAATCCGTCGGCAATGGCTTGCTGAATCGCTCGCCCGACGGTAACGCTTCCGAGGCTGATCCCTTTGTCGTAATGGCGATTCGTGCGGATCGTGTAGCTGGACAATGCCCCGTTGTATTGCAGGTGGCATAGCCCCATCACATTTTCTCCGGACACGGAAAGTAGATCAATCCGCATCCAGCCATTTTCATGGCAGTGGCCCAGCACGGTTCGGAGAAATCGCTCGAACCGATCCTGAACATCGGACGATCGCACATGTGGAATCTTCAGAAAATTGTCGAGCGCCTCTTCGGCCTCCCGATGAGAGGCGCGATGAAAAACGACCTTGCCATCCTTTTCGAGACGCCGGGCGTTGTTGCGAAATTCTTGCCTGCGATTGGAAGAGAGTGTCTCAATGTATGCCTCCCAGGATATAGGCAGACGGACCGACGGACAAATGCCGTCGTAGGTAATCGCCGCGTGTTTCCCTGCCTCTCCAGCCGCCTGCATAAAGTGGTGCAAAAAAAGGGATTCTGATGCCATCCCTGAGAGGGTGATCCTGTCCCAGGGGGGAGATTCAGCGTGAAAGAGAAAGCGGTACAACGCCAGGGCGGTCTCTCGCTCCTGCCCTGGCAGGGCGAAGACGTCCATGTAATCGGACGCGGCTGATGCACCCAGAAACCCCACTTCACGCAGGGTGCCCGCCCATGTCCGGGTGGAATAAATACACCAAGGGGAGATGCCGACGAGCCGATTCTCACGGTAAACCGCAAGAATAAAAAGGGCATCATCCGGCTCCAAAAAACATTCCGCCCAACTGTAGAGCCACTCCCAGGTGAGAAAAACCGTGTTGGAACGGGACTGGGAGAGAAGATCGTTCCAGGGTTTGGCCATATCCGACCAAGCGGCCATGGAGCGAATCGGGACGACGCGGCAGGGTGTGGACATCGGTTACGGGGCGGTGAGGTAGAGCGGTGGGTTTTCCGAAAGGAGGCGGCGGGCGAAATCTTCCATTTGAACGCCGACCTGCGCGGGGTCTTTCAGGCGGTCTGGTTCGGGAACAATCAGGAACAGCGCCCCCGGGTTTTCCCCGTGGAGCAATTTCTCCCGGAGCGAAACCCACCTTGCGCGGTACGGATCGGCGATGATTTGGCCGCCGACATCATACCAAAACAGCCCACGGACGGCGGAATCTCCCTTGCCAACATCTGTTGCGTTAATAAGAACAGCCCCATCTGGACGATGGGTATCCGCTGTATCGAGCGGCGGCGCAATCTTGAGTTCGATGGCGTTGGCATGAAGCGCCGCCGTCTGATGGGCAACGAGCTCCCTGCCTTGGGCTTGGGATGAAAAATAAGCCACATAAAGCGCCATCGAACCGCCGGTGGGATCGCGGTAGATGCGGAAGAGTTCTCGGTCGGCGCCCGTCATGCGGAACGGGGAGAGGGCGGGGTCTACCTCCGGCCCAACCCAGGCGCCAACCGACCGAGGGATGGAATCAAAATCGTGACGCAACGGCACTTCACCCCGATTGAGCAGGGCGGTGTAGCCGATCAGAACGATCAGAAGAATGGCAACAGCGCAGACTGCAGGGCGTAAAGAAACGGGCGGGACACTCTCTGGTTGAGTCGGCGTCGATGAAATGGCCCCGTCGCTTCCGCCGGGTGACCCGGCCACGGCGTATTCTCTTTTGGAGAGCATCCAGCAGGCGAAGAAGAGGTAGAGAAATCCGATCTGCGCAACAAAGACCCCCTGAAAAACATGACTCGGACCGTGCAGCACTGGATAGCCGTAATAGGCGCCCATTGAGATCAGGATGACCCTAAGCCAGTTTGCCACGACACCAACGACGATGGCCGACAAGACCAGCAAGCCTCGGTGCGCCGGACGGGACAATCTCAAGGCGGCGAGCGGAATACCGATAGCAACAATCGAAATGAGAAAGTTGGCCCCGCTGCAAACATCGGCCACCTCCAGCACAATGTTCGGTAGCGTGATGTACTGCTGCGTGAGCAGCACCGGGAATCCAGACAACTGCAAGAAGGCCACCGACATCTTCGCCGTCATCAATTGCAGGGGCCATTTCAGCGGCTGCATGATCTCGTCGATCAGCGGCAGCATCAAAACAAGGTAGGCGACCGGCAGCCAGAGTGCCATCAGGTATTTCCAGCCCCGAAGTGCCAGGATCAGTCCGACCAACATGGGGAGGATGGAGGCCTGCTCCAGTACAACCATCGCTCCGGCGCGCCCCACGATAAAGAGGCCGGAGGCGGCCGCCATCGCCGCGAGGCCCCATCCGAGTGCGGGTTGCGGCGAAAGGGTGCGTAGCAGATCGCGTTTCTCCCAGACCAGATAGAGACTGATGAAGGGAATGAGCAGGGCATGGGACGAGTCGGTGCGCTGCCACGCCTGCACGAAGAGGAAACGGAGCGGCGTGGCATACAACAGGCAAAGGAGCGCGGTCAGCAGAAACAGCGGCGCCCGGTCCACGCGAATCTGCGCCCGCACCAGATGCAGAAGACCGGTCTGCGGGCTGCGGGTCTGCGCTATTTCCGGATCAAGACCGTTCATGCGATTTCCTCGCTATGCAATGCCCCGAACGATTCGTGGCCCCATCTGCTGGGTGAGCCAGACGGGCAAGGTCTGCCAGAGACGAATTGCCAGTTGATACTTTGTGTTTTTAACGCTCACGTCGGGCAGCGGCCTTCCTGCGTCCATGACGTAATACCAATAGAGCGGCTGCGGCTCGGCGCCCCACTGCTGTTTGAAGCGATACGTCCCCTCGTCCGGCGTCGATCGCCCAAAATCGAACTGCGTGTAACCCTGATTGCAGGCTTCAGAAAGCACGCTCCAATATAAAAGCATGTTCGGGCTAAGCGCGCCAAACTGGCGGAGGGACGAGGCCCAGGGGATCTCCATCTCTTCGCCAAAGCAGGACAAGAACGCCGCCGCCACCGGCTGATCTTCATGGTAAACGACGCAGAGGGTTCGGTCGGATGGAAAGGCGCGCAGAATGTTCCGGAAGAACGCCTTGCCATAGACGGGGGTGCCCAAGTCGCGCATGTTCATGCTGAACACTTGGTAAAATGGGTCGAGCTGGTCGAGGCCGCCCCAGCACACCGTCATCCCCGCTTTCATCGGACGGCGAATCTGGCTACGCAGTTTACCGGGGAACGCCTCCCACAGCAGATCGGCAGACGCCGGAAGATCAAGCCGCATCGCCACCTTATGCGTTTTCGCCGGAAGACGCCACGATTTTTGGGCGCTCTGGCGTAACTCAACATGCGTGGCGCCGGTCTCCGCTGCAATCTCCTCCGCACGCTTCAACAGGGCCGCCTCGACCTCCGGCGTGTCGGCGACAATGCCGCCATCGTTGAAAAACGGCATGGATACCAGCGATTTGCCAAAGAGCCAGCTCTTCATCAAAACCAACGGCAGGAGGCCGCAAAGGCGGCCATCGACCTTTGCTGTGAGATACCAGGTGGCGTGCCCGAAGCTCTCCTCGATCACCCGCCGCCAACCGAGACGGTGATAGTTCCCGCCATGCGCGTTTGCGTAGGCATCCCAGAGCGGCGCGTCTTCTTCGCGCAACAGATCAACCTGCACGGCCATGCGCCACCTCCCGAATCGTCTCCACCGCCGCGCCATCGGCGCTTTCCAGTCCAGCGATATATTCCGAAACGGTGCCGAATTGAAAGTCGGTCAGTAGCCACCGGAGATTGTTCTCGGTCTGGTCGAGGCGGGTGTAGTGCCGGAGGCGGGAGCGAAGGGGACCGGCAAGCCGGGGTTGCCTGGGATCAATCTCCCAAGGATGGAGATAGAAAACGGCCGGCTGCTTCTCTTGCAGATTAATTTTCCGGATGCCCCACTGCGTGTACCAATAGGGAAAGATACGAAAGTAGCCGCCACCTGCGACGGGTAGGTTCCATCGACCCAGGCGCACCGTAGACGGCGGCACTTCGACGATCCGGCGACCCTCCGACAGCCGATAGACGGAGGGAAACCGCGCCGCGCCCGGCATGCCGTATAAGTCGTGGTGGATCGGGAAGATGCTCGAATCATACTGATGCCCGGTCTCCTCCAGAATATCGAGCGCCCAGAGGGTGTCCGACATGATGGAGAAGCTCGGCGCCCGGAATCCGACGACCGGCTGACCCGCGCAATCTTCCAAAATCCCTTTGGCTCGTTCAACGTCCTGCCGAAACTCGTCGCGCGTCATATTCGAGATGCGCTGATGACGATAGCCATGCGATGCGAGTTCATGTCCATGCTGAACAATCAGGCGGACGAGCGTGGGATGTCGCTCCGCAATCCAACCGAGCGTAAAGAACGTGGCCCGGACGCGATAGAAGGCGAGCATCTCCAGGAGGCGGCAGGTGTTGCCCATGACCCGGCTTTCGTATTCCGGCCACCGGCGATACGGGACCTGCGGCTCAAACGCCGACACCTGATAGTAGTCTTCAACATCAATCGTAAGGAGGTTTTTCATGAGCGGAGGGGCAATCGGAAAATCTATCGGAGCGACCTGGGGTAACGACTCCTAATGCGTCTGTCATTTCGACCGAAGGGAGAAATCTCTATAACTTGTTGCCGAGTATAAGATTTCTCGCTTTGCTCGAAATGACAATAGCGCGGATCAGCGGGCGCCCTTCCCGGACAACACCACGCGGACGGTCTCTAAAATAATCGTGAGGTCGAAGAGTAACGAGAGATGCTTCACATAATAGAGGTCGTATTGAATCTTCTGCTGTGTATCCTCTTCGCTTGCGCCATAACGATATTTGATCTGTGCCCAGCCGGTGATGCCCGGCTTTACGGTGAAACGAAGATCGTAGTAGGGGACTTTTTCACGGAGTTGCCTGACAAAGACCTCTCGCTCCGGTCGAGGTCCCACAAAGCTCATATCGCCTTTGAGAACGTTGAGGATCTGAGGGATCTCGTCCAGGCGGAGCATCCGCAGGACACGCCCCACCCGGGTCACGCGCGGATCGTCGAGGCTGGCCCAGACCGGCCCGCTCTCCACTTCTGCATCCTCACGCATCGAACGGAACTTGATGATCGTAAAGGGGCGCATCTTCTCGCCGACACGCTCTTGCCGGTAGAAAATCTGGCCGTTTGAGTCGAGCCGGACCGCGAGCATGACCAGGGCCATGATCGGTGCCGCCAGAACAAGTCCGATCACGGAGAGGACAACATCTAGCCCTCTTTTCAGAATACGGACCGCCTGCGCACGATGAAATCCTTCGCCAAAGATGAGGTGACTCGGCTTCAGGGACGCCACGGGAATCTTCCCTGAAATCTGTTCGTAAAAGGTGACCGCCTCGACAATCTCAACACCCTGAACACGAAGCCGGACCAACCCCTCCACTGGGAATTGGAGCCTGCGATCCTTGACCGCCACCACGACCTTCACAATGTGATATTCCGCAACGATGTCTGACAGGCGGCGCATCGACTTCTGCAAAGACTCCGGAGAGGAAATCTCCCAGGGAAGGTGCATCAGGGAATAGCCGAGGTCGGTCCGCGCTGAAACAGCCTCTTTAATGTGCGCCACCGTGGCATCGGAGCCGACGACCAGAATGATCTCGCCCTCCTTCGCCACGAAGGTTTGGTAGGCGACCCGCAGCCCGATGAGAATGAACGGGAAGGCGAGCACGCGCGCCCATAAGCCTTCCTGCATGATCATCTGCGGCTGGAATAAAAAGTAGACCACAGACAAGATGCCCGCCGCCCACAAGAGCGCCTGCAGGTGGCGCACCCAGAACTCTTTCATCGAAAATCGTGCTGATGGATAGAGGTCGTTGTAATGCAGACAGAGTTGGACGACGACCGGGACCAAAAACAACTCCGCCCAGCCGCCCTGCAGGAGGCTTCCCCACATCAGGAAGCACACCACGAGGGTGTTCTCCAAAATGAAGTACAGCGTGCTGCGAATGGATAAGTATCGGTCAAAAATGCGTATCATCGGCGAAGCCTAATAGTAGCCATACTGGTGATAACTTCGGATCGGCCATTCGATCTTCTCTCCATTGAGCACACTGCCGATGATCTTGGACCGACCGAGCGATTTGACCGCCTGGCCCAGCAGTGCTTCTTCGGCGAGTCCCGCACGAACCACCAGCAGGACGCCATCCGCAAACTCCGTAATCAGGTTGACATCGACATGGGAAAGAATGGGGGGCGCATCAATAAAAATATAGTCGAACCAGCCGCGCGCCTCTCCCAACAGGTCCCGGATCACATCGGAGGTCCAAATCTGCCCCCACTGTTTCCCCGAACCACCGATCGTTAGGATCGTGAGGTTTTCAACCGGCCCCCGCTTCATCGCATTTTCCAAAAGACATCGCTTCTCGACCACATCAATCAATCCGGGGGCTTCGGCGATCTGAAAGGTGGCGGCGATACTGGGGCGGCGCACGTCGCCATCAATGAGCAAACATCGCTTTCCAAAATCACGCGCACAGACCACGGCGAGATTCGTGGCGGTGGTGGTCTTCCCCTCCCCCTTTAGCGTGCTCGTGATTGCGATAATCTTCTTGCCGTCGGTGCGACAGTGGAGGTCGATTTTGGCAAACAGCACGCGGTACTGGTCGGACGAGAGAGAAACGGCGCGGGTGATTGTTACAATGCCGTTGCCGTTGAGCCCCTTGTCTGGTACGGATAACGTCTTCATCGGGATGCCTTGCCGCTTTGCGCCACGAGGCGGGCACTCTCTTTTGCCGTCTTCGCGCTGAGTTTAATCTCTTGTTGAAAATCGGGGATGGTGGCAAAAACGGGAATGGCGGCAATGCGTTCAATCGCCTCTGGCTTTCGGATGAGGACGTGAAAGGTTTCCCTCAAAAAGGCGATGCCGACGCCCAGCAGCAAGCCGGCCAGCGGCCCTCCGACCCCAAACATCAATGGATCTGGCCAGACCGGCCACTCAGACAGGTTCGCAGAATCGATCACCCGAAACTGCTCTCCTTTTTGCCGTTTTTCAAGATTTTCAGAAACCTTGGCATTGATCTTCTTCGCGAGCAAGGCTTCATAGCCCTGCCGGGTATTTTCGTAGTCGCGGGTGAGCAGCATCATTTCCTGTTCGCGCACCGGCATGTTTTGAACACGACGCTCAAGATGGACAACCTGCTGCCGGACGACCTGCTCCCGACCTCGTAGCCTGCGGAGTTCGAGTCCCGACTCCAAGACTTTATCTTGAAGGTCCGCCACAACGGGGGAGGCCGTCCGCTGCGTCTCTGTTGTGTCCGTAGCGTCGGCAACAGAACCTTCGGAAGCCGCATCATCCGGTTGTTCCGCCAGGCCGGACCGAAGGGATTCTTCCAGATGGGCGATCTCTAATTTCAACGTAACGATATCTGGATAGGTCTCTCGATATTCACCCTGCAGATTGGCAAGCCTGTTTTTTTGTTCGAGCAACCGCTGCGCCAATGGTGAAGGGGGCATTGCAGACATTGAAGAAAGGTTCAACGGTATCCCGGATGAGACCAAATCCACCGCCTGAGTCCGCGCAACTTCCAGGGACTGTTCCAATAGGACTAATCTATCTTCAACGGCTTTTCCCGTAAGCTGAAGGGTTTGAATCTCGTTTTGATAGCGATCCAGGGCGCGTAGATTTGTCTCGATTTCCTGAGGGAGCTCCCCCCTGTGCTGCCGCTTATATTCACCGATTCGATTCTCCTGTTTCTCCAAGACGTTCTTAACCTGCATTAGTTCACTCTCAAGGAATTCGGTCGTTCCTTCCACCAGTTGCTCGCGGACCTTGAGATTTTCCTCAATGAATAGGGAGGCCAGTTCATCCGCCACCTTCATGGCGACGACAGGGTCTGGGGCCTGAAAGGAAAGTGAAAAAGCATCGACGTTCCGCTCTCCAATAGTCTTGATTTCAATGTTCTTGCGCATTTGCTCGACCACGGCCTCCGAGATCAACCGCTTCGGATTGTCTTTGTAGAGACCTAATTTTTCAATTGTCTTGCGCAAGAAAGAACGGCTGAGGATCTGCTGCTGAACCGTCGATAGACGGTCTTCCACGGTCCCAGAAACAGCAGACTTTACGTAGGCCTCTGGAACCTTTTGATCTTCTATAAGAATCAGGGTGGTCGAAAGATAGACCTGCGGAAGATACCGAAACAGCAAAAAAGCACTCGCACTGCCAATAACAAACATAAACAGAATCCAGTACTTATGTCTCAGTAGCATGGCCGCATAACCCCGGACCAGGGTGCCGAGGTAAATCGGTTCTTCGTCTATTTCCATGTGGTCCCCCTCCAGGTGAGCTGTGCAGATACGCTTTCGGATTTGAACCGGTTGTCCCCGGCTGGGGACGGATCAATCTCAACCCGCTGCTGCTGGTGTTGATAGGTGAGGTCGGCCCCCCAGTGGGTCGTGATGCGATAGTGGAGGGCGGCCACGGCATTGTAGCCGATGGTCCGGTTGTTGCGATTATCCAATGCCCGATTGCGACTGACCCCGCCACGCAGGGTGCCATCCAGATTCTTCAAAATGGCCCACCGCCCGGAGAGAGAGGCGCTATCTGTCGTGGTCCCGCTTGAAAAAAAGCCGCCACTCCGAACATTGCCACGATCGTTGAATAACAGATCGGACGGCGAGATATTGCGACCGTCTGTAGGCAGCGATGGGGTTAACCCGGTCCCTCCGCCATAAGTTCTACTGGCAGAGAACCCCAGTCCGCCGCCCTGGAATGCTTTTGAGATGCCAACGCCGTATGTTCCATTAAAACTGCGCTCATGAGAGAGATATGACGCGCCAGAATTCAGGGATGCCGACAGTGTTGGGCTTAAGGATCGTGCGTAGCCGACGTTCAAGCCGTGAATCCCGAAATCGCTCAGGTCATGTCGGGTAAAGCGATAACCGACCTGCCCTGAACTGACGCGCGTAAATTGCCGCGACTGGGAAAGGGAGAAGCCGTAAAACGAATCGTCATGAAGGGGGCGGCCGCCCGGGGCGGGATCGCCATACGTACTCGCGCCGTACGAAGCTCCAAAAGTGCTTCGGCGCAGCGGCGTGTTTTGATACGAAAACCCGAGGCTGGTGTTCCAGTGCAGGGTGTCCGTTTCCGGCAACAGGGCGTCGGTCACCTCTGAAAATTCAGGATCAATGCGTGTTTCATTCGGGCTGGCGGCGAGGCTCCCGCTCCACTGGGTCTGAAACCGGGGCGTCCACGCGGTTTGGGTGGACAACGAGAGGGCGTGGTGACCGTCCACCTGCCACGAGCCATCATCCAGGTCGGCGCGAATGGCGGTGTTGTAATCGAACCCGATCTGGCCGGACGGCCCCAGCCACCGGAATGCCAGGCCGGGGGAGATATGGGTGTCCCAATCCGACGCCGCGCGATCAGAGGAACGATACGTCATCCCGATCCCGGCCGATGGCACCACCTCCACCGCGCCATGGGCAACGGGGCGACAGACCAGACCGATCCCGATCAAGATTAAGAAATACAGTCGCATTGAGCCACGCCATAATTTATGGAATAACAATGCTATCTCCACGTTTCAGGATGATATTCGCCGCCGGATTTCGCCCCGACACAATATCTTGGTAACGGATCCGTATTCGGGTTTCGTAGGCCCCTTCCCTTCGCAAGATAAGAATCTTGTTCGACTCTGCAAACTGCGTGAACCCGCCCGCCTGCGTAATGGCCTGAATGATGGTCGTATCGCTGCGCAACTGTAATTTCCCCGGACGGGCGATCTCCCCCATGATGTAGACGGAGAAGCTCCCGATCTCCCGCACCACGACCGAAACCTCGGGCATTTCCTTGAATTCCTTGAGACGTTCTTTGATGGACTCCTGTAACTGGGTTGGGGTAAGGCCTGCCGCTAGAACGTCACCAATGAGCGGCAGGGAAATCTTGCCATCGGGACGAATGAAGACGGTGCGGGTCAGCGCCTCGTTTTTCCAAACATTAATATCGACGACATCTTCCGGAGCGAGCACATAATCGGCGACGGACGCCGAAGTCCGGAGGTCTGTCGTCTGTGCGCCCCGTGCCGCCACGGGAACGCGTGTCGGCGGACGTCCACAGGCACCGAGGAAAGCAACGACTACAGCGACGACGATCACCCGATTTATCCGATCCATAAGCCTCACTCCAAATCGCAAAACAGGACATACCCGAAAATCTAGTTACTGCAAGAATAGCAACCATCATGCCGATCGCACCGGAAACCGACGAACGACATCGCGTCAATCAAATTCAAAGCGTTCTATCAAATTACGAATGTTATCGTGATCCATGGTGCGTATCTAAAAGGATAGATGTTGTCCAAATAGATACGGTGTATCTACAATAAAAACCGTAACCCCGCCTGATGGCCGTCCGCCGACTTTGTGACCCAGCAGACCTCGGCCAGCGTGGGCGAGGTCGTCTGCCCTCCGTGGGTTGGCATCTCCAGCCGGATGATTTGGGCGGGCAGGAGCGCGCTCTTCGTCTGAATGCGAATGCCGCCGTTGCTGGCATCAATTGTCATCGCGTTACAGGTTGGCCTGCGGCGCTTCGTCCCGGATGACGGCGTATAAACAACCGTCGTTTTCAGGTCATATCGTGCGGCAATGCGGTTATCTTTAGCCGCTGGACTTCTTTTTACGCTGGAAGGAACGCCCGTTGTTTTCAACATTTTTGTCTTTCCTTAAGTTTCAGAGTGTTTTCGTTACTTCCCGCCCGTCTTGACCACCACGGGTACCGCACGACACCTCTCATCGCGGTGCCTCATATTTATAAACGGCAAACCGCCTTTGGTCAATCCACCCAAAGGGGTGTAGTCGGAAGGGCCATGAGCCTCCCGGAATCTCTAAAGAAGACGGAGGCGGATGGATTCGGGAGAAATGTTGCGGAGAGAGCCACTGAGCTTTGTTCGCAGAGATAACGAGGGGATACGGACGGAGGCGCCGTTTACTCGATCATGCCGTCGATTGGGCTGCTCGCCTGCGCGTAGCGCTTCTTTGGCATCCGGCCAGAGAGATAGGCCAGACGTCCGGCGCGGACGGCGAGGTTCATTGCTTCGGCCATTTGGATGGGATGTTGGGCCGCTGCAATCGCCGTATTCATCAACACGCCGTGGCAGCCGAGTTCCATGGCGACGGCGGCGTCGGAGGCCGTCCCGACCCCGGCGTCCACGATGACCGGAATCGAAATCGTCTCCAGAATAATCTGGATATTATGCGGGTTGCGGATGCCGAGGCCGGAGCCAATCGGGGCGGCCATTGGCATAACAACCGCCGCGCCGGCGTCCTGAAGTTTCCGTGCCATGATCGGGTCGTCATTGGTGTAGGGGAGGACGACAAAACCCTCTTTCACCAGAATCTTCGTCGCCTCAAGCAACGCTTCGTTGTCTGGAAAGAGGGTCTTCGGATCGCCGATCACCTCCAACTTCACCCAATCGGAAACCCCCGCCGCGCGCGCCAGCCGCGCCGTCCGACAGGCCTCATCGGCCGTGTAGCAGCCCGCCGTATTCGGGAGAATCTTGTAAATCTTCGGGTCGAGATAGTCGAGCAGGTTCGGCTGGCCCGCGTCGAGAATATTCACCCGCCGCACCGCCACCGTCACGCAATCGGCGCCCGACGCCTCCACCGCCTGCTTCGTCTCCTCAAACGACGCATACTTGCCCGTGCCCACAATCAACCGCGACCTCAAAGTCACCCCGCCAATGGTCAAAGCGCTATCCGTCATTTTCCACCTCCAACAAAACTAATAATTTCAATCTGGTCTCCGGCCTGAAGCCGCAGCGTGCCAAATTGCGCGCGGGGCACAATAGCCAGATTCCGCTCCACCGCCACCCGCGCGGGAAGGAGACGCATCGTCTCAAGGAGTTGAGACGCGGTCATCCCGTCCGGCAAGTCTTGCGCCACCCCATTAACCGTCACCCGCATGGCCACCGCCGCGCTTCAAAGAAATTGATGAAAAGGCGGGGTACCACAGCCCGGTAATCTATCGCCCACCTCGCCCAACGACACCACCCCCATGGGGGTTTGGGGCTGTTCCCGCTCACGCTGCCAGTTCCTGCCGCACGTCGTCTCGGTGGCTCCACCGGACGGGTCGCACGTCGTATCTCCGCAGCGCATCCATCGCAGCGGGTGAGACGGCCTGCTCCGAGTCGTTCAGCAGTGCGTATGCACGCGATTCAGGTG
>Ga0247727_10008120_pt1 | contig 19629 bp, 9 predicted proteins | sample WisWelCaveWW1625_FD_202498 | JGI IMG/M metagenome (GOLD analysis project Ga0247727, IMG submission 202498) | Biofilm microbial communities from Wishing Well Cave, Virginia, United States - WW16-25 | ecosystem: Environmental > Aquatic > Deep subsurface > Groundwater > Cave microbial mat | place... | reverse complement strand
GACCCGAACCAGGCGCTGCGCACCTACGACACGTCCATGAACGCCACGATGACGCGGGCCGTTGCCGTGTCCCCCTACGCGCTCGCGTTTCTCGAGTACAGCTACTGGCTGGAGACCGACTCCGGAAACGACACGCTCGAGGCGATGGTGCTCACCGGGACGACCTGGATGTCGCTGGACCGGCGGAGCGGCAACAGTTCCTCGTGGCAGACGCTGACCTTCGGGATCCCCACGGACACGACGCGGATCGGATTCCGGTTCGTCACGGACGGCGCCGGGCACAGCGAGGGGGCCTACCTGGACGACATCCGCGTGTGGGGCGCGGTGTTCCCCGTCAACTGCACGGCGAATGTGGCGGTGTTCGCGGGGATGGAACGGGTGACGCCGTTCCTGTACACCGTGCAGGCAGCGGACGGGCTGCGGCCGTACTCGTACGCATGGAACTTTAGCGACGGCAATACCTCGGTGGCGGCCTCGCCGTCGCGCACCTTTTCGGGGGTTGGCACGTACTCGGCAAACGTGACCGTCACGGATGCGCTTGGGCAGACTTGCCTTGCGCGCGCTCCCGATGTGGGTGTGACGCACGACATCACCACCGTGTCGGTGGCCCCCACCGCAGGGACCGTTGTGGAGGGGAGCAGCGTGACGGTGGATGGCGCGGACGCGCGCGGCCACCCGATCGACTTCAGTTGGACGCTCGCCCCGCCCGAGTGCGGGGTGCTCAGCACCGCGACAGGGCCCTCGGTCACGTTTTCGGTCGCGCAAACGGCGGGCGGGGTTGCCTGCACCGTGACCGCGAGCACGGGAGGCGTGCAGGCGCAAGCGAACTTCGGCGTCATCCACGACTCAAGCGTCCTGATCCTTACCAGCGCGGCGACCGACCTCAACGAGGGGCAGAGCCTTCCGATCTTTGCGGTGGACCGCTACGGCCACGCACTCGTGTTCGGCTGGTCGTCGTCGTGCGGGCGGGTCACGCCGATGACGGGGAGCTCGACGACGTTTACGGCGGACGAACTCGGCGGGCAGGTCTGCACGGTGACGGCGACCTCGCTGATGGGCAATGCAAGCACGGTGGTCGCGGTGCTCCACGACACGCGGTCGCTCACGATCGCGCCGGGGTTCGCGACCCTCCTTGAGGGGGCAAACCAGACCTTCTCGGTCGTGGACGCCTTCTTGCACCCAACGAGCGCGGAGTGGAGCGTCTCGCCCTCGTCCTGCGGGTTATTCTCCCTATCCCCCGCCTCGGTAACCATCTTCACGACCTCGGAGGACGCCGGAGGGACGACGTGCACCGTCACTGCCACGGCCGGCGCGGGGCTCCGGTCGGTGGAGGTCACGGTGCGCCACCACTTTGGGGACGCGGTGCTGTCGCCGACAGCGGTGACGCTGATTGAAGGCGGGGCGCAGGCGTTCTCGGCCCTCGACAGCTACGGGCACCCGTTTGAGGTCACCTGGGACCTGGTGCCGGTGACCTGCGGGGCCCTCTCGGTCGAACTGGGGACGGCGGTGACGCTAACCGCGGGCGACAAGCTCGGCGCCGTCACCTGCACGCTGCGCGCGACCTCGGCGAGTGTCAGCCTTGAGGCGGTGGTGACGGTGACCCATGGCCCTCCCGCAGCCCTGCAGGCGAGCGCAAACGGAACGCTTGCCGTCGAGGGCGGCTCGGTCTCGCTCACGGCGGCGGTGTTGGACGACGCCGGCCACGCGCTGGCGGGGCTTGCAATCGGTTGGCAGGCGTCGTGCGGCCTGATGGATGACGACACCGGCGCGGCGAACACCCTGAGGATCTCCACGGACGCGGGGGGCACGACCTGTAATGTCACGGCCTCGCAGGGGGCGCTTAGCCGCACCCTCAGCATCGAGGTGCGGCACGCGGGGCCGTTCACTGTTGCGGTGACGCACGCCGGCGACCCCGGCGGCCCGCAGACCTTCACGGCAACCGTGAAGGACAGACACGGCCACACGATCCCCGACGCCACGGTGCGGTGGACGGCGACATGCGGCGCGCTCACCACGGCCACGGGAGCCTCGACCACGTTCACGCCGCCCGGCGACCTCGGAGGATCCACCTGCAGGGTGACGGCGACCTCGGCCGTGGGGACCTCGACCAGCGAGGTTGCACGGACGGTAACCACGGGGATGTCCCTGCTGATTCCGCTCGCGCTTGTCGTGGCGATCGGCGGGGCCGTGGGACTGCTGCTCGTCGTGCGCAAGCGGAAAGCCAAGGACGGCGACGAGGGAAAGCCGGGAGACGAAGGCAAGGACGAGGGGAGCAGCCCGTAAGCGGCTCAAGGCCGCCCGGCGCGCTCAACCCCATTCGATTCCAAGTCCGCAATACGGGCAGAGGGGGGTCTCGACCGGGAGCGCGTTGGCGCACTGCGGGCAGGGCGCCGTCCCGAGGGGCGGTGGAGGAGCCGGTCCGCCGGCGGCCGGCGCAGCCGAGCCCGGCGAGTTGTGGGGCGCGATCTCCATTCGACCCTGCCGCCGCCGCAGCGCCAATCCAGCGGCTGCGGCCGCCCCTCCGGCCGCTGCGATCAGGAGAACGTACATGAGGAGCGGCGACTCGGCCGGCGGAGGGGGGGGCGCGACCTCCTCGAAGTCCGCCCGTAATTCGAGCGGCCCCACCACGTGCAGCGTTCGGTTGCGTTCGCCGCCGTCGCTCCATTCCCGGAATTCCATGCCCCGTGTTCCGGGCAGGGCTTGCGGCGAGGGCACCGAGACCTCGTGGAAGGAATCTTCGGCCCACCAATAGATGGTGTACGCGCGCAATTCAACTCCGTCCACGACGACCCGCAGCGCCGCGGGCACCAGACTGAAGGTAACGCGGTGCTCCACCATGTACAGGGCGACCACCTCTCCGGGCTGCGAGACCGTGAAGATGTGGTCCGGGGTGCCCGCGTCGCTCCAGCGCGAGAAATTGTAGCGCGTGGCGGCGCCGTCGACGAGTCCCGCCGCGCTTAAGGTGTGCCATGAGGCGTTTGGCCACCAGAACAAGAGCGGGGCGGTGCCGGGCTCCGCGTCGACGATGAGCTCGAGCCCGGTTGGCGATGAGTCGACCAAAACCTGGTGCTCCGTGGTCACGCGCGCGACGACCGAAAATGGCGAGTCGACGGTAAGGACGTATTCCGCCGCGCTCGCGTCGGACCAGTTCGAGAAGGTGTATCGCGTCGCCCCGTGGACCTGCGGGGACGGCACGGTGAAGGTGTGGGCAGTGCCGGCGCGCCACCAGAGCGTGGCGGGAGCCGTGGCCTCTACCCCGTCCACGATCAGCGTGACGTTTGGCGCATTGGCGGAAAGCACGGCCTCGAAGTCCGTCAGAAATGTGGCGTTCAGGTTGAGCGGGGCGGTGAGGGCGACCGAGATGTCCGAAGTGGCTCCCGTCGACCAGGAAAAGAACGTGTGGACGGCCCGCGGCGTTTCCTGGCGGGGCGGTGCGCCAAGCGCGTGCGCCTCGCCCTCGGGCCACCAGAGCGCCTGCGGCGTCCCGGTGGCGCGGCCGTCGAGAATGATGTCGAGCCCGGGCGGGTCGGTGCCGATGCGGACCAGGTATTCGGCCGTGTAGTAGGCCGTGAGGTCGGCGGGGGCGGAGAAGTTGACGATGTGGTCTCGGGGAAAATCGTCGGACCAGCGGTAAAACGAGTAACGCGCGTCCCCTTCCGTCGAGGTTTGCCGGGCCTCGACGAAGTGGCTGGAGCCCGCGACCCACCAGAACTGCAAGGGCGAGCGGTAGCCGATGTAATCGACCGCCAGAGGGCGGCCGGAAGGCGCGGTATCGACGGTCACCTGGACGAGGGTCTCGAACGTCGCCGTCAGGTTGACCGGGCCGCTCACGGTGACGGTGTGGGATGCGACGCGGCCGTCGGACCAGCGGACGAACGAGATTCGTTGGTTGGGCAGGTTAGCCTGGGGGACAGTTGCGTCAAGGTCGTGGGTTGTGCCGTCCGTCCACCACAAAGACTGCGGCGCCGGGTAGGCGACGCCGTCGATCCCGATGTTGAGCCCCGGCGGATCCGAAGCGACCACCGCGAGGAATTCGGCGGAGAAATTCACCCAGAGCGGGGAGGGGAGAGCGCAGAGGGCGGTGTGGTTCTGCGGGCCGCCATCCGACCAGCCCGCGAAGGTCAGTCGGCGGTCCGCCGTTGCCTGGAAATCCTCGACGGACACATCCACGGGTGCCCTGAAAACGCAGGTGAAATTGTAGGGCGTGGACACGGCAAGCCCGCCCACGCTCACCTGCGCGCCAGCGCGATTGGAGTCGATGGTCACCCCAACCGGGTCGGGGACCGGCCGGATGGCGGCGACAAATGCGTCGCTCGTCCCCCCGCCAAACGTACGCGAAAAAGCGCCCGGGGTTGTCTCGAAGTCGGTCGAGTACGAGGCGCCCGCAACGAACGCCGTTCCGTTCGCCGAGAGGGCCGTTTCCCAGGGGACTTCGTCCGTGGTCCCTCCGAAAAACGACGAAAACGCGAGGAACGCGCCCGACGAATTCACGCGTGCGAGGTAGCCACGGTAGGCGCCGGTGGGCGCCGAAAGGTTGCCCGAGCCCGGCACAACCGGGAAGCTCGGCGATTCGGTGTCGCCCGCCACGATGGCGTCCCCGCCCGGGGTGATGGCAAGCGCAGTGGCGTAGTCGTCGCCGGCGGCGCCGAGGAATGTCGAATACCGCAGCGAAGCTCCGTCCGACGACAGGGCAGCGACGTACGCGTCGAGGCCGCCGGCGTGCGAGGTGTCCCACGCGCCGGAGGTGTTCCAGAAGTCCGTGGAAAACGTTTGTCCGGCGACGACGGCCCCACCCGTAGGGTCGATTGCCACGCCGACGGCGTAGTCGATGTCGTCGCCGCCAAGGAAAGTGCTGTACAGCAGGCGGTCACCCGTCGCGTTGAGTTTTAGGACAAACCCCTCGGTGACGCTTGTGAACGTGCGGTCCACCGCCCCGGCCGTGGTGGGGAAATTCGCGGAGAAGGTGGTGCCGGCCACGTGCACATTCTCGGAGGCGTCGAGAGCAAGCTGGCCCGCGATATCGAACCCCGAGCCGCCGAATAGGGTGCTGAACACCAGGGCGTCGCCTCCTGCCGCGAGCCGATAGACAAAACCGTCGGGCGTGCCGATCCACAGGGAGCGGTCGTAGGCGCCCGGCGTGGTGGGAAAGCTGGTGGAGAGGGTAATCCCCGACACGACGGGGTCGCCATTCGGCGCGAGTTCGAGCCACGACACGAGGTCATCGCCGGCTCCGGCGACGAAGGTCGCATAGAGCAGGGAATCGCCGGACGCCCCGAGCGCGGCCACGAAGGTGTCGCTCGACCCGTTTGCGGTTGTGTCGAACGCCCCGGAAGTCGCCGGGAAGTCGGCTGAATCGGTCACCCCCGCTACGATGATTGCGCCGTCGCCGCGGACGCGGACGCCGTAGCAGCCGTCGTCGCCCACGCCGCCGAAAAAGGTAGAGAATTGGAGCGAGCCCAGGTCGGACGAGAAGGACGAGACAAAGCAGTCCGTCGTCCCGTTGAAGGTGCGGTCAAGGGCGCCGCCTGTGGTGGTGAACACGGCCGAGTTCGTCTCGCCGGCGACGATGACCGATCCGTCGGCGGCAAACGCGAAGGAGTAGGCGATGTCGCTCCCGCCGGTGCCGAGGTAGGTCGCGGCGATGAGGGGGTCGATCGTGAAGGCCGTCCCCGGGTCGATCGCGCTGCATGCGAAGCCGAGCGTGAGCCGCCCGCGGGGCGCGAACCGGCAGTCGACCGCCAGGCCGCGGTCGGTGAAACTTACCGGAGGCGCGTCGGTAAGCGAAGCCAACCCGGCGTGGACGACGAGGCCCCCTTCGGCGGTGGCCTCCACGGAATCGGCGCCCTCGAATTGGAGGGCGATGGAACGCCAGTCCGCGCCCGCGTGGACCTCGAATTCGTACTTCAGGCCTGACGAGGAGGCGCGCAGGCGCAGGTCAACGCCCGCGTAGATTTCCGGGTAGCGCACGCCAGCAAACGACTTGAGGCCGCGCTCGAAGGCGCCCGGGCCCCCGACGAGGATATTCGCAAGGCCCGAAAGCGGGCCTTCGCCCTCCGGCGAAACCGCGCTTGCGCCCGGAAACACGAGCCGAAGGCTTTCGGTCGGCGGAGACGCGCGCCGTTCGGCGGGGCGCGCTTTGGCTTTGCCAAACGCTGGCGGCTCATCTCCCTGCGCGCCCGGTGGCCCGTGCGTCGGAACCGCCAACTCCACGCTTGAGGCCCCAAACGCCGCCGCAAGGCCTTGAGAGGACATGACGAAATCGACGCCGGCCGCGCGCTCCTTTGAAGTGGCCTCACGGAGCAGGGGCGCGGTGCGCGGGGGCCCCGGGCTCTCGAGGAGGGCAAATGCACCGAGGGAATGCGGGCCGGCTTCGAACGGATCGGAAAGTGAAGCGCCCTCCGCGAAGAGGAATGGAACCGGCAGCTGGACAAGCAGGATCGACACACAAACGACCGCCTTCCCGCGCATCGCGAGGTGGAAACAGGGACAGCGGGAGAGAAACCTTTGCGAACGGTGCGCTGGGCGGGGCGTTTAGCCCTCGGGTTTCCGCCCGGCGCGCCCTTCAAGTAGGTAATGCGGCGATTCTGGCGCTTGGCGCTTGGTCACTCATGAGCGCGCCTACCGCCTCGAAACGATCTCCGAGCCGCGGGAGCGTGGCGTTCCGCGAGCCCTTCTTGGTGCTGTCGGCGGCGATCGCCCTGGCGGCCCTTGCCGCCGCCGCGGCGGCCGTGTCCGAAACCGAGCCGAACGACGCGCTGGCCGCCTCCAACACGCTGCCCGCGACCGGATACTACGAGGTGCAGGGCGACACGAACGGCGGAACCGACCCCGCGGACTTCTACCGGTTCAACCTCGCGCAGGCGGCGGTCGTGGAGGTCATCATCTCGAGCGAGTGGGGCTGCGGCGGGTCTGCCTGCGAAAACCTGACTGTCCGAAACCCCGGCGGGTCAGTGCTCTCCGACCCTTTCGACAACCCGATGGTGAGCCGGGACGTGTACTTCTCCGGCCTTGCCGGGTCGTCGTGGTACGTGGAGGTCTCGGCCGGTAGTCCGGGCGGTGCGTACACGCTCACGGTGCAAGTCTACCCGTTCCCTTACGCGTCGGGCGAGCACGTGGGGATCAAGGCGGCGAACGAGTCGTCGGCGATCGTCGCGTTTGCGGCCGCGCCCGCGAAGCCCTCGACCCGTCCCTACGACCTCAGCATCGAGGGAGAGGGAATCTATTACGGCCATTCGCTGAAGCTGTTCATCGTGAACGTGGGGCCGCTCGAGCTCGTCGTGGAGCTTCCGGCCGGCCTAATCTGGGAGTCGGAGGACGGCCGGTTTACCGACTTCATCGTACCGACGACCCAGACGATCACGTTGGCGGCGTGGAGCTGGGAATACCCGGCGTTCATCGCCGTTGCGGAGTCGCCGTACGCGTGGGTGCCGGGGGACCCGAGCCGCCCGGACAACGATCCCTCCTACTTCATCGGCCCGATGGCGGCCGGCGACGTGATGCGCGTCGTGAATGAGTGCAACCGGGGCAGCTACAGCTTCGAGACCCAGCAAATCGCTGTTTGGGCCGTCACGGCGGGGCAATCCAAGGCGGACTTCGAGAACCTCGGCGCTTCGACCCGCGCGTACAATGACGCGCGAACGCTGCTTGCCAAGGCCAATGTCGGAAGCGCAATCACGCCCATCGTGCGCAACAACTGGCTCTCTTGGATCCTCGCGTCGTGGCCGCTGTGCTTCGGGCTGTTATTCGTGGGCCTGCCGGTTCTTTTCGGGCTGTCGCAGGCGTTGCGGGTCGTGAGGCTCGGCAGGCGCCAGATTGACGCCGCTTACTATGTGAACCGCGGCCGCGCGCGCGAGGCGACGAGCGACCGGCGCGAGTTCGTGCGCCAAGCCCGCGAGCGGGCGCGCGAGCGGGCCAGGGCCGAGAAAGAACAAAGGCGGCGGGAACGCGAGGCGCGCCGCGAGCACCGCCCCGCCCCCGCGCCCGCCGTTGTGGCGCCGGCAGCGGCCGCCGCCGCGGCGGTTGAGGCGGGGCCGCCGACACCCTTCAGGACGTTCATGCACACGGACGCGGAGGAGCGGTTTGACCTGGACGCCCTCAACGCGCTCGATTTCAACGCGGTCCTTTCGCAGGCAACGGCGGGCAAGGACACGGCCGTGCTCTGCTCGCGAAAAACCTCCGAGGTGCTCCAGCGCCTGCGTCAGGATGTGGCCGACCCGCACACGATCGACGACATCCTGCGCGACCGGATGGTGGAGTGGTTCCGCGAGAGCGGCAAGAAAGCCGACTGGTCGACCGAGGCGCCGCGCGAGTGGTCGGGGCTTGTGGCGGAGTCCAAGGCCGCAAGCGGGCGCAAGCGTGCGCCGCTCGACAAGAGGCTTGCGGACCTCAAGGAGGCGTGCGACGCGCGTGGGAAGTGGATCAAGCCGAGCGCAAAGACCGACGAGTCATCCGGCCGGAAGGGCAAGAGCCCCGCACCCGTGCGCCTGGACCCGGCAGAACTGAAAGCGGCGATCGTCCAAGCGGTGCTCGACGACATCGCAGCCTCGCCGAAAGGAGGCGAGCCGTCGTTCCCCCTGCCGGTGTTGAGCGAACTTGCCGCGCGGCACTCGACGCAGCGCGTCAACACCGCCCTTTCGGAGATGTTCATGGCCGACGCTCGCGGGCCGTTCGTCGTCCTCCACCCGTCGAGGTACCCGGACTGCGACATCACGGCCATCCGGCCCCCCGCCCAGAGCGCCAAGGCGGGCGCAATGGCTTACGATATCTACCTGGCGAGGGCCCCGGCGCAGGGCGCCGCGGGGCAGGTGGCCCAAGCGGCGGCAGCCGCTGCGGGATTCGCCCCCACCGGCGGCGCCCTCCCGGGGCTGCTCGACACCTCCGGCGCGGTATGGAGCCGGGACTCGGTGCCGAAGGAAGAGTGGAACGCCATCCTGCAGGAGGTGCAGCGGCAGCGGGAGCGCCTCGAGCCACCTCCCACCAATTACCGCAAGCTGCCTCCCTATTTCGCGCTGCGCGAGGTCCTCCTTGCCGATGACGCGGCGAGGCGCGCGTTCCTCGGTGTGAAGTGGCGCGGAAAGCCCGTTGGCCTTGCGATGCTCTGCCAGCTGTTCGTGGACAAGACCCTCGCGCCCGAGTACGACACGGACCGGGAGTACTTCGAAGCGGAGCTCGGCGACCTGGAGCGGGGCGACCCCAATTATCTGTCGGCGGCGGGGAAATGGACGCTCCCAGGAGGCGCGGTGGTAACGCGGAAGGGCGACTCCTCGACGGGCGTGAGTTACGCGCTGTGACGCCGCGTCGCCGTAGGCGGCCGATCGATGGGCTTTTCTGCCGCCTCGCACAAGGGTAACGTGGCGGGGCTGGGTGGGCGAAACCGTTTCAAGGAACCGCGATGCGGCCGCGCTATGGTTTGGAGGTCTTGTCATTGCTTGCGTTGGCCTTGCGCTATTCGCGTTCATGGCCGCAGAAATGATGAATGTGCTGCCGGCGACCTATGGCGGGCTCGTAAACATCCTCCTTGCATTCATCTTCGGGGTGCTCGCGCTCGTCACCGGCCTCTCGTACCTACGCGTCGCGTCGCGCGGCGTGTACCCGGTGATCGCCGCGGAGGGCCTTTTCGTGGCCGAGGACCCGGTCACCGGCGTGCGGGAGTGGATCGAGCTGGATGACATTCTGGCCGCGACGCTGCGCCCGTGGTCGATGAGCCCCTGGTTCCGCGCGGCGAGGTATTTCGAGTTGGACCTCGAGCTGAAGGAGGGCGCAGTTCACACCGAAGACCGGTTCTACGTGCACCTCGGCGACGAGGAAGAGCAGTTTGCCCGGAAGTTGGAATCATCGCTGGGGGACCGCTTTCGCCGCTTGAGCCATGCGTGATCTACCCAGCCTCGTGCACGAGTGGCCGGACGAAGCTGGCGACGAGCGCGGGCAGCGCAGCAAGCAGTCCCGCCGCGCCCGCGAGGAGAAGCACGTAGGACGCCGTTTCGATGAAGCCCCAATCGGGCGCGTGTCGCGCGAGGAGTTGCGTCCACGAGAGGTTCACGACGAGCCCGGCGCCAGCTACGATCGCGCCGACGGAGGCGAGCGTGAGCGACGCGGCCTGGGCAAGTTGGGGGTAGGGGGGCTCGTCGTGCCTAATAAGGCGGTGCGCGGCAAGTACCCCCTCGAGGCCAAGCGCCACGACGAGAAGTACGCGGAGCGGCGGTCCCACTCCCGCCAGGAACTCGAGCGAAAATGGGACGGGGACGGAAAAGAAGTCCACGACGAGGAGCAGGGAAAGCGCAAATGCCCCTCCAACCAGGATCGCCCACATGCCACGAAGGCGCGGGTGCATCATCGCCTCGCGGCTGATCACAGCGGCGACGATCTCATCGAGCGAGCGGGAGGCGCCGGGCACCGCGCGAAATCGCTCGCGCGCAAATTAATCGTTGCGGGGCAATTGATACAAACGCAGTGTATTGCGAAGATGTGTATTCCGGGCGGCTATTTCTCGTAGTTCCATTCCATTAATATGTATCAATTCCATTTATCTACGGAAAACAACTCATCACTCCAAATTGATGCATTGTTCAGGCGGCCGGGTCCCTCCCCGCATCTGGCCTCTGCTGCCACGGCGCGCGACCTCGCCCTTCGCGCACAGCTCGTGTCGGAATTCCGTTTCGGGATCCTCGACCGCACCCTTTCGGGGTGCGTTTAGGGTGGGGGAAACCCATGACAAGGGCCAATCCAAGTGGTTTTTCGACGTTCCCACGCTAACGGCACGCTCGAAAGGTGCCGCATAACCATTGTTATGCGCCGAAAACGTGCTTGGAGCGTAATTTTGGTCGGATTTCCGCCGAATCCGCCTGACATATGTACCAAAATTGATGCGGCGGACCGGCCGGACCCTCGCTGCGAGGGGCCCGATGTTGTACGGCGCCGTTTCGGGGCCGTTTCTTCTGAGGCGTCGCTCGCCTGTCCTCGAGGATCGCGGGGGTCCGGCCCTCGGCGACGAGCCTCGAGCCCCAATCCATTGACATCAATAGATATTGATGGAATGATTAATATGGCCTATTTGGCTAAAATTGTAATCGATACTTCTATTATTGAATTGAATATGTATCAATATCTATGCATTTCAATATCTATCAGGCCATCTTGACGGATACCACGCGGTCGCCTTGACGGATCTTCTCCATCACTGGCTTGCCGTCCACGACCATCCCGAACATCGCGTAGTTCCCGTCGAGCGAGTGGGCGTCCCGCTTCACGATGTAGAACTGCGCGGTGGCGCTGTTCGGGTCGTTCGTCCGCGCCATCCCCACCGCGCCCGCTTTGTGTTTCAGCGAGCGGTCGATCTCGAGCTTGATCGGCGCGTAGCCCCGGATCGGCTCGCCCGTCTGGATGACCCAGTCCTCGACGCGGTGCCACTTGATGTTGCCCTTGTTGAACTCGCCGCGGTCGGCAAGCTCGATGAAGCGTTTGCACGAGATCGGCATCTTGTCGTCGTAGAGCTCGATCGTGATGGTCCCGTAGTCCGTGTTGATGGCGGCTTTCCTCGTCATCGGATGCACCCGGTGGCGAAGCGCGCTGAAGGCACAAAAGCCTGCCCCTCAGGGGGGCGTCGCGGAGCGCACGAACGTGGCGTTGTAAATGAGTTCATCTTGGGTCACACGCTGCACGATCTCCATCCCGCGCGTCACCTGGCCGAACACCGTGTAACCGCCGCCCGTCGTGTCCAGGTTGCGGTTGTTTGCTTTGTTGATGTAGAATTGGGTGGATCCCGAGTTGGGGTCGTCGGTGCGGGCCACGCCTACGAACCCCAGGTCATTGTGCAGGTTGGGGTTGAGTTCAAGCGGGATCGTGCTGCGGGAGGCGCCTTGGCCGGTCTGGATCACGAAGTTCTCCACCACCCGGTGCCATGTAAGCCCGTTGTAATACCCGCCTCGAAACAGGGTGATGAATTGGGCGCAGGTGATCGGCGTTTCCGTTTCGAGGAACTTGAACACGATTTGTCCGGAGGCCGTGTTGATAATGGCGTATCCGGTAAGTTGTCCGTCCGGATGGGTGTTCGGCCCAGGGGCGAAAACCGTGAGGGCCGTCGCAATCGCGGAAACGGCAAGTACGGCGCCGCCGACCGCGTAGTATTGGCGCATCCTGCGCCGCTGGCGCTCGATCACCCGCTTGCTCGCCTTGGTCACGGGGGCGCATGCCGCCTTCCCGGACTTAAGGCTAAAGGTCGTCTTCCTCGCGGAGCATCCCACGGATGCCCGCGACGCCGGCGAGCGCCGTTACGGCGACGCTCACGATAAGAAGCGGCGTGGTAAGGGGAGCCGCGGGGCGCCGCTGGATTTCGATCACGAGGGAAACCACGAAGCCGTCCGCGTACGCGAAATAGGGGCTTGTGTCAAAGTCCACGCCGATCGAGTCATAGATATGTGCGACACCGACCGAGAAGTCGTAGAGCTCGACCCGGGGGCTCGAGAAGAAAAACCCCTGCTTGGTGCCGCCGATGAGAATGGTGAGGCCGTTCGCAAGCACCCACTTCGGGGTGACCTCGGCTGGCGGGGCGATGTGCTCCACCACTCGGTCGAGGACGTCGAAGTATTCGATGCGCGCCGAGGAGCCGTTCACCCACGCCGCGAAGAACGCGCCCATCGCGAGGCGCGAAACGCCTGGAGCCGAAGCGAGGAGCTCCTCGCGCGCTTGGGTCGAGTTGAACAGCCAAATGTCCGAGCCGTCGGCGGTCTTGGAGTAAAACAGGTCGGTGCGAATAACGCCCGCCACCGTGCGGTTCTCGGAAAACGCGCTCGCGTAGCGGACGGGTGCGCTCGCCCCTGGCGGCAGCACGGCGGCGGCTTGGGTGCCGTCGGCGCGCAGGTAACTCCACGCGAGCGTGCCGTCGCCGGCTCGGAGCGTGCCGGGGAGCGGCTCGATGTCCGGGGCAAGCGGCGTGGAGCGGACCGTGCCCCGCGCGTGGTCGAAGTAGTTGACGCTCGTGCCGTTGGAGCGGTTCACCCACGCGAGGTTGTCGCCGTCGGCGACGGCCTCCGTGGTCAGGTCCGCGGCAAGCGGAGTAGCCCCGCCTCCGGCAATGGGGTACCGGAGTCCCGTCGCCCTGTCGAGGACGAAATGGGACGAAGTCAGCGGCATCTCCCCTTGGATTTCGATGCGCGAAGCCGGCGATGCGGTCGAGCCTTCGAGCAAGGGGATGAGGTCCACGAACCGCTTCGTCGTCGCGGGTGGGGCGGCCGCGTTGTTGTAGGCTCCCGTCACGAGGAGCAGCGCAACGGCGGCCGCCAGCAGGGCGGCGGGCACCCGATAGCGGGCGCGCCCTCGGTCCGGCCGGTCCTCGTAAACCGCGTCCACCGCCGAGCCCCCTGGATGTCCCACTCCACCCCCCCTTTTCTTTAAATAGCGATTCCTCGTCTTGCGGCTTCCCCCATGGATTTCCAGCTGAAGTCAGAGTTCAAGCCCACGGGCGACCAGCCCCAAGCCATCGAAAAGCTGGTGACGCTCTTCGGGAAAAAGGGCGCGCGAGCGGGCACGCTGCTTGGGGTCACGGGTTCCGGGAAGACCTTCACGATGGCAAACCTGATCCAGGCGCTCAACCGGCCGACGCTCGTCATTTCCCACAATAAGACCCTCGCGGCGCAGTTGTACAACGAGTTGAAGGAGTTCTTCCCCGACAACGCGGTGGAGTACTTCGTGTCCTACTACGACTACTACCAGCCCGAGGCCTACATGCCGCGCACGGACACCTACATCGCGAAGGAGATGAGCAAGAACGAGGAAATCGAACGCCTGCGGTTCAAGGCGACCGCGTCGCTCCTTGCAAGGCGCGACGTGATCGTGGTCGCGTCGGTGTCATGCATCTACGGGCTCGGCGACCCCCAGGACTTCCGCGAGGGGTGCGTCCAGCTCACGGTCGGCGACCTTCTGCCGCGTGAGGAGCTCGTGAAGAAGCTCGTGGAGATGTATTACGTCCGCAACGACTACCAGCCGACGGACGGCACGTTCCGGGTGAGGGGGGACGTGCTCGATGTGGTGCTGCCCGGCCAGCGGGAGGTCCTGCGGGTCGAGTACGATGGAGATCGCGTCGACCGCTTGTCGATGCACCACCAAGTGACGCTCGACCTGCTCGAAAAGCTCCCGACCGTGCTCGTGTACCCGGCCAAGCAGTATGTGACCACCGAAGCGAAGCTCAAGAAAGGCATCAAGCGCATCCGCGAGGAGATGGAGGAGTGCGTGGTCAATCTAGAAGGGCAGGGCAAATTGGTCGAGGGGCAGCGCCTTCGCCAGCGCACGGAGTTCGACCTCGAGATGCTCGAAGTCCAAGGCTACTGCCAGGGGATTGAGAACTACTCTCGGCCGCTCGAAGGGCGGGGCGCGGGCTCGCCGCCGCACACGCTCATCGACTTCTTCCCGAAGGACTTCCTGATGATCATCGACGAGTCGCACGTGACGGTGCCGCAGGTTCGTGGGATGTTTGAGGGCGACCGCACGAGGAAACAGACGCTCGTGGAGTACGGGTTCCGGCTGCCCTCGGCGCTCGACAACCGGCCGCTGAAACAGGACGAGTTCCGGAAGAAAATCAACCAGGTCCTGTACGTCTCGGCGACCCCGGCGCCTTTCGAGATCCAGGACTCGGCGGAGGTCGCGGAGCAGATCGTGCGTCCGACCGGTGTGGTCGACCCTCTGATCGAGGTGCGCCCGCGCAAGAATCAGGTCGACGACCTGATCGGCGAGATTCGCAAGACGATCGCCGGCGGCGACAAGGTGCTCGTGACGACGCTCACGAAGAAGATGGCCGAAGACCTGACGGACTACCTCAAGGACCTCGACATCCGCGTGCAGTACCTGCACTCCGACATCGAGACGCTCGAGCGCATCGATGTGATCGAGGGTCTGAAGAACGACCAGTTCGATGTGATCGTCGGGATCAACCTTCTGCGGGAAGGGCTGGACCTCCCGATCATCGGGTTCATCGGCATCCTGGACGCGGACCGCGAAGGGTTCCTGCGCGGCGAGACCGCGCTCTTGCAGACGGTCGGCCGTGCAGCGCGCAACATCCGCGGCCGGGTGATCCTGTACGCCGACCGGGAGACGGACGCGATCCGGAAGGTCGTCGCGATCACGACGGAGCGCCGAGCCCGCCAGCTTGCCTACAACAAAGCGCAAGGGATTACGGCCGTGAGCGCGGCGGTGCGTAGGCGCCGCAGCCCGCTGCTCGATTCCTACCGGAAGCTCGCGCAGGGCCGGGGGCCCGTGGCCGTAGCGGCGAAGGCGCTCGCCGACGAGGACGTGGGTGCGCTCATCCAACTCCTTGAGGACGAGATGAAGCGGGCCGCCGCCGCCCTCGAGTTTGAGCGGGCGGCCACGCTCCGCGATGAGATCTCGGAATTGAAGAAAGACGCCGATCGGCGCGGCGTCCTCATCGCGCCGAACTAACGGAGGGGGAAACCATGGCGCTCGAGAACATCGTCGTGAAGGGCGCGCGCGAGCACAACCTGAAGAACATCGATGTGGTGATTCCCCGCAACACCCTAACCGTCATTACGGGCCCGTCGGGCTCCGGCAAGTCGTCGCTCGCGTTCGACACCATCTACGCCGAGGGCCAGCGGCGGTACGTTGAGTCGCTCTCGGCCTACGCGCGCCAATTCCTCGAGCAGATGCAGAAGCCAAACGTCGAGTCCATCGAGGGGCTGTCGCCGGCGATCTCCATCGACCAGAAGTCGGGCGCGCGCAACCCGCGGTCGATCGTAGGCACGGTCACGGAGATTTACGATTACCTGCGGCTGCTCTTCGCGAATGTCGGGAAGCAGTACTGCTACACCTGCAACGAGCTCGTCACCCGCCAGAGCACCGAGCAGATCGGCGAGGCGATCCACGCCGCGTACGGCTCGAAGGAAATCGCGATCCTCGCGCCGGTCGTCGTCCGGCGCAAAGGCCACTACAAGCCGCTGTTCGACAAGATGAGGCAGGACGGCTTCGTGCGTGTCGTCGTCGACAACCAGCTCATGCGCCTCGACGAGGCGATCGAGCTCGACAAGAACAAATTCCACACGATTGACGTCGTGGTCGACCGCCTCAAGATCGAAAAGTCCCGAATGAACCGGCTGATGGACGGCGTCGAGAAGGCCACGCAGCTCGCGGAGGGGCTCGTGAAAATCCAGCAGGGGCAGGTCGCGCGCACCTTCTCCGAGCGCAACGCCTGCGCGAATTGCGGGATTTCGTACGACGAGCTGAAGCCGGCGCACTTCTCCTTCAACTCGCCGATGGGCGCGTGCACGGAGTGCCAGGGGCTCGGCGTGAAGCGCAAGGTCGACCCGGCGCTCATCATCCCCGACCCGTCGAAGTCGTACAACGACGGCGCGGTCGCGACCCTCGACGGGGCCTCGGCGTTCTGGTACGGGCAGATGATCGAGACGCTCGCGGCCTCCTACGGCATCGACCTCGACACCCCATGGCGTTCGCTCCCGAAGGACCACCAGAAATTGCTGCTCCATGGGACAGGCGGGCAGGAGCACGACTTCAACCTCCAAGGGAAAAGCGGCGCGTCGGCCTACCGGTTCCGCTCGGACTTCGAGGGGATCATCCCGAACCTCGAGCGCCGCTACAAGCAGACGGAGTCGGATTGGATCCGCGAGTGGATTGAGTCCTACATGGCGGAGACCCCGTGCCCCGCGTGCAAGGGCCGCCGCCTCAAGCCGGCGGCGCTGTCGACGCGCGTGGGGAAGCACAATATCGCAGACATCACCGAGATGACGGTGGAGCGAGCGATCGGGGCGCTGAAGGGCCTTCAGCTCACCGATCAGGAAAAGAAGATCGCGCACGACGTGTTGAAAGAGCTCCACGCCCGACTCACATTCCTGATGGACGTTGGCCTCGACTACCTCACGCTGTCGCGGCGCGCCTCCACCCTCTCGGGAGGCGAGTCGCAGCGGATCCGTCTTGCGACCCAGATCGGGTCGGGCCTTGTCGGGGTTCTCTACATCCTCGACGAGCCGTCGATCGGGCTGCACCAGAAGGACAACCTCCGCCTGCTCGCGACCCTGAAGCGGCTGCGCGACCTCGGCAACACGCTCATCGTCGTCGAGCACGACTTCGAGACGATGGAGGCGGCCGACCACCTCATCGACCTCGGTCCAGGAGCCGGGGAACGCGGGGGCCGCGTGGTAGCGTCGGGCACGCCCTCGGAGGTGCGCGCGAACCCCGCGTCGCTCACCGGCAAGTACCTGTCCAACAAGCTCTCCATTCGCATCCCCTTCGAGCGGCGCACGGCCACGGGGTGGATCACGGTCCGCGGCGCGCGCCAGAACAACCTGAAGGGCATCGACGTGAAGGTCCCCCTCGGCGTGCTCAGCGTCGTGACAGGCGTCTCGGGCTCGGGGAAATCCACGCTGATCGACGAGGTGCTGTACCGCTACCTCGCCAAACACATCAACGGTTCCCAGGTGACGCCGGGCGCGGTCGACCGCATCGAAGGCCACGAGCAGGTCGACAAGGTCATCGAGATCGACCAGAGCCCGATCGGGCGCACGCCGCGGTCGAACCCCGTGACCTACACGGGCGCGTTCACGCCGATCCGCGAGCTCTTCGCGGGCACGCCGCTCGCGCGCCAGCGCGGGTACACGGCCGGGCGGTTCTCGTTCAACGTGAAGGGCGGCCGGTGCGAAACCTGCGGGGGCGACGGCGTGCTGCTCATCGAGATGCACTTCCTGCCGGATGTGTCGATCACCTGCGAGGCGTGCGGGGGGAAGCGCTACCACCGCGACACGCTGGAGGTCACCTACAAGGGGCGCAGCATCCACGAAGTTCTCAGCATGACCGTCGCCGAGGCGCTCGTGTTCTTCGAGGCGATCCCGCGCATTCGCCGCGTCCTCCAGACGCTTTCGGATGTGGGGCTTGGCTACATGCGGCTCGGGCAGTCGTCGACGACGCTCTCGGGCGGCGAGGCCCAGCGCATCAAGATCGCGTCCGAGCTGCAGAAGCGGCCGACCGGGAAGACGTTCTACATCCTCGACGAGCCGACCACCGGGCTGCACGCCGACGACATCCGCGGCCTCATCGAAGTGCTGCGGCGGCTCACGCGGTCGGGCAATTCGGTCGTCGTGATCGAGCACAACCTCGACGTGATCAAGACGGCCGACTGGCTGATCGACCTGGGGCCGGAGGGCGGCGAGCGCGGAGGCCGCGTGATCGCGACCGGCACGCCGGAGGAAGTCGCGAAGAGCGGAACCTACACGGGACAATACCTGAAGAAGGTGCTCGCGCGCTCCAAGGTCGACCTTGCCGGCGACGAAGCTCGCTCACCGGAGCCGATGCGCCTTCGCGCCGCGCCGGGGAAGGGCTGAAGGGGGCGCGGTCGTGGTCGAAGCCCCCGTGAGCGAGGCGGCGTTCTCCGGGCCGCTAAAGGCAGCCCTCCCGCTCGACCAGCTTGCGAGGTCGCTCCCCGAGCTGCCGGGTGTCTACCGGTTCCTCGACCCAGGGGGCCGCCCGGTGTATGTGGGGAAGGCGAAGGACCTGCGCAAGCGGGTGCTGCAGCACCTCGCGAAGCGGCCCGAGCGAAAGGACCGGATGCTGGAGCTTGCCGGGGACATCGACTTCACGGTCACCCCGAACGAGTCGTCGGCGCTGCTCCTCGAACGCAACCTCATCCGCCGTTTCCAGCCCCGCTTCAATGTGAATTACAAGGACGACAAGGACTACCCGTACATCATCGTCACGAAGGACGAGTTCCCGCGCATCCACCTCTCGCGCGACAAGAGGCCGGACGGGCACACCTTCGGCCCGTTCGCGTCGGCCGCCTACGCGCGGCAGACCATCGGGTTCGTGCGCAAGCACTTCCAGGTGCGCGACTGCCCGGAGTTCATCAAGGGCGGCTGTCTATCGTTCCACATCAATCTCTGCACGGCGCCGTGCATCGAGCAGGTGTCGGAAGCGGACTACGCCGAACAGGTGCGCCAAGCCATCACATTTCTGCGCGGCGAGCGCCGGAGCCTCCTCAAGGACCTCGAGCGCGACATGCGAGGGGCGGCCGAGCGCCTGGAGTTTGAGCGAGCGGCGCGCCTTCGGGACACGGTGCGCGCGATCGAGCGCACGGTCGCGCAGGACGTGGATGCCCGAGGGGTGCGCCCTTCCGACGCGGACTACTTCGGGGTGACGACCGAGGGGCTGCCGTGCGTGTTCCTGATCCGCGAGCGCGGGCGGGGCGTCGTGGACCGCCGGCACTTCCTGCTCGACAACGCCGAGGGCGGCGAGCCGGCCGAGCTCCTTGCCGAGGTCCTCCCGTCGTACTATGAAACCGCAGAGGTTCCGCGGCAGGTTTTTGTGCCGTTCGAGATCGACGGGCGACGCGCGCTCGAGGATTATTTGGGAGGCCTGCGGGGCAAGCCGGTGCGCGTCCACCGCCCCGCGCGCGGGCACGCGCGCCGCCTCGTGGCGCTTGCGAGCGAAAACGCGTCGCACACCGCGAAGCGCGAGCTGTTCAAGAAGGAGCGCGTGCAGGAGGCCGACCTGTCGAAGCAGCTGCAGGCGGCGTGCGAGGCGAAGCGGCCCGTATATCGGGTCGAAGGGTTCGACATCTCGCACACGGCGGGCGACGAGGTTGTCGCATCGATGGTGGTTTTCGAACACGGGCTTCCGAAAAAA
>Ga0247727_10008119_pt1 | contig 19631 bp, 19 predicted proteins | sample WisWelCaveWW1625_FD_202498 | JGI IMG/M metagenome (GOLD analysis project Ga0247727, IMG submission 202498) | Biofilm microbial communities from Wishing Well Cave, Virginia, United States - WW16-25 | ecosystem: Environmental > Aquatic > Deep subsurface > Groundwater > Cave microbial mat | place... | reverse complement strand
CAACCCCAATTTTAACCGGCTGTTGTTTTAATGCGCGGGCAACTTCAATCAATACCGCCACACCACTGCCACCATCATCAGCGCCATCATTGGGCAGCTTGCGTTTTTCAGTAGCATGATCCTGGTCGGCAAATGGTCGCGTGTCCCAATGAGCGCATAAAAAAATACGCTGCTTTGTTTCCGGATTGAATGACGCTATGATGTTTTTGAAATTCAATTTCGTTCCATCATAAGCCTCCACCTGCCCGGTTTGCAAATACATCGTGTCGGAATATTGCCGCAGGATGCTGTCTAACCAATTGCCGCAATCCAAGTGAGCTGTTGTATTCGGAACTCTTGGTCCGAATTCAACTTGCTTTTGAACGAAGTGAAGCGCAGAGTCTTCATTAAATGCAGGTGTAGAAACAAGAACAGATTTATCATTAGCAGGAGGATTCTTTTTCCCAAAGAAACCATTTCCCGCATTCATGACGACATAGATTCCCAAAACCACAAGAAGAAATGCGGCAATAAGTTTTACGGTTAAACCTTTCCGCATCATTCTGTTTTTTGCAACCAGGAAGTGCCTTCTTTGCCGTCAAGCAGTTGGATATTCATTTTGGCGAGTTCATCGCGGATAACGTCAGAAGTGGCGTAATCTTTTTTCTCGCGCACTTTTTTACGGATGTCAATGATGAGCTGCATCAAGCCGTCAGCAAGCTGATGGTTGTTTGCCTGCTCGTCTTGTAAGCCAAGAATTTCTATCACATACACCCGGAAGGTTTGCAATAATTTTTCAAAAGCCGCTTTGCTGATGGAATTCAGTGGCACAAGTTTGTCCTGAAATGAATTGATTTTGGCTGATAATTCAAAAAGATTTGCCAGCGTCATGGCAGTGTTGAAGTCATCATCCATGTGCTCTTTGCACTGTTCGCAGAGATTCACGATTTCTTTTTCTAACGAATCATTCACGTTTCCGGACGATGCAGGATATTCCAATTTCTCAAGACTGCTCGAAGCATTCATCAGCTTCCTGAATCCTTTCTCAGCCGCTTTCAGCGCCTCGTTCGAGAAATCAAGCGTACTGCGGTAATGCGACTGCAGCATGAAAAAGCGAATGGTCATGGGCGAATAACCTTTTTCCAGCAGCGGATGACTGCCGCTGAAAAACTGTTCGAGGTTTACCGCGTTACCCAGCGACTTGCCCATCTTCTGCCCGTTAATGGTTATCATGTTGTTGTGCAGCCAGTATTTGACCGGCTCCGTGCCGGTGCCCGCCACCGATTGCGCAATTTCGCACTCGTGATGCGGAAACAGCAAATCCATGCCACCGCCATGAATGTCAAACGGATTGCCGAGATATTTGCCGCTCATCACCGAACATTCAAGATGCCAGCCGGGGAAACCCGCGCTCCACGGAGAATCCCAACGCATGATGTGTTCCGGAGCGGCTTTTTTCCACAAAGCGAAATCGGCTTTGTTGCGCTTTTCTTCCTGACCTTCCAACTCGCGCTCGCTCTCCATCAATTCTTCCAGCACCCGTCCCGAAAGCTTGCCATAGCTGTGCTTGTCATTATTATACTTCACCACATCAAAATACACCGACCCGTCTGAAACATAAGCATAGCCTGCTTTGAGAATCATCTCTATCATCTTTATTTGCTCGATGATATGCCCTGACGCAAACGGCTCGATGCTTGGCGGCAGCACATTCAGCATTTGCATCGCCTCGTGATATTTGTTCGTATAGAACTGCACCACCTCCATCGGCTCCAATTTCTCCACCCTTGCTTTTTTGGCAATTTTATCCTCCCCTTCATCGGCATCATTCACCAGATGCCCGACATCCGTGATGTTGCGGACGTAGCGCACCTTGTAGCCCAAATGTTTCAGATAGCGGAACACCACATCAAACGTAATCGCAGGTCGCGCATGACCCAAGTGCGGCTCGCCATAGACGGTGGGTCCGCATACATACATTCCTGCAAATGGGGGATTCAGCGGCACGAATTTTTCTTTCTGCCGGGTGAGGCTGTTGTGAACGTGAAGCGTGGTTGACATGGGGCGTAAAGATAATTCAATTTGAAAATGAGGCGATTTGAAAATTTGAGAGTGGGTTATGTTATGAATGTGTCATGCCGGATGACGGCAAAGCAGTCACCCGGCATGACACCCGATTTAGCTAATTTCATTCACGAAATCATTTGACGATTTATGAAAAAGAATTTCTTCCACGTACTCACCTGCACGGTGTTCGCATTCTTATTTTCTTGCAGTAACAGCAACAGCCAGAATGTTCTCGAGCCCAAAGCATTTAAACAAAAAACAGAGCAGCAACCGGAAGCAGTTGTAGTAGATGTGCGCACTCCTGCTGAATTTGCAGAAGGTCATCTGCCGGGCGCATTGAACATAGACGTAAAGAATGAAGCCTTTGCTGATAAGATTCAGGAATTAGATTCAACTAAAATTTACCTGCTCTATTGCCGCTCAGGCAGCCGGACGCAACTGGCAGCGCAAATCATGAAGCAGGCGGGGTTTAAAAGCATTTTTGGGATGAAAGGCGGATTTTCCGACTGGGAGGAAGCAGGATATCCGGTAGAGAAGAAAGATTGAAGTGCTCCGATAAATTTGGTGCGGCTTGAAAATGTGGTCGTCAAATGAGGCGGTATGAATATCGAATGAGGATTAACGATTTAAGATTTTTAAGTGACTTCTAAATCAAAAACGGTGTTCCTTGTTTGATATTTCTCAAAGAGTTCAGCGCTCAATCTTCTTCAAGGCTTTCTTCGGAAGTTTCGATTTGATTAGCTCGTAGGATTGTTTCACATAATACTCAATTTCCCTTCTCGAAAGTTTAGAAGGGTCTTCCACGAGCACCCACTTGTAACGCGCCACATAAGGAGCGGGGATGATTCCCTGCTTGCTTGTCAACTCATCAAACTCATCATCCCGCACCTTGAATGAAATTTTCACCGGACCTTCCAGCGCGGTGACGCAAAACATTTTCTCCCCAATGAGAAAACAGAGGTCGTTGCCCCACTTCACATCTTCGGTGACGGAGGGAAAGCTTTTGCAAAAAGCCCGGAGTGATTCGATGTCCATCAATTGAAAAGATAACAGGTCTTGGTCACAAATCAAGCCATGCCTTCACCGCAAAATGGTCTGAAGTGAAATTCCAGATGACTTGGTGCGAACAGACGCGGATGCGCTTGTCGGCAAGAACGTAATCAATCCTGAAAATCGGGCGGTTGGACGAAAATGTGCACCCGATGCCGCAGCCCGCTTCTTTAAAGGAATCATTAAGCCCAGCCGAGATGGTTTTGTAGGTGTATGAGTTGGGCGTATCATTGAAATCAGCGCACACCAAAACCCTGTGCGGGCTTTTTGCGATTTGGCCAGCCAGAAGTTCAGCTTGTTCAGTGCGCTTGAAGAACGCCTCTTTTATTTTTCTAAAAATTTTCCACAAGGAGTATTTAACCTTTTCGCTGCCATGCAATCCGCTCATGTTTTCGTAATCATCGCTGCCGATGTAAATGGACTGCATGTGGGCGTTGAATATCCTGACCGTGTCGTCCTTGATGACAATGTCTGTAGCAACAGCAATGTTCTGAAATGCGTTAGGGAATTTGATGACGCTTCTGCCGGTGATTGGAAATTTTGAAAAGGTGGCAATCCCCCAGTGATTATGCCCCTTCACGGTAAACGTTTTTTCAAAGTGGAGATAGGGATACTTTTTTTTCAAGCTCGCCACTGAACTTGGTTGTTCCGAATCATTTGCATAGAACTCCTGCAGGCACAGCACATCCGGGTCAGCATTTTCAATCACCTGAAGAAGGGCATCTTTGGAACCCGGATAATTATTCCAGGTGTAAAGGTCAAACACTTTTACATTGAAGCTCATCACTGAAAATGATCCATTCCCCGAAAAAGGCAAACAAGATGCAATTGAAAAATGATTGCCGATGTTCCAGGAGCCCAGCAGCACGGCAATCACAGAAATCAATGCCAGCTTTCTCTTGAACAGCAGCCAGAAAATAATCCAGAAAAAATTTGTGACCAGCAACGGAAGAAATCCCAATCCCAGGAAGGCAGTCACCCAAAATTTCTGAGGACTGATGAACGGGGCAAGACAGGAAAGCAGAAATAATAAAATACAGAGCAGGTTGATGAAGAGAAGTGTGCGCTTTACAAGCGAACGCAAAGTCATCATCAAATTTTCAAATCTCCACATCTTCAAATTATTCCTCTTTGCCTGCCCGGAACAAAAATTCCTTTTCTTCTTTGGTCAGGCTGTTGTATCCCGAACGGGAGATTTTATCGAGTATGGCGTCCACCTGCTGCTGTTTGTCCTGCGGGTATTCGCTCCTCTTTTTATGCTCCTGTGATTCTGTTTTGTAAACAACCCGCGGCTCTTTCTTTTTGAACAAGCCTGCAAGGGCTTCAAAGAAACCGTTGAAAGGCTTCGACCAGTCGTGCCCCACCTGCAATTGCTTGATGAAAACATAGCCGAACAACGCGCCCCCGAGGTGGGCGATGTGCCCTCCGCTGTTCAATCCCTGGATGCTCACCAGGTCAATCACCACCATGAAAAAAGCAATGTACTTCAGCCGCACGCTTCCGAAAAAAATCAGGAAAACGGCATAATCGGGGACTAAGGTAGCAGCGCCAATCACCATGGCAAGAACGCCCGCGGAGGCACCGATGGCGGGCTTGGGCGTCAAGCCGGGAAAAATTTGATAGGAAATCAGCAGCAAAGCCGCTCCGCTGATGCCGCCCAAAATGTACAGCGGCAAAATTTTCTTGCTCCCGATAAACTCCTGGATGATTCTGCCAAACCAATACAAGCAAAGCATGTTGAACAGCAGGTGAAAAATCCCGAAGTGCGTGAACAGGTGCGTGATGACCGTCCAGGGACGTCTCAGCAACGCTGAAGGATTGGACGGCAATTCTATCCAGGTCAATATCGAATTTCTGATTGCTTCGGGAGTGCTACGGTCATAATGAAGCAAGAGCAACACTACGAATGCAACATTAAGCAGGAGGAACACCGCCACATTGATGATGATAAGCCGGCTGATGATATTGCCGCTCTTGAATTCCCGCCTGATGTCTTCCCAGATAGAGGTGCTGCCGTACATGGTTAGCCTTGCCGGTAACTAAAAAAAATTCCTCCGGTTCCCGCTCCAATATTTCATGAGGATGTATCCGAACAACATGCCACCGAGATGCGCGAAGTGTGCGATTCCGCCCTCGCTTTTGAAAAGATTCACCCGACCGAGAAACAATTCTCCGATTGCCAGCAGCACCACGAAATATTTCGCCTTAATCGGTACCGGGAAAAATATCAGCATGAGATGCGCATTGGGATACGTCATGCCGAACGCTATCAGCAACCCGTAAATGGCGCCCGATGCCCCAACGGTGGGCATGTTAATCATCTCCATCAGTTTCTGAGCCGATGCGCCCGCCCGCTCCACGCTCGTGATTTCAAAGTAGCTGACCGTTGAATGCAGGGCTGCCGCTCCCAAGCCGCAAAAAAAGTAGAAGAAGAGAAAACGCTTGGGTCCCCAAAGATTTTCGAGCGCGCTTCCAAACATCCACAACGCAAACATGTTGAACAGAATATGCACCTCGTTCCCGTGCATGAACATGTGCGTAACGAACTGCATCGGGTGGAAATAGTCCGATTTGACTGAGAACAGGGCAAACCGCGTAATCATCGGCTCCGGGAAAATGTAAGTGAGCACGAACATGATTCCGTTCAGAATCATCAGGTTCTTTACTACCGGGGGCATGTTAAAGTTGGCGCTGCGGTATTCGTACATCAGAAATTCGCGGTGAGGATGATTGGTTAAATTATTTCTGCGAGAATCTCTTTTCCAGCTCGTCAAAATCAAAAGTAAGAAAGGTATTTCGCTTGTTGGGGGCGATGTAGGGCTGCTCGCAGGCAAACAGTTCGTCAATCAGGGTTTGCATTTCTTTCACGCTTAGTTGTTTTCCCGATTTGATACTCGCCTGCTGCGCCATCGAGCGGGCAATGCCATCGCGCTTGTCAAGTTTCGTCACAGCGAGGTTGTTCTTATAATTTTCCAGCAACTGCTCGAGCATCGCCTGTTCATCACCTTCTGCAACATCGGATGGCAAGCCGTGAACGACAAACGTGTCATTGCCGAATTCCTGCACGTCAAATCCGAGCGAGTTGATTTCAGATAAAATCTGCTTGAGCAAAAAGGTGTCATCAGGCGAGAATTGCACCGATTTCGGAAATAACTGTTTCTGGCTGCCGGGAGTGTGGCGGTTCAGCGCGCGCAAGTATCTCTCGTACAAAATCCGTTCGTGCGCAGCCTGCTGGTCAATCACGATGAAGCCTGATTTGATTTGCGAGAAAATATAGCGGCTGTGAATCTGAATCGGTTCGCTCTGAATTTTTTCGGCTTCCAGTTCTTCATCAACGGCAGTATCAAAAATCCGGCTGGGCAAAGTCACCTCTGCATTTTCTTTCTTCCCCGCAATTTCATACAGCGGCTCCCAGCTTTTCGGCTTCCGGTAATCTATCACCGGAGCGATAAATTTTGACGAGCGGTCACCGGTGGTTTCAGCCGGGGCAATCACCGGGTTTCTTAAAAATTGCGATTGGATTTGATTCAGCGCCTGCTCCTGCTCAAAATCCAGCGTGGGGGTGACGCTGTATTTCGCCAACGCATGGCGCACGGCAGCCCGCACAAATCCATACACCAACTTATCATCCTCGAATTTTATTTCCTGCTTGGTGGGATGCACGTTGATGTCAATGGTGGCGGGGTCAGCGTCAATGAACAATACAAAAAAGGGATAGCTTCCGTCCGGTATCAGTTCTGCAAAATTGATGAACACCGCATGGCTGAGGTAATTGTTGCGGATGTACCTGCCGTTCACAAAAAAATACTGCTCGCCTCGTGTCTTGCGCGCGAAATCAGGCTTTCCGATAAAACCATAAATTTTCACAACTCCTGACTGCTCGTCCACAGGCACGAGCCGCTCGTTGTGGCTGCTGCCAAACACGGAAGTGATGCGCTGACGCAGATTGCCGGGCTTGAGGTGGAAAATTTCCATGTCATTGTGCGTGAGCGAGAAAAAAATATCCGGCTGGGCAAGCGCGATGCGCTGAAACTCCTCGATGATGTGGCGCATCTCCACCGGGTTGGAACGGAGAAAATTCCTTCGTGCGGGAACGTTGTAAAAAAGATTCTTCACGCTGAGGTTCGTTCCGGCAGGAGTCTGGCAAGGCTCCTGTGATTTCACTTCCGAGCCTTCGACAATCAACTGCGTTCCGATTTCATCTTCCGTCTTTCGCGTTTTCAACTCCACCTGCGCCACTGCTGCGATGGAAGCAAGCGCTTCCCCGCGGAAGCCCATCGTGCGAATCGCAAACAAATCATCAATCGTGCGGATTTTGGAAGTGGCATGACGCTCAAACGACATGCGCGCATCGGTTTCTGACATGCCGCAGCCATTGTCAACCACTTGGAGCAACGTCTTTCCCGCATCGCGGATAATCAGGCTGATGGACGTGCTGCCCGCATCAATCGCATTTTCCATCAACTCCTTCACCGCAGAAGCCGGGCGCTGAATCACTTCACCCGCAGCAATCTGGTTGGCAATCGAATCAGGAAGAAGGTGGATGATGTCGGACATTTCTAAGACGAGGAAGGTAAAGTTACAAGAAGGAAGGAAGTTCCTTTTAAAAATTATAGTTGGATGACGCGTACTAATTTCGTTTGTTATCGTGTCGCTTTGGCAGCGCGGCTCGTCAGGAGGGACCCCCTTTAGAGGCGAAACGAAAATTTGATTATTTTTAATGTAAGCATGTCAGGTATCTATAAGATAGTATTGTTCCTTTTTATTTCACTCATTGGTCAAAGCCAAACAACTACAAGGATCATTATTCCGGATGACACGACTTTCATTGATGGTAAAGTATTCAAGCTGACTTATCTGGATAGCAAGAAAAATTCAGAAAAAAAGAATAAATGGGTGCGCTGGGAGAATTTTTTTACCGATGGCGTAATGGACAGCACTTATCTATATTTCAGAAATGGCAATATTCGAGTTAAGCGTTACTATGAAAATAAGAGAAATAAAAGTGGTTTTGTCTATCGAAAGAATGGACAAAAAATCAAAGAGGAGTATTATCGGTTCACTCCTATGGAAATTTCAAGAGAGTGGTATCCCAACGGGAAATTGAAACATGAAACGATTATAAAAAACAATCTTTCTGTCGGTTATTTTAGAAATGGAAAAATCAAATCCGAGATTGAAAATGATACTTTCAAGGAGTATCACAAAAATGGGATGTTCAGTTCAATTCGAATAGATTCTCTTGAGTATCATATTACAAGAGCCTTCAACAGATACGGGCGTCTTATGTCCAACGAGTATGTTGGTGAAGGAAACTACATATTGGCGAATTACTACAAAAATCATCAGATTAAAAGAGAAGAAATTATGCGGCATTGGACAGATAAAAAAAGAGTGGTGACTCGCTACAAGCAAGACGGGACCATTAAAAAGGTAAAAACCTGGAAGCGAAATGGATATATCGAGGTAGCGAAAAAGAAGCGCGTACGTAAATATAAAAATCCATACTAGGGACCACTGCCCTCCTAAACATTACTTCCCCGTCAGCACATCCAGCACCTGCTTCGCAGAATCCGCAGTATCCACCTTCGTAATAATCTTTTCGATCTTCCCGGTTTCAGAAATAATGAACGTGGTGCGTAGCGTACCCATGTAAGTTCTGCCCATGAATTTCTTTTCGCCCCACACGCCATAATCATTCACAATCTTCTTATCGTCATCAGCAAGCAATGTGAAGGGCAGGTCGTACTTGTCAATGAATTTCTGGTGAGACTTCTCATTGTCCGTGCTTACGCCAATCACTTCAAAGCCTTTCTTCTTCAGCATGGAATAATTGTCCCTGAAGTTGCAGGCTTCCTTGGTGCAGCCGGGGGTGTCGTCTTTCGGGTAGAAATAGAGCACTACCTTCTTCCCTTTGAAATCGCTGAGCGAAACGGTTTTTCCGCTCTGGTCTTTTGCTTTGAATGCGGGGGCTTTGTCGCCTTCTTTGAGTTTTGACATGATCTGGTTTGTTGTTTGTGGTTTGTTGTTTGTCGTTATGAACATCCCACCTTTCCAAAACTACAAACTACGAACTACAAACCACACGCTTCAATTTACCGTGTGAATTTTATTTGATGGAATGATTCATTGCCAATGTTATCAGTGACTTTGAGAGAGAAGTTATGCTCGCCTTGTTCGGTGCGCCAGTCGAAAAAATATGTCAGCAAATCATTTTTCTCATCATACTCCATCAAAATCCATTTGCCGTTAATTGTCCCGCGATAACTTTTTATTCCTGAAATGTCGTCAGTGATTTTAATTTGAATGGATGGCAGGGCGGTTATGACCTTGCCGTTGTAAATATTCACCGGTACAATTTTAGGAGGCATCGTATCAATCACAATATAGTATTTGCCGAAACCCCGTGTGCGGGCTTTCAGAAATTCTCCGTCCCATGATGATTCTTTTGGCTCCGGTTCATCGGGCTTGTCGGTTTCGCGGATGATGAGCGCTTTGCTCTTCAGATTTTCGGGAAGACCAATGGGCTTGATGGAAAGCGTGAAATACAGGTGGGCAGGCTCTTCCTCCGTATGAATTTGATGAACCGATGAAAATGTTTTTCCCGAATCAGGCTCGCTCAGCTTTTCATAATTAAAGAATACGGAATCGTAACAGGTGTTTTTAGGAAGGAAAACTTTCACTTCATCATTTTGAAAAGTGTTGTCATCCCGGTAATCGAAAATTGTATCGTAAATCATTGAGGAAAAATCAGGTGATGCAACCGAGCTGTCGTACTCAATGAAAAAGTTGAGCGCGGAAATGTTCCCGTTGTAATCTTTCACGCTGATTGAAATGTTTTGAGCGGCAGTATCAAGCGTTATCGTTCCGTTGTTGAGGGAAGCATCATAAAAGCTGAAGTAATTTCCCGGCAGTATGTAAATGCGATGCGCCTTGATTTTGTCGGTCTCATTTGCCCGATAGTCCATGTGCGCCTGCACGTAGCGTGTTTCATCAAAAGATATTTCGTTCATCGCGAAATGGTAAAAGTTTTTCCCGTTCATGCTTGCCGTCAATTCATAAATTCCATTTTGCCCGCCAAAGCCGTTGGTATCAAACGTGTTGATTCCGAATGTCGCTTTTTGAAATCCCACATTGATGGTATCATTGCTTAATCCATAGACGCCATTCTTTTTTGTGATTCTTTCCCTCTGCGGAAATAACCGCCCCTTCGCATCATCCATTTTATAGACGAAAAGGTCGTTCATCAAAGGAGGGGTAATGTCGCTTAGCATTGGCAGGAACGCAAGCGGGTTCAGCGGATGCTCGGTTTTGCTGTCGCGCACTTCAAAATGCAAATGCGGAGCAAACGACCTGCCCGAGTTGCCGGAGATAGCAATCACTTCTCCCTTCACCACCATGATTGTTCCGGCTGGAAAATATTCATCCACTTCAAAGCTTTCTTTTTCGTATTGAATCGCGTGAATTTGCTTTTCAATCTTGTCGCTGAAATTTTTCAGGTGTGCGTAAACGGTGGTGTAGCCGCTGGGATGGTTAATGTAAATCGCTTTGCCGTAAGCGGTCTTGGAAATTTTTATCCGCGACACATACCCGGCTTCAACGGCATAAACCGGCAGCCCCTCCTTTCCGTTAGTGCGGATGTCAATGCCGGAATGAAAGTGCGAGACGCGGATTTCACCGAAGGTGCCTGCAAGCGTAATCGGAATGTCGAGAGGAGAGCGGAAGGAAGACGAGTCGCTTTGTGCGATGACAAATGATGAAATTAGAATTGAAATGACGAATGACGAGTAGAATGAGAATTTCATGGGAAGCTAAAATACCAAAGGTGTGCCATTTCGTGAGAATCATCCCCCTGCAAACGATCGCAGCCTGCACTCCCCCCTTCGCAAAACACATGAGCCATCGCGCAAGGGGGACTTAAATCCCCAAAATCTATGAATCTCAAAATCTCGGTCGGTCAGAAATTAGGCTTTAACGGATGCTCCTTTTTGTAGTATTCGCGGATCACTTCTATCGCTTCATCCACTGTTTCAACGAGTGAAATCAATTGCAGGTCATCCTCAGCGATGTTGTTGAATTTTTTTTGCATCACCCCGCTCATCCATGCCAGCAAACCTTCCCAATAGTCTTTGCCGATGCAAATAATTGGGAAGCGGTCAATCTTGCGTGTTTGAATCAGCGTGAGGCATTCGAAAAATTCGTCCATCGTGCCGAAGCCGCCCGGAAACAGCACGAACGCCTGCGCGTATTTCACGAACATCACCTTCCTAATAAAAAAGAATTTAAACGTGAGCAGCTTGTCGTAATCAATAAATTCATTCGGCTCCTGCTCGAAGGGCAAATCAATGTTCAACCCTACCGACTTACCGCCACTTTCCTTCGCGCCCTTGTTAGCGGCTTCCATGATGCCCGGACCACCCCCGGTGATGACGCCATAGCCTTCATCGGTGAGTTTTTTTGCAAGCTCCACCGCGAGTTCGTAGTATTTGTCGCCCGGCTGTGTCCTTGCCGAGCCGAAGATGGAAATACAGGGTCCAATTTTATTCAGCTTCTCAAACCCCTCCACAAACTCAGACATCACCTTGAAGATTTGCCACGATGATTGCGCTTTGAGCTCGGTCGTCCAGTTTTTTTCCTGGTGCGGCAGTTTAAGACGTTTTTCCATGTAGATTAAGTTTGTTTTCTCCCGCAGATTTCGCAGATATGCGCAGATTTTTTACTCAGCGAAAATCAGCGCTTTCTGCGGGAGATTTTTCTTTATGCGAAATAAGCCATAATCCGACAAACGTCAGGATTCCGTTCACAATCAGAATCTCATTTCCAAAGATGTATCCCTTAAAAAGTTCTTTGGAAAACACATCAAGCGAATAGCACAGCACCGGAGAAACTAAGCAAATAAAGGGAACCAGGTTGTCGCGCACTTTTCTTTTTGTAAAATATCCGAACGCATATAAGCCCAGCAACGGACCATAAGTGTACCCCGCCACTTTCAGCACCGTGTCAATGATTGCCGCGTTGTTCAATAATTTAAAAATTAAAATCACCAGCAAAAGGATGAATGCAAACGCAATCATGATGATGTTCCGGATTTTAGTTTTCTTCTGCTCAGAAAGCTTTGTATCCGCATCCAAATGAAGGAAGTCAATGTAGAACGATGTGGTTAGCGTGGTGAGAACGGAATCTGCACTGGAGAATGTGGCTGCCGTCAGCCCAACGATGAAAAACAACCCCGCCAAGGTTCCGAGGTGCTGCAAAGCGAGCAGGGGAAATAAGTGGTCGGTGACCGGCTTTCCGCTTTCATTAACCGGAACGGAAATTCCTTTTGCATTCGCATAGGTGTAAAGCAAAACACCCAGCGACAAGAAAAAGATATTTACAATCACCACCACGATACTGAACCAGCGGATATTCTTCTGCGCGTCTTCCAACGTTCGGCAGCTCAGGTTTTTCTGCATCATGTTTTGGTCAAGCCCCGTCATGGCGATGGCGATAAACATCCCGCCAAAAAATTGTTTCGGAAAAAATGATTTCGGCTGCCAGTCCCAGAAAAATATTTTGGAGAGTTCGCTGTTCTTTACTGCTGAAACCAAATCCGTGAAACCAAAACCAAGTTCATTCGCAATAAATCCGATGGAAAGAATCACGCCAAAGAGCAAAGCAAGTGATTGAAATGTATCCGTCCACACTAAAGTTTTAATGCCGCCACGATACGTGTAAAGCAAAATCAAAATGATAATCAGCGATACCGACAGCCAGAACGGAATGCCGAACTGGTCGAAAACAAAAAGCTGGATGACGCCCGCAGTGAGATAAAGCCGGGCTGCAGCGCCCAGTGTTCTCGAGAGCAGAAAGAAAAATGAGCCTGTCTTTTCCGACCACGTCCCGAAACGCTGATTCAAATAGGAATAGATTGAGGTCAGGTTCAGCCGGTAATAAAGCGGCAATAAAATTTCGGAGATAACGAGGTATCCGAAAAAATATCCGAACACCAATTGCAGGTAAGAGAATTGAGAAGCGCCCACTGCCCCGGGAACAGAGATAAAAGTGACTCCTGAAAGGGAATCGCCAATCATCCCGAATGCAACAGCATACCAGGGAGATTTTTTTTCACCTAAAAAAAAACCAGTGCTACCTGCGCCCTTGCCAGTGATTCGTGAAATCAGCAGAAGGATGAGAAAGTATCCTCCAAGAAAAAGAAAGATTTGATATGGGGAAAGATTAGGCTGCAGTCCTTGCGGTTTGTCGCAAAGTAAGGGGCTGGAAGAATGACGTAGTTGTCAGTTTATGCACAATCATTTTTCACGATTTGGCTCCTAACTTCTTCTCCCATTCCCAGGCAGTCCGCATCATGTCATCCAATGAGCGTTTCGGAATCCAGCCGAGCTTTTGTTTGGCGAGCGAGTTATTGGCGTAGATGGATTCCACATCGCCCTTTCTTCTTGCTCCGAGTTCATAATTCAATTTCAACCCGCTCACTTTTTCAAATGCCTTGATGGCTTCCAGAACGGTAACTCCGTTTCCCGTTCCGAGATTAAACACTTCGTTGTTCGATTGATTTTTTCCTTCCATTAAATATTGCAACGCCAGCGTATGCGCGTGTGCAATATCCATCACGTGAATGAAATCGCGGATGCACGAGCCGTCACGGGTGTTGTAGTCGCTGCCGAACACTGTTATCTTTTCCCTTTTGCCGATGGCGGTTTGAGTAATGATGGGAACGAGATTCTCCGGTTTTTCTATCGCATATTCACCGATGTCCGCTGATTCATGCGCGCCCACCGGATTGAAATACCGCAGTGAAATAATTTTTGCGGAAGCAAGCGCCCGGCTGAAATCCCCAATCACGGCTTCACCCATTTGCTTGGTTCTTGCATAAGGAGATTCCGGCTCGGGCATTCGCGTTTCTTCCGTGACGGGCAATACGGGAGGATTGCCGTAAACGGAGCAGGAAGAAGAAAAAACGAAATGCGGAATCTTGAACTCCTGCACACACTTCAGCAGGTTGATGAGAGAGAGAAGATTATTGTGAAAGTATAGAAGCGGCTGCTCTACAGATTCAGGAACGGTTTTGTACGCTGCGAAATGGATGATGCCGGCAATATCGAGGTGGTTCTCAAAAATTTCACGAACTCGTTGCAGCTCACACAAGTCAATAACATAATTCTTAACGTCCTTGCCCGTTATTTTTTTTATTCCCTGTAAATACTTTGTCGTGCCGCGCGAGAGGTTGTCAACGGAAATTACCTCCAGCTTGTTTCCAAGCAAATCAACAATGGTATGCGCCCCGATGTAACCGCAACCGCCTGTAACGAGAACCTTTCCCATAAGCTCAATTTGCGTTTTAAACCTACTGCACAGTTTACTGTTTCCGGTTTACTGTTAAAAGCAACAACCGGAGACGGAAAACAGTAAACAGTAAACTATTTTATCCATCCCGACTCGATTACTTTCTTAATCCCTTCCTGCATGGATAGAATATCTTTCCCCAGCAACGCCTTCATCTTTGTGATGTCAGGGACTCTGCGCAGCATGTCGCCTTCCTTCAATGGCGGCAGGTGAACAATTTTGGATTTCGACTTCATGATTTTGATGATTGCTTTCGCCAAATCCAATACCGTAATCTCCACATCGCTGCCGATGTTGACCGTGTCATTCACGTATAAGTCTTCATACAGCGCCTTGGTGGTTGCAGCCACGTTATCGTCAATATAACAGAATGTCCGCTTTTGCGAACCATCGCCATAGATGGTGATGTCTTCATTTTTCAACGCCATGCGAATGAAGCGCGACATCACAAAGTCGGTACTTTGCTTTGGACCGTAGGTGTTGAAGAAGCGGAAGATGGTGTAATCTAAATCATACTCTACTTTGTAGGAGCGGCAAAATGATTCTCCCACGTTTTTCACGACCGCATAAGGCAGGCGCGAGTTGAGCGGAGTAGTGTATTCATTCTGCGGGAGCGTGGTCGGCTCGCCATACACTTCTGAGGATGACGCGAAGAACACGCGCTTCACGCCTGTGTTTTTGCTCAGTTTGAGAATGTTTTGAATTCCCTGTATGTCATTCAGCACCATCACCGGGTGAGCAAGCGTTCGCTGAACACCTACCACTGCCGCATAATGGAACACATAATCGAAAGCATAAGAACCCATCAGCGGGTGAATATCGAGCCAGTCGTTGGCATCGCATTTAATGAACTTCCAGTTTTTCTTTTTCGATTTTGGGAGGCGGTCGTTGGTACCGGTAAGAAAATTATCAACCACCACCACGAAATTGTCATCGCTTTCAATCAGCTTTTCTGCAAGGCAGCTTGCGATAAAGCCAGCACCGCCCGTGACAAGGATTTTTCTTTTCATCAGAATTTTTCTTCCAAAATACTCATCAGATATTGCCCGTAGCCGCTTTTCATCAAGGGCTGGGCAAGGTCTTGCAATTTTTGCTTTGAAATAAATCCCTGCCGGTAGGCGATTTCTTCAATGCAGCCGATTTTCAACCCCTGCCGCTGCTCAATGAGTTGAACGAATTGAGAAGCCTGCATCAGCGAATCAAAAGTTCCCGTATCCAACCATGCCGTACCGCGACTAAGAATTTGAACGCTCAGCTTTCCCCGTTGAAGGTAATGCTTATTCACGTCAGTGATTTCATACTCGCCACGTGGACTTGGCTTCAGGTTTTTGGCAATCGCCACCACTTCATTGTCATAATAGTACAAACCGGGAACCGCATAATTGGATTTTGGCTTTTGAGGTTTTTCTTCGATGGATAGCGCTTTTTTATTTTTGTCAAAATCAACAACACCATAACGTTCCGGGTCGGAAACGTGGTAAGCGAAGATAATTCCTCCATCAGGACTGTTGCACTCCTTCAGGAGTTCCTGCATTCCGCTGCCGTAAAAAATATTATCACCCAGAATCAAACACACTTTGTCTTTGCCAATGAAATTTTCTCCGATTACAAATGCCTGAGCCAACCCGTTCGGAATTTCCTGTTTCGCATAAGAAAATTTGCAACCCAAACTTTCGCCCGTGCCTAATAATTTTTCAAAATGAGGAAGGTCGTGCGGGGTTGAAATAGCCAGTATCTCGCGGATTCCCGACATCATTAGCACCGACAGCGGGTAATAAATCATCGGCTTGTCGTAAATAGGCATCATCTGCTTGCTGAGGGCGAAAGTGATAGGGTGCAATCGCGTTCCTGAGCCGCCTGCTAAAATGATTCCTTTCAATGGGTGGGATTTTGGTCAGCCAAAAATAAGTGAGAAATCGGAAGTCTGAAATCGGAATCCGAAAAAAAGGTGAAACGAGCCGTTCATATTTTAATTCCCAATTGGAAACTTACTAAAAACGACCGCAACCCGTCTGACCTGAAATAATTCGCATAGCGCAAGCCGGCATTTCCCAGCTTCAGCTTTTTTTCACCTTCCGGCTTTGCCATTCGCGGACGGGGAGAATATACCAGCTCGATTCCGATTTTGTGGTTCAAGAATTCTGACAAGTCGTAGTCGGAAGAATAATACAAGGCATCCGGCTCATGCTCTCCGTATTCCCTGAAATATTCCGCAGCCGTTTGATGATATAACCGGTAAAACGGGCTGATGGAAAACACACTTTTGATTTTGAAGGGCAATTCGATGCTGAAGGTGTTTGCTATGATTCCGAAGTTGTCATAGTAAAAACGGTAGTAGAATCGCGTCACCAGCCATTTTGCTGGGAAATAATTCACCCGGATGGCGAGTGGAAATTTTACCCTGTGAAGCGGGAGCTTTTCAATTCGGGCTTTTGGAGAGCCTTTGAAGTAAACCCGGTGAAAAGGTGTGGAAAGCAAGCCGTTTTGGTAAATGAAATCAGATGATACCGCTGCCATCATTTTTTTGGTGAACACTTGCGAATAGGTAAACAAGCAGCTGAAGGTTCTGCGTTTATTGGTGGCGGCATCGAGATAAGCCGAATCGCGCAGTTCATCCGGGAATATCAATTGCAGCGCATCGAAAAATGCAACAGCCTTGATTTCAAACTCGCGGTTGGCATCCTTAGATTGCTTCGCCCACTTTCCGCCAACAAAGCCCGATAGGTAGTCAGACTCGATGGCTCCGCCAGCCAGGAAACCAAGCGTGCGTTTCTTTTGTGGATGGAACCTGGTGTATTCCTGTTCAATTTGCGCGTGGATGTCTTTTCTTGATGCGGAAGACCTATTTTCATCAATCCGGTCTGTTGATGCCGAGGTGTAGTAGTTGACGTGAATGTTGAATTTCACTTCGCTGTTGGCGGGAAGCGGCACATTCACAATGATTTTTGAAGCATAGTCTTCTAATTTCTCTGTCCCCCTGCCGCCCGTCACAGCCGAATGGTCGCCATCCTGGTTATAGTAGTTGAACATAAAATCAACGTCAACCGCTTTTCTTTTCTCTTCGGAAAAATTCTTGACGGAGGTGGTGTCAGGCGCAGCATCATCCTGCGCAAGCAAATGCAGAGAGAGCAACAGCGCTGTGAAAATCAGTTGCAGCCGCATCCGCCACCCGTTTTGCCGCCATTTCCCCCCGAAGCGCCTTCGCGATAGGATTCGATGCTCAGCTCGAATTGCTCAATCTTTTTTTCACTCAGCTTCATCTCTTCATCGCTGAGATAACCTTTTTCATAGCCTTTCACCGAAACGCAGCCGCTTGAAAGCATCACTGCTATGCACTCCGCAGTCCACATTCCATTGATGAACATTCTGAATTTGCTGCGTTTCATTTTTATTTAGTTGAGTAATAATTGAGTTGAAGATTGGAAGAAGTGATGATTTCATCTTTGTCATTGACAATGATACATTCAACTCCTTTCAGTTGTTCGATAAGCTCCAATCCTTCTTTTTCACCGATCACAAAAATAGCTGTGTCCAGCGCATCGGCAAGCTCTGCATCGGGGCAGATGATGGTGACACTTTTCAATCCCGTTGCCGGGTAGCCTATTCTCGGGTCAATGACATGCCCGTATCGCTTGCCGTTGCTGGTAAAAAATTTTTCATAGTTGCCGGAAGTAGTGATGGCAATATCGTTTGCAGCCAGCCATGCAATATATTGATTTGAATTTTTCGGGTCGCCAATTCCGACCTGCCAATCTTTCCCGTCTTCTTTTTTTCCCCAGGCGGTGATATCGCCTGAAGCATTCACCACGCCATTTTTGATTCCCATTTTCATCATCACCTCTTTTGCGCGATTAGCCGCGTAGCCCTGCCCGATTCCTCCGAAGCCGAGCCGCATTCCTTTTTCGGGAAGAAAAACCGAAACCTCCACTTCGTCCATGATGATTTTTTGGTAGCCCACTTTCTGCACCCAACTATTGATTTGCTCCTGCGATGGCAGGGCATGTTCCTGCCTGTCGAATTGATAAAGATTGTTCATCGGAGCGAAGGAGATGTCAAACGCTCCACCGGCAAGCGCGGAAACTTTAATGCTTCTCACGATGAGGTCGAACAGTTCCATGCTGACCTGAATCGGTTGGATGCCTGCATTATCATTAATCCTGCTCGTTTCTGAAGTGGGTTTCCATTCGGAGATGAGATTTTCGATGCGCGAGATTTCTTCAATGGCGGCATCTACTGCTTTCCTGCAAAGTGACGAATCGGGATGAACTGCGGTGATTTCGAAGCGGTCGCCCATCAAAATCAGCGTTTCCTTATAAGTCGGTTCCTGCGCTGAAATGGAATGAAGGAATGGAATGCTGAAAAAGAAAATCAGTATACTTCTAATGAATGACATATCTCAAACCCAAATCAAAGTTTAAATTGAATATCTGATGTTTTTCTCCGTCTCTTGCTTTTTCATTTCCCCAAATAGTCATCACCTGGCAATAAGGACCTGCAACCAGCCAAAGCCTGTCAGTCAAAACAAACTGGTTGTTCACTCCTCCCGAGAACATCATCCGGAAACCGAACTTGTCAGCCTGAGGATGAGTGGTGTCAATCAAAAAGCTGCCGGCTTTTATAAAAGGGCTAAACAGAAATTTTTTCCCGCTGAACAAATCGTATTCTCCCACGACATAAAACTGAATGAATCGAACATTCCTTTCAGCAATCTTGTACTTGTTTTGATGATATTGCGAGTGGTTGCCTGCCAGCATTTTGTCATAAAGATAAAAAGCGAGCCGCGAGCCTAATCCAACATTCCACCGGTTGAATCTGAAGACACATTCCGCTTCAACACCGGCAAAAGCGCGCACGGGGGAGTTATCCCAGCCCAAGTGGTTCCCATCATCAGCAATGCCCTTGTCATAAGTCCACCAACCGGAACCAATACCTCCGGATAGTTCAAGAAACGTGCTCTTTTGCGAGAGAGCGCTGAACGGTAATAAAAGCAGTGTGATTATTCTAAGCAATTACTAATTACTAATTACGAAATAGACCGCTTTAAAGTAAGTTGAATTTTCGTAATGATTTTTAAAATTTCCTCCAGGTCTTGTATGATGCTTTCGAACTGCATTTTGGCGATATATCCGGAGTCAAAGCAAAGTATTTTCGATAAAGCTTTTTTTCCGGGGATAATCTGTAGTGAAATG
>Ga0247727_10008118_pt1 | contig 19631 bp, 18 predicted proteins | sample WisWelCaveWW1625_FD_202498 | JGI IMG/M metagenome (GOLD analysis project Ga0247727, IMG submission 202498) | Biofilm microbial communities from Wishing Well Cave, Virginia, United States - WW16-25 | ecosystem: Environmental > Aquatic > Deep subsurface > Groundwater > Cave microbial mat | place... | reverse complement strand
GCGCCTGGATGGGGACAGTGACCAGCTTGGAAAGGAACAGGGCAAACCAGGTGGTGGAGAAAATCAGCAGCAGCGTGAACAACAGCAGACCCAGCAGCATCTGGCGCTTGAAGGCGCGGAGTTGCTGTGCCTGTGCGGCGTATGCGGTGGTCTGCTGTTCCACGGCTGCATAACGCTCCAGGAAGCTGAAGGGGATTTGCTTGCCTACCAGGAGCGCGCCGCCGGACAAATCGGCGCGCGCGGCGAGGAAGAGCAAGCGGTCTGTCCCCCACAGCTCCACGCCGCTGGGAAGGTTTCGCCGGAAATGCGGAGTGACCACCGCATTCTCCCGGATGGCGCCCTGGGCGCCGAACTCGGTGGTGCGCACATAGGCGATGCCCGCCAGCGGGTTACCGGCGCCATCAATGGTCCAGGCGGCATCGGCCCCTTCGGTGAGAGCGCGGTTCAACACGTTCCAGTGCGGCCCTAGCAATTGCTTTTCATTTTCCAGCCGGGCGACTGCCTGGGCGACAGCCTGCAAGCGGGCGAACTCGGCGGTGCCCAGTTCATTGAGCAGCTTCTGGCTCTCCTGCGTGGCGATTTCCAGGGGACGCGGAAACCAGCGGTTCAAGGTGCGGTTCATCAGCGCATAGCTGATGAGAAACATAAAGACTACCGGCAGGAGGGAAATCCCCATCGCGCCGAGCACCATCTTCCATTTGAAGTGCGAGCCCAGTTGTCCGGCGCGGCGCTCCGCCCACAGGCGCAGCAGCGTCCGCGTGAGGATGAGTCCAAAAACCAGCAGCGCCGCAACCGTGAACGTGGAAAGCGCGTAGAGGAGGAGAACTTCTCCGGGCCGGTCAGGCTCGAAGGGGATGCGGAGGGAGCCCAGCGTGAATACGGCTGCCAGCAACAGCGCCAGCAGCAGGCCGGCCAGGCCCAGCGCGACCTTGCTCCGGAGTGTTCGCTGGCTCACGCCCGCGCCTCCAACTGAATGAGCCGGCCCGCGAGGTTTTCCGGCAAGAACGGCTGCATCGGGCATTCCGCGCAGCGCGGCTCCCGGGGGCGGCACCAGTGCTTTCCCACGTGGACCAGCAGGGCGTGGTATTCGTTGAAGAGTTGCGCATCCCGCGGAAGGTTGCGCTCCAGCAGCGCGCGCATTTCCTCGTAGCCGGCGTTCTCTGCAATCCACGCGTGGCGCAGGAGCACGCGTTTCGTGTAAGCGTCCACGACGAAAACGGGCTGCCCGCCGGCATACAGGAGGATGGAGTCCGCAGTCTCCGGCCCGATGCCGTGTACTGCCAGCAGTTGTTGGCGCAGCTGCGCCACCGGCGTGCGAAACATCCGGGCCAGCGAGCCGTTGTGCTTGCGGAACAGGAAATTCAGGAACGCCTTCAGCTTTTTCGCCTTCTGGCGAAAGTACCCAGAGGGCCGCACCAGCCGCTCCAGGCGGCGCAGGGAGGAACGTTGGAGCGCCCGGGGAGTGAGCAGCCTCTCGCGGCGCAGATTGGCTACTGCTTTTTCAACGTTGCTCCATGCCGTGCTCTGCGTCAGAATGGCGCCCACAATCACCTCGAACCGAGTGCGCGCTGGCCACCAATGCTGGGGTCCCAGCGCAGAGTAGAGTGCGTGATAACAGGCGAGCAGGGAAGCGGCGGAGTTTCCATACTTCGCAATGTTCCCGGGGCTTGAGGTCGCGCCAAGCGCTGCCGCGGCCCGCACCTGTGATGATGACGGCATTGTAGGAAGATAGCGTTGGGGCAAAAGGCAAGTCAAGCCAAGTGTGAACGAAAAGCCACAGTTCCGGCTGCCCCCCTAGCCTTGACACGCCGTTGCACTTTTCACTACGATTCGGGGAAGTGCCGGGGAAAGGTGTGGAAATCCGGGCGCGCGGTGATACATTAAGGTACTCACGCAAGCAGGCTGCACCGAGGTGACACTGCATGTCGGCTCGGCTGGGCGAAATTCTGGTTAAAGAGAACCTGATCAGTTCCGACCAACTGAAGCAGGCTCTTGATCAGCAGAAGAAGACCGGCGGGCGCCTGGGCGCCTGTCTGGTGAAGATGGGTCTGGTCACCGACGACGAGGTGACCGCCGTCCTTTCCCGCCAGTACGGAGTCCCTTCCATCAATCTAAAGTATTACGAAGTAGACCCTGCGGTGACCAAGTTGATCCCCCAGGACACCGCAGTGCGCTATCAGATTGTGCCGCTCTCCCGCGTGGGCTCGACGCTGACCATCGCCATGACCGACCCCACCAACGTGTTCGCGATGGACGACATCAAGTTCATGACCGGATTCAACGTGGAGCCGGTGGTGGCTTCGGAATCTGCCATCGCCGAGGCCATCACGAAGTTTTATGGGGAAGCCGCGTCGGTGCAGGAACTCGACAAGGTGATGAAAGACCTCACCAGCGAGGAGGCCACCGATATCGAGGTGGCCGGAGACGAAGCGGAGATGGACCTGGCCTCGCTGGAGAAGGCCGCCGACGAAGCCCCCATCATCAAGCTGGTGAACCTGGTGCTGACCGATTCGGTGAAGCGCGGCGCCAGCGACATCCACATCGAGCCTTACGAAAAGGAATACCGCGTGCGCTTCCGCGTGGACGGGATCTTGCAGAACGTGATGGCCCCGCCCCTGAAGTTGCGCGACGCCATTACCAGCCGCATCAAGATCATGTCCAAGCTGGACATCAGCGAGAAGCGCCTCCCGCAGGATGGCCGCATCAAGATCAAGTACAACAAAGACGGCAAGCTGAAGGAGCTGGACTTCCGCGTCTCCACAGTCCCCACCCTGCACGGCGAAAAGATTGTGATGCGGCTGCTGGACAAGGAAAACCTGCGCCTGGATATGACCAAGCTGGGGTTCGAGGTGGAGTCGCTGAAGAAATTCGAAAAAGCCATTCTCAAACCCTACGGGATGGTGCTGGTAACCGGGCCGACCGGTTCGGGCAAGACGAATACGCTGTATTCCTCGATTGCCCGCCTCAATCAGCCCGACACCAATATCATGACCGCGGAGGACCCCGTCGAGTTTCAGCTTCAGGGCATCAACCAGGTGCAGATGAAGGAGCAAATCGGGCTGAACTTTGCCGCGGCGCTGCGCGCCTTCCTGCGCCAGGACCCCAACATCATCCTGGTGGGCGAGATCCGCGACTTCGAAACCGCCGAAATCGCCGTCAAGGCCGCGCTCACCGGACACCTGGTTCTCTCCACGCTGCACACCAACGACGCCCCGGCCACCGTCAGCCGGCTGATGAATATGGGCATCGAGCCGTTCCTGGTGGCCACGTCGGTGCACCTGATCTGCGCGCAGCGCCTGGGCCGCCGCGTGTGCGCCAATTGCAAGCAGCCGCATGAGCTGCCGGAGCAGGCGCTGCTGGATGCCGGCTACCGGCCGGAGGAAATCAAAGACGTCAAGCTGGCCACCGGCAAGGGCTGTTCGGTCTGCAACAACACAGGATGCAAGGGCCGCGTCGGACTCTATGAAGTGATGGAATTCACCGACGAATTGCGCGAACTCATCTTAGTGGGAGCCTCGGCGCTGGAATTGAAAAAGAAAGCCCTGGAAATGGGGATGATCACACTGCGGCGCAGCGGGCTGATCAAGGCGGCGACGGGACAGATCGGCATTGAAGAAGTGATCCGCGAGACGGTGCTGTAAGGGGGACGTCATGGCTACGGTCAGCCTGAGCGAACTATTGAAAAAAATGATCGAGATGGGCGGCAGCGACCTGCACATCTCCACGAACACGCCGCCACGCATCCGCGTCCACGGGCACCTGCGGCCGCTGGATATGCCGCCGCTGACCGCCGTGGACACCAAAGCGCTGACCTACAGCGTGCTGACCGACGCGCAGAAACACCGCTTCGAGGAAAACCTGGAGCTGGACTTCTCCTTCGGCTTGAAAAACCTGGCGCGGTTCCGCGCCAACCTGTTTAACCAGCGCGGGGCCGTGGCTGCCGTTTTCCGGACGATTCCCTGGGAGATTAAGAGCTTTGATCAACTGGCGCTGCCCGCGGTAGTCAAAACGCTGTGTGACAAGCCCCGCGGGCTGGTGCTGGTGACCGGGCCGACGGGCTCCGGGAAGTCCACGACGCTGGCGGCCATGCTCGACAAGGTTAACAATGACCGCGAAGAGCACATGCTGACCGTGGAAGACCCCATCGAGTTCCTGCACAACAACAAGAAATGCCTGGTCAACCAGCGCGAGGTGCACTCGGATACCAAATCGTTCACCAACGCCCTGCGCGCCGCCCTCCGCGAAGACCCCGACGTAGTCCTGATCGGCGAGATGCGCGACCTGGAGACCATCGAGTCGGCGCTGCGCATCGCCGAAACAGGACACCTGACCTTCGGCACCCTGCACACCAACTCAGCCATCTCTACGATCAACCGCGTGATTGACGTGTTCCCCTCGCACCAGCAGTCGCAGATCCGCGCGCAGCTCTCCATGGTGCTGGAAGGTGTACTCTGCCAGTCGTTGCTGCCGCGCGTGGACGGCAAGGGCCGCGCCATGGCCATGGAAATCATGATCCCCAATCCCGCGATCCGCAACCTGATCCGCGAAGACAAAGTGCACCAGATCTATTCGGCCATGCAGGCGGGCGCAGGGCAGACGGGCATGCAGACTTTCAATGCGGCGCTGTCTACGCTCTATTTCGCGAAAGCTATCACTCTGGATACAGCCCTGGCGCGTTCTTCCAACCCGGACGAGTTGCAGGATATGATTAACCGCGGTGTGAGTACCGTGGCCACACGGGGCACGGCTGTAAAACGGTAATCCCGCGGCTGCGGGGAGCAGGAGGCAAACACAATGCCCGTATTTGTGTACAGCGGAACGAACCGTGCCGGCGCGCGCGTCAGCGGCGAACGGCAAGCGGGGAGCAAGGCCGAGCTCCAGAACCTCCTGCGCAAAGAGCAGATCAGCATCCAGAAGCTCTCGGAGAAGGGGAAGGAGTTCGCCCTGCCCACCTTCGGGGGCGGCAGGGTGGACACCAAAGACCTGGCCGTCTTCACCCGGCAGTTTTCGGTGATGATTGACGCCGGTCTGCCGCTGGTGCAATGCCTGGAAATCCTCGCCAGCCAGCAGGAGAACAAGACCTTCCAGAAGATCCTCACCGACGTGCGCACCAGTGTGGAGGGCGGCTCGACGCTATCGGCGGCCATGCGCCCGCACAGCAAAGTGTTTGACGACCTCTACGTGAACATGGTGGAGGCCGGGGAGACCGGCGGTATTCTGGACACCATTCTCCAGCGGCTCTCCCTGTACATCGAAAAGAATGTGAAGCTGAAGCGCGCCGTAAAGTCGGCCATGATTTACCCCGTTTCCGTGCTGGGCATCGCCGGACTGGTGATTTTCGGGCTGATGTGGAAGGTGGTCCCCATCTTCGCGCAGTTGTTCCTGGGCCTGGGCGTGGACCTGCCGGTCCCCACCAAGATCGTGATGAACATCAGCAACTTCATCAACAGCATCTGGGGATTGCTGATGGTGGGGGGTTTCGTGGGCACGTTCTTCGCGCTGCGCGCCTGGTATGCCACGCCGGGGGGCCGCCTGGCCCTGGACGCGCTGATGCTGAAGCTGCCCTTGCTGGGCATGCTGCTGAAAAAGATTGCCGTGGCGCGGTTCACGCGCACGCTGGGCACGCTCATCTCGAGCGGCGTACCCATCCTGGAGGGGCTGGACATCACGGCGCGCACTTCCGGGAACGCCATCATCGAGCGCGCCCTGGCCAACGTCCGCAAATCCGTTGAGGCCGGGCGCACCCTGGTGGACCCGCTGAAGGAATGCGACATCTTCCCGGGCATGGTGACGCAGATGATCGGCGTCGGCGAGCAGACTGGCGCGATGGACGCCATGCTCCAGAAAATCGCCGACTTCTACGAGGACGAAGTGGACGCGGCGGTCAAAGACCTGCTGACGGCCATGGAACCGCTGATGATCGTCGTGCTCGGGGTGACCGTTGGCGGCATCGTCATTTCGATGTACCTGCCCATCTTCGAGCTGATTGCCAAGCTCGGGTCGTAGTAAACAGCGGCGGGACGGCGCTGGGCTGCGATTTCCGCGCGGCCCCCCCGCCCCCGGTCCGGCCGCCACGACAGGCCCTATGGGATTCAGCCTGCAAACTCCGCTGCGCAGCGAAGTTTCCCCGGAAATCCGCGACTGGCTGTGGTGGCTGGCCCGCGTTCGATTCCTGGTCATCTCGCTGCTGCTGGCCATCGTCGCCGCCCTGCGCAATTTCACTCTTCTGGAAGTCCAGGTCATCTACTTTGTCCCTGTCATTGTCCTGTGGTACGTGCTGGCCATTTTTTACACCATCCTGCTGAAATGGATTCCGGGTTTTCGGTGGAACGGGCCCCTGCAGATTATTTGCGACCTTCTGCTGGTGACGGGTCTGGTGTTTGTCACCGGCGAACATGAAAGCAACTTCGTCTCCCTGTACCTGCTCATCATCATCGTCTCCAGCATCCTGTTCACGCGCAAAGGCGCGTTCCTGACCGCCGGGTTCAGTTTCGTGCTGCTGGGCACGCTGGTGATGCTGGCCTACTACGAAAAAATCCCCCGCACGGCGCAGGCGATGCCGGGGGAGCAGACGCTGCAGATCTGGATCTTCGGCAATCTTTTCGCCTTCGTGATGGTCGCCTATCTCAGCAGCCTGCTGGCGCAGAGCTTGCGCAGCAAAGGCGTCGAGCTCAGCGAGAAACAGGGGGAGCTGGAAGACCTTCAGGCCTTCAACGAAGACATTATCCAGTCCATGCGCGGAGGCCTGCTGATTTCGGATCTGCGCGGCCGCATTCTGCTGCTCAATGCCGCCGGGGAAGAGATCACCGGGCTGCGATTTGAAGATGTGCGCGGCCGGATGCTCCAGGACTGGTTTCCCGGCTTTCAGCCGGATTCGGCACTGGAGGCCGCTCCGGGACCCGGTCCTCAAGCTTCCGGACCATCGCCCGGGCCGGGAACGCGGCAAGTTGTGGGGTTTGTGCGCGCGGACGGCAAGCAACTCTATCTGGGAGTTTCCATGTCCCCGTTGCGCACCGGCCCGTCCGCGGCGGGCGGTGAGCAGGGCATCGGGCGCGCCAGCGGCCTGGTGTTCAACTTCCAGGACCTCACCGAGCTGAAGCGGCTGGAGCAGGAAGTGGCCACCAAGGAACGCATGGCCGCAGTGGGGCGCCTTTCCTCGGCCATTGCCCATGAAATCCGCCAGCCGCTCACAGCCATGGCCGGAGCCGTCAAGGAGCTGGCGCGACTGGTGCCCATGCAGGACGACGAGCGTCACCTGGTGCGCATCGTCAGCCGGGAATCGGAGCGCCTGAACCAGATTATCACCGAGTTCCTGAACTACTCGCGGGAAAAGACCTACGAATTTGCCGAGGAGGACTTGCCAGCGCTTCTGGAGGAAACGCTCACCCTGGTGGAGCGGCATCCCGGCTTTGACGGCAAATACCGCATCGAGAAAAACTTTGGATCCCGGAACTCCGCCACCGCTTCAGGAACTCGCGAGAGCCGGGCCGCGGTGGCCGGGGTCCGCGCGCGCGTGGACCGCGACCGCATCAAGCAGGTCTTCTGGAACCTCTGCGACAACGCCATGCGCGCCATGCCCGCCGGGGGCACGCTCAGCGTGGCCCTGGAGAAGGATGCCCACTGGGTGCGCGTGCGGTTCCGCGACACGGGCATCGGCTTTGACGGGCGTCAGGCGGAGAAAATCTTCGAGCCGTTCCAATCCGGATTTGCGGGCGGCACGGGCCTGGGCCTGGCCATCGTCTATCAGATTGTGCAGGCACACAACGGACGCATCCGCGTGGCTTCGCAAAAAGACCGTGGCTCGGAATTCGCCATCGAACTCCCGCGCACAGCCTGAACCCCGGGGCCCCGGCCCGCAGTCCCCGTGAAAACCCAGGCCGGACCAGTGGCGGGGCCATCCCGCGCTGTAGTATCTTGGCCGTCTATGGCCCACCTGCTCATCGTGGATGATGAAAAATCTATCTGCGAACTTCTGGAAATCACCTTCCGGAAGGAAGGCCACCGCGTGGACACCGCGGCCAGCGGGGAAGCGGCGCGGAAAAAGCTGCAGTCGCAGGTGTACGACATGGTCATCTCTGACATCCGCATGCCCGATGCCAGCGGCACCGAAATCCTGCGGTTCTCGAAGGAAGTTTCTCCGGCCACCGTGTTCATCCTCATTACCGGCCTGCCCACCATCGAAACTGCCATTGAAGCGGTGAACAGCGGCGCGGACCGCTACGTCATCAAAGGCGACAAGCTGACGGAAGAATTGCGGCGCGTGGTGAAGCAGGCCGGGGAAGAGCTGCACTGGAAAAAGGAAGCTCGCGAGCTCCGCCGGCAACTCCGCCGGCTGACGGGGCTGGACAATATCATCGGCCAGAGCCCCAAGATGCGGGCTATCTTTGAGCTCATCCAGACCGTGGCCCCGCAGACCAGCCGCGTGCTCATCACCGGAGAGAGCGGGACCGGGAAAGAGCTGGTGGCCAGGGCCATCCATGAAAACAGCGCGCGGGCCTCCGCTCCGTTCATCACCATCAACTGCGGCGCGTTCCCGGAAACGCTGCTGGAAAGCGAACTATTTGGCTATCTCAGGGGCGCGTTCACCGGGGCCAACGAAAACCGCCGCGGACTGTTTCAGGCCGCTCACGGCGGCACGCTGTTTATGGACGAAATCGGCAATATGAGCCTGCCGATGCAGGTGAAGCTCTACCGCGCCTTGCAGGAACAGAAAATCCGGCCTCTGGGCAGCACCGAGGAAGTGGATGTGGATGTCCGCGTCATCGCCGCTACCAACAGGGACCTGGAGAAGGAAATCGCCGCAGACCGCTTCCGCGAAGACCTCTACTATCGCCTGAGCGTCATCCCCATCCACCTTCCTCCACTGCGGGAACGGCGGGAAGACATCCCCCTGCTGGCGCAGACATTTCTTGGCCGCTTCCGCAAAACCATGGACAAACGCGCCGATGGGTTTGAGCCCGAGGCCCTCCGGCGGCTGGAAGCCTACGACTGGCCCGGAAATGTGCGCGAGCTGGAGAATACTGTGGAGCGCGCGGTGGCGCTGGAAACCGGGCGGCAGATATCCATCGGCGCGCTTCCGGACAAAATCACCCGCTACTATGAGCAGCGCTTTCCCGGCGGGCCGGCTGCTGGCGAATTCAAGGATGTATCCGCAGTTTTACACAATGGCCTGGACTTCGAGACCCACCTGGCCAATGTCGAGAAGACACTCTTACTGGCGGCGCTGGAACGCGCCGGCGGCGTCCAGAAAAAAGCCGCCGAACTGTTGAAAATCTCCTATGCCTCCTTCCGGCACCTGGCCAAGAAGCACAATTTGTAGCCGAGGGATTCGGTGCGCCGTGACAAGACCATTGTCTCCAGTCTGTTCTGCCCCGCAAATATTGACTCCGGACGCCGGATTCCTCGCCGAGAAAGGGCAGCGGGGCCTGCTGAAATGTGGTACTTCGCAGTGACGTTTTTCATTACTTTCGAAGTGCTGTGGGAGGCGGCAGTTCTCAGCGCGCCACGAATTCCTAACATCCTTTTGAAAATGCAGTAGTTCCAGAGATGCCTTCGAGAACCATTGGAGTGGCCAGACAGGTGCTCTTTTAATTGCGGGTTCCCTGGTAACACGACTCTACAAAGGAGAGTGTATGCGCAATAGACAGAATGGTTTCTCGCTGATCGAGCTGCTGATCGTTGTGGCGATCATCTTGATCATCGCGGCCATTGCCATTCCGAACTTGCTGAGGTCTCGTATGCAGGCCAACGAGGCGTCGGCTGTGGGTGCGCTGCGGTCCATCAATACCGCGGCGATTTCCTACTCCTCGACGTATTCCGGCCCGCCGGCGCCTTGCGGCTTTCCGGCTGGCTTGCCCAACCTCGCGCCGGCCACCCCGGCGACGTCAGCCGCCGCGGACCTGATTGACGCCGTACTCGCAGCCGGTTCCAAGAGCGGATACAACTTCGCGCTGGTCGGCGGCAGCGCGGACGCCAACGGTTGCTTGCAGACCTACACGGCGAATGGCACTCCGGTCAACGTCGGCACCACTGGCCAGCGCTCTTTCTTCACCGACCAGTCGGGCGTGGTTCGCGCCAACCCGACCGGTGCGCCGGCCACCGTGGCTGATCCTCCAATCTAAACAGTTAATGGCTGATGGGGAGGGGGGACTTGTCCTCCCTCCCTTTTTTTGTACAATGGCAGCCAGAAGGGTGATGAAGATGCTCAGCCCGGCACACCACCAGCATAGGGCCGAGTCCCCCCCCTCGGAAGGATCCCAGGGTTTCTCGCTCATCGAGCTGCTCATCGTCGTGGCCATCATTCTGATCCTGGCGGCGATCGCCGTCCCTAATCTAATACAGTCGCGGATGCGCGCAAATGAGGCCGCTGCGGTGGCCAATTGCCGCAACATCAACACCGCGGAAGTCGTCTATCACTCCGCTTACAACCTTGGCTACTCTGCGCTGCTCTCCAACCTGGGCGAGGCTGGCCCGCCGACGGCGGCGAACGCAGCCCTTCTGGACAATCCACTGGCCAATGGCGCAAAGGCCGGATTCAACTTTCTCTATGTCGCGAACGACATTGATGGCGACGGTCGCAATGATGTGTACAGAGTGAACGCAAACCCTGCCACTCCGGGATCCAGCGGCCAGCGCTTCTTTTTCACGGATCAGAGCGGTGTCATCCGATGGAAAAACCTCGCCGCCGCCGCCGTGACAGACCCGCCGATCTGACCGTCGAGGGGTTCCCGGGACCTGGACTTCCAATCGGCCGGTAATCAGATTCTGCTAGACTGTGCAAGGTGGGAGCATCACGTTTATCGCGGAAACTCTTTCCCTGCCTTGCGCTCCTAACACTCTATCCATCCCATCCGTCTTCGGCGCAGTCTCGCATTGCGGATGAATTGCGCGCCCTGTTGAAGTCTGTGGAAACCCGGCATCGCTCCGCCACGACGCTCCAGGCCACCTTCCTGGAAATCTATCGCGACGGCAGCCGCGAGGCCCGCGTGGAATCAGGCACCGTTTATTTCAGCCGTCCGGGGCGCATGCGCTGGGAATACGAGGCGCCGGAGAAAAAACTGTTTCTTGTGGACGGCAAACAGGTCTGGTTTTATGTGCCGGCGGACCGCAGCGTGATGCGGACGCCGGTGGAGGAGAGCTCGGACTGGCACACACCCCTCTCGCTGCTGGCCGGCAAGGCGAATTTTTCGCGCTTCTGCAAGTCCATCGAGAAAATCGGCGAGCCAGCAGCGCGGGGGCCCCAGGCGCCTGTGCGTGCAGCTATCACGACGCTGCGCTGCGTGCCGCGCGGGGCGGACCTGGGAATTCAGGAGGCGTTGCTGGAGGTGGACTCCTTACACTTCTTCTCGAGAATTCTCATCCGCGAAACCGGCGGCATCGAAACCGAGTTCCGATTCGCCGCGTGGCAGGCGAATCCGGTTCTGGCCGAGGCGCTCTTCCACTTCCAGGCACCCCCCGGTGTGGCCATTGTCGAGGGCGGAATCCCGGAACAGGCATCTCGCGGCCCGGGCCGGTAGCGGGGTCCCGCGCCAGCAGCGGTGAAACCCGGCTGCGGATTCATTGGAGACACCGCCCGGGGGTGCTACACTTTTCCATTGTGTGGCGTCTAATTCCGAAGCAACCCCCCAAATTACATGGCTGAATTTCTCTGCAAGGTTGCAGACCCTTCAGGGCGCGTCTACTCGCACCTGGAGTCTGCGCGCAGCGAGGGCGAAGCGAAACAAAAGCTGCTAGACCGGGGACTGTATGTCTACTCAGTGCGCGCCTCGTACGGGCTGGGCCGGCTGCGAGCCGGGGCCGTAGCACCCCGCAGGCAGGTGCGCAGCAGTGATTTCCTGGTCTTCAACCAGCAGTTCAACACCCTCATCAAAGCCGGGCTGCCCATCCTGAAGTCGCTGGACTTGCTTGCCGAGCGGGCCGCCTCTCCGCGCCTACGCCCCGTGCTGAACGATGTCCGGCTGCGCGTGCGCGAAGGCGCGCTGCTCTCCGAAGCTATGACTCAGGTGGATGTGTTCCCTCCTGTCTATACGACCGCGGTGCTGGCTGGAGAAAAGAGCGGCAACCTGTCCGGCGTTCTGGACCATTACATCGCGTATCTGAAAGTTACCACCGGGTTCCGGCGGCGGCTGCTTGCCGCGCTGGTCTATCCGGCGATCCTAGTGGTGGCCAGCACGCTGATTATTTCCTTTGTCGTTGGGTTCGTGATCCCGCGGTTTGCGGCGCTGTTTGAAGAGCTGAATATCGCCCTGCCGTGGATCACGCTGCTGCTGATTGCGCTTTCCATCCAGCTCCGGCCGTATCTGCTGGGCGCGGTGGCACTGGGGATTGGCGGTGGCATCTTCGCCAGCCTGTGGTCGCGCACCGCGGCGGGCGGCCTGGCCCTGGACCGCGTGAAATTGCGCGTGCCCGTGCTGCGTGAAATCTGGCTGAAGTTCCAGGTGGCGCAATTTTCACGCACCCTGGCCACGCTGATCAGCGGCGGTTCGCCGCTGGTGGCGGCCCTGGAAACAGCATCTAATTCGGTGAGCAGCCGGCTCGTTTCTTCTGCTGCCCTCACCGCCGCCGCCCGCGTGCGCGAAGGAGAGGCGTTGCACAAGGCCCTTGCCGAGCCCGGCTTCTTCCCGGAGCTGTGCCTGGAAATGATCGAAGTAGGAGAGGCCACCGGCGCGCTGGCGCCGATGCTGACCAGCGTGGCGGAGTTCTACGAAGAGGACGTGAACCTGAAGCTCTCGACCGTCGTCAGCCTGGTGGGGCCCGCGGTTCTGGTGTTCGTGGCCCTTGTGGTAGGCTTTGTGTTGATTGCTTTGTACTACCCGATCTTTACAGTTTCGGTCGGGACTTCGGTGCGCTGAACCCTGATGGCTACTACAGGCTCTGGACCCATCGCCTCCGATGACGCCACGCTGGCGCAGGAACGGGAACGCACGCGACTTCTGGCGGAGCGCTACCGGTTTCCATTCATCGATTTGCGTGAACACCGTATTGACCCGGAGCTGTTCCGCAGCATCCCGGCAGACTTGATGTTCCGCTACAGTTTCGTGCCCCTGGAAACCCACGACAACACGCTGGTGGTGGCGGTCGCTGATCCCAGCCAGATCCTCCAGCTCGATGAACTCTCCCTGCTGCTGGAAAAAAAGCTGTCGTTCCGCGTGGCCACGGCCACGCAAATCGCCGACCTGCTGAAGCGCACCGAGCAGTCCCAGCGCGTCCTCGAGCAGGCCACGGAGGGATTCGCGCTCCAGGTGGTGCAGGAGGACGACGCCGACGAAAGCATCTCCGGCGAGCGGCTCACCGCAGACACTGCCGTCAACCCGGTGGTGCGCCTGGTGGACACAGTCATCTTCACGGCGCTCGAGCGGCGGGCGAGCGACATCCACATAGAGACCCGCGACAACGATGTGGCCATGAAGTACCGAATTGACGGCGTCTTGCAACATGCTATGGCCCCGATTTCCAAGGAATGGCACTCCACGATTCTTTCGCGCATCAAGGTGATGGCCGAACTGGACATCGCCGAGCGGCGCGTGCCCCAGGACGGCCGCTTCCGGGTGCGCTACAAGGGCCGGTACATCGATTTCCGCGTTTCGATTATGCCTGCTATCCACGGCGAAGATGCCGTCCTGCGCGTGCTGGACAAAGAAACCCTGAGCGAGAAATTTCGCACCCTCACGCTCGACGTGGTGGGCTTCTCCAAAGAGGACCTGCACAAGTTCCGCCGCTATATCCGGGAGCCTTACGGGATGGTTCTGGTGACCGGGCCGACGGGCTCGGGGAAGACGACGACTCTGTATGCGGCCATCAACGAGATCAAGACCGACGAAGACAAGATTGTCACCATCGAAGACCCCGTTGAGTATCAGCTTCGCGGGATTACACAGATTCCCGTCAATGAGAAAAAGGGCCTGACGTTCGCCCGAGGCCTGCGCTCCATCCTGCGCCACGACCCGGACAAGATTATGGTCGGCGAAATCCGCGATCAGGAGACCGCGCAGATCGCCATCCAGTCCGCGCTCACCGGCCACCTGGTCTTCACCACCGTTCACGCCAACAACGTGACCGACGTCATCGGGCGTTTCATCAATATGGGCGTGGAGCCTTACAACTTCGTCTCGGCCCTGAACTGCATCCTGGCGCAGCGCCTGGTGCGCGTGATTTGCCAGAGCTGCAAGCGCCAGGTGCGTTATCCAGCGAACGTCCTCGAGGAATCGGGGCTCCCGGCTGCGGAATGGAAAGACCGGCCGTTTTACGAAGGCGCAGGATGTCTGGAATGTTCCGGCACGGGCTTCCACGGCCGGACGGCCATCCACGAATTGCTGGACCTCTCCGACCACATCCGCGAGATGATTATTGACCGCAAACCGACGTCGGAAATCAAGCGCGTGGCCAAAGAGGAAGGAATCACGTTCCTGCGCGATGCGGGCGTGGCCAAGGTGCGGGACGGCACCACCACGCTGCGCGAAATCAACAAGGTGACCTTCATTGCCTAGCTGGATGGGATCTGTGGCCGCCAGATGGCTGGGCCGCGCTCCGGGCGGCTCGCAATCGTGGCTGAACGCCATGCCCCATCCGCCGCTGGCCTGCGAGATTGCAGCGGGTCACGTTGCCGCGGCGCGGTGGTCGCGCGGCCGGCGCCGGTTCGAGGGCTATGACGCCCTGCTGCCCCTGCCGCCGGGCGTAGTGGTGCCTTCACTGTCAGAGCAGAACATTGCCCAGGCGGATAGCGTGGTGCAAATCCTGCGCCGCGTCCTGGACCGGGCTGGCATACACGGCCCTGAAACCGCGCTGCTGGTCCCCGACCAGGTGGTGCGCGTCTTCCTGCTGCACTTTGGATCCTTTCCGCGCCGCGCCGAGGAAGCCATCCCGATGTTGCGCTGGCGCCTGAAAAAGAGCGTGCCCTTCGACGTCGAAGACACGGTGATTTCCTTCGTGCCGCAGCCGGCACGGGGAACGGGCATCGAGGTGGTCACCGCAGTCGGGCGCCGGCGCGTCATCCGCGAGTATGAAGAGGTGGCGGAGAAGGCCGGCCTGGCACCTGGCATCGTGGTCAGCTCGACTCTGGCGACGCTGCCTCTGATTGAGGAAGCGGGCCCGGTCCTGCTGGCGCGGATGGCGGGGACGTGCCTGACCACGGCGATCGTGCGCGGGCCGCTGCTGTGTGTCTATCGGTGCAGCGGGCTGGATGCGGAAGCTGCGGACCTTGCGCCGCAGGAATTGCTGGACGAAATCTTCCCAATGGCCGCGTATTTTCAGGACACCTGGAAAGAACCCCTGCAACAGGTGCGGCTGGCGGGGCTGGGCACGCGCCTGGAGGAGTTCCGCATGCGGCTGGAAGAAGAACTGCGCTGCCCAGTGGCCGCGCTGGCCGCCGCTGCGACGCTGGAAGACCGGCTGACAGGAGACACGCGGGCGATGGTGGACCGGCAGATGGATTCGCTGGTCGGATGGATGATGAACCACGGCGCCTGAGAAAAAAGACGGTGAAACTTCGCCTCAATCTGGCCACAGCCCCGCTGGAGAATAACCGGCGCTTCCTGCTCGGAGCGGGAGTGCTGGGCGTGGTCTCGCTGGCAGCGCTGGCGGTGCTGTCTGTGGCCACCTACCAGGGCCTGCGGGATAACCGCGAGTTGCGCGGGCAGATTTCGCGATACAGCAGCGAAATCCGCGAGTACCGCTTGCAGCACGCCGAACTGAACGACTTCTTCAAAGACGCGAAAACGAAGAAGGAGCTGGAGCGGGCGGCCTTCTTCAACGCCCTGATTGACCAGCGGAGTTTCCCGTGGACCCAGGTGTTCCGCGACCTCGAGGGCTTGCTCCCTGCCGGCGTGCGCGTGGTCAGCATCTCGCCGCGGATGGAAGAAGGCCGCGTCGAAGTGCGCCTGGTAATTGGCGCCGAAGATGACCAGGGGAAGGTCGGCTTTTTGAAAAAAATGGACGAGGCCGCGCAGTTTTCGCGCCTGCAAGTGGCCGGGGAGACGCGGCCGAACCGCCCCGAATCGGGCGACCGCATCCTGCTGGAACTCCGCGCGTGGTACCAGCCGCAGGAAGTCGCCGCCGCGGGGAGCAAAGCAGCGGAGAGGAAAGGGGGCCAATGAGCCGCGCGCAAAGGCCGTGGAAGCGGTGGGTGCGGATGGGCCTGTTCACGCTGCTGGGCCTGGATGCGATCCTGCTGCTCACGCTGTGGACCACGGCCAGTGCTGACCCCAAGGCGCAGCGAGCGCGGCGCGATCGCCTGGCCATCGAGCACTCCCTGCTGAAGACCGACGTGGAGCGCGGGCGCGACATCCAGGACCGCCTGCCGCGCGTCGAACAGGAATGTAACCGCTTTGTCCGCGAGCGGCTCCTGGCCTACGACGGCGGCTATTCGACCATGGTGGACGACCTGGGCAAGATTGCGCGCGACGCCGGCCTCAAGATCGGCACGGTCACCTTCAAGGAAAGTGCCCTCGAGAAACGCGGCGTGGTCCAGGTGAAGGTGTCGGCGTCGGTGGAAGGGGAGTATGCAAGCCTGGTCCGCTTCGTCAATGGCCTGGAGCGCTCGGAGAATTTTTACCTTCTTGACGGTCTCTCCCTGGCGTCGAGCGACCAGGGCGTGATCCGGCTGAACCTGGAGTTGCGGAGCTATCTCCGCTCTTGAAATGACGCAGAAGACAAAACTCTTTGCTTTCGTGGCCCTGCTGGGCTTGCTGGCCGTGGTTGTCTATCGCAATCTGCTGTCGTCTCCGGAAATTGGCGCCGTGCTGCTGGCGGACGTGAAATTCACTCCGCTCGCCGTCGAGAACCCCTCGCTGCGGATGGACAAGCTCGACCAAATCAAGAAAACGGAATACACCGGCGGGGGGCGCAACATCTTCGACCGCACCCCGCCGCCACCTCCCCCCGTCGAGAGGCCCCAGCAGGCTCAGGCCGGCGGGCCGACAATGCCTCCTCCTCCGCCGCCCGAGCAACCCCTGAATGTCCCGTTCAAGTATTATGGGCTGGTGACGGACACGCGGACGGGGAAGCGCCGGGCGTGTTTCACCAACGGCGAGGAAGTCTGGATCGTCAGTGAAGGCGAGCTGATCCAGGCGCGGTTCAAGCTGCTGCGCTTCGGAAACACCTCGGCGGAGCTGGAGGAAGCCAGTTCCGGGAAAAAGGCCACACTGCCAATCGAGGAGATCCCGCAGGGAGCAGCTCCTGGCTAGCCGAAGAGGAATGAGCAAAGTGAGCGAGGCGATTCCAACGCAGGGCCGCGCGGAGCGACATGACGGCGAGCGCGGCTATGTGGTGCTGGCGGCGATGCTCATCGGCGCGGTGATGCTGATCGGCACCACCGTGGCGGTGACCAACCTGGTGACCGAGGGGCGGCGCGAGCGCGAGGCCGAGCTGGTGTGGCGCGGTGAACAGATTACGCGCGGCATCCGGCTCTACTACCAGAAGACGGGGCGCTTCCCGCAAAAACTTGAGGACATGGCCGAGCCCAAGAACCAGTTCCGCATTCGCTTCCTGCGAAAAATGTTCAAAGACCCGATGAACCGCAAGGACGGGACCTGGCGATTCATCTACGTAGGTCCCTCCGGCGAGCTCATCGGCAGCCTCACGCGCACCGCCGCGCTCCAGATCGGAGGCTTGCAGCGACCCGGTGCGCCCTTCGCCGGAGTGGGCACTGTCGGGGGCGCCATCCAGGGCGAGCGGCCGAGTATGGTGACTCCGCTGGGCGCGGCGGGCGGCGGAATCCGCGGCAGCGCGCCGACCAATCCGCAGCCTTTTACTACACTCAGCCGTCCGGGCGGCGACGGTACGATCATCGGCGGAAACATCATCGGGGTGGGCAGCAAAGAGGCCAAAACTTCGATCCGCATTTACAAAGGCGGGGAAACCTACAAGACCTGGGAGTTCATCTGGGACCCGCTGGCGGCACCTGTCGGAGTGGGCCAGCCAATCGCTGTCCCGCAGGGCGGCTTGCCGGGAACACAGCCGGGCCCGCGGCCGCAGCCTCGGCGTCCGTAATTCCATCCCCGAAGCGAAAGTTCCTGGCGGGAACAGTGTGTCAGGAGCGGGCGTTTTTCCTGCGCTGCGCGAAGTCGCGCTGCACACGCTGCACATACGCGCGGGTCTCAGCAAAGGGCGGGATGCCGCGATACTGTTCCACGCGCTCTGGCCCCGCATTGTAAGCCGCCAGCGCCAGGGAGAGGTCGCCGTTGTAGCGCTGGAGAAGCTCTTTCAGGAACCGCGAGCCGGCCTCAATGTTTTGCGCGGGGTCAAACACATCGCGAACGGCAAAACGCTCCGCTGTCGCCGGCATCAACTGCATCAGCCCCTGGGCGCCCTTGCGCGAGACCGCGCGGGGATTGAAATCCGATTCCGCGGCAATTACGCTGGCGATGAGCTCGGCCTCCAGGCCATGGCGTTCCGCGGCCGCGCGCACCAGGGTCGCAAAGGGGAACTCCTCGGGCATAGGATCCGCGAGGCGCGGAAAAGTGTCCTCCGGCTCGATGGAGGTCACTTCCTGCGCGCGGACCAGGATGGCGCCGCCCGGAACGTGCAAACGTATCTGCTCGCCCAGGCGCTCGTATCCAGTGATGTGCAGCCGCTGGCCGTTGCGCAGGACGGCGTATTCAGCGCCTGCCGGCGCGGCGGCAGCGAGAAGCAAAACAATCCCCGCGGCAGCAGTGTGTCTGAAGTTCATCGCCTTCCATTCAGGACCAGTTGTTCTATCGCGGCGGCCACGCCGCACTCGTCGTTGCTCAGGGTAACGTGCCAGGCGCCGCGTTTCAACTCCGGGACGCAGTTGGCCATCACCACGGGCAGTCCGGCGAATTCGAGCATCTCCAGGTCATTCAGGTTGTCGCCGATGGCCATCACCTGGGGGGAGTCGAATCCCCGCGCGGCCGCCCATTCGGCCAGCGTGGCACCTTTCGAGCAGCCCGCCGAAATCACGTCCACCAGAGAAAAGTCGCGGACCGGGTAGGCGGTGACGGCTGCCGCAAACTCTTCGGCGAAGGGCAGCCTTGCCAGATGACGCTGGACTGCTGCCATCTGCTCCACCGGGCCGCTGAACATCACCTGGATGGGGTCCTCGGTGAGAGAATCTTCCAGGGGCGCAAACTCGCCAATGAACTCGCGGTTGCGCTCCAGATAGCCTTTGCGGACGGGATCGTCCCATTCGATGTGTTCGAACAGCACCTGGTTTTCCCGGGGGCGGTCAAACATCACGGCGGCAAAGCGGCGGAATTCCCGCGTGGCCAGCAGCACCTGCCGGGCCACGGTAGCGGGTAGCAGGTGACTGATGAGCGGCGCTCCGGCCTTGGATTTCACCAGCGCGCCGTTATTGAGGATCATCGTCAGGTCGCAGGGAATTTGCTCCGCGATGGGCAAGGCAAAGTGATAGCGGCGTCCCGTGACCAGGGCCACTTCGATCCCGGCGCGCGCGGCTGCCGCAATCGCCTGCGCATTGGCCGCGGGCACCTGATGGCTGCTGGTGAGCAGCGTGCCGTCAATGTCCACGGCGATCAGCCGAATCGGCATATGAAGATTATAAGTGCGTGGGAGGACTTTGTTGAGGTAGATTCCTCGCGGTTTCCGGGAGGACGGAATGCAGATTTGGTATGCAGGAATTCGGAAGACTGCGGCCATTGTTTGCGGCTTCGCCCTGC